>Ga0326597_10000205_pt1 | contig 108664 bp, 91 predicted proteins | sample RVTome_12_FD_203789 | JGI IMG/M metagenome (GOLD analysis project Ga0326597, IMG submission 203789) | Soil microbial communities from uranium-contaminated site in the Upper Colorado River Basin, Wyoming, United States - RVT100D185 | ecosystem: Environmental > Terrestrial > Soil > Contaminated...
GAAAGTGACGGCCGAATGGGCGCTGATCTGCACCGCCCACAACCTCACCAAGCTCGCGAGGGCGGCATGAAGCAAATACCGTCCATCAAACAACCCGTTCTCAGACCTATCTGGACGGGCTCCTAGCTTGGGATCTCCGCCGATTGCGCAATGATCGATACCTCCTCGGCCCTCTTCCGAGCCTCAACGAGCGACAGGGCCGGGTAGCGACCCAGGGTGATCCGCCTGAGCCGACCATCGACGCGCTTCATCACAAAGAACGACTTGGTGCCCTTGTTCGACACCCGCAGCCCGAAGGCTGGGAGGGCAAGGTCATAGTGATCGACCTGGCCCGTCTGGGGCGGCCGGAGTTTCTGGATCGCCGCGTCGGTGAGGCGCCGCTGCCTGCTCATTAGGTTACACGTAGGTTACATCCTGGCCCGTTCTGGAGTGTGAGACTATGTTAGCAATTGGGCGGTCGTCAATCAAGAAAATGGCCGTGTTCAGCCATTGAAACGCGCCCTTGGAGTTCCTCAATGAGACAGCGCGATATGGGATAGCAGCTTACTACGAATCTGGGGGTCGGGGGTTCGAATCCCTCCCGGCGCGCCAATAAAATCAATGGCTTAGGGGGTTGGCCTAGGCAACATGCTGCTTGGGACCCAACATGGACCCAACCCAAGAATGTGCGAAAAACCCGCTTGTCCTACTGAGAATCGCCCAACGGCCTAGACCGAACGACCCGCTGTACGATTTCCGCCAGCTGCGGCGTGTTGGGCGACTCTGCTTTCGTGAACCCACTATCCTGTGGCGTGAACACCGAGGCCGCTGCATGGGTGAGGACTCTGATCGCCCTCGGGCTTACATCCGGTCGGGTGGATGTTCTCGGACACCCAATTCTCCACGAACTCTCGGGCACGCTCGCTCATTTACAGTCCCTCACCAATAATCCAAAAGTTCAAGACTAACGACTGGACCCACCGGGGTCGAGGTTACAGCATGATCGGAGCAGCCGAATCACGCGCTTCAAGGGCGGACGCACGATGAAGATCAAGAGCGTCAAGCTGACCCGCTTCAAACGGTTCACTCATCTGAAAATCGAAGACCTGCCGGAAACCGCTCGACTCGTCATCCTTGCCGGGCCAAACGGCAGCGGCAAGTCATCGTTCTTCGAGGGGCTTTATACCTGGTACCGCGCCTCATGGAGTGGAATAGGAACGACGTGGGATCCGATCTATCACTGGAAGCGATTAGCGGAAGACGACGAGACCGAGCCCCAAGTCCGCGCAAGCCGGCAACATCAAGAAACAACCAAGATCACGTTTCATGATCCTCAACCAACTACTGACGATGAACGCCGCGCGGCTGTGTATGTGAGATCGGCTTATCGCAATGACCCCACATTTCAGGTCACAAGTTTGGGCCGCTTGGGGACGGTCGTAGCGGAAGCTCGGTTCAACAGATTCATTGAGAACGACGCTACGGTCGCCAAGAATTACCAGCGCCTGGCCTCACAGGGGTTCAGGGCTGTCTATAAGGATGAAGACCCGAACACCACGATCGGCGAGTTCCGACGGCGCGCCATCGGCGAAATTCAGGACTCAATGAACCGACTTTTTCCTGATCTCCTGCTTCGTGAGTTGGGCGACCCTCTTGAGGACGGAACATTTTTCTTCGACAAGGGGAGCAGCAAGGCTTTCCCGTATCAGAATCTCTCTGGCGGAGAGAAGGCTGCGTTCGATTTGCTTCTCGACATCATCGTGAAGAAGCGAGCCTTCAACAACTCGGTGTATTGCATCGATGAACCAGAGGCGCACATGAACACGCGCCTGCAGGGCGCACTGTTGCAAGAACTCTTTGAACTCACGCCCGGCGAGTGTCAGCTTTGGCTGGCGACGCATTCAATCGGTATGATGCGCCGCGCTCGCGACCTTTCGGCCGAGCATCCGGGGAGCGTCGTGTTTCTCGACTTCGGAGGCCGAGACTTCGATCAGGAGGTGGTGATGCAGCCGGAGGTGCCTAACCGCGCGTTCTGGCATCGGGTGCTAAACGTTGCTCTGGATGACCTATCGGAGCTGGTGGCACCGGAAATTATCGTGATCTGCGAGGGCTCGCCGCGTGTCCCCGGCGCTGGCATGGGCGCGGCGCTGGACGCGGACTGCTATGACAAGATTTTTGAAGCTGAGTTCCCGCACGCGAAGTTCGTGTCAGCCGGGAATGCGCATGAAGTCGAAAACGACCGCCTCGCATTGGTTGAGGCGATGCGCGGCTTGGTCGCTGGCACACGCATCATCCGATTGATCGACAGGGATGATCGCAGTAAAGAGGAAGTCACCGAGAAGCAGTCGCAGGGCGTCAAGGTGCTGACGAAGCGGAACCTAGAATCCTATTTGTTCGACGATGAAGTGCTGAGCGCCCTTTGCGCCTCGGTAGGCCAGCCGGACAAGTCGAACGACCTTCTTGCCGCTAAGGCGCAAGCCGTCGCCGACTCGGTGGGGCGCGGTAACGCGGCGGATGATCTCAAATCCGCATCGGGAGACATCTACAATGAGGCGAGAAGACTGTTGCAGCTAACCGCTGCCGGGAACAACTCAAAGGCGTTTATGCGCGCGACGCTGGCCCCATTACTTGTGCCAAGTATGGACACCTACGCAACGCTTCGATCCGACATATTCGACTGAACCGATCCCGTTCGGAGCGCCGCGAATGCGCGCTACGCCACAATAGCGCGTCGCTGACGACGTTTTCGGGGTGGTGCAATGGGTTGACCTAACCCAAGGGCGTTTCGGGCGTGCTACGCGTGCTATGCAAGCCGTTTATTCCGTGCCGACCATCTCGGCGCCGCTCAGCACCCTGCCAATCGTTCCCGCGCTCACATCGAAGAGTTCGGCGATCGACTTCCGGCTCTCACCATTATCGGCATGCTGCCTGATCTCTTCAGCCTGGTCTGGCCGCAGCAGACATCGGATCGGCGAGATTGTCCGTCCGCCTCTGACAACGTGCTGAATGTTGACCGTGCCCATGCCCAACTTGTCCGCCAATGCTTGCTGCGTCACGCCGCCTGCATCGTATAGGCGTTTCACCTCAGCGCGGGATCGTTCGGCAAGGCAGTCGAAAATCTGTTCGCGGCCAGCCAGCGCCCGCGGCGTATGGCGCAGCCTCATACACCCTGGCGCTTGTCGGCCGCGGCCACTGTCTCTTCGTCCGCGAAATCTCCGCGATCGGCCTGGGCGGTCGCCTCATTGATCGCGGCCCGCTCGGCGGCGCCCACGCGATAAACGCCCGAGCGGCGCGCTTCGATCACACGTGCATGGTCAGCGAGCTCCTCCTGGTCCTCGGGGGCCAGGTGGCGGCCTGTTTCATGATGCTCTCGATCGTGTCGGTCGGCATGTTTGCAGCGTACCACAGCCCGAACTGTCCGCCAGCGCAGCCGAGAGCGGGGGCGGTTCCGTTGTCGTGCGCAAGCGATCTCTTGTCGCGCGCTCGGTTCAGGCCATCGAACAGCTTGTGTCGGCCGGCGCGGCGGGACCCGACATGCCTGTAGCCAGCCGCCCCGGGGAAACCTAGTATTTCGCCGCTCGCCCGGCAGATGGGGCGATCGTGCGTTCAGTCACAGGGAGGCAGTCATGTCCGGTTACCCGACGATCGTTCATACCGAAGAAGGGATGCGCGACGGGCTGCAGATCGAAAGCCCCGATATCCCGGCGGCGGCCAAGATCCGGCTCCTCGATGCCCTTTCCGGGACCGGGCTCAGGGAGATCGTCGTCGGCTCGTTCGTCAGCCCCAGATGGACGCCGCAGATGGCCAATGTCGACGAGGTCGTGCGCGGATTCACCCCGAGACCCGGCGTGCGTTACACCTATGTCGCGCTCAACGACAAGGGCTACGAACGCGCCGGCGAGCACACGCCGCCGCTCAGCCCGCCGGAGCAGGAATTCGCGCTCAGATACGACATGTGCGACGTGTTCTGCCAGCGCAACAACAACCGCACCCAGGCGCAGATGGTCGCGGGCTGGCCCGGGCAGATCGAGAAGGCGCGCGCCGCCGGCGTCGGCGAGGGAGCGATTTCGCTCGCCAGCAACGCCTGGGGATCGAACTGGACCGGAGAGTTCACCCTCGACCAGCGGATGCTGGCGCTCGACCGGATGCACCGGCTGTGGACCGAGGCCGGCATCGCCGTCACCCGCATCAATTTCGCCGATGCGATGAGCTGGGCGATGCCGCACCAGGTCGAGCAGCAGCTTGTCGCGGTGAAGCAGCGCTGGCCCGCGATCAGGGACTTCAACCTGCACCTCCACAACGGCCGCGGCGTCGCGCTGGCCTCGGTCTACGCGGCGCTGCGGGTTCTCGACGGCGGCGACACGCTGCGGCTCCAGACCTCGGTCGGCGGCATGGCCGGCTGCCCGTATTGCGGCAACGGCCGGGCGGCGATGATGATCGCGACCGAGGACCTCATGCACATGCTGGAGGAGATGGGCATCGATACCGGCGTCGATCTCGACAGGCTGGTCGAGGCGGTGTGGCTCGCCGAGGAGATCGTCGGCCATCCGCTCTACGGCTTCGTGTCGAAGGCGGGCCCGCGGCCGCGCTACGACCGGCTCTACCCGATGGACATGCCGCGCATCGAATCGCTGGAGGAGGCCAGGCACTTCATCCTCGGGCCGAAGGCGTATGAGGGCGCGCCCTCGCCGTGGAAGGACCTGATCACCAGCTATCAGCGCCCCGAAAGCCTCGCTGCGCCCGGTCCCGCGTCCGAGGACGGCGGCGGCACCGGGTCCGATCAGGCGGAAAACGTGGTCTCCATTCAGCGCTGACCCACGAGGCCATGGCGCCGCACGCCGTGACCGCCTTGCGTCGTCGCCAGCCACCATCCAGGGAGACCAGGAACATGCCACGCCCCCTCGAAGGCATGCGGGTCCTGGAATTCGGCCATCAGCTCGCGGGGCCGTTCTGCGGCATGCTGCTCGGCGACCTCGGCGCCGATGTGATCAAGATCGAGCGGCCCGGCGCCGGCGACCACGTCCGGGTGTTCCCGCCGCTGGTGAACGGCGAGAGCGCCAGTTTCGCCGCGCTCAACCGGAACAAGCGCAGCATCGTCATCGACCTGAAGCGGCCCGAGGGGCGCGAGATCGCCCTCGAGCTGATCGCCGGCGGCGACGCCCTGATCGAGAACAATCGCCCGGGCGCGCTGGCGCGGCTGGGGCTCGGGCCCGAGGATGCCCGCGCGGTCAACCCGGCGTTCGTCTACGTGTCGCTGTCGGGCTTCGGCCAGACCGGCCCCTACGCGCAGCGCGCCGGCGTCAACTTCATCGTCGAGTCCTTCGCCGGCTCGCTCGCGCTCACCGGCGAGGCCGAAGGCATCCCGATGCATCCCGGCATCCAGACCGGCGACATACTGGGCGGCATGTTCGGCGCCTGCGCGGTGCTGGCGGGACTCATCGGCGCTCTCCGCCACGAGGAGGGCCGGACGATGGACGTCTCGCTGGTCGAGTCGCTGCTCGCGGCGGCGGTCTGGGAGACGACCGAATATCTGAACACGGGCCACGTGCCGGCGCCGCTCGGCCATCGCCACCGGATGAGCACGCCGTCCCAGTTCTTCCAGGCCGGCGATGGCCGCCATGTCGCGATCAGCGCCACCAATGACGAGCTGTTCGGCCGCTTCCTGCGGGTTCTCGGTCTCGAGGCGCATCTCTCCGACCCGCGCTTTGCCAGCCATGTGCTGCGCAAGGAGAACGAGGACCATCTGGTCGAGCTGGTCTCGCCCGCGATCGGCCGCCGGACCGGCAAGGAGCTCGTGGCGGCGCTGGTCGAGGTCGGTATCGCCTGCTCGCTGTTCAACAACCTGGAGCAGACCTTCGATGATCCGCACATCCAGGCGCGCGGTGTCGCGGTCGAGGTCGACCATCCCCGCATCGGCAGGATGCGCACGGTCCGCAATCCCGTCCTCGCCGACCGGGATGGCCCGGCGATCAGGCGCGCCGGTCCGCTGCTCGGCGAGCACACGGTCGAGATCCTGCGCGAGCTGGGCTACGGCGAGGATCGGGTCGAGGCGCTGACGGCCGCCAAGGTTGTGCAGGCAGCGGCTATTCGCGCCGAAGTGGGCCGGGCTTGACCCGGATTCCTCACACCGTCATGGGCGTCATCGCGCCCGGGCGCGCCCGCGGCCCGGCCCGGGTCTCACGCGGCCTTGCGCGATGACCGGGCGAGGGCGCCGGTGGCGGCCTCGAGCTCGAAATAGAACCGGGCGCCGTGGCCGGGGGCCGAGTTGACCCTGATCCGGCTGCCATGGCGGGTGACGATGGCCTGGGCGATGCTGAGGCCGAGGCCGGTTCCCGACTTCTGGCGGCTGTCGGAGGAGTCGAGCTGGCGGAATTTCTCGAAGATCACCGCCTGCATGGTCTCGGGGATGCCCGGGCCCTGATCGGCGACACAGATGCGAAAGCCGTCCTCGCCGCGCCCGAGGTGGACCTGGACCTCCTTGCCGGCCGGCGTGAACTTGACCGCGTTGGACAGCAGGTTGAACATCACCTGGGCGAGGCGCCCGGCGTCGGCGATCACATCGGCGGCGGCGATCTCGGGCTCGAAGCGAATGCCGACGCCGAGCTGCTCGGCGTGCGGGCGGTATTCGGCGACGTTGGCCCGGATCATCGAAACCAGCTCGACCGGCCCGAAGTCGAACTCGAGGTGCCCGATCTCGATCTTCTCGATCTCGAGGATGTCGTTGACCAGCGTGGTCAGGCGGGCGCCGTTGCGGCGGGCGATCTCGAGCATGTGCTCGGCCTCGGCCGGGACCGCGCCCATAACTTCCGACTGAAGCAGCTCGATCGAGCTGACCAGCGCCGTCAGCGGCGTGCGCAGCTCGTGACTGACGACCGACACGAACTCGTTCTTCATGATGTCGAGGGCCTTGCGGTCGGTAATGTCGGTGAGGACGGAGACGATGCCACCGTCACGGGTCGGGTTGTCCTCGATCGTGACCCAGCGCCCGGCGCGAAGCTGAAGCTCGCTGCAGTTGGCGCCCGCGCGATGACGCTTCAACTGCAGCCGGACGAAGTCGTCGGCACCTGCTCCGAGGTCCTCGAACCGGCCCTCGCGGGCCCAGTTGCGCAGGATGTCCTCATAGGTCTGTCCGGCGGTTGCAGGCGGGGCCGTTCCGCCGATGACCTGCCAGTACCGGCGGTTGGTCCATGTCAGCCTGTCGTCTCGATCGTACAGCGCGATTCCCTGGGAGACGCTCTCGATCGCATTCGAGAAGCTGACCTCGGCGCGGTCCTTCTCGCGGCGGAGCCGCGCCTCGGCCAGTTCGCGCGAGATGGCGGGCCGCAGGCGGGCGAGGTTGTTCTTGAGCACGATGTCGTGCGCGCCGTGCCTGACGAGATGGATCAGCTCGTCCTCGCCGACCGCGCCGGTGACCATGATTACCGGCATGCCGGCATCGTGCTCGATGATCGTGTCCAGCGCCGAGGTCACGCAAAGTGTGGGCAAGTGGCAATCACACAGAACCACGTCCCAGCGCTCGGTGGCGAGCGCCGCGGCGAGGTCGGCGCGAGATTCGACCCGGCGGTGGCGAACCGCCGGCCAGCATGCCTCGAGATGCCTCAGGAGCAGGATCGCGTCGTCCTCGGAATCATCGACGATCAGGACGCTGAGTGCGTTCCCGCCACCGGACTTTTCGTCATTCAGATCCAGTCTGTGTCCCGTCATTGGGGTTTTGTCCCCCTCCGGCCGAAATTGATCTTCGAGCCCCGGGCAGATCGGGAGTCATCGTTGGCGTTCCGCGCAAATCCCGTGCAGTCCTGCCCATGGGTCGGCCGTTATTGCGGATTTTAGGCGGGTTCATTTCACGTCGAGACCATTAAACGCCGGTTAAATTCAGAACGGGTGAGAATTCGATCGAAATTTTGAGTTCCATTCATCTCAACCAGCCTCAACCATGAGGCGAATTTTCATGATCCATGGATTTTTTCCGTCATGGCTGCTTGACCAGATCGAAAAACAGCGCCGACCCGCGTCAACCGCCACCAAGTGACCTCGCGGCGACCATGGCTTTGCCGATGAAGCAGGCGCGATTAATCCTTGGTCGGTCGCAAGATACTCCCCGATACATCGCGCGGGTCTTTTGACTTCCAGCGCGCGACCAACCATGACGGACATCGCGGCGGCGGCGGGCTCACCTCCGGTCGGGGCAAGCGGGGGCGAACGCGCCCCGGCGCGCCGGCCGGCCTGGCAACCTTTTCGCCTGCCACATCCGCGACTGGCCGATTCCGGCCCGCGACCGGTTTCAGGACCGCGGCATGATCGGCGACGGTGTGGCCGACATCCCCGAGATCGGGCGCTGGATGGGCGATGCCGGCTGCGGCGGCTGGAACGAGATCGAGATCTGCTCCGCCGCCGACTGGTGGAAACGCGACCGGGGCGCGTTTCTCGCGACCTGCGCCGAGCGCTGTCGCACCCGTGTCCGAGGTCTGATCCCCCGCCCGCCCGGGTCCGCCCAGCGCCCCGTGGCCAACGCGCAGAATCCTGTTTCCATTCCGGCGGCGGTGCGCGATGCTGGCGCGCACGATCGGGGCGACCATTGACCTGGGGGGTTGGGAGTGCCCGAATTCGCGAGTCTGGGCGGGGTGTCCGCGGTGCGCGCGGTTGCTGGCCTGTTGGTCGATCCCCTCCGGGCGACGCGCCATCTGGTCGACCGCCACGGCCCGTTTGTCAGGATCGGATTTCCGGCCGGGTTGGCGAAGGCCCCATCGGTGGTCCATCTGGCACGGGCGGAGTTCGCCGAGGCGGTCCTGAAGAATCATGCCATTTTCCGCAATGGCGGCATCATCGTGCGCGGCAAATCCGGTGGCGGCGGCCACCACAACGCCCTGGCGAAGCATTATTTCAATTCGCGCGGCATCGAGTACGAGCACTATTCGAAACTCCTCGGGCCGCACTTTCGCCGAGCGTGCGTGGATGAGATGTCGGGTGTCATCGCGTCGACCGTTCGCGAGGAGCTGGACGGCTGGAAATCCGGCGAGCTGATCGACTTCACCGACCATGTTGGCCGTCTGATGAAGAAGCTGGCGTCGCGGGCGCTGCACCGGGATCCGGACGAACAGGTCGCGCTGCGCGCGGCCGACATGATCGAACAGCACGCCCGTCTCGGCGCGCCGACGGTCACGAGCGTGATTTCAGGCCGCTTCGGCCATGCGCTGAACACGGCCGTTCATCGCCAGGCGGACCGGACCTATCGTGCGATCCTCGACTGGGCGGCGACGAGAAACGGGCTGCCGGCCGACCGGGACCTCATGTCGACCATCGTCCACTCGCGCGATGAGTTCGGAAACCCGCCATCGCCGGACCGCGTGGCCGGCTATGGCTGGATCATGCTCGGCGCCGCCTACGATACATCGGCCTCGGTGCTGAACTGGCTGATCGTTCTGCTCGCGCTGCATCCGGAAGTGGCGGACCGGCTGTACCGGGAAATCGTCGGCGCGCCATTCGATGTCGAGACCGATCTCGCCGCGACGATGGAGCTGCCCTATCTCGATGCGGTGGTGAGGGAGGCGCTGCGGCTTGTTCCGCCGGCGCCGCTTCAGCGCCGCAACGCGACGGTCGACGCCGATATCTGCGGCTGCAAGGTCGCGCGCGGATCACAGATTTTCATCAGCGCCTGGATGGTGAACCGCGACGGCGAGCGCTATCCCCGGCCGGATCGGTTCGATCCCGATCGGTGGGACGGCATGAAGCGATCGCCTTTCGAGTGGCTGACGTTCAGCGCCGGACCGCGCCGCTGCCTCGGCTTCTGGTTCGCGTTCGCCTTCCTCAAGGCGACGCTGGCCAACATCGTGGCGCGCTGGCGGCCGGAAATTCCCGGTGGCACCCGGATCGGCATGAAGGTTGCCGTGACGGTCCGCCCCGATCCCGGCCTGCCGGTGGTGCTGCGGCCGCAGGATGGCGCCTTCAGCCGGGCCGAAATCGGCGGCGGGTTTCGCGACCATCTGCGACTTGCGGAATGACGAGCGGGCGCCGGAGCGCGGAGCCGGGCCAGGTCCATCGGCCGGCGCGCATGACCGGCCGCGACCCGGGAGCACCCGGAGCCGGCCGGAGCCGGGCGTGAACAATCCGGTGGCCCGAGTTTACGACCGTCACATCATGCCGCGACTGGTGGATCTGGCCTGCTCCTACCACACGGTCCTGCGGCAGCGGCAAAGGATCGTCGGCCAGGCCGAAGGGGTGGTTGTCGAGTTCGCGATCGGCGCCGGTCACAATCTGGGTCTGTACGATCCGGCGCGCGTTCGCCGCGTCGTCGGCATCGACTCCAACCCGGGGTTCCTGGCGCTCGGCCGCGACCGGTTCGAGCGCTCGGCGATCGCGGTCGAACTCGTCACCGCGAGCGCCGAGGACCCGGTCCTTCCCCGCCGCATCGCCGACACGGTCGTGGTCACCTACGCGCTGTGCTCGATCGGCGATGTCGCGGCCGCGCTCGGGCAGGCCCGGCGGGTGCTGAAACCGGCCGGGAGGCTCGTGTTCGTCGAACATGGCCGCGCCCCGGACGCGTTTACCGCGCGCTGGCAGCGGCGGCTGACGCCGCTGTCGCGCCGGCTCGCGGGCGGTTGCCGGCTCGATCGCGATCCCGCCAGGCTGATCGGCGATGCGGGGTTCGCGTTCGATGTGCTCAACGCGGAGTGGATCGCGGCGTTTCCGCGCCTGGCCTCGTTCCAGTACAGCGGCGTCGCAAGACCGGCCTGATCGCGCGCGCCGTCCGGATTGCGGCTGACGGCTCGCCCCGTTCCCCCGATCTGCCGGTTGCCGACCAGTGCGCCGCGTCGCGCTGGCGCCAAATCCCGGGTTGTGCGGAACGCGAACTGCCGATTTGATCGGGCCGGGCGGCGCTGCTCCGCCGCCTTGTCCAAGCACGGGCTCCGCGATGGCGCGCAACCTTGCCTATCTCGTCTATGTCGGCGTGCTCGTCATTGTCGGCTACCTGTTCGGCATCCTCACCGGCGAGCAACGCGAGCGCGAGCTTGCGCGCTGGTTCGGCGGCGAGGCCGGCGTCGCGGGCGAAACTGAACCGGGCTCGGGCGCGGTGCCGGGCGGAGGGGCGGGGGCGGGCGGTAGCGCTCATGCGCCCGGGGCCGGCGCGGCCGCGCCGCCGGGGCCGGCCGCCGGGCCTCACCGCGACGCCGCATCCGGCCTCGTCCCCGAGGAGGCGTCCGATCAGGTCCGGGACCTTGCGGCGGCGGCCTTGGCGGGCGATGCCGAGGCGCAGTTCGATCTCGCGGTCGCCTACGATTACGGCGACGGCGTTCGCGAGGACGATGGCGAGGCCGCCAGTTGGTATCGCCGCGCCGCCGAGCAGGGTCATCCCTCGGCGCAGAACGACCTCGGCTATCTCTATGAGACCGGCGAAGGGGTGGGGCCCGATATGGCCGAAGCCGTGCGCTGGTATCGCCGCGCCGCCGAGCAGGGGCTCGCTCTTGCCCAGAACAATCTGGGGCTACTGCACCAGAGCGGCAAGGGGGTCGCGCGCGATGACGGCGCCGCGGCGCAATGGTTCCGGCGCGCGGCCGAGCAGGGCCATCACGACGCGCAGCACAATCTCGCCACTCTCTACGATGAGGGGCGCGGCGTTGCGCGCAACGGCGGCGAGGCGCTGAAATGGTACCGCCTCGCGGCGGAGGACGGCGAGGCGGCGAGCAACAATTCGCTCGCGTGGTTTCTCGCCACCGCGCCGGAGGACCGCCTGCGCGACGGCGGGCGGGCGGTGGAGGCCGCCGAGATCGCGGTCGGCCTCGAGCCGGAAAATCCCAACTATCTGGATACGCTTGCCGCCGCCCTCGCCGAGGCCGGGCGGTTCGACGAGGTGATCACGGCGCAGGAGCGCGCCGTCACGCTGCTCGCGAACGCGGGCGAGGACCGGGCCGCGGCGGAGTTTTCGACCCGGCTCGAGCTTTACCGGTCGGGCCGGCCGGCGCGCCGGTAGCGCGCGCGGCGCAATCGGGTTCTGTCGGCGCGCGCGCTTCGGCGAGAAGATGCCGAGGAAAGGCGGGCCCGGCATCACCCGCTCGGGCCTCCTCGCCATCAACAAGACCGATCTCGCGCCCCATGTCGACGCCTCGCTCGCGGTGATGGAACACGACACCAGGCGCCAGCGCGGGATGCGCCCGTCCGTGTTCACCAATCCGAGGACAGGCGAGGGGGTCGGGCCGATCGTCGACGTCCAGATCCGCTCGGGCGGGCTTGAGAATTGGAGCCGTTTCCGATCATTCCGCACCGGCCCGCCGCCGTCTCGACATTCAGCTACCCGGAATCCCCCTGTGCGCCTCGTCGCCCCAGACCGCCTCGATCCGCGCGTCACGGCCGCAATTGTAGCGGTAGAAGTTATACCGGATCGGATTTTCCTCGTGATAGTTCTGGTGACCGTCCTCGGCCGCAAAGAACGTCGCGGCGTCGAGGATCGGCGTCACCACCGGCCCGGCGAGGACGCCCGACGCCTCCAGCTTCTGCCTTGAGGCTTCGGCAACGCGGCGCTGGTCGTCGTCCAGCGCGAAGATCGCGGTGGTGTAGCTCTCGCCGCGGTCGCAGAACTGGCCGCCGGCGTCGGTCGGATCGACGCTGCGCCAGAATATCTCGATGAGCTCGGCGTAGCTCACGACCTCCGGCCTGAACGCGATCCGCACCGCCTCGCGGTGGCCGCTCTGCTCGGAGGTCACGTCCTCGTAGGTGGGGTTGTCGAGGTGGCCGCCGATGTAGCCGGAGATGGTCTCGACCACGCCCGGAACCCTGTCGAAGTCGCTCTCGACGCACCAGAAGCAGCCGCCGGCGAATATCGCGAACCCGAACCCGGCCGCCGCGCCCGGATCGGCCCTGAAGAGCGCCGCTCCGAGGAACATGCAGGCCATCAGCGGGCGCAGCCTGCTCATCATGCCCGCTCCATCCTGGCGCCCCCGCGTTCGCGGAAGGCCGGCGTTCGCGTCCGCGATCCGGGCCGGCACGGCAACGTGCGATGAGAGCATTTCATGTGTTGACGGCACCGGCCCTGGTCGCCTGCCACGGTCGATGCCCGCGAGGTCTCGACCCGGGACCCGATCACTGGGCCGGAACCCTGGCCGCCTCGCTGAGCTCGGCAAGCGTCCTGCGGGCGGCATCGGCCTGGGCAAAGTCGCCGGACAGCTCGAGCGCCGCCCTGTACTGCTCGCGGGCAAGATCGAGTTCGCCGCGGGCGCGGTAAACCTCGCCGAGGTGATAGTGATAGATCGGCAATGGCGCCGGGGTCGACGCCGCCTCGCGCAGCAGCGCGATCGCCGGAACATACCGCCCGAACTTGTAATGAACCCAGGCGAGGGTGTCCTTGAACTGCGGAACGTCGAGCGATTGCAGCCGGCTCGCGAGGTTCTGGGCGCGGGCGAGGCTCTCCTCGTCGCTGCGGTGCTCCGCCAGCAGGCTCGCCAGGTTGTTGATTACGACGAGGGACTCCGGCTGCTGCGCGTACATGGCCTCGTAATCCTCGATCGCGCGATCGATTTCGCCTTCGCGCTCGTATAGACCCGCCCTCAGCAGACGCAAATTCAAATCCGGCGGAGTCCGGTCAAGGCCGGTGGAAGCGGTGTCGAGCGCGGCATCAACGCTCCCCTGCCGGACCTGCAACATGGCGAGCGCGCGATAACCCATCGGGTTGTCCGGCGCCAGTTCGATCGCGCGCCGGTAGAACTTCTCCGCCTCCTCGGCCTCTTTGCGGACTTCGCGCACGGAGCCGAGTAGAACGATGGCGTCGATGCGTCCGGGGCTGGTCTCGAGAATTTCATTCAGAAGCTCGATCGCCTGTTCCGTCTTTCCGGCCCTGACGTGGACCGATATCAGGGATGCCAGCGTGTTCGGTTCGCCTGGCGCCTCGCGCATGACGCTGCGCAACACCGATATGCTTTCATCGAATTTCTGCTGTCCGGACAGGGCCGCGGCGAGGACCTGCCTGGAGACCGTCACCTGCTGCTCGGCCCCGAGGAGTTCGGCAATCTCTTGGGCTTGCTCCCAGTCCTGCCGGTTGAGAAGGATTTGCGCCAGCAGCGTGAGCGAAGGGACATCGCGCGGGCTGAGCTGGAGAATCTGGCGCGCCACCTGCTCGGCCTGGTCCACGCGGCCGCGTCGCAGCAGGAATTCGACATAGGGTGTTGCCGCCGCCGGCGCGAAATTGCCGGCCCGTGCGGCCTCGGCGAAACGTTGTTCGGCCAGCTCCGCCGCGCCCTTCGATTCGTGAATCTGTCCCAGCGACAAGAGCGCCGGGATATGGTTCGGCTCGTCGCCGAGGGCGGTCCTGAGATCGGTGACCGCATCGTCCAGGAGACCGTCCTCACGCTTGAGCGCCGCCCTCAGGACCAGGGCGTCGACGTTGCGGGCGTCGGCCCCGATGACCTCTTCGATGAGCGCCCGCGCGTCCGCGATCTTCTGCTCCGAGACCAGGATGCGCGCCAGATGCAGTTTCGCCGCGGAGGCCGCGTCCGCCTCGCTGCCGGCGATCAGGTCCCGAATAATCTGCTTGGCCCGGTCGCGCTCTCCGCGGTTCCACAGCGCCGAGGCGAGGCCAAGGCCGTACTCGCTGATCCCGGGATGGGCCGCCGCCAGGCTGCGCAGCTCGGCCTCGGCGGCTTCGGGGCCTTTCGTCCGGGCGAGGAACCTGACCACTTCGAGTGCGGCCTGAACGTTTTCGGGGTCATCGCGCGCAAGTTCGCGAAGCAAATCCTCGGCTTCGCCCGTCCGGTTCTTGGAACTGTAGTAGTTGGAAAGGGCAAGCTTGTAACCGGCGCGCGCGGGATAGGCCGCGATGAGTTCCCGCAGTGCCGCGATGATGTCTTCGCTGCGGTCGAGACGCTCGAGGATCTGGATCCTGATCAGCAACAGGCTTTCGCTTGTCGGCTGCGAACGCAGCCCGTCATCGACGAGTTCGAGTGCCTCGGCCGGCGCATCGCCGGCCAGCCTGTCCGCCGCGAGGACGACAATGGCGTCGACATTCCGGGGGTCGATTCCGAGCGACCTCCGTGCAAGGGCGACCGCCTGTCCGGCATTGCCGCTGCGCCACTCGATCCCCGCCTTGAGCGAGAGCAGACTGGCCCGGCCCGGCTCGAGCTCCAGGGCCCGATCGCAGTTCGCGCGCGCTTCATCCAGCGCGCCGGCGAGCAGCATCAAACGGCAAAGCTGTTCCCGGGCCTCGACATGGTCGGGATCGATGTCGGCTATCTTCTGCAATGTCGCCGCCATGCCCCGCCAGTCCTGGGCGTTCTCCTGATACCTGGAAAGGCCGATCAGCGCGCCGACATGGTCTTCGTTGATCTGAAGGACATTGCGGAATTCGAGCGCGGCTTTCTGAAGCTCGCCCTTTGCCATCAGCTCGAGGCCCGACTGATAGTGCTCCTCCATGCGATCCTGCGGCGACTGGCAGGCACCAGGCAGCAGGGCGGCCGCGCAGATGGAAAGCATGCCGCACATTGTGCGGAACGACGTCCGTTTTCGGGAACCGACGCTCCTCACGCTTGCGCTTCCACATGACCTGGGGTGCGCATCACGGACAGCGCTGATGGTTGTTCTGGTTGATTCGCGTTCCGTCATGACGCCCGATCCGGGTGGTCCGCGGCCTGAATTGGCAGGGCCTGGGCATTATAACCGCTGGTTCGAGCAGGTCGCGTACCAAACAGCAACCTGAGGGTTGAGGCGCGTTCCCGTTGCCGGGCAAGGGCACGAGCGACAACCGCCCGCGCCTGCGCCGCCAGTCCCGCCGCCGCCCGATCGCGGCCGTGTCTCGGGATGGTCACGGTCTTTGATACGCCATTGTATCGGCTGTGTGAAGCATTGGCGTGCCGTGGGCGGCCAAGGGCGCTCAGGGAAGCGGCACATCGGTATTGGTGAGGGTCAGGTAAAACTTGTTGGAATCGGCGCTGCCCGAACCTCCGTCCTGAAACCGGTAGAGATATCCCATCGCCAGCGACCAGAATGGCGTCAGCGCGTAGGACAGGGTCGGCGCGACATCGATGCTGGTCCGCTCGGTGCCGCCGCCCGCGAGCCCCGAGCCTTCCTGCTCCGTGAAGCTGGCGGAAATGCCGGTGGAGACCAGCTCGTTGACCGCGTAGCTCGCTGCCGCGCGCACCGAGTCGCTCGAATTGATCGCGCCGGTGTCGCTCTGGGACGCGGTCCGGGAAAAGCCGATCGAGGCACCGACGTCCTTGCCCGCATAGCTCGCGTCGAGCGTGAGCGGATACGCCACGTTGCTGGCGCTGTTGCCGATGGTGCCGGTGCCGCCGGCGCTCGCGCCTTCCGGATCGACAAACAGAACCGCCGCCGAGCCGCTCACCGTCACCGTGCGCGAAAGGCGCTTTTCGAGGCCGGCCGTGAGCTGGTAGCGGGTGTTTCCCGAAGAACCTTCCGGGTCGAAGACGTCCACCGAGCCGGTCACCGACGCCGACAGGGTCTTGTTCACATCGCGCTCGAGGCCAAGAGAAGTGCCGTAGGAGTCCGAATCGTCGAACTCGGAGGTGGAACCGGGGCTGGTGAACGTCGAGCGGGTGAAGTGGGCCGCCCACACGGCGCGATCGGTCTGATTGATGTGCACGGTCAGGCCGCTATTGGCGCTCAGCGATTCCTGCTCGGATTCGGTGTCGAAGATGCCGGTCTCCTCCTCCTGGGTGAAGAAGGTGCTCGACCGCAGGAACCCGCCCGAGATCGTGGCTTCCCAGGTCTTGGCGGATTTGGTGAAGGTCGCCCTGTAGCTGTCGCTCACCGGGCGCGAGGAGAACACGCCATCGAGGCCTTCGAGGAAGGCGCGGATAAAATCGCCGTTCAGCTCGAGTCTTTCGGTCGCGGTGCCGACGGTGGCCGCGACCCCGGCGGTGGTGGTCGAACCGACAACGGTTTCGTCAAAGGTCGGCAGGACCTGAATGTTGTCGTCGACCTCGAGCTTCTCGCTCAGAAAGGTCTCGATTTTCCAGTCATAGGCCCCAGCGGGCCCGCTGGTCAGCAATTCCAGCGATATCAGGGCGCCCAGCGCCGGAAGACACCGGGATCGTGGCCTCCCATGCAGCGGCAACCGCAATGCCTCATTCAAACAGACCACGCTCCGGCACCACGATGACATCGCCATGGTGGAGCACGACGTCGCCCGCGTCCGGCCAGCCGTTCTCGGCGGCTCCATAGTCGTAGGGAAAAACGAGCTCCTGTCCCTTGACGGTGCGCCGAACCACGATCCGGTGCTTGGCCGCGTAAGGGTTCAGTCCGCCGGCAAGCGCGATCGCCTGCAGGACCGACGTCTTGGTCTTGACCTCGAACGCGCCGGGGCTCTGCACCTCTCCGGTCACGTAGACGGTCGTGTCCGGACGCTCGTCGGCTCCAACCAGGAGGACCGTGACGTCGAGCTCGTCGGCAAAGAACGGCTTGAGCCTGTCCTTGATCCGCTGCTCGGTGCCTTCCAGGGTGAGGCCCGCCGCGGCGATGTGGCCCGCCAGGGGAAAGGAAATTCGGCCATCCGGACCGACCAGGACCTGGCGGCCGAGATCCGGTTCCTGGTAGACGGTGATTTCAATCGTGTCGCCCGGCTGGAGACGATAGGGATTTTGGGCCAGCGCCGATGTCGCCATGACGACCAGCGCCAGGAACGCCATTGTGATGCGCATGAAATAACCCCCCAGTTCAAACGCCAACCATAAAGTGCCCACTGTGATCGCGCCGTCAACAGGACAGTCCGAAATCCTTAACGTCCTGTGACGATGTGCCAGTGAGGCCACACTCCTCGCCGACCGGCCGGCGGTCCGCAAGTTGATCCCTGGACGGCGCGAGCGGCCCCTTGAGGAAGGGCCGTCAGTTCCGGTAGTCGTAGACCGGGTAGCGCAGGGCGCTGGCGGCGCTCTTGTTGTAGACCACGCCGAGGTTGGCGGAGGATCCGAGCAGTTCTCCGCACTCGGCAAGTTCCTCGACCGTGGTCTGACCTTCGGCGACAACGAGCAGCGAGCAGTCGAGCTGGGGGAGAAAACCGATCGTGTCATCGGTCCGCAGCAGCGGCGGCAGGTCGAAGATCACGATGCGGTCGGTGTATCTGCCCTTGAGTTCGGAGACGAGGCCGTGGACGCGGTCCGACATCATCAGCTCGGCCGATGACGCCACCGGGCGGAAGCACGGCAGGATGACCAGCCGGTCGAGCCCCGGATTGATCAACGCATCCTCGATCGAGCCTTTTCCTTCGAAGACCTTCTCGAGTCCCGTCCGCTGAGGAATGCCAAGACATGAAGCGACTGTCGGGCTCTTGAGGTCGAAGTCGACGAGCAGAACCGTGTTGTGGAACTGACGCGACAGCGAGATCGCGAGATTGACCGCGGTCAATGTCTTGCCGCAGCCGCTGGTGGGCGAGGTGATGCCAAGTGACTTCAGGTTGCCCGCTTCCATGACCTGCAGCACCTGGGTGCGCAGGATGTCGAACTGGCTCGACCGGGGATCGGTCCTGTCGAAGGCGACAATCCGGTTCCTGGCCAGATGTTGCGGGTCGAGCTGGAACACGGCGGTGCGCGTGTAGGTGATGTGGCGAACACCTTGCGGCGCGCCGTTGAGCCCTCGCGTGGGGCTTTCGCAGCGCGGCGTGCCCGCCGCGGGGACTCCTGTCGCGCCTGCTTCACGCTTGGCGCGGGAGACGGCAGTTCGAATGAGATCCATTTACGCCGGACCCAATATTACCTGTGAGACGCCATCAGGTTGAGAATCTGTTTATCACCTTTTCCATGAAAATGTCCAAGGGCATGTAGAAATAGTGAAACGCCGCGACCGTGGCCGCCCCGCACACGCAAAGCAAGATGAAGGCCAGAATGCGCCAGCGAATGGTGCGGCGGCGCTCCTCGGCGGTCACGATATAGGGGACGACGATCAGCGGCCGGATGTTCAGTCTCGACTGGAGCTGCAACGGGCTGCGCAGCGAGCGGTCGAGCAGTTCCGGCACGACAAATGCCGCCCCGCCGGTGCCGAACGCGAAGAACAGACCAATTGCCAGGATCTTGAAACGGTTGGGGCGAACGGGCTCGGTCGGGACGGTCGGCTGCTCGATGAGGTCGAAGCGCTCACCTTTCTGACTCGCGTCGAGCCGTTCACCGATGCGGGCCTCGGCATGCTTGCTCCAAATCTCCGCCAGCTTGGCCTTCGAGGATTCGAGCCGGCGTGAAAGCGCGTCGAGGCCGAGTTCGACTTCCGGTGCCCGCGCAATGTTTTGACTAATGCGTTCGATCGCCTCGTTCACTGCCTGCTTTTCGGCGGCAAGCTCGCGCCTGCGCTCGGCACGGACCGGGTCCGGGCCGGAAAGCTCGGCCGATGCTTCGCGACCGGCGATATCATGTTCCTCGGTCTCGCCGACGCCGGAAGAGCCGCCGCTCCCCGATAGGTTCCGTTCGGCGATCTTGTCGGTCAGCACGTTCATGCGCGAAACCAGTGTCTTCCTTTTCGGATGGCTCTCGGAATAGACGGCCGAGATGTCCAGCAGCTCTCGGTTGAGTGCCTGCAACTGGGTCAACAGGGGATCAGCTTTCAGTCCGGCGCCATCGAAGCCGTGATCGCCTTCGCTCGCGCGAATTTCATCGTCGACCTCGGTGGCACGGTCACGCAGCCGCCCCAGCTCCATGATCAGAAACGGCTGACGGTCCGGCATCGCATCACGGTTCGCCGATCTGAATTCGGCGACTTGTGCTTCCATGGTCTTGAGTTCCTGCTCCAGACGTTGGGCCTCCTTCTCGAGAAACTCGGTCGTGTCGTCAATTCGCGTGCGTCGGGTCCGCGCATCCTCCGCCAGAATCAGCGTCACCAGCTCGCCGGCAATCCGGGCCGCGACATTGGGGTCTTCGTGCTCGAAGCTCACGGTGAATCCAATCGTGACGACGCCACGCGACGATCGTCCCTCGGCTTGCTCCGGCTCGATGGCGATGCGCGCGCGCATGAAGTCGACGATCTGGCTGGATGAGTGTCCCGCGAGCTCGCCGGTCGCGAGATCGAACTTGCGCGTGATTTCGAGGAGGTTCGACCGGGTCATGATCCGCTGCTCGATTACGCGAATGCGCTGGTCGGCGACCTCGGTGAACGACGATCGCACGAATTCCGCCGGAATCTGGGGTGACTCGACGAGGATGCGGGCTGTGGATACGTAGACCGGGGGCAGGACCACGGCGATGACGGCGACGATGGCGCTCAGGACCAATGCGGGCAGAACGAAATGGGCCCACCGGCGTCTGACGACCCCCAGCAGGTATTCTAGGTCCAGAGTATTTTCCATGGCCGCAAAACTCACACCGGGTGCCCGGGGCGCGGGCGGGCTCCAGCGGGTACGCTCGCAGCTAGGTACACGATTATCGGGCTGCTCGCCAACCCCCCGGGAAACGGTTGGTTAACCCGAGCCGGCCGGCCGGCGGCGCGGGCCCGCGAACCCGCCGGGCTCGCCTCGCCGCCGGCCGTGATCGGTTCGGGCCGGGGCATGGCGATCCGGCGCGGCTAAAGCGGGCCGGACAGGACCCAAATCCGCCACCGGGCGCGTACGACGCCGGTTGGTGAACGGGATGTTAACGATCGTTTCGAATCGAGCCACGAGCCGTCATTTGGCGGTTGCGGAAGCGGGTTAACAGTGTGTAAATGATTGATGCGGCGTCGGCAATGTGAGTGCGTATGGCTGAGGTTGACTACAGTATGGGAGTGTCGCCGCTCCGCGAACGCGCCCTCGCAGAGAGCGGTGGGACGAACCCAGCAAAGGTGGTGTCCGCGCCGGGTGAGGGTTCCATGCCGGGGGGGTGGCTTGCGCCTGGGGCGTGGGCCTTGCCCGGCAGTGTTGTCGTTGACCTTTATTCCCTGGTCGACATTGGCCTCATCGTGGTTGCGGCGCTCGCGGCCAAGTATTTCTATATTGGCCAAATACTTGGACATTTCCCATCAGATCTTCCATATTTCAGCGCCAGCCTGATTGTGGCACTGTTCGCCTTCATACAAATGAGAAAGTCTGGCCTCTATTCCATAGATCGCGCAAACGACCATTCAATCAGGCTGCGCTCCATCCTTACCGCCATCGTTTCGGCTTTTCTGTTCGCACTGATGGCCGCTTACCTGCTGAAGATTGCCGACAATTTCTCCCGAGGCTGGGCAGTCATATGGTTGGCCACATCGCTGGGCGCGGTGTCGGTCTGGCACGTGATGAAGGCGCGCCAGCTCAAGGCGCTCATTGCCGCGGGCCGGTTGAGCCGGCGGGTTGCCGTCATCGGGGACCGCGAAATCGTCGACCAGTTTCTGGGTCCGTTGCGCCGGGACAGGACGGTTCAGGTCGCGCTCTCCTATTGCTTCGCGTCCGGTGGCGAGGGAATGGACCAATCGATCGAGGACGACGCCGGGCTCGACCGCTTCATCGCCATCGCGCAGCGCCAGGGGATCGACGATATCCTGATCGCGATGCGCTTCGGCAGGACCGAGGCCATTGCGCAGCTCGTCGAAAGGTGCAGCCAGCTCTCCGCGAATATCCGTCTTTACCATCCGTTCCTGAGCAATCGCGGTCCGGCCCTCGGGTCGTTCCGGATCGCCGACCTCACCCTGTTCAACGCACAGACCGCGCCGCTGAGCCCCTGGGAGTTCGTCGCCAAGTCGACGTTCGATCGCGTTGTCGCGGCCCTGATGCTGACCGTCCTTTCTCCGCTGCTCGTCGTGATCGCCGCTCTCATCAAGATCGAGTCCAGGGGACCGGTCTTCTTCGCCCAGCGCCGCGCCGGGCTGGATCACGCCGAGTTCAGGGTTCTCAAGTTCCGGACCATGTCCTGCGTCGAAGACGGGCCGGTGGTGCAACAGGCGAGCCGGAACGATTCGCGCGTGACCCGGCTCGGGAACATCCTGCGCCGGACCAGCCTCGACGAGCTGCCGCAGCTGATCAACGTCATTCGCGGCGAGATGTCGCTGGTCGGTCCGCGGCCGCATGCGCTCGCCCACAACGAGGAGTACGGCGCGCTCGTCGAGCGCTATGCCAATCGGCATCGGGTCAAGCCCGGGATCACCGGCTGGGCCCAGGTCAACGGCTTTCGCGGACCGACGGCCAACGCCGAACTCATGGGCAAGCGCGTTCAGCACGACCTTTTCTACATCGATAATTGGACGTTCTGGTTCGACCTCAAGATTCTTCTGTTGACTCCGCTCAAGGTCGTCATCGGCGAAAATGCGTTCTGAACACTTGCGCGAGTGTTCTCATGAAGCCTCGGTTGATGCCTGATCGTGGTGCCGCCGCCGAAAGCCAGCCTCGCGTTCTCGCCGTCGCTTCGGCCGGCGGCCATTGGATCCAGCTGCAGCGCATGGCACCGGCGTGGGATGGGTGCCGGGTTGCCTATGTGACCACCGTCCGCGGATATGAATCGCGGGTGCTGGCGAACGCCGAAGCGCGCGGTCAGCCGCGGCCGGATTACCATGTCGTCCCCGACGCCAATCGCTGGCAGAAGTTCCGGCTCGTGATGCAACTCGTCATGGTCGCGATCGTCGTCCTTAGAGTCCGCCCCGATGCGGTGATCACGACCGGTGCCGCGCCCGGCTATTTCGCCATCCGGGTCGGAGCGCTGATGGGCGCGCGAACCATCTGGGTCGACAGCATCGCCAATGTCGACGAGCTGTCCCTTTCAGGCCGCAAGGCGGGCCGGCACGCCGATCTGTGGCTGACGCAGTGGCAGCACCTGGCCGAACCAGGCGGACCGGACTACCGGGGAGCGGTCGTGTGATCTTCCTCACCGTCGGCACCCAGCTGCCGTTCGACCGGCTGGTCCGCGCCGTCGACGACTGGTGCGCGCGCTCGGACAACCACGACGTGTTCGGCCAGATCGCCGGCGGCTATCGGCCGCGGCATTTCGAGTGGAGCCCGTTTGTGGAACCCGAAGAATTCGACCGCCGGTTCGCGGACGCCGATCTCGTTGTCGCCCATGCCGGCATGGGAACGGTGATCTCGGCGCTGACTTTCGGTCGGCCGCTGCTGATGCTGCCGCGCCGTGCCTCATTGGGCGAGCATCGCAACGACCACCAGGTCGCGACGGCGCGGCAATTCGGAGGCCGCCCCGGGATTCATGTGGCGGAGGACGAAATGCAGGTCCCGTCGCTGCTGACGGTCCTTCATGGCCGACACGATCAGGTGGATGCTTCCCAGGCGACCCCGCGCCCGCATGCGGATGAGTCGATCATCAGCGCCGTGCGCGGCGTGATTTTCGGCGAGGATGGACACGGCGCGACGTGACGGGAAACTCACGGCGGCCACTGCACCAACGATGAGCGAGCCGGGGCGATCCCGGCTACGCCGGCAATGTCGCGCGGGGGTAATGCTCGGGAAGGCTGACCAGCACGAACGAGCGCACGAGTTCGCGCAGCTCGTCCGACGGGGAGACATGCCGGCCGGCCGCGGCGATCTCATCGACCAGCCGGTCCGAAAGATCGATCGATTCAGGAAGAAGGGGACCATCCGCGGTGCACTCGGCGCGCAACTCCTCGGACGGCCAGCGGGCCGTCGCGACCACTCCGCCGGCGGTTCTTTCGAGCACGTAGAGAGGGTTGAACCACAGTCGGTCCGGGCGCCGGGCGAGAGCTTCGTCGAAGCGTTCATGCCGCCGCCACAGCGAACCATCGCGGGCGCCGAACAGGATGAGCGCGTTGCAGGCCTTCACCGCCGCGGGGTCCGGCGGCGCGGTCAGGTCGACAAAGCCGTCCCGGCGAACCTGGTCGAGGAGACCGCGCTCCGGGACCAGGCGGTGCTCGGCGAACGCAAACCGGCTTGCATATCCCCGCGCGCTGAGGGGGATGCCGGCGGCCCGGTTGGTGCCGTCGGCGTTGTGCATGTGCGCGAACACCCAGGCGCCGTCGCCGGTGACGACCCGGTCGACCTCGCCCAGCAATCTGGTCTTGGACCCGACGTAATGCAGCCCGTCGAGGCAGTAGAGCCCGTCGAAGGCGTCGTCCCCGAACGGCAGCGGCATCTCGGCGTCGAGGCAGATCGCGACCGTTCCGGGCGTGACGAAGCGGCGGGCGATCGCAAGATTGGTGTAGTCGACATCGGTCATGACGATCTCCGCGGACGGGCAGACCACGTCGGCCGCTGCGCTCAGATGCCCGATTCCGCACAGGAGTTCGAGAAGGCGCTGGCGCCCCGACCGGCGGCAATGATCGCCGAGAATTGCGAGGGCGGGGATCGCCGCGAGAATGCTGGGATTGGCGAAGCGGTGATATAGATAGTCGGCGTACGGTTTCGGGCGGCCCTTCACCAGGGCAGCCCGAAAGTCATCCTGATCCCGTTCCCCGGTGTCTGGCGCCGCCAAAATCATGCGCCGGGCCCGGTTCAACCATCGCTGGGCGGTGCCCCGAACCAGGGTCCTCTGTCTCGGTGTCGGACCCGGCAGTCCCGGCGCCCGGCCCGCGCCCAGCAGCCACTCATGAGCCCCGACCGGATCGTTTCCGCGCAGCCGGTCCACCGCCTGGTTTTCACACGACCAGGCCGGGCCGATCCGCCTGAGGACGGGGATGCCCCTGACAATGGGATACTCATAGCAGTCGCAACGAAGCACGCCGTGTTCGATCCCGCTCTCGCATGCGGCCACTTCCGCGACCGGCCGCAGGCCGGAATCGCAGTACGGACATCTGAGAGACTCAATGAGAGCTCTCGGAAATGCGCTCCCCTTCATTCGATCATGCTCCATCTCACGAATGTTTGCCCGGTGGCGGCCTCGGGCTCTCCGTTTGCCGAATGGGCCGGTATCGTGCACATCGCCGTCTCATTGGCACGAATTTATCGGGAATTGACGGACTGTCGATCACGCCATCGGGGTGCGAGGCCCAACTCGACCGAATGGCGGAGCCGCGGCCAAGTGGGGTGCGGGACACGTCAATCCGTCGCGTTTCGGTTCAGCGGGCGGCACGGGCCTGGTGGTTGTCGCGCGGGTTGTCGTTTCGCCACAGATGAAGCTCCTCGAAGGCGTCATAGGCGATGCTGACCAAATCCAGATCTCCGTCATCGTCGAGATCGACCAGCCGGGCGCCGAGGTGACTTTCCCTGCCGGCGTCGACGGGATGCTCGGCGAAGGCGCCGCGCCCGTCATTGGCCCATATCGAGATACGCTTGGGCCCACGGTGCTCGGCGAGGACGATATCCGTGTCGCCGTCGCGGTCGATGTCGCCAACGTCCATGCTGTTCAGCGTGTGCCGGGTGGCGATGAGGTGCCGGTCCCAGCCGGTGCTGGTGGTACCGGTCGCCGGCTGTTCCCACCAATAGGCCTGCGCGTCGGGCTCGGTCCCGCCATTCTCCTCGGTGACGATGATGTCGACCCGCCCGTCGCCATTGAGGTCCTCGGCGGCCGTGCGGTCCGGCCATTCGGCCTCGGGGAAGGTGCCGGCGACGAAGACCTCCCACTCGCCGCTGCCATCGCCCGGATTGCGGGCCCATTTGACCTCCTTGGCGCCGGTGGTGAAGGCGATGTCGAGGTCGCCGTCATCGTCGATATCGGCTATTCCAATGCCTTCTTCGGAATCGCCGGGCGCGATGAAGACGCGCCGCCAGCCGCCGACTTCGGGATCGCTTGCGGGAACCGCGAAATAGAACAGCCCCTTGGGCGTGTTGAAGACGATGTTGGGCCGGCCGTCGGCGTCGATCCGGGCGATGGCATAGCCCTGAGAGCCCTCGGGGTGTTCGGACCGCGGCACATTGCCGATGAGGACCGGGGAGGCCCACTCGGTGCCCTCGGCATCGGCTGCTTCCAGCCAGTAGAGATTGGTGGTGCCGGCGGCCTCGTTGTCCTTCTGGGCGATGAGATCGATGAAGGCGTCGCCATCAACGTCGAGCGCGGCGAAGACATGGGCCTCGCCGGGCAGGGTGATCTGCTCCCAGCTTCCGGTCATGTCGCCGCCGGGATTGAGATAGACGAACGGGCCTGAGGCGATGTCGAGATTGCCGTCGTGGTTCACATCGGGAAACGCAAGGCCGAAGGTGCGCACATGGCGCTCGCTGACCTGGTGATACGTCCACCGGTCCAGGCTCGGGTTCCCGGCGTTGCGGTAGATCCAGCTCGGGCCGCTGTCCCAGTTGAGGATGCCGACGATATCGAGATCGCCGTCCTCGTCGATGTCGCCGAGTTCGGCGCTGTAGCTGCCGTCCGACTGGATCTCATGCTCGGCCCACTCCGTGCCGTCCCCATTGTTCAGCAGGATCTTCAGCCCGCGGTCGCTCGACTTCGTCATGCCGCCGACCAGTAGGTCGACATCTCCGTCGAGATCGAAATCGGCGGCCTGGAGATTGTGGCAGAAATCGATGGTCCCGATCGGATGCGCCGTCCAACTGCTGTCGTCGGCCGGCGTGGGCGAGGAGTACCAGGTGACCTCGCGGTCGGGCAGCTCGGAGTGGGCGAGAATGATGTCGAGCCGGCCGTCGCCGTCGATATCGCCCAGCGCGGTCTTGGTCGAATTCGACCGCCAGTCGGAGCTGTCCTCGGTGAACCAGGCCTCGTCGATCACATGGTAGGCGTAGCTTTGCGCGGCGCGCGCCGCGGCGGGCGTGTCCGGGGTGGCGAACCAGAAGCCATTGAGAACCAGATCGGGGTCGCCGTCGCCATCGACGTCTCCGGCTTCCATGCCCTCATGGGGAGGATGTGGCAGCGAGACCTCGGCCCATCCGCCGGCCGCTTCCTGAAGCCAGATCTGGGTCTGGCTGTCCATGCGCATGGCCACATCGGCGCGCCCGTCGCGGTCGAAATCCGAAACCACGATGTCCTTTACATAGGACGGACTGTCGCCGATGAGACGCATTGCGAACGCGGCTCCGCCGCCGAGGTTCTCGAACCAGACGGCGATGCCTGGCCCCTCGTCGGCCGGGCCGGAGGCGAGGCGGGTGATCACGTCGAGGTCGCCGTCGCCGTCGATGTCGGCCAGTTTGAAATCGTCCGCGCGGGGGTAGCGCATCGCGCCGTCGATCGTGATCAGCGTCGAGCGCTGCCAGTCGGGGGCGCGAAAGACCTCGATCGTCGTGTCGCCTTCCTGGACACCGACGATGTCGTTGTCGCCGTCGCCATCGATGTCGCCGACGTCGCGTTCGTAAAGGTAGTAGCCGTCATCAAGGAGAACGTATTCAAATCCGAACTGGCGCCCGGCGCCCGCATCGCCGTCATCCGCGGTGCCGCAGCCGGCAAGCGCGAGTGCGATCACCGCGACAGAAAAAGAGGGCAGGCCTGCTCGTTCGGCAAGCCGAAACGCGGATCGACCGTTCGCGCGGTTGCGGACGCGACCGGACTGAGCCGGCGTCCCCCGGGAGCGGATTGTTGGGAGTGTGCCGATCACCGTAACCACCCGCGCAACCCAACGGATTTGGACCAGCCACGGGCACGGCGCTTCTCGCGGCGCCGCCCCGTCGCCGCGACCTGGCCAACTGCCCGGGAAACATAGGCGCTTGCGGCCTGGTCGGGAAGGGTCGAAGTGAGCGTGACCGGAATTCGGGCACGTCCGGTTGGCTCGCCCCGGGCCCCGCCGGGCGGCGACGATCATCACAGCATTTCGCATTGCCAAGTACTCGCCGGCGGGTCCAATGTCGTATCCAGGCTCGCCCGCCGCGACCTGCCGCCCGCGAAGGAGAAGGGCGGCCTTGGTCGGCGTCTGTGTCGGCGTCCAATTTGCCCCTGTCGTACCGCCGACCTCATTCGGGCACTCTTGATCCCGGGCATGGTTCTTGCCTGTCGGTGAAAAGGTTGCCGAAAACGAGAGCAACGAATGAACGAGAACCGCGTGTCTCTAAGTATTGCGGGATGACGACTCCGGCCACGATCATCGCACCAAGGCAGCTCGTCGCCGCTGCCCTGGAGAGGCTCATCGTGTCGGCGCCGCTACCGCTGCGCGTTCAGTCCTCGATGATCTGGCGGCTCATGCCGCTTCCCAGTTGGCCGAAGTCGCTGATGTTTCAGCAATGTCTGGCCAATCGCATCATCGGCAAATACGGGCCGATCTGCCAAAGCGGCCTCTTCAAGGGCATGACCTGCCTGCGCGAGGCCAAGGAGGGCTGCCTCGTTCCGAAGCTGATCGGCTGCTACGAGGAGGAGCTGATCCCGACATTCGAGCGCTTTTTCGCCAGGGGCTTCGACCGGTTCATCGATGTGGGCTGTGCATCGGGGTACTGGCTGACGGGTGTCGCGATCAGAATGCCCGAGGCCGAATGCTTCGGCTTCGAGGCTGATGCCCAAGCGCAGGCACGATGCTCGGAACTGTTGCGCCTGAATGGTGTTCACTCGCGGGTCGAACTCCATGGCCTGTGCAAGCCTGGTGATTTTGAAGATCTGATCCAGGGCCGCACTCTGCTATTGATGGATGTGGATGGGCCGGAATATGAACTTCTCGATCCGGAAGCCAGTCCCGGCCTGCGCCGCGCCGACATCATCGTCGAGTGCCATGACTATCTCAATCCGCGGATCATGCCCACCCTGAAGGCGCGGTTCGAGCAGTCCCATTCGATCGAGGAAATATGCAGCCGAATTCGCGAGCCGAGCCTGGAGCGTTACCCCGCTCTCGATGCCCTGCCGGAGCGGCACTGGGTCGAGGCTCTCGCTGAGCGTCGGCCCGCCGTGCAAACCTGGCTGATCATGGAAACGCGGACCTAAAGCAATTCACAGAAGAAACTGGGCTTGGCGATGACAACATCGGCGAGGATGTTCATTGCTTCAAATTGATCTGGCACCAAATGCGCAAGGCGCCGACCAGGGGTTTCGGCGCGCGAGCAGATGCATGGTAACTGCCGATCCGGTGCGGAGAGTGTGATGTCGGCTGATTTCAAGCGCGCTTTGGTCACCGGTGGAGCCGGATTCATCGGATCGCATCTGGTCGATGCCTTGGTGGCGGACGGGTGCGAAGTCAATGTGCTCGACAATTTCTCGACCGGCAACGAACGCAATCTCGCGTCGAGCCGGGACCGCATCCGCCTGATCCGCGGGGATATTCGCGACCGCGGGGCCCTCGACGAGGCGGTCGACGGGTGCGAGGTCGTCTTCCACCTGGCGGCGGTCGTTTCAGTGGTGCAGACCACCGAGGATCCCATGGGCTCGGCCGCGATCAACGAAACCGGATCGCTTCAGGTTCTCGAGGCGGCGCGCTCGGCCGCGGTGCGGCGGTTCATCTTCACGAGCTCGTGCGCGGTCTATGGCGACGAGCCGACCTTGCCCAAGCGCGAGGACATGCGCCCCAATCCGCTGACGCCCTACGCGGTCCAGAAGCTGGCAATCGAGCACTATCTGGGCGTGTACCAGTCGGTGTACGGGATGGAAACGGTGGCGCTGCGGTTCTTCAACGTGTTCGGACCGCGCCAGGACCCGTCCTCGCCCTATTCCGGCGTGATCTCGATTTTCATGCTCAAGGCCCTGGGCGAAGAGCCGCCAACGATCTTCGGCGACGGCTTGCAGACCCGGGATTTCGTCTTCGTCTCGGACGTCATTCAGGCTCTGACCCTGGCGGCGAGGTCGGCTTCATCGCCCGGACAGGTTTTCAATGTCGGCACCGGCGAGTCGGTGACGATCAACGAGTTGTGGAAGAAGATCGCGGCCCTGTCCGGAACCCGCTCCGCGCCGGTTCGCGCGCCGCAGCGGGCGGGAGAGGTGGTGCATTCGCGGTCCTCGATCGATATGGCCCGCGAGCGGCTGTCCTATGCGCCGCGTGTGCTGCTCGGCGCCGGGCTGGCCGAGACCATGGAGTGGTACCGCTCCGCACATCTTGGCTGACCCGAGCGCTTGTATCTGTCTGAACCAAGTCAACCACCGTCGATGACGGTCGGCGTTGCCGGGGCCCCCTGCGGCTCGGCGAAGTAGACCCGGGAAATCTGGTCGCTGATCGCCTGCCACGAAAACAGCTGCAGCGCCCGGGCCCGTCCGGCGGCGCCCATGCGCTGGCGCAAGTCGCCATCGTCGAGCATGCGTTTCAAGGCTGCCGCCAAGGCATCCACGTTGCCGGGCTCGAACAGCAGCCCGGTCTCGCCGTCGACCACCGCCTCGGGAATGCCGCCGACGGCGGACCCGACGACGGGCAGGCCCGCGCCCATGGCCTCGACGACCGGCAGAGGAAAGGCATCCGAAAGCGATGCGGCAGCGAAAACCGTCGCGCCGCGGTAGTGCGCGGCCAGAGCCGCATGGTCGACGCCGCCGTGGAACACGACCCGGTCCTTCAGAGGCGCGGGGATCATCTCCTCGAGCGCGCTCAGATAGTCGCGGTTGTAGAACCGCTCCAGATCCCGCACCAGCGGATCGCCGCTGAGGCCGACCAGGAATTCCGGCGGCAGGCTGCCGACGCCGCCGACCAGTTCCAGCGAAGCGTTGGGTATGGACGGCGCGATCTTCGCGAATGCCTCGACGAGGAGATGCACGCCCTTCTCCGGTGAGACGCGACCGACGAACAGAACGCGCAGCCTCTGCGAGGGCGAGGTCGCTGCGACGTTGTCGGACGGCAGGAACCGCTCGACATTGGTGCCGTTGTAGACCACGTGCGACTTGCCGGCGAAATCGGGAAACACCTCGAGAAACCGGCGCCGAATATGGTCGCTGCAGCAGACGATCGCATCGGCCTTACGCACCCGCCCCCCGATCATCTTCGGATCGTGCTGGGACAGCCACTCGCAGTTCATGTGCAGAATGATGCGCGCCCCGGGATTGAAGGCGCGGACAACCGGCACGAACTGCGAGAAGTTGTGAATGTGGATGATATCGGCCTTCCAGCGCCGCGCGTGCCAGGCTGCCTGGACAATGTAGCCGAGATTGTGAAACGCCGAGGCGTAGTCGGGCCGCGACATCTTGCGTTCGCCGCCGCGAAGGCGCCGTGCGAACCGGCGATGGACCGCGTTCAGCACCCTGTTGAGCGCCGCCGGCACATAGAGGTATCTCGCGCCCTCGTGCTCCAGGGTCCGGGTGCCGAGGCGCTGCCTGCCGAACTCGACCAGGAGGAGGGAGCAGTCCTTGGCCAGATGGCGCGCGACCTCATAGGTCCAGATAAAAATCGAACCATGGGTCTGCGGCGGCTCGATCCATCCTCCTACTACCTGTGAGAGGATGGCTACGCGTGGCCGCCGCTGGGATGTCTCAGTTTGCATCGGTCCCCCACACGCTGGCCCTGAACCACTCCCGGGAGTGCAAGAAGTTCTGAAGAAACTCACCCCGCGCCACGTCGCCCAGAACCGGCCAGGGCAGGTCCGTCCTGAGGCGGGTCATCTGGGTGCGGTGCTGCTCGAGGGCGTTATGCTTGCGCGATCTGAATGGGGAGACCTCCACCGACGCGTTCGCGGCGGCGAGCGCCTTCAGGCCGAAGGCGTTGCGCCAGCTCAGCCGCGCGATCCGCCGCGCATCGCCGGTGCCGAGAATCGGCACCCAGGGCCAGTGATACCAGAACCAGATGAGGTATTCGAGCACCTCACATTTGCGCCCGCTGCGCGCGAGAGCCTCGTAGACGATCTCGGTCGTGGCGCGGTGATCGAGCGACCACAGGTCCGGCTCATGGCGGCTGGGCACGAACACGCGGCGGAAGTCCCATCCCGCGAGAAGTTCGGAGACGCGGGCACTCGCCTCGTCCCGATGCGCCGCGAGCCGGGTCTCGGGGTATTCGAGGAAGGTCAGATTCGCCGGATCGATGCCGAGTGCCGCCGCCGCACCCTGTCCTTCCCGACGGCGAAGCTTCGCCAGTTCGGCGCCGGACATGGCTGCGGCGTGGGATTGGCTGCCGTCGGTCATGAACACGATCCGCACCGGTGCGCCAAGCTTTCGAAGCTTGAGGATCGCGGCGCCGGCGCCCAGCGTTTCGTCGTCATAGTGCGGCGAGAAGACGACCGTGAGCCCGGTGACGTCCTCGGGGACCCATTCCGGCGCCCGGCGCTCGAGCAGACGCCAGAAGAGCCGGCGCGCGATCCGCCTGAGACTCATGCCTCGCCGCGCGACCGGTGCCACCCGCCGCCGCTGTGGGGTGTGATGCCGCCGGCCTGAATCCCGCGAGCCCTCATGCGGCGACCGGTCCGGTGTCCGGCAGCGCGAGCGAATGGCCGACGTGCCAGTCGATATGCGGATAGGCGGTTTCAAGTCGGTGGATCTCGTAACCCAAAGCCGTGATCGCGGCATCGAGCTCGCCCCAGCGGCGCTTGAACTCGGTTTCGTTGGCGTCGTCCATTTCGTACAGGAGAACGGGTTTGCACCGCTCGATGGTCCGCCTCATGCCTTCAATGACCTCGAGCTCGGCGCCTTCGACGTCGATCTTGACGAAGGTCGGCGCAGGCAGGCCCTGATCGGCGATGAAGTCGTCGAGCGCCACCACCTGGACTTCGGTCCGGGTGACCGAGGAAGACGGCCCGACCGGGTATCGCGACAGCGCGGCGCCGCCGTCCCAGTCGGTCATCCGCAATTCTTCCTGCCGCGCTTCGCTACCCGCCGCGATCTCGAAAACCCTGAGATGCGACATGCTATTCAGCCTTGCGTTTTCTCGCACGGCGCGGGCATTGCCCGGATGAGGCTCGAACGCGCACACATGACCCTGCGGCCCCACCAGCCTGCCGGCGATCAGGGCGAAGAAGCCCATATTGGCGCCGACATCGTAGAAAACGTCTCCCGGCGCGAGCCGCTGGGCGATTTCCCGTTGAACGGGGGGCTCGCTCGAGCCCGCAATGTAGTCCCGGTTCTGGGGGAAATGGATCTTGAGGCCGGCTCCCGGTCCCTGCTCGACGGTCCAGGTCAGCCTGCCCAGACAAAACCTTCCGGCCCGGCGCAAGCCCGGCAGAGCGCACAGTCGCAAGAGAAGGTGCTGGTAGGTCACGACCTCGTTCTACCGATAAAATTGCGAAAACTGCTTCCGGTGTCGCATCCCCACTCCCAGTTGGCGACGATGCCGACCCGGTTGATCGCGAATCCCTCGCAATCGGGGTAGACGTCGGTCAGCGCCCGGTAGAGCACCGGTTCGCCGTTGATGTAGGCGGCGAATTCGTGTCCGTCGAACACGGCCCGGAAGTCATGCGGCTCGCCCCAATGCATCCGGCTGCCGACGTTCGACCACACCGCGTCAAACAGCTCCTCGAAGCCCGAAATCCTGAAAAATGCCGCAATCGACATCGCCGGCCAGTCCTCGACGAATGCACTCAGGATCAGGTAGTTCTCCGGGTCCTGCCAGAAGATCAGACCCGCCCGGCCCTTCTCCCCCATGCCTTTCCGCTGGCCCGCCGGCGTGACTGTCACCTGCAGATCGGCGAAGCTCGGATCCGGCCAGTCGATTGCATAGGCCGTGCGGCCCGGACAGGGCTGGTCTGCCGAGGCCTTGACACGCGCGGAATTGTCTCCCGTCAGATCAATCATGCCGCGCCCGATCAGCCGCTCCCAGCAAGGGCCTCCGACTGAGGTCGAGTGACCAGCGAGATCGCCGGGCGGGCCGTCGAACTCGTCCGCCACCACGATCTCGTCACCCAGCGCGAAACTCGGTCTGCCAAGTTCCTCGAGGTCCGGGATGGTGATCTCCCGCGGATGCGCTTCGAAAGAGCGAATGGCGACATTGCCGCCGGGTTTGGCGATGCGGATGCCGACGCCCGCGGCCGACTGCAGCCGTTCGTCGCGTAGGCTCGTTCCATAGGCGAGAGCGCCGTTCACATAAATCCGGATCGCTTCGCCATCGTCATAGACCTGCAGGGAATTCGCCGTGCCGGGCAGCAACAGCCGGCCATCAACGCGCGCATGCCGGCTCCAGCGGCCGCTCTCGACGATCGCGAGTTGGCCATATTGGCTGGCGACCTCGAAACACCAGAAATTCTGCTCATCCGCCGCGCGCCAGATGACCGCAACGCCTTCCACCGGCCCGCGGCCGCAATCGACAAGCATATGGACCAGGCCGGATGGAGATGCCGGCGCGAGCAGCGCCAGATTGCTTTCCGCCTGGCCGACCGCGCCGCGCCCGGTGCGCGCGAAACCGCCCTCGCAGGTGCGCCAGGTGCCGCCGACCTCAGCGGCAGTCTGCGCCAGAGGTCCACGACCGGTGAGCGCGTCCGCTCCGTGCGCCGAGCCGTACCAGGCGCCCATCTCGGGAATTTTGACAATTTGGGCGCCGTATACCCGTGTGTCCGCGCGGAAACCGATCTCGCCCAGAACGCTCTGATGGATGCCCGCATACAGCGTCTCGTCCGTGTTGAATGCGTCGATCGCCAGCAGTCGCAATCTCGGAAACGTTCCGACGCCAGGCGCGGTCGTCGGCGATGATGCGTAATAAGCCGCGCCGCGGTCGCGCAACACGACGGTGTAGTAGAACGGCAGATTTTGCAGACCGCGAACGGTGGGCGCGGAATGGTCCCCGACATGAGCCCAGAGTTCTCCGCCCTCGGGAACGATCGCGTGCACGGCCAGTCCACAGCCCTGTCGCAACGGTTGATCCGGCGTTTCGTCCGGAAACCAGCCGACGGCCAGGTTCTCTTCCAGCCACGGCCAGTAAAAAAGGCCGCTGCCGCTGCGCAGCCACTGGCGCAGGCGCCGCCACATGTGGCGCCTGCGGCCGCCGGCGAGCCATTGGCGGACGCGGTGACGGACCCGATCCACTTCCGGCCCCACCGCCCATCGCCACATCCGCATCCTGAAACCGTCAGCGATCGGTTCCGTCCGCGAGATGTTGTGGCCGTTGAGGATCAGTGTGTGGAAAGTCAGTCCGGTTTCGCGCCGAAACGGGCCATACGAAATTCCCGATCTGCACCATCCCGGTTTCACGAGCGGTTCAATCCGCAGCGCACCGTGATCGATTCCGATGACTTTTTCGCGATCGACTCCGCGGCGGAGCACTTCCCCGTCGGCATGACTGCCGATCGCCCGGCCGATTGCGACGTCCTTGTCGAAGCGATCGATGAACGTGCCGGATCCGCCGGCAACCGAAGGAGATTGGGACGCGTTGGCACATGGTTCGTCAGCAGCGCCGGGGATATTTCGAGCTTTCGTCATGCCGTTACAAAAGTCGTCCAAGGCCACGCTCCCTCAACACCGCCAGCCGGTCCTGGCCGATCACTCTCGTGAGGATCAGTCGTGCCGGAGACATGTCGCCCAACAGAAGATCGATGGTGACCACCACGACGGCGCCGGCTCCGGAGAACGCTGCCCCCAGGAGCAGAAACTCGATCCACCCGGGCTCCGGCAGCCAATGGCGCAGCCCGGCCTGCGCGAATCCGAGGCAGCAGGCAATGGCGAGCGGCAGGCCAGCATAGCGGCACAGCTCCAGCCACGAAGCGCTACCGTAAAGGTAAATCCAGCATGCGCACAGGCCAACGAGCCAGGCCAGGGTGGCCAGGAAATAGGCCAGGCCGACACCAACAACGCCGTAGGAGGGAATCAGCAGAACGCTGCCCACCAGCACGACCAGCCCCGCCGCCGCCATCACCGCGGTCACGAAGCCGGGCTTGCCCATGCCGCGGAGAAGCGTCGCGATCGGCGCGAACGCCACCGACCCGATCAGTCCGAGCGCGATCAGCCGTCCCACGTCGCTGCTTTCGCGGGCGAACTCGGGGCTGATCCACAGTCTCAGAAAATCCGGCATCAGCACCGCGAACGGGACATAGAGCACGACGACGCAAGCAAAACCGGACCAGGTCGAGGCAATCAGCAATTGTTTGGCGATTTCCTCGTCACGGCTGGCGGCGAAACGGGGGACGAGAGTCTCGATCGCGTTGACCACGGTCATATGGAGTCGGTTGGCGATGCTGTCGGGCGTTCCAAGATAGGCGACGCTGGCCGTGCCCAATCGATTAGCCAGGATAAGCTTGCCCGACTCACGATAGATTATGACGAAAATCTGGGTCATGAAGGAGAAGAAGCTGTAACCGAAGATCTCTCGCATGCCGGTCAGCGAAATGGTGGGTAGCCAGCGAATACCCGGCAGCAGCCAGCGCGCGACGAGCAGGTGCACGACCAGTGAAGCGACAGCGACAAACACTTCCCAGACGACGAGATGCAGGACCCCGAGACCGATCAGGACAAGCAGCAGCAAACCGCCGGATCGAACGGTGCCGAAGATCATCACGATTCCATTGGAAATATCGTATCTGCGCAGAGCCATGGTGATCGCATGGAATGCGCCGGCGATCGTACTGGCCGAGAACAGAACGGCCGCAAGGCGAAGCAGCGCCTCCACTTGCTCGTAACCGGTTTCAGGTGTCTTGACCCATTGTGCGACGACCGGCGCAGCCACCCAGACGAAGCAGGAAATCACGGTGCAGACCACCACATAAAAGGTCAGCGTGGCGCCGAGAACGCGATTGATTCCTGTCAGATCGTCGTCGGCATGGTAGTGCGCAACGAAGCGCATTGTTGCCTCGCCAAGCCCGAAATTGGCAAGACCCAGGACACCTGTGAACGACCAGACGAGCAGCAGAAGACCCCACTGATCGACGCCCAGGCGGCTGATGAGCAACGGCGTCATCACAAGTGCGATGGCGATGTTGAAAACAGTGCCCAATACACTCCATCGCATGTTGCTGAGAACGCTGCGCGGTTGGCGTGCGGTCACGGTCATGACTCCTGCCGTCGCAGTGTGAAGCCAATGCCGTTGCTCGCTCTCCTCACCGCGTCACTTCCGGCTGTCGAGTAGCAGACAACAGCCTCGATCACGCCGGCTGACTCGAAGTGTCATGCGCGTCCCTCAGTTTCCGGGATATCTCCTCCACGACATCTCCGAGGATCGCATCGAGGTTGTGCTTCGGGTGGAAACCGATCAGCTCGGCTGCGCGCCGCAGCGAAGGTACCCGGCGCTGCATGTCCTCGAAACCAGCCGGGTAGGCAGTGCTGTAGGGGACGAACTCGATACCCGATTTTGAGCCGGTCTTCTTGATCACTTCCTCGGCAAGCGACTTGATCGCGATTTCATTGTTGGAGCCCAGATTGAACACCCGACCATAGGCCTTCGGGTTGGTGAGGAGTTCGACCAGAGCCGGGACGACGTCCTTGACATGGCAGAAGCAACGGGTCTGCTCGCCGTCGCCGTACACGGTCACCGGCAGCCCCTTTAATGCCTGGGTGACGAGATTCGGAACCACCATCCCGTACTGGCCGGTCTGGCGCGGGCCCACGGTATTGAACAGCCGCACCACCACCACCGGCAGGCGGGTCTCCTGATAATATGCCATGGCCAGGAACTCGTCGGTCGCCTTGGAATTGGCGTAGCCCCAGCGGGCCTTGTCGGTGGCCCCCATGATCCGGTCGTCGCTTTCGCAGAACTCATCGCTCTTGCTCTTGCCGTAGACCTCCGATGTCGACGTGATCAGCACCGGCTTGCGGTATTTCGAGGCGCAGCGCAGCACCCGCTCGGTGCCGACGATGTTGTTGATCAGCGATTCGGTCGGCTTGTCGATGATCAGCCGCACGCCCACCGAGGCCGCGAGATGGTAAACCCGGTCGACATCACGGATCAGCTCGTCGGTCAGCGCCTCGTTGCGGATGTCCTCGATGTAGCATTTGAAGCCGCTGCGACCGTCGAGGTGTTCGATATTGCCGTACTTGCCCGTGGTCAGATTGTCGATCACGACAACCTCCTCGCCGCGATCGAGCAGGTAATCGGCCAGGTGCGACCCGATGAAGCCGGCGCCCCCCGTGATCAAGTGCTTTGCCATGCGAATGTGTCTTTCCTGGTTCGAGTCGAGTTGCGCTCAGTCCGGCCGATATCCTGCCGCGGCATGAAGCGCGATCGGATGCTGACGGCCCGGTCTGTCCCGCGCGCCCGCCTCGTCGTGATCTTGCGGGACAAGTCCAAACTCGAAAAAGCACGGACCATGCCAGCTTGCCGCGTGCGCGGCGAGGAAGGAGCATTCAGCGCCTCGACCACTCACTGGCGTCAACCCGCGATGCTGTGACACTGCGTTTGAAGCCCCAGCTCCCTGACCTCGGCCACGATCTCCTCCTCGTAAAGCGCGTTCGAGATCAGGACGAGATCGGGGCGGATCGCGCGCAGGTCGTCCGGCGCGACGACGGGCAGCGCGATGCCGGGGGCCATGAGGCCGTGCTTGCGCGGATTGAGGTCGACGAGGGCCGCGAGCGCCGTTCCGGCCGGCCCGAGCGCGTTGGCAAAGCCGATCCCCTTGGAGCCGGCGCCCCAGATGACCGCCCTGCCGTCAAGGTCGCTCAGCCGCTCGCGCCACTTGGCGAGTTCGGCCTTCGCGGCATCGGCGAAGGCCCGCGCCGCCGCTCCGACCACGTCCGCATCGGCCGGGCGATGGTCGGCCTCGACCGGCCCCGGGCGTGCCTCCACCATCAGGAACTGGCCACCATATCCCTCGCGCACGTCCGGCAAGAACCCGGTGCGGCGGAACAGGGCGGCGAGGGACGGCGCGGTCCAGTAGGTGACATGCTCGTAGATCACGTCCCACATCGACACCGCCTCCAGCATCCAGCCGGCGTTCGGAACCTCGAAATAGACCGGCACCTCACGCCCGCCGATCGCGCGGCGGATATCGCGGAGAAGACCAGCCGGTGTGTCGAGATGTTCCAGCGTGTGCCGGCAGATGACGAAGTCGAGCGGGCGGCCCAGCTGGTCGGCGCGGAAATACTCGGGAACGATCCGGACCCCCTCGCGGGAGGTGCAGGGTGACTCCCTGCCCTTCATCGACGGATCGAATCCGGTCGCGGTCGCAGCCCCGTGCTTCACCATCAAATCGAGCATGTAGCCGTCGCCGCAGCCGATCTCGACAATGTGACGGCCCTTCAGCGCGTGGCGGGCGACGAGCCCGGCGGCCAGCTCCTCGGCGAACGCCTGGAACCTTGGCGAGAAGTGGAGGGCGTTCTCGTAGCCCGGCGCGTAGACCATGCGCCCCGGATCGAACGCCCGGTTCCAGATCAGGGCGCAGCCCGCGCACATCACCAGCTCGACATCGCCAACCGGCGCATCCCTCGCCGCGGTGGCATCCGGCCAGAGCTGGTTCAGGACCACCGGAACGGCGCGCAAGGTGAACACCTCCTCGGGCGCGCTGGCGCCGCAGACCGGGCACGAGGCAAGGGTCATAGCGCCACCAGTTCGGGCTCGAGGCCGAGCTCCGCGAGCTGGGCGGCGATTTCCGGCACGTAGATCGGGTTCATCACGATGACGGTGTCGGGAGGCGCCGCCGTCAGCGCTGCGGGCGCGATCACCTCGTGTCCGGTCCCGGGCAGGAACCTGCCCTGCTTGTGGGGGTTGATATCGACAACCTCGGCGATCTCGCCGGAAAGGCCGTTGGTGGTCAGGAACGAGACCCCCTTCGAGCCGCCGCCCCAGATCGCGAGCCGCCTGCCGGCGCGGTGGCGGCTTTGAACGAAGTCCACCCAGTGCGCCCGCACCTCCGCCACCTTTGCGGGAAAGCCGGCGGCGAGCTCGGTCATGGCGGCGAGGTCGTTCTCCTGCGCCAGCGGCGGCCGTGCCTTGCCGGGCTCGGCATACTGGATGATGTACTGGTCGTCATAGGCGAGATAGAGCCGGGTCACGTCCAGCCCCGCGCGGCGGAACAGCCGCGCGTGCGAGCCGAGCGAGAAATACGAGCAATGCTCGTAATAGATGTCCCAGAACGCGCCTTCGGCGAGAACCCGGCGCAGGTCGGGAGTCTCGAACATGACGCCGACATCCTCGCGCCCGCCGATCACTCTCGCGATATCGTCGATGAACCCGCCGACCTCGGGGATGTGCTCCAGCGTGTGGCGGCAGACGACGAAATCGGGATCGATCGTGATCGTTGCGGGATCGAAATATTCCCGCTGGAAGGAGATGTCGTGGCCGTTCGCGCCCGGCAGGCGCTCGGGAACGAAGCCGGGATCGACGCCGAGCCCGACTGTATGCGTCCGCTCCACCAGTTCCTGCAGGAAATCGCCCTTGCCGCAGCCGATTTCCAGCGTGGTCTTGCCTTCGAGGTCGTAGAGCGAGGCGATCTCGCCCACCAGTTCGCGGGCGAAGCGGTTGAAGGTGCCGGAGAAATGCTGGCTTTCCTCGGTCATGGCCGCGTAATCGACGAGGCCGGGATCGAAGACCGCATTGAACACGAAGCCGCAGCCGGCGCAGAATTTGAGCTCCAGTCCGCCACGCGGAAAGTCCAGCGCCTCGGCCCGGCTGTCGAGGAGAACGCAGCTCTGCGCCGGGATCGCTCCGAGCTCATAGATCGCGCTCAGGGCGCGCCCGCCGCACGCCGGACAGGTGGCCTTGCTCATGCCGAGACGATTTCCAGGTCCGGGATCGGCACCACGAACTTGCCGCCCGATTCCAGAAACGCCTTCTGCTGGCGGATGATCTCGTCGCGGAAGTTCCATGGCAGGATGATGACGTAGTCGGGCCTGTCGGCGGCGAGCCGGTCCGGGCCGTCGATCGGAATCCGGACGCCGGGCATGAACTTGCCCTGCTTCATCGGGTTGCGATCGATCGCGTACTCGATGACCCGGCTGTTGAGATTGAGGTAGTTGAGCATGATCGTGCCCTTGGCCGCCGCGCCGTAGGCCGCGATCCGCTTGCCCTCGGTCTTGAGCTTTCCGACGAGCTCGCGGGTCTTCGACCGGAACGCGCGGACGCGCGCGCCGAAGCTCTCGTAATAGGCGTAGGTGTCGAGGCCGAGCCCGGCTTCCTCGGCGAGGATCGTGGACACCGCGTCGGACGGCGCCTCCATCTTGCCGAAATAGAGCCGCAGCGAGCCGCCATGGATCTCGAGCCGGCGCACGTCATTCAGATGAAGTCCGTGGCGGGCGAACAGGGTCCGCGCCGACTTGACCGAGAAGTAGCACAGGTGCTCGTGGTAGATGGTGTCGAACTCGGTGAAATCGATCAGGTCGCGGACATAGGGGAACTCGACCACGACCATGCCGTCATCGGCCAGAAGCTCGGCCATGCCGGCGACGAGGTCGTTCTGGTCGGCGACATGGGCGACCACGTTGTTGGCGATGATGAGGTCGGCGCGCGTCCCCTTGGCGGCGAGATCTCCGGCGAGCCGGGTGCCGAAGAAGTCGATGAGGGTGTCGATGCCGCTCTCGCGCGCCGCGCTCGCGGGATGCCTGGCCGGATCGATGCCCAGAACCCTGATCCCCGCGTCCTTGAAGTTGCGCAGCATGTAGCCGTCATTGGAGGCGATCTCGACCACCAGGCTGTCGGGGCCGAGGCCGCGCAGGTCGATCAGCTCGAGCGCGTTCGCGCGCGAATGCTCCAGAAGATCGTCGGAGTAGGAGGAGAAGTAGTAATATTCCTCGCCGAACATCTCTTCGGGAGGCCGGGTCTCGAGGAGCTGGACCAGGCTGCAGTCCGGGCAATAGCCGAGCCGCAGCGGCACCAGAGATTCCTTCAGGTCGAGATGGGTGGGCTCGATGAGCCCGTCGGAGCGCGGCATCCGCCCGAGATCGAGGATCGGCAAGAGCCCCCTGCACTTGCAGGAAATGCAGCTCGCTCCGGTCGCGGCGCTGGCGAATTCGGGATCGTGCGTCGTGTCCGCCGCCGCCGCCGCGCGGCCGTTGCGCCCTGCCGGCGTGCGGGTCAGCGTCTCGTCGATGATGCCCTCGGCGAGAAGCTGCTTGATGTGGCCGATGCGCTGGAAGCGGGGGCCCTCGAACTCCTCCAGCGTGAGGTTTTCGGCGAGATAGGCCTCATAGAGCGAGCGAGCGCCCTTGCGCGCGTCCCACTGGGGGTTGAAATTCGGCAGTACGCGGCGGATCTTGTCGCAGTTCACCCGGTAGGAGCGCTTGTCGGGCCCGGCGTCGTTGGCGAGGGTGACCTCGCAGCCGGGCACTGTCTCGGCGACGATCCCGGCGAGCTCGCGGATCTGGTAGTTGTGCTCGGTCACGCCGACATTGAAGGCCTCGCGGTTGATGTCCTCGACCGGGGCCTCGAGCGTCGCGAGGAAGGCGCGCGAGATGTCCTCGATATGGGTGATCGGGCGCCACGGGGTGCCGTCCGACTTCATGAAGATCCGCCCCGTGGTGACCGCCCAGGCGACGAGGTTGTTCAAAACCAGGTCGAAGCGGATGCGCGGGCTCACGCCATAGGCGGTGGCGCTGCGCAGGCAGGTCGTGCAGAAGCTGTCGTCGGACAGCTCGGCAAGACCCAGCTCCGATTTCACCTTGCTCTCGCCATAGGGGGTCACCGGATTGAAGGCGCCGGTCTCGTTGATGAAATCGGGCCCGCTCGCGCCGTAGTTCGAGCACGAGGACGAGAAAACGAACCGGCGGACCCCGGCGGCCTTGGCGGCATGGGCGACCCGCATGGTGCCCTCGTAATTGATCGAGAACGTCGTCGCCGGCCGGAAGTCGCCGAGCGGGTCGTTCGACAGCGCCGCGAGATGCAGCACCGCATCGAAGCCGAGCAGATCGGAGACCTCGACCTCGCGGATATCCTTGAGGATCGTCGGGACCTCGGGCATCTCGCCGCCGGGGGCGAAGGTGCAGCGCTCGTAAAGATCGCTGTCGAGCCCCACGACCTCATGCCCCGCCGCCCCCAGCATCGGCGTCAGCACCGTGCCGATATATCCCCTGTGTCCGGTGACCAGTACGCGCATGTTCCAGATTACTCCCAAACCGCCCAGGGCCGCTCGCCGGACTCCCAGTAATGCTCCAGCAGGTGCTTGTCACGCAGGGTGTCCATCGCGGCCCAGAAGCCTTGGTGACGATACGCCATGAGCTGCCCGTCGCGGGCGAGGTTTTCCATCGGCGCATGCTCGAACATCACCATGTCGCCTTCGATGTAGTCGTGCACCCCGGGCTCGAGGACGAAGAACGCGCCGTTGATCCAGCCCTCCGCCGTCTGGGGTTTTTCCTCGAAGGCTACTACTTTGTCACCCTTGAACCGCATATGGCCGTAGCGCGCGGGCGGGCGGACCGCGGTCACGGTGGCGAGCTTGCCGTGCGAGCGGTGGAACGCGATCAGCTTCTTCAGGTCGATATCGCAAACGCCGTCGCCCCAGGTGAGCATGAAGGCCTCGTTACCGAGCCAGGGTTTCAGTCTCTTGACCCGCCCGCCGGTCAACGTCTCGTCGCCGGTCTCGATGAGATGGACCGTCCACGGCGCGTGGTTCTGCTCGTGGCGCACGATCGGCTCGGCCTTGCCGACCTCGATCGTCAGGTCGCCCGAGAGGGTGCCGTAGTCGGCGAAATAGCGCTTGATGTGGTCGCCCTTGTAGCCGAGCGCGACGGCGAATTCATGAAAGCCGTAATGCGAATAGATCATCATGATGTGCCAGATGATCGGCCTGCCGCCGATCTCGACCATGGGCTTGGGCCGGATCGTCGTTTCCTCGGCCAGGCGCGTGCCCTTGCCGCCGGCCAGAATCGCGACTTTCATCTGGCTCTCTCCACTCCGCCGGTACGGACCGGCGGCCGGAGGGCGCGTCCGTTCCCGGTCAGTCTGTTCGGACCATCCAATGGCAGGGGTGGCTCACACATCGGCAAGTGAACGCAGGTCGACTCCAAAGAGTTTACCGTGGCATCGAAGATACCGCTTCGGTTGCCTTCTCTGTCCCAGGAGGCGCCGCGGTCCCGATCCGGCGTCAAAACCTCCAGACGTGCGTCGGTCGCGCTCACCCCCAATCGCACCAAGACCCCCGCCGCACTCTCGGTGTTCCACACCGAGGCCGGAGCGTCGCCGGAGAAACTGTCGCACAACATATTATACTATACTCCCAATAGAGGTCTATTTACGCAGCAAAACTACTCAACAGGCGGAGAAAATCATCGATACCAAAATCTACCCGATTTGGACAGTCTGCAGAGAGGGTTCGGTTCCCGGGACAGTTTCGGCCACCCGAGTGCGTGTGAAGAGGCGCTCGAGATCGATCCAAGCAAGATACAGGCCGGAGCGAACGCGCGGCCGCCGCGCCGAGCGGTGACGCACCGTTGCGCCTCCCTTACCGGCCGCCGACCCGTAGAGAGACACGGCCCGCGGAGCGGCGCGCGATGAGTCTCCGCGCCATGTTTGGCGCCAATGCAATGATGGCCGATTGTGCTAGCGTCTTGCGGAAGGGCTCGTAGCGAATGGATTGGATCGCGCGTCGGCGTGCCGCGGCGAAACGGCCATCTAGGGCATCGAATTTCGCTTGCCTCAAAGTGAAATATGCCAGGAGTTTACGTAAGTTTCTGCGGGCGACCACGCTGTCGATCGACTTGTCGGTCCAGCAATCCTGCAATATATCCATTACTGCATCGGCGTGGTTGCGATGCCAGGATTCTTGCCATGGAGTCGTCAACTGAAGGTCGTCAGAGATCTGCTGTCTGGTCCAGAGCGGTCGACGGGTCACGGCGAATGCGCCCTGTTTGGCCATATTGAAAAAGAGTTTGGTATCCTCCGCGATCCGCAAATTCACGTCGAACATCCCCACATTGATCAATTGTTTCCGCCTGCACAGCGTTCCGCATAAATGAACCGCGGAATCTCCGGGGCGGGTCAGAAGCTCGATCGGATTGCTGAACACCGTCTGCTCGGCACTTAGAGACAGGCCCGCATCGGAAAATGCGTCTCCCTCCATGTTCTCGTATCTGTAATTTGAATAGGTGAGGACGACCCGCGGGTCCTGGAGCAGGGGCACCTGTATTTCGAGCTTGTCGGGGTCCCACACGTCGTCACTGTCCACGAACGCGATCAGGTCAGCGGTCGATTCCATGATTCCGCGATTTCTCGCCGATGAGGCGCCGCCGTTTTCCTGTTCGATCAGTCGAATGGCGTTGCCGTATTTGTGTCTCAGGAACTCCGCGCTGCCGTCTTGGGATCCGTCATCCACGACGATGATTTCGTTCGGCGCGTGAGTTTGCGCCAGCACGCTGTCGATCGCGCGGCTTACCAAATTCCGTCGATTGTAGTTCGGGATAATCACGCTAACGTCGCCGTGTGCCATTCGCGGCCCTTCCATCGCACGTCCTGGCTGGTCGTCTTGGTATGGAGTGTGTGCCGCAAGCATTGCCGGAGCAGGCGCCGTGCTCCGTTAGGTGCCCTGCCGAACCGGTGCCAAGGACATCCTATTGTGGCGAATACCCCGGGGCTGGTCCAATCAGCCTTTCCTTCAGGACGATTTTGATTTCGCCGGCAATTTGTCTTTTTTTCTTCCATATCCAGAATAAAACAATTCTGGTAGCACTAATTCGACCGCGCAGACTGTCCGGCAGGCGCAATGCCGCGCTCAGAAAGCCCACGCTGAGGCGAGTGACAGTCGCTGGAAAGAATTTTCCCCGTCTGGGATCGAACCAGTGCGCGATCAGCCGTTCCAGATCGGTTCCGCCCCCCTTATTTTCAGCGCTCATGATCGAATTCTTCTGATGCCGGCGGTAGATGAAGAGTTGCTCGTCGAGCGCAACGACCGGGCCGAGCAGGGCAAGCTCGACCAGCACCAGCATGTCGGAGCGCGGAAAGTTGGCAATCAGACTGGTTTTTTGCAAAGCCGAACGGCGGAACAGGCCAAAGACCGGAAAGCAGCGATGCAGGATCGACTGGAAGTCGTCGGGCTTTGCAAGCATCCGCTCCAGCCGGGTGGACAAGTCCAGATCGGTGGTGCGATCGGGATCGTCGCCTGGACCCCGGATCGTCTGGCCGATCTCGTTGATCACCGTCGTGTGGGGGTGAACGAGCACTGCCTCGGGCGGGCCGGTATCGAATGCCGTGACGCAAGCCGACAGGAACCGCGGCGCCAGAAGATCGTCGTGCGCGGCCCATTTGAAGAATTCGCCCGACGAAAGCTCGAAGACCCGATTGTAATTCCTCGCCGCCCCGAGATTTTCAGACAGGCGCGAATACTTGATTCGCGGATCCCGTCTGGCGTAAGATTCACATATTTCTTGAGTGGCGTCGGTTGAGGCATTGTCAGAAATGACTACCTCAAAATCAGTGTAATCCTGACAAAGAATTGAATCGAGAGTCTCAGCAATATACTCAGCACCATTAAACACTGGTATGCCGATGCCAACACGCGCCATCTATCACCAACCCTGGCTGTCGCTCCGAACGGGCCCGGCCGCTTCTAGCGGAGAGGGTGCGGCGATGTCCAGCATCTCCGGGACCCAAGGTGAACGGCGGCGACCGGAAGAGCAGGATCGGCGCGGGCAACGGATTTCCTCAAGCGGTAGCTGTCGCCGTTCAGCTCCAGAATATAAACCAGATGGGCTGGCCGGTCGAGAAGCGCGCCGCTGAGGCGTTGCGAGCCAATCACCTACGTCCATTTGTCGAACGAAAGGTTCGCTGTCGCCAATGTCGATGCGCGCTCGAAACGCTGCGAGAAAACCTCGAACAGAAGTTCGGCGCCGGTGTTCGACGGCGGCACGAAGCACGGTTCATCAATGATGAGCAGTTGGACGCCTCGAACTGCCTGGAATTGAGGCGTGACGTTGGAGATGGGCGGTTCAGGGCCGTTGCGCAGGCGCCAGGCGTCGAGCGCGACGACGCAGGGCGGGATCAGCCCCGGCGCCGCCTCGGTCGGCTCCTCGACGTTCTGGGTCGGAGGCTCCTCATCCCCCTGGCCGAGCGCCGTGGCGCTCTTGCCCGGAATCAGCGCGCCGGCAGCTCGACCATCAGGTCCTCGAGCGCCTGGATTCGCCCCTTCGGGTGATCGCGGATCTCCGAGCGGAACGGCGGGTCGCGGCACGATACTCGCGGCACCGCGTGCTCGATCGACCGCTCCGCCGTCGTCAGCCCCGGGACGTGACCCGCAATCCGTCCGATGAACGGCTGCGCCAGGTCCCTGACGGCCTGAGGGAGTGTAGCATCTGGAGCGGCAACGGCCTCGGCGATCGCCAGAACAGCGAGGTCGTCACCGCTCTCCGCGTCTGATGCCCGATTCGGACACCGAGAATCGCCGACAAGCAATCATTGGGTTCCCAACCGGTCCAGCGAGCTCCGCTGGCTCGCCGACCAGACGGCCGTCGCGAGACAGCACGCGGATACCCGCGCCGCACCCGTCATGCAAACGAGGCATGCAACGCTTGAGCGCTCGTGTTGTGAGCGTCCGGTCCCGTCGCCGCTCAGGCGATGAATTCCCACTGAGAGATCTGACCATCGCCATTCAGGTCGACCTCGAAGGTGATCTCAAATTTCACCAGCTCATCCTGATTGATCACCGTCGATGCCTGCCACGCCCCCGACTGGTCGAGCTCGGAGACGACATAGGTGCCCTTTTTCGCGTGCTCCCACAGCACCTGGAACCCGCCGCCGGCCTTCTCCTCGGCCTGGATCGCGGTATATTTGGCGAAGGTGTCCGAGCCGACCGCCACCCCCTGATAGGTATAGCCGACATCGACCCCGGCCCCGTCCCTGATCCGGTACTGGCCGCCGGCCTCGACGAGATCGTAGTCGCCATTGGTCTCGATCGTCAGGGTCGGCCGGCCGATGACGCCGTCGCCGTTCAGGTCGGCCTCGAAGTTGGTCTCGTATTTCACCAGGTCGCCCTGGTGGATCACCGTCGATGCCCGCCACTCACCCGACTGGTCGAGCTCGGAGACGACATAGGTGCCCTTTTTCGCGTGCTCCCACAGCACCTGGAACCCGCCGCCGGCCTTCTCCTCGGCCTGGATCGCGGTCAATTTGGCGAAGGTGTCCGAGCCGACCGCCACCCCCTGGTAGGTATAGCCGACATCGACCCCGGCCCCGTCCCTGATCCGGTACTGGCCGCCGGCCTCGACCAGATCATAGTCGCCGTTGGTCTCGATCGTCAGGGTCGGCTGGCCGATGACGCCGTCGCCATCGAGGTCGAACTCGAAGTTGGTCTCATATTTCACCAGGTCGTCCTCATCGATCACCGTCGATGCCTGCCACCCGCCCGACTGGTCGAGCGCCGAGACGACATAGGTGCTGCCATCCGCGTGCGCCCACAGCACCTGGAACCCGCCGCCGGCCTTCTCCTCGGCCTGGATCGCGGTAAATTTGGCGAAGGTGTCCGAGCCGACCGCCACCCCCTGATAGGTGTAGCCGACATCGACCCCGGCATCGTCCCTGATCCGGTACTGGCCGCCGGTCTCGACCAGGTCGTAGTCGCCGTTGGTCTCGATCGTGGTCACGACCGGCGGCAGGCCCGGATCATCCGCGAGCGCGCCGATTTCGGAGGCGGTGAGCGGCTGGTCGAAAATCTGGACCGAGCTGATGGTTCCGTCGAACGGGTCCTGCAGGTTGTTGGCGCTGTTGAGGCTGCTCGCCCAATCATTGGCGCCGATCACGATCGGCTCGGTGTTGCCGACAAGACCGCCGGTGTAGGCGTCGGTATCGACCAGCGCGCCGTTCAGGTAGAGCTGCATGCCGCCCGGACCGAACGACAGCGCCACATGATAGTCCGCGCCGGCGACGATGGCGTCCGGCGCGCTCACCACGAAGGTTTCGGTCGCCGACTGCAGGCGCACGATGAGGTCGTTGCCCTCGAGCAGCACCGCGACGTGGCCACCGGTGCCGTAGCCGGAGGCGTCCTTGGTGAGGATGCCCTGACGCGTCGTCAGAATGTCCGCGTTGAAGGCGATGGCGAGCGTGCCCTCGCCGAGTTCGTAGGCGGCCGCGTGCGGCAGGATGATCGCCGACGCGAGGCTGCCGGTGAACGAGGCAGACCCCTGGTTGAAGACCGGATCGGGGATGTCGGTGTCCTCCAGCGTGGTCACGGCTACCGTCGCGGTGGCCGCGCCGCCATTGCCGTCGGAGATGGTGTAGGTGAGGGTGTCGACGCCGGTGAACCCGTCATGCGGGGTGTAGGTGACGGTGCCATCGGCGTTGATGACGACGTCGCCATTGGGCGCCGAGGCCGCGGTGACGGTGAGCGGGTCGCCGTCGGCGTCGGTGTCGTTGGCCAGCACATCGATGGTGACCGGCGAGTTCGTCGTCGCGGTGTCGTCATTGGCCACCGGCGCGTCGTTCACCGGGGTGACGGTGACGGCCACCGAGGCGGTATCGAAGCCGCCATTGCCGTCGGAGACGGTATAGGTGAACGCATCGGCGCCGTTGAAGTCCGCGTCCGGTGTGTAAAGGACCGATCCATCCGCGTTCAGCGCCGCCGTGCCATGGGCGCCGTCCGAGACGGACGTGATCGCCAGCGGGCCGCCGTCGGAGGACGTGTCGTTGGCGAGGACGTCGATGGTGACCGATCCGTCTTCGCTGGTCAGCGCGACATCGTCACTGGCCACCGGCGCGACACTGGCCGGCTCGACCGTGACGATCACCGAGGCGGTGCCGGTGCCGCCATTACCGTCGGAGACGGTGTAGGTGATGGTGTCGTCGCCATTGAAATCGGCATTCGGCGTGTAGGTCAGCGTGTTGTCGGCGTTCACCGTCACGGAGCCATTGGCGGCATTCGCAGCGGTGACCGTCAGCGCGTCGCCATCGGGGTCGATGTCGTTGGCGAGAACGTCGATGGTGACCGATCCGTCCTCGCCCGTCAGCGCGACATCGTCACCGGCCACCGGTGCGTCGTTGGCCGGCTCGACGGTGACGATCACCGAGGCCGTGCCGGCGCCGCCATTGCCGTCGGAGACGGAGTAGGTGATGGTGTCGTCGCCGTTGAAGTCGGCATTCGGCGTATAGGTCAGCGTGTTGTCGGGATTGACGACGACGGTGCCGTTGGCGGCATTCGCCGAAGTGACCGTCAGTGCGTCGCCATCGGCATCGGCGTCATTGGCAAGGACGTCGATGGTGACCGGGGCGTCCTCGTCGGTCGTGGCGGTGTCGTCACTGGCCACCGGCGCACCATTCTGTCCGAACAAATCATCGCGGTCGCTGACGTCGAAAACCAGGGCGCCCGGGTAAGCCATATTGCTCTGGCCCGGAATATCCGACCAGCCGTCGCGATCGTAGAGCGCCTCTTCCGGCGCGAGCTCGACGCCGTTGATCGAGATCCAGTCGACATGGAGATTGCGGTCGGTGTCAGGCGATCCGCCGTAGTAATCGTTCAGGAACTCGATCCTGACCTCATCGAACCCGCCGGGCGCATTGACCGTGAACTCGACGGTTTCCCACTCGCCGAGGCTGTGAACCGAGGCCACGGTGTGCACGTCGCCGACCTGCTGGCCGTCGACGACGAGACGGAACTCCGGCGCGCCGTCGTAGTGGTCGCCCGACACTCTCACGATGACGGTGTGGTCGGAACCTGGGTTGCCGGGCTCGGGCGTTGTCACCGCCACCGTCGCCGTAGCCGTGCCGCCATTGCCGTCGGAAATGGTGTAGGTGAGGGTGTCGACGCCGGTGAACCCGTCATGCGGGGTGTAGGTGACGGTGCCATCGGCATTGATGACGACATCGCCATTGGGCGCCGAGGCCGCGGTGACGCTCAGCGGATCGCCGTCGGCGTCGGTGTCGTTGGCCAGCACGTCAATCGTGACCGGCGAGTTGGTCGTCGCGGTGTCGTCATTGGCCACCGGCGCGTCGTTCACTGGGGCGACGGTCACGGCGACAGTCGCGCTCGAGCTGCCGCCGTTTCCGTCGGAGACGGTATAGGTGATGGTGTCGCCGCCATTGAAATCGGCGTTCGGCGTGTAGGCCAGCGTGTTGTCGGGATTGACGACGACAGTGCCGTTGGCGGCCGAGGCGGACGAGACCGTCAGGGCGTCGCCATCAGCGTCTGAGTCATTGGCGAGGACGTCGATGGTGACCGGCGTGTCCTCGTCGGTCTTCGCCGCGTCGTTGAGGGCGGTGGGATCGGTCGTCGTTGGCGCAGCGTCGGTGCCGGCGAGCGTGGCGATGTCGGACCCGCTGAGGCGCTGGTCATAAAGCTGGACCAGGCTGATGGTCCCGTCGAACGGGTCCTGGAGGTTGTTGGCGCTGTTGGTGGTGCTGGCCCAATCGTTGGCGCCGATGACGATCGGCTCCTGATTGCCGGCGATGCCGCCGGTGTGGGCGTCGGTGTCGACCAGTTCGCCATTCAGATAAAGCGCCATCCCGCCAGGGCCGAACGACAGCGCCATATGGTAGTCCTCGCCGGCGAGGATGGCGTCCCGAGCGGTCACCGTGAAGTCGCCGGTCGTGGTCTGCAGCCGAACGACCAGGTCGTCGCCCTCGAGCAGAACGGACAGATGTCCATTGCCGTTGCCGCTGGCGTCCTTGGTGAGAAGGCCCTGACGCGCCGGCAGGGTGTCGGCGTTGAAGGCGATCGTCAGGGTGCCCTGGCCGAGAGCGTGGGACGGGTCGTACGGCAGGATGACCGCGGAGGCCACGTTGCCGTTGAATGACATCGACCCCTGCTGGAGAATCGGCGTCGGCAGGTCGTCGACGACGACGCTGACCTGAGCGGTATCGGTGCCGCCATTCCCGTCGCTGACCGTGTAGCTGAACGTATCGGTTCCGGTAAAGCCCGCCGTTGGCGTGTAGGTCAGCGTCCCGTTGGCGTTCACCACAACCGAGCCGTTGGCCGGATTGGTGACGGCGGTGATGGTCAGGGCGTCGCCGTCGGGATCGGCGTCGTTGGCGAGGACGTTGAGAACGGTCGAGGTGTCCGCCTGGGCGAAAAGCGAATCGTTGGCGGCGACAGGCGCGTCCGGACTCGGGGCGACGTTGACCGTCACCGAAGCCGTGTCAAAGCCGCCATTGCCGTCGCTCACCGTGTAGGCGAAGCTGTCCTGGCCGGAAAAATTCGCGTCGGGCGTGTAGGTGAGCGAGCCGTCGGCATTCACCACCACCGAGCCGTGAGCTCCGTTGGTGACGGCCGTGATCGCCAGCGGGTCGCCATCGGAGGAGGTGTCGTTGGCGAGGAGATCGTCAGCGGAAATGGTGACCGCGCCGTCTTCAGCGACAGCGAGCACATCGTCGTTGGCTTCCGTGGTCCCGTCATTGGGGATCACGCCCGCGATGAGCTCGAGCAGGCGTTCCGCCGCGCCCATCCCGGTGCTTAAGTCAATGGGGCTGCCCTCCAACGGAATGAATTCCTGCCAGGTTCCACCATCGATGTAGTTCGGCAGAAGACCGTCGAGCCAGTTAATGTAGTTATTGACAACCGTCGCTCCGCCGCCGTCGTTCAACAGCGTGGTAGAAATGTTGTTCTGCACCGTTGTCCCGGCATTCCCCATTCCCTGATTGTTGACAATCCAAATACGGCCCGCCGTAACGGTGTTGTTCTGAATCACAACATTCTCGGTGCCCGACTGGATCGTCAACGCGTTGGCGAGGACGGCGGCAATCATATTGTCCTCGACGAGAATATTCTTGTAGCCGCCTGGACCTGCGTCCGAAATGAAAATTCCCTGTGCCCCAATAGCACCCGTGTTCGGATCGTCATACAGAAGGTTGCCGCGGATGACGACGTCGCTTGGCGTCTTTCCAGTCGAGAAATCCTGGAAAAACTGAATCAGATCCGGATGCGCAAGGGGATCTGTCGAAATAGAATCGAGAAGACTGTTGTTTTCAATCGTAATATAGTGAGAGTCTCCGATGACCTGCAGGAGATCGTTTCCGACAACATCTCGAATCGTATTTCCAATCAAATCAATATAAGATGCATTGAGAATTGTAACACTCCCCCCGGAGATATCATTGTTTTCAAGAGTGACATGACTGGAGGTCGGATGAATGAATATACCAAGGAAACTTGAATTCGATAACTCAACGTGATTTGCACCGTAGTCAATTGTTACATGATTATTAATATTGACTCCATCGAACTTGACGTAACTGCCGCCAAGAAAGTCAACGTCCGCAAACGTCGCGCCTCCAGGGTTAACGGATTGGATCGTCACATAGTCATTGAACCCTTGGTTAATAGTGAGCGCACTATAGTTACCGTCTTGACAGAGAATGGTGTCTCCGCCAGTTGCCCCTGCGAGGGCAGCATTGAGCTCCGCAGTCGAAGACACTGTCCAGGTGGCCATCAGAAACCTCCATCCCATGATGCATCCGCAGACCTCACCGGCATAACCTTGGGGCGGATGGCGTCACATCTTGTGGCGCTAGGGGTAGCATGGAGATATTTCGAGGGCACCAAACTTCCTACCTTAGATTGTGTAAAATTCTCGCCGATTTTTTCGACAATATGTTAACACTTTGGAAGTCCATTGCAGCTTGATTATGAGCCGAGCTCGAAATGACCCATTTTTTATTATTAGAAGGTCATCACTGGCCCGTGCAGTCGGGTCTCGAACGCTTACTGACAAGGTGAGGAACCGTTGGGCAGAAAATCGTAGTTCACGCCACGGAATATGCCTAGGGGCTTTCCGTGTCCAAAATTTGGCAACGAGTTCCGTGCGGTGGCCATGTTGAAAAATGGTGCGAGTGCGGACGCGTCAGGACGGAACGGGTCGCCGAGCCCGGACTTCGCACACCCTGACGATGCGTCATCGCGCTCGGGCAGCGCCGGTCCGGCAGGACAAGGCCGAAAAGCGCAACCTTTTCTGCGGTTGTGGGCTTCGTCGAACCGGACGGCTGGCTCAGCCAAGCCTGCTCACATCGTCGGGGGCCTGTTGCACGCCGATCCAAAGCCCCTTTTGCACCCCGATCGACATAACGACGCTGGAATGCGCCCCGGGGCCTGGACTATAAGCCCGGATAACCTGGTTCGGTGCGGGCCGCACGGTTGACCGCCCCGCCGGGAGGGCCAACCGGCATTGCCGGAGTCCAGTGTTCCCGATCCGATGACGAACACTCATATCGGAAGGCAGAGGAATGGGAATTGATCTCCAAGTGCTCAGATTCATATTGGCCTCGAAGCAGGCAAATGTCGATTTCTCCAGGACCGCTACTCTGGGGCGTCAGAATTTGTCGGTTCATCCGGATGTTTTCAAACGGGAGGTATTGAGGTTCGGCTTCCCGGAGTTGGAGAGAGATACACGTGAAATATACGCGAGCTTCCCGTACGCCGACGGATTCCTTCGCCACCTTGGAGCAGAATCCCTAAGCGCCATCGATGCGTCTGACTATGAAGGCGCCGACATCATTCTGGACATGAACCGACCTCTCTCCTCGGATTTTTCCGGGGGGTTTTCGGTGATCATCGATGGCGGCTCGATGGAGCACATCTTTGACGTGCCGCAGTGCCTGAAAAATATCGTGACCATGCTGGACAATGATGGTGTTATCATTTCCATAAATGGCGCAAATAATTTCATGGGTCATGGGTTTTATCAATTCAGCCCAGAATTTTTCTTTCGCGTATTTTGTAAAGACAACGGCTTTGTCACAGACGAGGTGGTGCTGTCCGAGGTTCACACGGATGCGGTGTGGCACGAGGCAAAGGATCCCGCGGTGCTGCGCAGACGCCTTGAACTGGTGAACAGCAACCCGACCTACATCATGGTTCGCGCGAGGAAACTGAGGTCGGTTGAATTCCCCGAAACCATTCCCCAGCAAAGCGACTATCAGCGGGGAATGTGGATTGAAGGAAGTCAGCACATGAGGAGCAACACGGTGGACTATCTCGCTCCGACGCTCGGGCACAGGATTCTTCGTTGGATTCTGCCGCCGCATCTGCGACGGCTATGCAGATCGGTCCTCTCGGCCGTTCGCGATCCCTATAAGGAAAGCGGCATGGAGCAGCGACCGTTTCCGAATCGAGCATCAGGCCGCCACTTGACTTGACCAAACCGCCGGATGACCGGACGCATGCGGCAAGGTGCCGCGCGATACCAGTGGCATGAATTATTGACCGGCACGGGCCCACCCGCAGAGTCCGGTTGACAGGATGGTTTCCGGCCTGGCGACGAGCGCGTTTCGGGCGTTGCAGCCGGCGTCGGGGAAAGCCCGGTAGTCCTCAAGGACGGTGTTCGGGCCAGTTCCGGCGCGGGTACGCGGAGGCGACGGCAAAGGCGCTGCCGCCATGCACTTCAGGTCGCGGAGCGCTGGAATCTGGCGGAGAATGCACGCCCGGCCTTCCTCGAAGCGGTGCGGAACTCGATGTGCGCCGTTCGCGCCGCGACCGGCGCTGCCACTATCGGTCCGGATCTGCTCGCTTGCGCAAGTCGGGACACCCCCTCCATGCAGACACCGACCTGTGGGCCCAGCCATTCACCGGCTCGATTGAATTGATACGGCACCAAAGCCCCGGGTTTGCGGGCATCGATGCGCTTTGTGTAATCACCCAACGACCTGGCGATGGCGTCATTCCCGACGGGCGGGGGCCCGCGCCCGGCGCTGGCGCGACCGATCCAGCCGTGGGCGCCCAGCAGGAACAGAAAATAGTACAAGGCCTCATCCCACAGATGGACCGACAGCATGACCAGCGCCGACGTGACGAGCATGATGCAATAGCCCAAGCGGTAACTCGCCATGCGCTCATCACCCAATTCCCGGCCCATAGCCTCCTTCAGCACCAGCAAGTATCCGATCAGCAACAAGAGGAATCCCGGGATTCCGTACCGCAGTGCGATAACCAGCCAGAAATTGTCGATGCTGGCGACCAGCCAATAGGGTTTATCAAATTCGTTAAAACCGATCCCGAACAGGGGGTTGCGTATTATGTCGTCAATGGAATAATCGAATTGCAATATACGTGTATATGCATTTCCAGGATTAAGGCTGAAATATGATATGAATACAACTAGTGGTGTTCTGTTCGATAACAAGTCAATCGCAACATAAAATACTCCGAATAAACAAAGCAGCATCCACCATCTGAATTTGAACGCCTTCGTCACCTTATCCCATGCCACAATCATTCCCTGGGCCAGGAAGATCGAGAATGCAGCAGATGACAGCGAAAGGAAGCCGGCCGTCACGGGGACCCAGGCCAGGAGCGCCTGGCGCAGGAAGCCCCGCCGGTAGCCCAGGACGTAATGGGTCAGACACAGGGGCGTCGCAGCAATGATGCCATACAGGATCTGATGGCCAAAAACGCTTTGCGCACGATAAAGGCCCAGCCGCATCTCGTGCTCGATGCGTTCGACGGTCAGTGGTCCCAGAGCATCAATGAATATGTTGGTATTGGTGATGGCTTCAAACGCGGCAAGCGGGATCGTAAGGCCGATACATGTAACCATCACGGCGCAGATCTTGCGGAAATCCTCATCCGTTTCCACCAAGATGCGCCCCATCAGGTACGCCCCGATCACATCAATCCCATAAACACCAATTGAATCCACGCTGCTGAAACCGCTGACAGCCAAGAGCGCAAGACCGGCCCAGCATGCGTGTCCGATAACAAATATATCTCCTGCCTTACTGTTCGAATCGTGCAGGTGAAACCACTTTATGATGAGAGGAATCACCATAATGATCAATATCATCCGACTTGGATAAAGTGATAGCGACGCTATATCAATCCTTATTGGAATGAATAGCGAAACTACATACAGTCTAGCAATCCAATACATCATACTTTATCTGAATCTTTTGCTACATTATTCATGATTGCTGTCTTAATTTTCAACATATACGTATATACTGCCGTCATCCAATATCTGATATGCAATGGCTGAAGCTGCATACACTTCCACAGGAAAATTATAGACTTGTCATACTCTCCGACGATTCGATATCCACCGGCAATCTCGAAGCAGTGATGGCAGAGGAGGGCCGGAAAATCGGCGATCGCCGGCCTGTTTTTTTCGAATATGGAGACTCTGGCTTCGACCCGCCTGCGTTCGGACCTGGTGATGCTGTCGGGGGAGAACCGTTGAAGAACCAGGGGCTCATCAATGAAGGCCAACTTGCCGAGTTGTGCGAGCCGCAGGGTGTAATCCCAATCCTCCAGGGCGGGAAGTGTCTCATCAAATTCCCCGACCGCGAGAAGGGCGTGGCGGCGGACAAGAAGCGTTTGCGTGCTGACAAAACTGTCTTCAATGAGCGAGTGGAAGATATCTCCCTGTAAATGGGTCAGTCGGACATCGGGGATATATCTGAGTTGCAGGCGCGCTCCTTCCCGGTGCACCACATCCCTGACAATCAGCAGCCCGGAATATATGCCGATCCAGTCCGCGCCTCGTCTGTTCAGTTCGGCGAGCTGCTTGTCCAGCTTGGTCGGAAGCCATTCGTCATCGCTATCGTGAAAGGCGATGAAATCCCCGGTGGCTGCCCGGATCCCGGTGTTGCGGGCCGCGCCGGCACCGAGATTGGTCTCATGTGAAATCAGCCTGATTCGGCCGTCGTCGAGGCTTGATACCAGATCTCCAGTCCCGTCCGACGAGTTGTCATCGACAACAATGACCTCGAAATCGCGACAAGTCTGCCTGAGGACACTGTTTAACGAGTCCATTAAACAATGTGCACGATTATATGTCGGAATAATTACAGACACTTTGGTCATTTTTCAGATTTTCTGTTAATTCCTTTGTTAAGATGTGCGAATCGAGATCGAGTTACTCTTAAAGAAGCAAGTCCTGTCACGCGTCGGGGCGGTGAGTCCGGGGAGGTCGGCCAGAGGGAGTTGATTCTGGCGGATCTGTTGAATCAGTTTTTTGAATTATGGCCAATTTTACAGCCTGGTGAATGGTGAAGCCAGATCCTTCGGCGCTTTGGTAAATATGACGGATATTGAACAACCAAAAATAGGGATTCAAGAGCCGCGAGATGACCGAAGAAGTTCTCCATCCAGCCCGCTGGACCGGAGCGTGGCCGAAACGCTTGTTGAAATTATCGGCCATCACAGTGAGCGTGCTTTCGTCCACAAGGATCAGGCTACTGATGGACCTCTTGAGCTCAAGGGCGGCCGCGGGCGTGATGGCGGCGGACGGGTGCAGATCGCCGGTGCGCAGGAAATCTGCCAGCAATTTTGCCGTCGTCTCGACGGGCGGCAAGGTGCGTTCGTAGGCCTGCGGTCGCCATCCCATGTCCTCAATAATGTACAGCCCGCCCGGCTTCAACAGCTTGAACAGGGTGGCGAGGCCGAGCTGCTGATGAAATGAGGCATGGGACGCGTCGTCGATAATCACATCGAACTCTCGATTCAATGCGGTGAGTTTGTCCAGATCAGACGGCTTGCCGGCGTCGCCGCGAACAAAAGTGAAGGACTCGCGCTCAATCGCCGAAAAGTCGGAAATGTCGAATCCGACGATCTGCGCGTTGCGGAAGTAGATCAGCCAAAGCTCGAGGCTGGGTGATCCGGCAACCGGACGATTTTCGTTTCCGCCCAATTCCGGTCCGCCGATGGCCAGGCCGAGTTCCAGGAGATTGACCTCATCGTGGTGGCGAAGGGGCCTGAACAGCATCTCATAAATCAGGGTGTAGCCATGGGCGGCGCCTGTCGTGGTCCCCTTGTCGGTGCCAACGGAATTGGCAATTTTGGTGAGATCACTCATCAGTCGTGCTCCCGAACCAATTTCGGCGATCGGCTTGTCGCGCCGTCATTCCATCGATACTGCGCGAAGCGTGCCGGCATCGAATGCTGGTCTCGTCTACTTCGGCTGTGACAGGCAGGCGGCAAGCGCTCGGGCCCGGCGGGCGCCCACGGCACTCCAACGGAAATCCTCGACCGCCGATCTTGCCCGGCGTCCAGCGTCGATCCGCATCTCGGCGTCATTTGCCAGGCCTCGAAGCGCATGGACAAGACTCGCCGCATCGTGCTCGTCAATGAGACAAACACTGTCGCCGCGCGATCCAAGACGTCCCGCGCCGTGAAACGAGACCACCAGGGGAAGCTCGTGGGCGGCCGCCTCATAAGTGACCAGGGGGTCTCCTTCCTCGAAGGAGGGAAGCACGAAAATGTCTGCGGAACGGTACAGAGACCGCACGTCCCTGATAAATCCAAGCGTCCGCACGCTCGGGTTGTCCAGTAGATGCGCGCAGTGCCGTCTCACCGCCGGCTCGATCGCTCCGGCGATGATCAACTCGCCCTTCACACGCGCTTCGTTCCACGCCTGGAGCAACACATGGACTCCCTTGCGCACACAGGCATATCCGACGAACAGGACTCTGAGAGCGCCGGTTTCATCCTTCTCGGACCGGCTCCAGTCCGGGATGTCCGTGCCATAGCTGGCGGAAATCACTCCGTCCGGATCGAGCGGGGAGCCCGTGAGCGCGCGCTCAACGGCCGGGCTCGGCGCAAAGATGGCGGAAGCGAGCGCCAGCTTCTCCTCCTCCTCCGCGATCCGTTCCTCGGTGATGCCGTGCGCGGGCGGCAGATTGATCTGCCGGTAGGCATCGTCAAGCACCCGCTTGGCGGAGGACATGCGCGTATTGATGCCCTCGAGCACAATCCGGAATCCCCGGTCATGCAGGAGCCGATGAGCCTGCAGACTGGCGGCAGGCCACAAATACGCGATGTCACCGGCCTGAAGGCTCTTCAAATAATGCATTTCCGCCGCGGCAGATGCGCGCTTATCCATGAATCTATAAGGTATGAATGACCAGACTTTTGGTACAATTGAGTAGTGTTCCACATGACCTATTGATATTCTTTTTCTGTTTAACACTAAGTCACAATGAATGCTCTCATTTTCCATGTTTTCCAAAATCTTTACGCATGTATATCCCGGACCAACGCCATTGTATGACATTGGTAGGAGCGTTCTCACCCGCAGCTTTGTGTCTTTTCCCATGTCGTACAATTTTTAATGAACGTCTCTAATCCAGTCTGTGCGTGGAGATCTCAGTCATTTCGCCTGGTGGCACGATCTCCGGCCATCGCGCGCCGCCGCGCTCGCTTGCTTCAGTTGTCCGAGGAAAATCTCGAGCGCCAGAATTGACCACAACTCCTTTTCCCGATTGCGGACTTTCCGCTGATGTTCTGTCCAGAGCTTGTGCAAATAGCGGCGGTCACAATAGGCGGCTACGTTGGACGACGGGCCGAGGAGGCGATCGCCGGCGAATGATTTCAGACGCCCGCGCAGCCATTCGTGGACGGGAACACGGAAGCCGACCTTGGGCCGTTCGCGGATTTCCCGCGGCAGCAGATCGGCCATCGCCAGACGGAGGACCTGTTTGCCCGTCCGGCCGTCAAGAAATGCCGGCGGCGCGAGCGAAGTGACATATTCGCACAGTTCGGTATCCATGAACGGCATCCGGCCCTCGATCGAGGCAGCCATTGTCATTCTGTCGCCGCGCTCGAGAAGGGTTCCGGGCAGCCACACGGTCTTGTCGAACCTCAGTGAGCGGCTGAGCGGATCCGAGCTCTCGTCCAGATCATCGCTCCAGACGAACGGTTGATAACGCTCGAACAGACCCGGGCACAACCGGGAAGCTTCGGTGCGTCCCATGAGGCCGAACCACGCGGCCTGCCGGCCGACGAAATCGCGCTCGCGAGCGACCCGGAGCAGGATGGCCAGCCGGCGGAAGCGGTAGGGCAGCATGCGCTCAATACCTGACAGTGCGATATCAAATACGGGTGGAAACCGCCGCTGGTAGCCAAGGACGCTCAGTTCGCCCCAATGTTTGGGGTATCCGGCGAGGAGCTCGTCGGACCCTTCGCCGGACAGGACCACCTTGACATGTCGGGCAGCCAGCCGGGACAGGAGGTAGAGCGGCACATCGGCCATCTCGGTGAGCGGGGCGCCGCGATGCCAGCTCACCTCCTCGATCCGGTCGAGGAAGTTTTCCGGCACGATGATCTGCTCGTGATGGTCGGTCCTGAACCGCTCGGCGATCAGGCGCGCCGCCTGGAGTTCGGAGTACTCTTCCTCCGCAAAGCCGATGGAAAAGGTTTTGACAGGCGCTGCCGTCTGGCTGGCCATGAGCGCGACGATTGCGGAACTGTCGATGCCGCCCGAGAGGAAGGCGCCCAGGGGCACGTCGGAACGAAGCCGCAGACGCACGGCCTCGGCCAGCTTGGCCCGGAACGTCCTGACCGTTTCAGCGCCGAGAGGCTTGCGGTCGGCTGGTTGGCTCGGCGGTTCGGGAGCCCGGTAGTAGCGCGAGACGGTGAACCCGTCCTTGCGCCACAGCGCGAAGTGACCCGGTGGCACCTCCTCAACATCTTCGATCAGCGTCGACGATCCCGGGACATATTTCCAGACGAAGTATCGCGCGAGCGCTTCCTCGCTGATCGCGCATTTGAAGCTTGGATGAACGACAAGGCCCCGCAGCTCGGACGCGAACACGATGTCGTCGTCGGTCCGGAAATAGAGAAGCGGTTTCTTGCCGAACGGGTCGCGTGCAAGGACAAGCTCCTGACGCTCCCGATCCCAGATCGCGAAGGCAAACATGCCGCGCAGGCGCGAGAGGCAGGCATGGCCCCAGGCCGAATAGGCGCGCAGAAGCACTTCGGTGTCGGATTGGGTTCGAAAGACCTGGCCGAGCGCCTTCAATTCCGCACGCAACTCGACGTAGTTGTAAATCTCTCCATTGAAAATGATGGAGTATCGCCCGGAATCGATGTGGAGCGGCTGGTCGCCGGTGGCGAGGTCGATGATCGACAGCCGGCGGTGGCCAAGGGCAATCGTCTTTTGCGATGCCTCGGCAACGGCCAGATAATGTCCCGAACCATCTGGACCTCGGTGCTGCAGCGCATCCGTCATTGCCCGGAGTACGCGGCCAGACAGTGCCTGTTCCCAACAACACGTGAATCCCGCGATGCCGCACATTTGCCCTTATCTTCTGCCGCTCCTCGGGAGCGCAGCCACCCGTTGCCCCGCGGCCATGATCAACACGATTGGTGTCAATACACTGACCCTGGCCGATATTTTAGTAAAATGCTCAGAACTGATAAGCAAGAATCAGTCCACTCCGGCGGACCGGGACAGGCCCGCCCGTGCGAAGCACCCGGACGGCCCTTGAGTGAGAAAAGTTTGGATATCAAGCCGCTGATTTCGGTCGTGATTCCGACATTCCAGCGGCCACAAATGCTGGCAGCGGCGCTGCGGGCGCTGGTTCCGCAGCTTGCCAGTGCCGATGCGGAGGTGGTCGTCGTCGACAATTGTCCGGATGCGAGCGCGCGAGGTCAGGTCGCGGCTCTGACGGAGAGCGGGCTGGCTCTGCGATACCACCATGAGCCACGCCGCGGGGTGGCTCATGCGCGAAACGCGGGGGTCTTGATGGCGCGCGGCGCGTATATCGCTTTCCTTGACGATGACGAAGTGCCCGACCCGGGATGGCTGGAGGGCTTCGTCGAACATGCGGGTTCTGGCGTGACGGTGGCATTCGGCCGCATCCGCCCGCGATACGAAACGGTACCTCCGCCGGAACTCAGAGGGCTCACTGACCGATTATTCAGCCGCGACTATCCAGAGGAGTCCGGTGCCGATATCACGGCGTACTGCGCCCACCTTGGTACCGGAAATGCGCTCTTTCACAAAGCCAGATGCTTTTCCCGCGACCGGCCATTCGATCCGCGGTTCAATCGGAGCGGCGGCGAGGACATCTGGCTGATCAGGGGCCTCGTGGAACGCGGGGAGAGACTTCACTGGGCGAGGCGGGCGCTTGTGGAGGAGCTGGTCCCTTCCGCACGCACGACCGAAGCCTATCTGCGGGGTCGGCGGTACAATCAAGGACGGCTGCGCTGTATTTTTCTTGCGGATGCCGGTGGGATGGGCAACGGTTTCAAAGTGGTCCAATGGATGGCGGTGGGCCTCGCGCAATCGGTCGCATATGGCGTGCTTGCGATGGCCTCGGCCGTGGTTTCCCGGCGTCGGGCGGCTGCTTACCGCATTCAGTTCTGTGGTGGGCTCGGAAAGGTCCTGTGGTGGCGGGAATTCGATACGGATCTGTACGGATCGTGAGGTTCCCTGGGCCGCGGCGCAATCGCTGGCGACACGGATTGGGCTAGAGACTCATGCGCCTGGCGGTCGTTCGCAGGAGCGCCCGCCACTTGTCGATCGCGGCGGGCAGACCAGGCGGAATCTTTCTTGCTTGTCACCAGGCGTCGATCTCGGTTCGGGAGTCACTGGCATTGATGGTGCACAGTTGAGTCTGCGTATGACAGCATCCCGGATGGCGTGGGCGTTCACTCATCGCGTTGCACACCGAGCCTGGTCTCGCCGTGGCAGTGCTCCTACGCGGAACTGGTGGACGAGCAAAAGACTGAACGCGCATGTCGACGCCATGATCTCGCCGGAAACGGGCGAGGGGACGACTGGCGCCCTTCGACTCCATCGGGAACTTCCGGCCAATGCCCGAGCCGTCTCAATCGGGTGCGGAACAGGCGAGAAAGAGCGAAAGCTGCTTCACGCCGGCGTCGTCGACAGCTTCGATCTGTACGAGATTTCTGAGGACCGGGCCAAGATCGCGCTGGGTTGCGCGCACGCAGAGGGTTTAGGCGAACGTGTGCGCGTCCTGCAGGACGATGCGCTGAAGAAGAATGTCGATCGCCAGTACGATATCGTCTACTGGGATCACGCCTTGCATCACATGCTCGACGTCGATCGCGCGGTGTCCTGGAGCGTCGGGGCTCTCAGGGCTGGCGGATTGTTGGTCGTCAACGACTATATCGGGCCCACACGTCTTCAGATGCCGCGAAATCAGATTCTTCTGGCGCGTCAATTTCTCGATGATCATCATGACAGGCTCCAGATTCCCAGCGACACCATTGCCTTCTCATCGCTATTCACACGTGTGCGCCAGATCTACCGGGATCCGTCCGAAGCGCCGCAAAGCGACAGGATCGAGAGTGCTTGCATGAAGCATTGCGGGCCGTTCCTTCGCCCGATCGGCGGGGCGATGATCCATCTGTGCGGCCCGTTCGTGACTGACATCGAGGACCAGAATGATCCCATCTTGCAGAGCCTGATTGACTGGGATCGAGAGGTGCTCGCAATGGGCATCGCGCATTTTGCGTTCGGCGTTTGGAGGCGCCCTGATTGAACGGGCGAGCGGTGCGTGTCGAAGTGGCGGACCCGGGAACGCTCACGCCCCGGATTGTGCAGGGGTCGGAGACGCATATCAGTACAAGGACGGAGTTCCGAGGCCTGCGGCATCGGAAAGCGACCGGGCCGTCGCAGCCATTTCATTGTCGGCGGTGGATTTGCTGGCAGCAGGTGAAATGACGAGTGAAACGACCCGCTCCGTGAAGCTGTCATCGGTCGGCGCGCCCGCCGTGTCGGTCATCGTCGTCAGCTACAACACGCGCGAGATGACCCTGGACTGCCTTCGCTCGGTCCATGCCGAAACGCGCCGCCACCGATTCGAGCTGATCGTCATCGACAACGCTTCGACGGACGGATCGGCCGAAGCGATCGCGGCGGAATTTCCGCACCTGCATCTGACCGCCTCGGGCGAGAACCACGGCTTCGCTGTTGCCAACAATCTTGCGGCCGCCCGGGCGCGTGGCGAGTGGTTGCTGCTTCTCAATCCCGACACCGTCGTTCGCGACGGCGCGATCGACACGCTGCTCGAATTCGCCACGCAGCATGCCGAAGCGGCCATATTCGGTGGGCGAACCCTGTTCGCAGACGGATCGCTCAATCCGACCTCCTGCTGGGCCCGCCCCACCTTGTGGAGCAGCCTCGCCTGCGCGGTCGGGCTCACGTCGCTGTTTCGCGGCAGCCGCCTTTTCGATCCCGAAGCCATGGGCGATTGGCGCCGCGACAGCGTGCGCAAGGTGGACATCGTCACCGGATGCTTCTTTCTTCTGCGAAAGCGCGTCTGGGACCGCCTCGGTGGCTTCGATCCGCAATTCTTCATGTATGGGGAGGAAGCCGATTTGTGCCTCAGGGCGGCCCGGGAGGGATTGGTCTGTCTGGTATGCCCGCAAGCAGAGATCATCCATTATGGCGGCGCGTCGGAGACGGTACGCGCCGGAAAAATGATCCGCCTGTTTCGCGCGAGGTCACAGCTTTACGCCAGGCACTGGAACCCGGTTGCGGCATGGCTGGGCACGCGGATGCTGGATTTGTGGGCGCTGGTGCGGCTGCTGGCATTCACGGTTGGCCGGATATTTCGACTTACCGGCTCCGAGAACCTCGAGATCTGGCGGGAAATCTGGAAAAACCGGCAGGCTTGGCGCATCAAGCCCGGCGAGAAGACGACCGTCGCCACCGGTCACGTTCATCCCGAGAGCTGAAGGCGCTGCGGACTGGCAATCGGCGGGTCGGGCGACCGCGCTCGGTTCTGACAGCCCGCCCCTCAGTCGGGCACATATTCGGGCAGCACCGGATTGATCTCGGCCAGGACCGCCGCGAGGCGCGCGTCGGCGGCGGAGAGCTCCTCATCGGGCAACACCGGCGTCGTCAGCCGCACCAGCGCGCCGTCGGTCCGGTTGGCGATGAGGCCGTCGCGAAACAGGAGCAGCCGCAGCCACAGTTCGTCGGCGATCTCCATGCCCCTCTGGCGGTACCAGTAGTAGACGAGCTGCTTTCCTCCGCCCTTGGTGATCACCACGCGGTTGACCACGGTCGGCGGACCGTCGGCATTGGCCACGGGCACCCGCGACAGAGCCGTGATGGTCCAGCCGCCGCCCGGAATGCACTGCTGCGGCGAGTGCCAGGAGCGGTTGTCGCGCTGGTAGTCGAGATAGGCGACATAGAGGTTCACCTGGCTCGTGGTCGCCGGGTTGAGATCGGCGATCACGTAGTCATCGGCCCCGAGAACGTCCTCGGTATCGCGGTCGAGCTGGTGGATCTGCGGGCGCCAGCCCGGGTTCTCGTAGGGCAGGCCGATCAGCTCGGCGCGGTCGGGGACGAAGCGGTGGGTGACCGGCGTCGCCAGCAGATACGCGCCGGTCGCGGTCAGGATGGCGAGCGAGGCGAGGAAGGGCCCGCTCCAGAGCCGCGCCGGGGGCTCCAGCCCCGCCGGGCGCACGTGCGGAAAGCGCAGGGGCGAGCCCGGATTGGGATCGCCGTTGAGAGCGGCGAGGCTCGCCATCACGCCATAGAGGATGGCGATGCAGGCGATGAACACCGTCCAGCCCTCGAGATAGTGCAGGAAGCCCTCGGCATAGGAGATGCCGACAACTTGCGAGATCACGCCGATCATGGCGATGCGGGCGCCGTTCATGACGATGGTGATCGGGATGACCGCCACGAACACGACCGCCTTCTGCCACAGCGGCCCGCGATAGAGATAGGCGCCGATGAAGCCGAGACTGAGAAACGGGATCAGGTATCTGAGGCCGCTGCAGGCCTCGACGATGCCGAGCTGATAGCCGCCCAGATCGATGATGTTGCCCTCGAGATGGACCGGGATCTGGAACAGGCGAATGAACGCGACCCCAAGCTCGGACGAGATGTTCTGAAGCTCGAGGGTCAGCGCCGAGGATATGAACGGCGGCAGCGGCACCATGAACACGAGGAAGGCGAGGGGAACCGCCGTCACCCGCACCAGGCTCCAGCCGCCGAAGGCGAGCGCAAGCTCGAACACCGCGACCAGCAGCGCGCCGTGGTAGAGCGCGTAGGTGTCGGTCTTGACCCCGGTGATGAGGACGGCGCAGCTGACCACCATCAGCACCACGCCGAGCCAGGACGGCTTGCCGATGCTGCGCGAGATCGCGTCGCGCCGGGCCCACAGGACCGAGGCCGAGATCGCGGGGATGAAGAAGCCGTGAGTGTATTCGGGCTGGCTGATCCAGCGCTCGATCAGGTTCAGGATCGTCGCCCAATGGGCGAGCGCGACGGCCGACACCATCGCGCCGATGATCAGCCACGGCTCGGGCGAGCGGCCGCCGACGGCCTCGTCGCGCGCGGTTTGTGCAGTCACTTCGAGCCTTCCTGTACGCATCGCCGCACGGCCAAACTCCTAGCCGAATTATCCGGTGAGCGATATGCAAAATTCAGTCCGCCCGCCGCGGGCCACTGCGGCCATGGCCGTCAGAACGGAACAACACGGATGGCGGATGGCGCCATCGGCGGCGGCCGGCCGGATCCGGGACGGGCCCGGCATACGCGGAATGGGCACAACAACCAGGTGTCGTCAGATGAATTGGACGGCGCCGCGAGACACCGCCGGCGCTGAGGTCACGGCCGGCTCATGAACGGGAGGTTCGCGGGGCATCAGGCCCGCGTCTGGACGCCGCGGGACCGATCAGGCTCGTGCCGGGTTTCCGGCGGCCGCCCGCCGACCGCGCCTGACGATCAGGCCCACCAGACCCAGGGCCGCGGCGAAAAGCGGGAGCGCCGGCGGCAGCGGAGCATGCAACGTCTCGATGCCTTCGATCGAGGCGGAGCTGATGACGGTCGAACCAGCCAGCAGGGTAATGCCCTGCTCGAAGTCGACAATGAACTGGCTTCCGCTGGCCAGGCTCACGATGTTGGGAACATCCTGCCAGAACACCGACCCCAAGAAGATGGCGCCCAGGAGCACAACGCCAAATCCGCCCCCGCCACTCCCGGTCGACGCCTCCGCGGGCTCGGAGAACGACAGGAATGCCTCGACCTCATACAATAAACCACCGGTCCCCGCACCGGTCCATTCGATGAAATCAAAACTGTATGTCTCACCGGAATCGACGGAAAACTGAAAATCCGAGTCGAACGCCAGTCGAGCGCTGACGCCGCAATTTGTCAGATCGCAGTACGGGTCACCCTGCTGGTCGGTAATATTGACAAAGGAACTGGCGCGATCAACAGAAAACAAGGTCGCGGCCGTCGCCGGGGGCGAAACCCCGATCAACAGCGCGAGAACAACGCCAACTGGTACAAACCGTTCCATCACCGCCAAACTTCGATTTTATGTACCATTAACATTTATGTAACCGGTCGGCAAGAAAGGCGAGCGGCCGGGCATCTGGTCGGTGGACCTGTCCGGCCGGCGTCGGGATGGCGGGCGATGCCAGCCCGGTGAAGGGCCGCGCGGGCTCGAGGCCCGGCCGGTCGCACATTCGCCAGGCGCCGCGGCGCGCCGGGATCGCGGTCGCGGTTCACGGTGCCGCGGTCAACTCTCGGCAAGCAGTCTTCTGAAATAGCCCACCGTCTCGCCGATCCCGTCTTCCAGCTCGACCTTTGGCTCCCAGCCCAACACGGTCCGCGCCCTGGTGGTGTCCGGTTTGCGTTGGCGCGGATCATCCTCGGGCAGCGGCTTGAACACGATTCGCGACGACGACCCCGTCGCCGCGATCACCGTCTCGGCGAGCTCGGCGATCGCGAACTCATTGGCGTTGCCGAGATTGATCGGCCCGGTGCAGTCGGGCCCGGTCGCCATCAGCCGCGTCAGCGCCTCGACCATGTCGTCGATGTAGCAGAACGACCTTGTCTGGCTCCCGTCGCCGAAGATCGTGATCGGCTCGCCCCGCAGGGCCTGGACGATGAATGTCGAGACGACGCGGCCGTCGTTGATCTGCATGCGCGGCCCGTAGGTGTTGAAGATGCGGGCGACCTTGATCGCCAGCCGGTGCTGGCGCCAGTAGTCGAAGAACAGCGTCTCGGCGCAGCGCTTGGCTTCATCATAGCAGGACCTGATCCCGATCGGATTGACGTTGCCCCAGTATCCCTCGGTCTGCGGGTGTTCGGTCGGATCGCCATAGACCTCGCTGGTCGAGGCCTGGAGGATGCGGGCGCCGAGGCGCTTGGCGAGCCCGAGCATGTTGATCGCGCCGTGAACGCTGGTCTTTGTCGTTTGCACCGGATCGCGCTGATAGTGGACGGGCGAGGCCGGGCAGGCGAGGTTGAAGATGGCGTCGACCTCGACATAGAGCGGGAAGGTCACGTCGTGGCGAATGGCCTCGAACATGGCGTTTTCCAGCAACCCGGCGATGTTGCTTCTGCGCCCGGTGAAATAGTTGTCGACGCACAGGACCTCGGCGCCTTCCGAGGCCAGCCGCTCGCAGAGATGCGAGCCGATGAAACCGGCGCCTCCGGTCACGAGGACCCGGCTGGCGGCATATCGCCATTCAATGCTCATGTCGCTGTCTTTCGCCGTGTTGACGAAACTGGCGCCGAATGCCGCAACTGCGGTGCGCCGGCACTGTCTTGATGGGTTCGCCCGACGGCCAGGCCGCCTTGAATGGGTCCGGCCAGGGCGCGGCGCCCCGCGATCGCGGTAGATTGCCAGATGTGTGAAAAACTGCTATCCATTGAATGGATGTGGCTGGCTTGCTTGAGTGGGGTGCGCTGTGTTCAGTAGAGTAGCGTTCGGCGCCGCAGTTTGCATTGCGTCGGTTGTGATTGGCCCCGGCGCGGCGAAGGCGGCGACCGTCGGCGTGGCGGTCGAGGCGGTGGGCAGCGCGACGGCCGTGCCGGCCACCCTCGTCGACAAGCCCGCGCTCGGCGGGCTGGCGATCAAATATTTCATCCCGCTCGGTTCCTCGGGCCTGTGCACATTCGGCGTCGGCGGCTGCGGTCTGACCGCCGATAGCGGGTACGGCGGCGAGCAGATGGACATGATCCTCCTGTTCTCGCCGGTCTCGACCACCGGTCCCTCGGAGATGACGATCAGGTTCGAGGATCTCGACCTCGATGGCGCCAACGATCCCAGCGGTTTCGTCGAGACCTTGGATCTGTTCAAGGGCGACAGCGCCACCCCGTTCGCCTCCTTTACCAATATCGCCGACATGTTCGCGAGTGGTGACAGCAATCTTCAGACCGTGGTCGTGCCGCTCGGAACGCTCGTGAGCGATCCGTTCTGGGCGAGGCTGCGGGTCGCCGCCGATTCCCAGTTTTACGGCAAGAACACGGCCGAGTATCTTCGGGCCACGGTGGCTTCGGTGACTTCGGCGCCGCTGCCGGCGGCGCTGCCGCTGTTCGCCACCGGGCTCGCTCTCATGGGCCTGGCCGGATGGCGCCGGAGGCGCGCCGCGGCGGCTTGAGCGCGCGTGTCGCCACACAAGCAGCAGCCCCGTCGGGGCCGCTTCCGGTTCGGCCGGCAGTTCCGGTTCGGGAGGAACAGGGCGAACGCGCGGCCGAGGGCGCTCTGTCGCCTTACCTGAAGTAGCAGAAATACTCGCCCTGCGGGTTGTACTCGCACAGCCGCTGGCAGCCGGTGTGACCGGCATGGCAGTGGTGGCGGTAGCTCGCCGCCGGGAAGTGGCGGAACCGGTTGTCGCTCTTGTGGTAGATCACCGCGCCGACCACGCCGACGACGGCCGCAGCGATCACCCCGCCGTCAGCCTTTGCCGGCTGGGCCGCGCACAGCGACACCACGAGTGCCGCGCCGAGCAGTCTTGGCAACATTGGTAAATCCTCCCCCCGGTCTGGCGCCGGCCGAACAATAACATCATTCGGGCGCGGCGTGGTAGCGCCGCCTTTCCCGCCGAGCCGGCGGCCCGCGGTGCGGAGCCTCGCCCGCGGCGGCGGGAGGAACCGGACCGCGGCAAGACCGACCGCGAGGCCGAGGGCGCCGATGCACGCCGCCCGAGCCGGTTTTCGCGCGCTTGCAAGCGGGCGGCAGGTCTCACGCGGCAAGTCGCGGGCCAGATGGACGGCTCCAAGAACCCCTGACCTCGGGCCCGAGAGCGCTGAATCGGTCCGTCTGATTGCGGTGTGTTCGCCCTTCGAATCTGGTATGTGTCACCCCCAATCTCTTCTTGAGATCGCCGGTGAGATATTTAGAGGCGGCCACTTCTTGACGAACACTTAACTCCTCGTCTGCGAGCGTGGGTCTGGCCGGCTCCGGCAAGGCGACCCGCCGGGCCGGGCCCGGAGCGGGCTCGCCGGCAGCGCGGGCCGTCATTGGCGATCGAACACGCGCCAGCCAGCGAGGTGGGGCGGGAGGGAAGGGGATGCGGCCAGGAACGCGAGCTTCCAGCGCCCCGGCGCGTGCCCGGCCGCCGCCGGCGGACGGCGACGGGCTCGATGCCCATATCGAGGCGCTGCGCGAGCTCGTCGAGCTCAAGCTCGCGCTGATGCCGCCGGCCGCGGCGCTTGGCCGGCCCGAGCTGACCCGCCGCCTCGGGGCGCTGCTCGGCCGGTTCGGGCTCTGAAGCCTCCCGCGCCGCCGCGCCCGCGTCACGCGCTCGCCGCCGCGCCGATCGCGGCGATGGCCTCGTCGATGTCGCCCGGCGTGTGGGCGGCCGAAATCTGGAACCTGATCGCTTCGGCGCCGCGCGGCACCACCGGATAGACGATCGCGGTCGCGAGGATGCCGCGCTCGAACAGGCGCCCCACCAGCGCCATGGCGCGGGCGGTGTCGCGGACCATCAGCGGGGTGATCGGGTGGGGACCGGCGATGATCTCGAGCCCGAGGCCCTCGAGCCCGCGCTCGAAGCGGGCGCTCATGGCGGCGAGATGCGCAAGAAGTTCGCGCCCGCGCGGGCGATCGAGAATGTCGACCGCCGTCAGCGCCGCCGCGGCCTCGCCCGGGGTGATCGGGTTCGAGTAGATGTACAGCGGCGCGGTCTCGCGCAGATAGTCGATGATGGCGCCGCGCGCCGCGACATAGCCGCCATTGACGCCGAACGCCTTGCCGAGGGTCGCGACCAGCAGATCGGCGGGCGGGCTCGCCGTCACCTCCTCGGTGCCGCGGCCGGTCCTGCCGAAGGCGCCGACGCCGTGGCTGTCGTCGACCACCATGAGCGCGTTCTCGGCGAAGGCCGCGTCGTACTCGCGCACCAGCTCGCCGATCCGGAAGAGCGGGGCGAAATCGCCGCGCATCGAAAACACCCCGTCGGTGACGACGATCGCGCGGCGGCAGGTCCGGCCCGCCTCGTCCAGATGCCGTTCGAGCGCGGCCATGTCGAGGTGGGGGTAGATGCGCTTTTGCTTCGGCGCGCCGAGGCGGACCGCGTTGATGATGCAGTTGTGGTTGAGCTCGTCGCTGATGACCGCGGTCTCGGCGGTGACGAGCTGTGGCAGGCATCCCATCATCGCCGCGTAGGCGGACGAGAAGACCATCGCCGCCTCGCGGGCGTGGAAGGCGGCGAGCCGGGCTTCGAGCGCCGGGTGCGGCGCCCAGGTCCCGGCGATGAACCGCACCGCGCCCGGCCCGGTGCCGAAGGCGCGGACCGCGCTTTCTCCGGCGGCGATCATCTCGGCATCGTGGCCGAGCCCCAGATAGCTGTTGGCGTTCATCCCGAGGAACTCGCGGCCGCCATGGCCCTCCAGCAGGTACCGGGGCCCGCGCCCGCCCGAACCGGGAACCACGCCCGAGATCACCCGCTCATGGCGCTTGGCGGTGCCGGCGGCGGCGAGCTTTTGCACATGATCGGCGAGGATCGGCGCCAGTCGGTCATCGGGCATCGGCGGGTGCCTCCGGGGCCGGTCAGGATGCCCTGGCGGGCTTCACGGCGGGGGCCAGCCGTGCCAGCATGTCGTCGCACATGGCGCCGAGATCGTAGGCCGGCGCCCAGCCCCATTCGGCGCGCGCGGCGCTGTCGTCGAGCGCGCGCGGCCACGAATCGGCGATCGCCTGGCGCACCGGATCGATGTCGTAGTCGATGCGGAAACCGGGCAGGCGCTCCGCGATCGCCGCGGCAAGCTCGGCCGGGGTGATGCTCATCGCGGTGATGTTGTAGGCGTTGCGGTGGACGAGCCCGGCGCCGCCCGCCTCCATCAGCTCGATCATCGCGCGCACCGCGTCGGGCATGTACATCATGTCGAGGCGGGTGTCGGGGCCGAGGAAGCAGGTGTAGTGCCGGTAGCGCAGCGCCTGGCGGAAGATCTCGACCGCGTAGTCGGTGGTGCCGCCGCCGGGCGGGGCGGAATGGGAAATGAGGCCCGGCAGGCGCAGGCCCCTGGTGTCGACCTCGAACCTTGTCGCGTAATAGTCGCACAGGAGCTCGCCGGCGACCTTGGTCACGCCATACATGGTGGTTGGGCGCTGGATCGTCTCCTGCGGGGTCTGGTCGCGCGGGGTCGACGGGCCGAAGGCGCCGATCGAGCTCGGAAAGAATACCTGGCAGCCATATTGCCGCGCCACCTCGAGCAGGTTGTAGAGCCCGCCCATGTTGAGGGACCAGGCGATCTGCGGCTTTTCCTCGGCCACAGCCGACAGGAGCGCGGCGAGGTGATAGATGGCGGCGATGTCGTGGCGGCGCACGACCTCGTGGAGCTGGTGGGGCTGGGTGCAGTCGACGAGCTCGAACGCGCGCGCCGGCGCCGCGCCCGGCCGGGCCGAACCGGCCTCGCCGTGCGGCATGCGGATGTCGGACGAGATGACGCGCCCGGCGCCGTAGCGGCGGCGCAGGGCCGGGACGAGTTCCGAGCCGATCTGACCGAGGGCGCCGGTGACGAGAATGTTTCGGTTGTTGCTCACGCCCGCACCATGATTGACCCGCGCGGGCGAGGATAACGGCTCGCGGCCACCCCCGTCGAGGCTCGGCGGCGGACGGCGCGGGTGTCGCCGGCTCCGTCAGTTCAGCGGGATGTTGAGCGTGCCCCTGAACTCGGCCTCCTCGTCGTCGCCGCCGCCGCCGCCGACATAGCTCGCCTTCAGCGTCCCGGTCGCGGCGGCGCCGGCGATGTTGACGCCGCCGGTGAGGCGGAAGTTGAACGGGTCGTTCGAGATCAGCGTGCCGGAGGGCGAGAGCCCGTCCGGCCCGTCGACGATGTCCCACTCGCCCTCGATCGCGGCGAACGGCGTGAACATGGTCGCGTGCTCGGGGTGCCAGTAGCGGTGGCCGACGGTGGGGCCGAACGAGAGGCGCAGCGTGTCGGTGTCGCCGCCGGGAATGGCCGTGCCGTCGGACAGGACGAAGCCGTCGCGGTCGGTCACGGTGTAGAACAGGTTGACCCGCGGGCGCAGCCACCATGAGCCGAAATCATGGTGGCCGGCGATCTCGCCCTCGATCTGCCAGGTGGTGAAGTCGAACGAACCGGTCGCGGCGCCGATGGTGGTGTCGGCATCGCCGACCTCGAAGAAGGTGAGGAGCTTGCCGAGCAGCCGCTCGCCGATCGGCCTGGTGTGGAACACCGCCGCGCCCCAGGCCTCGCCGTCGAGGCCGAGCTCGCCGGGGATGTCGCCATCGATGCCGCGGAAGGCGAAATAGCCGCCGGTGGTGCTGGCGTTGCTGAAGTTCGTGTAGTAGGCGCCGGCGGTCACCTGTTCGATGTCGCTCCTGATCCGGGCGGCGTCCGGGCCCTGGCGGCGCTCGCCGACCCGGCCGTCGAGCCAGAAGTGCCACAGCGGCGCCGGGTCGAGCGGCGGCTCATAGGCCGTGATCAGCGCGTCGGCGGCGGCAAGGCCGCGAATGTCCCGCAGCGCCTCGTGGGTCGCGGCGCGGCGCCGGCGGCCGAGCTCGGCCAGAAGCTGGTCGGAAGTGAGGTTGAGGTTGAACGCGCCCGAGCCCGCGGGTTCTTCGGCGCCCCGGAAGCGGGCGACATTGCCCGAGATCGTCGAATTGGTGATCGTGACCGTGCCGCCACCGGGCCTGAACAGGCCGCCACCCTCGGGCGGAACGATTCTGAGGTTGTCGTCTCCATCGGAGGTGATCGTGATGGTCCCGGGACCCGGGCCCCGCGCGCCGCCGCCCTCGACCGGCGCGAGGTCGAGCGTTCCGTCGCCGTCGGTGTCGAGCGCGTGCCAGGTCCGGCCCCCGTCACGCGAAGTTCGGATGCGCCCGGAAGTGGTGTCGTAGAGATAGATGGCCAGGCCATCGATGGAGGCGCGGTCGCCGCCGAGACCGGAAATGCCCTGTCTCAGACTGCCGGGGCCGGAGTCCGAGGTCAATGTGACCAATGGGCGGATGGGGCCGGCCGGAATCGGAGTGCCGGCGCTGTCCTGAAGCTGATGCCAGTTCAGGCCGCCATCGCTCGACCGCCAGACTCCCGCGCCGGGTGCCGCGGGAGAGTAGAGGAAATTGTCGGGAGCGCCGCCTCCCTGAGACAGGCTGGTGCCCAGCGCGTTGGGGTCGGGCGCGGATTCGGTGCGGCCGGTGTCCTGGAGTTGCTCCCAGGTCCGGCCGCCGTCGGTCGACTTCCAGATCCCGCCGTCGGACCCCGTGGAAGAGTAAAGAACATGGCCGGGAACGTCGGTATCCGAGGCCGGCGCGACGGCCAGCGGATTGCCGCCGGGCGAAATCAGCGTGCGATCGGTGTTCTGGAGCTGCACCCAGTTCCGGCCGCCGTCGGTCGTCCTCCAGATTCCCCCGCCGGCCGCCCCGGATGTGTGGATGGTGTCGCCGGGACCGCCGCCCGCGGGAGACGGCGTGATGAACAACGCGTCGGGGTCGGTCGGAAACGCGGGTGGACCGGTGGCGGGAAGCTGCTGCCAGGTCTGGCCGTCGCTGCCCATCCGCCAAATCCCGCCGGTGTCGCCGCGGGTGTAGTGAATGACGTCGCCGGGAGCGCTGTTGTCGGTCGGTGAGAGGATATCGAGCCTCAACGGGCTGCCGGGATCCGTCGCCGGAATGGATTCGATGATCTCGAAATTTTGTCCCGCGTCCGCCGTTCTGTGGAACCTGCCCAGGGTGCGGTCGAGCACGTAAATCACGTTCGGGTTGAGCGGGTCCGAAACGACAGAGAGATCTGAACGGTCAGCCCGATCGAGCGGTGGTGTGGTGACGTTGATTATGGGGTTGTCGGGATCCGTCGCGGGGATGGGATCGAGAGGCACCCAGTTCCTGCCGCCGTCCCCGGTCCTGTGAACGGTGCCGGAGCGGCGGTCTCCAAGGTAGATGACGTTGGGATTATCCGGATCGACGACAAGGTCAAGAATTGGAGGGGGACGGCGCACTAGCTCGATCGCCGTGTTTGCTGAGATCGTGTTGTCGAGAATGGTCAAGCTGTCGGACCGGGGAACAGGGATTCCGCCGCCGCCGGCGGGCGTCGGCGGGGACCCGCTGGAGATGGTGATGTTCTCGATGACCAGTGTTCCGCGACCCGGTTCGAGAATCCCCCCACCGCCACCGCTTGGCGTGTTGCCGGAGATGGTGCTGTTGGTGATGGTGAACGATCCCCCGGAATCGAATAGCCCGCCGCCCTCGGGGCCGGGCGGGGGGATGATGAGCGGATTACCGCCGCCGAGGACGTTCGGCCTGTCGAAAATCCCGACTCTGGGAGGCAGGTCGTTGCCGACGATGATGTCGTCGCGGCCGTCGCCGTTCACGTCGCCGGCGGCGACGAACACGCCGCCGGTAAAACCCGGATCGAGGGCGAAGAAGTCCGCCATGCCCGGCACGTTCCGGAGCTTCATGTCGGGCGGCCCAATCGCGTTGTTCAGCAGGTTGCCGAATCCGCCGACGTCGGGAATGTTGATATTGTTGTTGATCGGCCCGCCGGGAGGCGCGGGCGGTCCCGGGATGCACGAAACCGTGACCTCGGCCGGTGCCGACCCGGGGGTGAACACATCGGTCAGGATGGTCGCCGAGCCGCCGACCGCGGTGTAGTTACCGACGCGCGGGCCCGACACGCCAACGGGCAGAACGACGGTCAGATTGCCGTTCTCGTTCACCTCGACCCGCGAGTTGCCGGCATTGGCGTCGACGGTGAAGGTGAACTGATCGCCCGGATTGGTGGTGCCGCCGGTGGTATTGATCGAGCCGCCGCCGCCCGGTTGATCGATGACGCCGGTGCTGGCGGCGTTCAGGCACAGGTCGATGGGCTGGGCCGCGGCGGGCGGTGCCGCGGCAAGGAGCGCGATCAGCGCCACGCCGGCCGTGACGAGAACCGGGCCGACCGGCGCCGCCGGATCACCGGCACACCGCGCCCGCCTGTTGCCCAAGCCCCGCGCCATCGCCTGCCCCCCTGGCGCGCCATGAATTTGCGCGCCTCTGCCCATTGGCCGGCATCGTTAACCTTCAGTTTACCATTTTCAGCCTTCGGCCGGAATGGCACCGGGGCCATGAGCCTGAAAGCGTGTCCTGCCGGCAACAGTCGCGCCCGTGCCGGGGCGGGACCGGCCTTCAAGGCGTCGGACGGATGAAATCTGGAGCGGGTGAGGAGAATCGAACTCCCGACATACAGCTTGGGAAGCTGTCGTTCTACCACTGAACTACACCCGCAAAATCACTAACTTATCTAATTTGCATCAGGCAGTTGGAATGTTTCTGGCATGACGCGACAAGCTCAAAATGCCGCAAAAGGCCGCGTCGCGCAAGGCGAGTTGGGGTGGCGGCTCCGGCGATATCGGTCGCGTCTCAAGCGCCGTTCCGGCGCCGTTTGCCTTACGCGGGCACAGGTCTTCTGTCGAGCCAGCACCATCGCTTCCTGACGATCACCTGTGGCGTTGGGGGTCGGCGTAAGCGAGTCGGTTGCGAGGAGCGGTCGACCGGGTCCGCCGTCCCTTCCGCCAGGAAGCGCCCGAGCCACTTGCGCACCGTCTTCGCCGTCGTGTATAGCGCCGGGCGGCCGCGGCCGGGGTCAGCCGACCCCCGGGGTCAGCCCGCCACCGGTCTCCGCACGAACCATCGCCTCTCGACCTCGCGGCGTCAGGCGGGCATTGTTGTGAACGTCAATGCGCAGTCCTGATGAGGTGAGATTGGGCACTACTGATGTTGTTCATGGCGATCCTCAGGTCCATCGTCCGCGAGGGTAGCCTCTGCGTGATCGACTCGGCGGGCCGCGGGCACATGATCGGCGACGGTTCACCCCCGGAAGCCACGCTACGCCTGACCTCGAGGGCAAGCGAATACACTCTCGCCGTCAATCCGGCTCTCTCGGTCGGCGAAGCCTACATGGACGGCCGGCTCGTGGTCGAGGACGGCAGCCTATACGCCTTTCTCGACGTTGTGGCGCGCAATTACGGCGCGATGGGGCACAGCCCGTGGATGGCTATCCTTGAACGGCTTGGCAAGGGACTGAAGCAGTCCAATTCCGTCGGGCGTGCACGCCGCAACGCCGCACATCACTACGACCTCTCCTCCGACTTTTATGAGATCTTCCTCGACCGCGATCTCCAGTATTCGTGTGCCTATTTCGAAAGCCCGAACGATACCCTGGAAACAGCGCAGGAGAACAAGAAGCGGCATATCGCCGCGAAGCTGTGCCTGGACTGCTCCGGGCTGAAAGTGCTCGATATCGGATCCGGCTGGGGCGGCATGGCTCTGTATCTCGCCGAGATATCCGGGGCCGATGTCACCGGCGTTACCCTGAGCACGGAGCAACACAGCTTCAGCACGCAGCGGGCAGCACTTTCGCCAGCCGGCGCGCGCATGCGTTTCGAGCTGCGGGACTACCGCGAAGTCGAAGGTCCGTTCGACCGGATCGTCTCGGTGGGCATGTTCGAGCACGTCGGCAAGAGGAACTACGCAGAGTTCTTCGCTCGGATCCGCGAGCTTCTGCGCGACGACGGCGTCGCGCTGATCCACTCGATCGGCTACGCCGACACCCCGGCGCCCATCAATCCCTTCATACGCAAGTACATTTTCCCCGGCGCGGACCTTCCCTCGCTGTCGGAGGTCTTCGCTGCGGTCGAGCCGACGGGCCTCTTTGTGACTGATGTGGAAATCCTGCGGCTGCACTACGCAGAGACGCTGCGCCACTGGCGCGAGCGCTTCACAGCACGGTCGGAAGAGGTCAAGGCGCTCTATGACGAGCGCTTCTTCCGCATGTGGGAGTTCTATCTGGTGCTCTGCGAGGTCGGTTTTCGGCGGCGAACGAACATGGTCTTCCAGATGCAGCTTACGCGGCGCCTCGATGCCCTCCCGACGACACGTGGCTACATGTTCGACCCCGCGCCCCGGGGCAGACGAGAGGCTGCCTGGTCAAAATGGGCCTGTACGAGCGGATAGCGACAATTGCTCCGCGGAGAACAAGCGACACCCGCTCGGCCGCGGCAAGATCATGCGAAAGTGAGCGCCCCTGCGCAATCAGTTAAGGTTCGTCGGCGGCTGCGGGTGCTGGTGCTGGTGCATGACCCACGCGATAGCCTCGATCGCGATCGCGCACCCCGAGCGATCTGCATTGGACGGCTCGCAAGGAACAAGCTGACATGAACAATCGGGATGACACGAGCCTCCCGCCCGAGATTGCTGACCGGTTCACCAAACCGTTCGCGCGGTTTCTCGGGATCGAAGCTGCGTCTGGCGGCATGTTGCTCCTTGCGACATGTACTGCCCTGATCCTATCGAACTCGGCATGGTCGACACCGTTTCTGGCGTTCTGGGAGACTCCGATCGGCCTCCAATTCGGCGCCCTGGATTTCAGCCGTTCGTTGCGACACTGGATCAACGACGCCTTGATGACGCTCTTCTTCTTCGTGGTCGCCCTGGAGCTCAAGCGCGAACTCGTTATCGGCGAATTGCGCAACCCACGCATGGCGGCGCTCTCGTTGGCCGGCGCGCTCGGCGGCATGATCGTTCCGGTGAGTCTCTATCTTGTGCTTATGGGCGGCCAACCGGGCGCGCACGGCTGGGGAACGGTGATGGCCACCGACACGGCCTTCGTGATCGGTTGCCTCGCGCTCTTTGGTTCCCGCATCCCGCCTGCGCTGCGCCTGTTTCTACTTTCCCTGGCAATCTTTGATGACGTCGGGGCTATCCTAGTCGTGGCAGTCGGCTATGGCGAAGAGCTGAATTGGGTCGCCCTTGGCCTTGCGATAGTTGGTCTTGCAGTGGTCGCGGGATGTGCCCGGCTCGGAATCAGGAGCATTCCCATATATTTCCTGATTGGCGGGGTGATCTGGCTTTGTTTCGACGTGTCCGGCATTCATGCGACGATCTCCGGCGTCGTGCTGGGCTTGATGACGCCGACGCGGGTGTGGGTGAGCGACGCGCGTCTGCGCGTGGTCCTTGGGCGCGTCCTGTCCTATCCGGGGGGCGAGCATTGGAGCGGCGATACCGCGGACCGCCGCGACCTGCGGCGCGCCGGCATTGCCGTGACCGAGTCTCTCTCGCCAGTGGAACGCCTCGAAATGATGCTCCACCCGTGGGTGGGATTCGCGATTATGCCGATCTTCGCGCTTGCCAATGCCGGAGTTGCAATCTCTGGCACCGATATCGGTCAGCCGATTCAGGTGGCGATTTTCGCGGGCCTGGTTATCGGCAAGCCAATCGGTGTCCTGGCATTCAGTTGGCTCTCTGCACGCCTTGGTCTCGCGGCCCGGCCGGTTGGCCTCAGCTGGCCGCTGCTGGCAGCCGGTGGGTTCCTGACCGGAATCGGCTTCACGATGTCGCTCTTTATCGCCGGACTTGCCTACGCCCCTGGCATGCTGGACGCGGCGAAAATCGGCATTCTGACCGGGTCCGCCGTCTCGGCTGTGGCAGGGCTCTTGATGCTGTACTTGTTTGCTTCCGGAAAGAGGACCGCGTGAGTTCATTCCCGGCCACGGCGTCAGGCTGCGCGACCGACGCTCCGTCCGGCAACAAGGAAACTCAACCGCTCATTAGGCTTCAGGCTGTCCAGCTTGAATCTGTCCAACTTCCGAGCGAAAATTCTTGCAACCAGAGGGAGCCAACGTGATGGGCGCATCTGAGCTGAGTCATGCAGCAGCGTTGATTACCGCGGCCTTTGTCACGCGCGACGAAGCGGAGACGCCAGAGGACGCGGCAGGTATGTACTTCCGTTGCCTAGATGCTCTGGTCGCCGCGGCTCAACAGCACGAAGCCGGACGAGTCGAGGCCGCGCGAGTAGAACGGCAACCGAAGCCATGGGAAACGCCAAAGAAGACCACTGATTGAGCTACTCTCCATGCTTTGGATGGATTTGACGGCGGTTTAGGCTGCACATTGCGCCTGCCAGCCCGGTTGCTCACGATCGTTTGCACGCCGGTACAGGACGCCCGTCCGCCAGGAGCGGAACGCGGCGAAGATCGGCATTCTGGCCGGGTCCGCCGCCTTGGCTGCTGCCGGGCTTTCGATGCTGATAAAGTTTGTCTCTGCACGGAGGCGAGGACCGGTGGTGCTGCCGAGCGCCTATTCGGAAGAGGGTGACTTCGTCGGCGTTGTTCGCGACGAGGTGCCGGCATCGCGATCGACCTTCGCTCTGTCGGTCGGGAAATAGGTGACTGTGTCCGGCGCGTTCGATCCTCCGGTCACCACAAAGCTCATTGCCTCATCGAAGCTCCAGTCCGTGAAGGTAAGCCTCGTTACCGGGACGATCTCGATATAGCCGGAGGTCGGATTGGGAGAGGTTGGCACATAAACCGCAGCAAGCTCTTCGCCGCTTCCTTCATCTTTAAGGATTCGGGTAACGAGTCCGATCGCCTTCATCTCCGGTGACGGAAAATCGATCAGGACCACACGGCGCTCGCCCTCTGGGGTACTGCCCGCGACGGTGAGGAAGCGTTTCGTGGCCTGATAGATATTGTCGACGAAGGGAATCATGCCGATCAGCCCCTCGAAAATGCTGATCAGCTTTTGGCCGACCAGGCGGGTGGTGGCCCAGCCGAGTCCCCACAGGAAGCCCAGAACCCCGAGAACGGCGAGAATCGACAGGAAGGTTTCGTTCTGCAACCAGCTCGCGGGGACTGGGTGGTTGGGCGAAATCGCATTCGCCACGGTCCGCACCAACGGCCCGCCGATACGGGCGAGTTGCGTGAACAGGAAATCGAGGATGATCCAGGTGATCGCGAGCGGCGCGGCCGTGAGAACGCCAACGAGGATGTAGCGGCCAATTGATCGAAGTGAGGTGGCGCGATTACTTTGCTTCATGAGGCGGACCAATCGATCGGAGCATCATTTTCAGACGGCCGCACGTGGTGCTCGCCAACGGCGGAAGCGATTGCAGCTGCCTCATGCGATGGACAATCAAGGCCATACACCTGGCGGGTCATCCTCCCTCGGCTGCGGGTCGGCGCGCGCGACCGCATCCACCTTAACAAGCGGGTTCACGGCATCTTGGGCTTCCATTCCCGCGCCAGGCGCTGCGCCTCGCCGATCTGTGCCGGCGTCATGAGGAGGCCAACGCTCCGGAGTTGTCTCGCGGCGCCCTCGTGATCCTGGCCGGCGGCGAGGCTGTACCACATATGCGCCAACACATAGTCCTGCGTGACGCCGCGCCCGTCCTTGTACATGTCCCCCAGATCGGCCTGGGCAGCAGGATCGCTCTGTTCTGCCGCCAACCGAAACCAGTCGGCCGCTGCGCCATAGTCTGTCGGCACGCCCCGGCCGCGCTTGAACATAATTCCAAGATTACGCTGCGCGTTGGCGTTGCCCTGCTCGGCAGCCAATCGAAACCACGCGACCGCTGCAATATGGTCTTGGGGCAGGCCGTGGCCACTGGCGTACATTCGCCCCATCTGAACCTGCGCGCCCGCATGACCCTGTTCGGCTAGGGGAAGAAATAGGCGCAACGCAGCTGCATTGTTGCCGCCTTCATACGCGGCCAATCCATCCTCAAACGGCCCCGCAACCACGGGCCCGCCGCACGTAAACACCCCGATGAGGACCAACCCGGATAGAATGCGTCGCAGTTTCATCCCCGTAGCATGGACCATATCGGCCTCGCATACGAGTTTGTTCGCGTGTCGCCGTTGGTTGCCATGGCCTGACAGACATCGAACATTCCCGGCGTCATACCGGCGCATGTTGAACTGGAAGCACCCGGAGTGAAAATGGACCAGGTCGAGGTTACCCGCAACGGCGATACCGATGAGTTTTCGATCGTGCTTGCGCAGGGCGGTGACACGATACGATGCATGGTGACAGTCCCGACCGGCGTGCCCCCCGACGAGAAACTGAGAGCGGCGCTGTCGAAGGCAAGGGGACTTGCCAAGGCTCTGGACGCGGCCATCGAGGCATCGTGATGAGATTTTCGGGGGACATGCCGTCGCCATCCGGCAAGCCGCAGGTCATCGGGTCTGCCGTCGGGACGGTCGAGCCCGTCTCGACCATTGCCGCGCGCGCCTATGCAGCGGGCTCGGTGAGCGTCAGCAGAATGTCGGCGTACCAGCAGCAATTGAGGCCGAGTGCTTCGTCCAGCTTCAGGTCGCGCGTTCCGACGTCGAGCCGGGCTGAATGGACGCCGAGGAGAACCCAGGGCAGACTGTCGGAAGACCCTGGTTCTTGGCGCATCACCACCGGCGCGCCGCTCGTGCCCCTGTGGGTCCGGGCGTCGGTGAGGAAATAGCCCTCGCCCTTGAACCGCAGGCCGAAAGACGATGCGATCACCGCGTGGCGAACGACCGGCATGTGATGCAACGTGTCGTGAAAGCCGAGCGGGAATCCGACAACCAGAAGCGACGTGCCGACCTCGGGCTGTTCATGCGGCCCCACCAGGTTGTCCGGGGTGAACGCGCTATAGGTGGCGGTCGCGGGCAGCGCCGCGCGCTCGAGCTCCAGCACCGCGACATCGATCCCTCCCGCGGTGTCGCGCCCCTGCCGCCACACGCTCCGGCCGTCGCGATAGAGGGGAATCGAGAACCCGGTGGACTGGGCCAGGTTGTTTGGATCGACGTGCAGTTCGATCTCGATGCGGTCGGGAAAATGCTGGCTCGGCTCGTCGACCACGACGTGCCGACTCGTCACCAGGAACAGTCGCTCATCCCGCTCGAAAAAGAAGCCTGTCGCATTCGTCAGCGGCCGCTGGCGGTCGAATGTCAGAACGCGCGTCGACGTGAGCAGGAGAGGTTCAATCATCGGGATCGGGCAGATTGCGCAGGCAACATCAGCTGAAAGGGACTTGTGCAGCAGGCTGGAGTGGGGACCGGTGGAGAATGTGCTCGCAGCAGCGGGGCCGGCGAAAGACGCTGGGGACCGGACGACCTCCCGCGCTGGTGCTCAATGCAGTCCGTTAAAGGCTGAGTTATTCAACTACGGGCTTGCTCTCAAATATTCTAAATCCCCGATCCAAAAATAGGTTCGATGGCATCGTTGGCCTCTCTACAGGCGCCAACTTCCCCGCTTCAGCAGCATTGGGCCGTAATTTATCTTTGGGCATGCGTCGAATTACGATTTTCTCGCATTTACCGCTTGTGCCTGCAGGAGGACATTCAATACAATAACTGAGTGAGAAAGAACAGCATCCTACGGTACCCGGAATCGTACTGTCCCGCGCATCCTCAGCTACAAAGCATTGTGAGAGCAAATGTGCCGCCGTCGAATCGCTGACCATCCCGGCATAAGAGGGTGTTGAGATCATCAGTGGCGTCAGAACGACCATCGCCGTCATCGTGGCGAATGTGGAGTTCTTCATGGGTTTATCCTCCATTGGGCCCGGTTATCGTTATTGGGCCCGGTTATCGTTGCCGAAGCGTCGATGGCTGATAAGGCATCATCAACGGTTCACAGAACGCAGACCCATGACAGTGGGTTGTTCCAATTGAGCGCCTTTGCCTGCTTGACCCCATTGCCATACTGCATGACGCAGGCGTTCTTGACCGAGATCGGGCGACGGTCCCCGGCGCTGCGCTCGCATGTCCAGTCGCCGGCTGTCTTGCCGATCAGCGCCGACTTGAAACCGGCGCCGAAGGTCTTGACGCAATAGTTGTTGAGGTTGACGCCCTTGTAGACGGGCGGAGGTGGCAACGACACCGTCTGGAAACAGCGCCAGGAGGTGGCGTCGCTCCAGTTGAGCGCGCGGGCCTTCAGGCCGGGTTTGCCATATTGCATAGTGCAGGCGTTCTTGACCGAGATCGGGCGACGGTCCCCGGCGCTGCGCTCGCATGTCCAGTCGCCGGCTGTCTTGCCGATCAGCGCCGACTTGAAACCGGCGCCGAATGTCTTTTGGCAGTAGGCGTTGAGGTTGACACCACCGATGTTGACTTCGCTGGTGTTACCGGCGCTCTGGGCGCCTCCCGCCGTCAGGGCAGAGGCGGCAAGTGCAAGGGCGATTACGGTGGTGCGGCCAATCCGGGTCGCGGCACGGGTGAGGTAGGCCATTATGTCCTCCGTCTGGTGACCGCAGACCGCTCCCCGGTCAACGTTGGTGCATGATGGTGGCGTAAAATCAAACGAAACAGCCTCCGGCAAACCCGGGGCGGTTCACGCCGCCTGAACGAGCATTCTCAGATCACTTGCTTTGTGACGACTGATCAGATTGGACGACGCCGGTCTTTGCGGGTTCGTGATCGTGGGAAAGGGCCGCGTCGAGATCATCCAAATCGATTGTCAACGCGCGCGAGACGCCCGCTCTGGGTGGGATGTTCATGATCGTCGCGACGCGCCGGTAAGCTGTGAAGGACAAGGGTTCCAGGAGTTCCTCATCCGTCTCAACGACGTAGTGACCCGCCGGAAACACCTCGGGGTCGGCTCCCAGCGAGAATGGATTGCAGAAAGTCACCGTCTTCCTTGTCGTTCGTTCGGTCATCGGAGCACTTCCAATACGGGCCAGGTCCTCGATGCCGCGCCCGGTTCGAGCCAGCGCCACGATCTGCTCCCTGAACTCAGGCGGGTACGGGTTCCTCGTTCTCGGCATGATGACACTCTCCTCTCAAGGTCGAAGTGTGTCCATCAAACCGGGGGAACTCCAGCACGGGCTCTGGTTGGAGCGGACAAGCCGACTTCGCAAATCCGCTCTATTGGGTCAGGCCGGTATCCTGCGCAAGCACGAGCTCGGAACACGCATCTATCAACTCAGAGTCAGCGGTGGTCTTGCCATGGAATGTGATCAGCTCGATAGGAAATTGGTCACGCCGCTTCCGCCATGAGGTGGCATTCGACAACGCAATAAGTCGTTCATCGAAGTCCGCGAGCGCGCGGAACTTTTCTGCGCATCCGGGCGCCATCGCCGTGACGACGGCGGAATCCGCGCGCTCCTTCGCCATGGCGAGGGCAGTGCTGGCGCGTGTCCAACCTGCCCAACCAAAGCCCAAGATCAACGTGGCGACGGCGCCGACGGCCGTTCCTTGCAAGAGCCGGATCAGCGACTCGCCTTGCAGCATTTGGGGTAATTTCATCATTGTACGTAGCCTTCAGTGAAGTGGTCGTTTCGTATAAAAAATAATGGAACCATCGTCAGAAATCCTCCGCCACCAAATCGCATCTGTAAGATCCCTTTGGTCGGCGGAAATAGACTTTGTCCGCAACCTGATGTATTCGATCTCGGACCGCATCAAAGAGTTCCAGTATGTCCAATTCTCCGGCGCTCGTCTCGGGAATGAGTTTCCGTAAGGCAGCCGTTTCCAGGAAGAACGAAACTTCGATCACCCTGTCATATCCCCAAAAGCGAATGATGCCTTTCGCGGCATCGAATGTCCGGCTACGGTTGGGATAGTTCAATCCCATGATTTACTCGCCACCTGATGGTTGTCTGGCTGCCACAGCACCCAGCGCTGGCACCCCGGTCATGTCCGGCGACATCCCCTTCAAAAACTTGAACAGGTCGCTGTCGGTGGATAGCACCACTGTGGTGTTTTCGGCGATGATGGAGCGGTAGGACTGCATGGTCCGGGTGAACTCATAGAAATCGACCGCTTCCGGGCTCTGGTTGTAGGCTCTGGCGTAGATCTCCGTCGCCTTCGCATCCGCCACGCCCCGGATTTCCTCCACCTGGCGGTAGGCTTCGGACTGGATCTTGTTCAGATCACGCACGCGGTTTCCGCGGATTCGGGCAGCCTCTCCATTGCCTTCTGACAGGAAGCGTTCCGCGATCTGGCGCCGTTCGCTGATCATCCGGTCGTAGATTTTCGGCCGCACGCTTTCATTGTAGTTGATCCGCTTGAACCGGATATCGAGCAATTCGATCCCGAACACCCGAACCTTCTGGGCGGCCGCGGAAAATATCTCCTGCTCGACCAGTTGGCGCCCTTTCTGAATCGGCACCAGCGCTCCCATGTCGAGCTCGCGCTCCGCTTCGGTCAGCAGGGTGTCGCGCAGCGGGACGCGGTCCTTGGTGGTGCGGATGATCTCGATCAACTCGTGCTTGGCGACCGCGTTTCGGGTCTCGCTGCCGAGAATGTCGTCGAGGCGGGACTGGGCACTGCGTTCATCGCGCAGGCGAAGAAAATACTGCAGGGGGTCGGTAATCCTCCAGCGGCCGAAGAGGTCGACCGAGATGTAGAGCTTGTCCTTGGTCGGCATGTCAGACGGACTACCGTCCCACTCCAGAACCCGCTTGTCGATCGGATTGACGTCCTGGATGAAGGGCAGCTTGAATTTCAGCCCAGCGGTCGTCACCGGCGCGCCAACCGGCTTGCCGAACTGGGTGATGATCATCTGCTCGACTTCGCTCACCGTGTAGATGGCACTGGTCAGGATGTAGGTGGCGAGGCCTACCAGCACGACGAGCACTATGCCGCGGATTCCGATCATGGCTGATCTCCCTCGCGGGTGTTCTGATCTCCCTCGCGGGAATCGAGGTTCAGCAAGGGCAGGATGCTGCGTGTCTGCTCATCGATGATGATCTTGGAGCGGATCGCCGGCAGGACGTCCTGCAACGTTTCGATGTAGATTCTCCGGCGCGTAACCTCGGGGGCCTTGCTGTATTCAGCGAGCAGGGCCGTGAACCGAGCCGCATCACCCTCCGCTTCGTTGACCCGCTTCAGACGATAACCGTCCGCCTCGCGAATCCGCTGATCCTTCTCGCCCTCGGCCAGTGGGATGACCTTGTTGTAGTCGCGCCGGGCCTCGTTGATCAGCTTCTCCTTTTCCTGCTGGGCCTGATTGACCTCATTGAAGGACTCCTGCACCGGTTCGGGCGGGTTGATGTTCTTCAGCTGCACTTGGTCAATGCTGATGCCCATGGTGTACTTGGTGGAGAGCGCCTGCATCTTGGCCAGCGCCTCGGTTTCAATTTCCTGGCGTCCGATCGTGATCACCTCGTCGACGGTTCGATCGCCGACGACCTCGCGCATCACGGATTCGGAGACGTATCGGAGCGTTTCGGCAGGTTCGCGAACCTCGAACAGGAACTTGACGGGATCGGAAATGCGGTACTGAACCACCCATTCAACCAGCGCGGCGTTGAGATCGCCGGTGACCATCTCGGTTTCCCGCCTTGCGTCACGGGGGCTCGTCGCCTGGTAGGGATCCGTGGCGCCGGGTGTCGAGAACCCGAACTCTTGCTTCAGCTGGCGTTTGACCGGAACTATGGTCGCCGCATCGACGCCCAGCGGCAGCTTGAAATGCAGCCCCGGCGGCACTTCCTGGAGATACTTGCCGAAGCGCTGGACAACGGCGACGGAGTCGCTCGGCACGGTGTAATAGGCCGTCCACGCGCCCAAAATGATAAGCGCAAGCGCGGCAAGGATCACAAGCCCACGTCCGCGCGGCACGCCGCCCGGAAGGATCTGTCTGAGCCGATCCTGCCCCTGCCTGATGACGTTCTCCAAATCGGATGCGCCCGGAGTTCCGCCACTCCAGGAACCTCCTCGTCCGCGATCACCGTCCTGCAAGGTCAAATGTAAGTTCTTTCATGAAATGGATTTGTGAGTTCGGCACGCCAACCGGATGTCTTCGCGCTCATGGGCATTTCGTGGGGCTTGTTTCAGCCGAGGCAGTTTGGGCAGCGGACCACTCCTTGAAGGAAATGGGGTGCAAATCGAATATTTTCAACATGCAAGATCAATTTTATTTCGCAAAGATCGCACGGTATGATCGCCAAATTATCCTAATCGACCTAATCATAAAAAATTACCTCGGGAATCCTCAAATTCGGTGCTATTATAGAATAATTGAGGTAGCAGATTTATTTGCTCCATCGGAGGATAATAATCGATGAATGTCCCAGAATGGCTGAAACCGGCGCTATACGGTGCCGCATCCGGCGCCGCCGCGCTCGCGATCGTCGGATTCGTATGGGGCGGATGGGTGACCGGCGGCACTGCCAAGCAAATGGCAACCGCCCAGGCGCAGCGCGAAGTCGTCGCTGCGCTGGTGCCGATCTGCATCGAGCAGTCCAAACAGGATCCGCAAGTCGTGGAAACGCTGGCCGAATTGGAGACCGCCAGCAGTAGCTTTAAGCGCCGCGACATGCTCATGGAAGCTGGCTGGGCCACGATGCCTGGTTCAAGTGATCCCGATCGCAATGTGGCTCGCGCGTGCGCAGACCAGTTGGCTGCCCAGTTCTAGACGCCTGGTCGGTTCGGGTCCCGTACACTGTCACGGTTGCGGCGTAAGTTCACTGTCGCGTGCGACGCTAGGGAGGTCAACAATGATCACAGTTCAGCGTCTGCAATTTGTCGCCGTCATCGCTGCGTTCGCATTTGTGACCGCGGTCGTATTGGGCACGGTCTGAACCAAACCCATGACATCCTTGCCTCCGCTCTCTTATCTCTAGCAGGCTGTTGAAAAACCCGATGGCCGGTGCTGGCCGGACCCGTTCGCCACGGAAGGTTGTGCGGGTGCCCTTGCGCCGGCTGACGCCTGCAATCCCGGCGACTTTCATCAGCCGCTCGACCCGCTTGCGGCCGACACGGATGCCGTCGTCGATGAGCTCGGCATGGATACGCGGTGCGCCATAGGTCTCCCTCGAGGCCTTGTGGATCGCCGCGATGCGATCGGTCAGTTCGGCATCGTCGCGGGCGCGGGTGCTTGGCTCGCGATCGAGCCACGCGTAGTAGCCGGCGCGCGAGACACCAAGCGTCCTGGACATTGTCGAGATGGTGAACATGGCCCGGTTCGCCGTCATCAGTTCGTAGACCGAGACGACATCGCGTCGCTCTGAGCGAGCCAGGCCGCGGCCTTTGCCAGGATATCTCTCTCCTGACGAAGCTGGCGGTTCTCACGACGCAGGCGGCGAAGCTCCTCCTGCTCCTCGCTGGTCAGGCCATCAGCACGACGGCCACTGTCGCGTTCGGCCTGCTTGATCCAGTCATGGATCGTTGCGGCGCACGGCTCAAACTCCCGGGCCAAGTCCTCCACGCTGCGGCCCGTCCCGGCCAGCGCAACAATCTGCTCCCTGAACTCAGGTGGGTATGGTGGTCGCGTTCTCGGCATGATGACACTCTCCTCTCAAGGTCGAAGTGTGTCCATCAAACCGGGGGAACTCCAATCAAAGATGAGCGCATGTGGCAGTTGGCGAGTATACTGGCGCACTCCGGCGCGTATGATGGATGGCTTGAAATTGAGTATGAATTGAGCTCACGGGGTTTCTCCCGAGCTCGCCAGCTTATTGCAGAGGTGAGCGTCCGCGAACGTTTAAACCGTGAGTGCACCGAAGCTCGAAAGAAGCATCCGGATGCCAGAGATTCCGGAAGACGGATAGCATTGCGCTGATGTGACCTGAAATCCGTTTGGAGGAACCCAGCAACGCACAGAGGTTGCCGAACGGGCACTGTCGGGTGCCTCGCATCTGAGACCCGGCTACCAGCGCCTGCTGGAGGTGGCCCGCAGCGGCGGAGGTCCGCGATCATTCTACCATGCGGAGAGACAGCGACTGGCCGCGCAGCCTCAGCTCGTGCGGCGCCAATGTGACAGGGCCGAACGTGTCCGGTGAGCGGCATCCGGTTGAGCGATGAGGATACGCAGGCGCCTACCGACCTGCAAGCGGGCGGGCATGCGGAACTGTCGGTGGTGTGGTAGGATTTGGTCATGCCAACCGAGACATTGAAGAACATCGTCAAGCAGGCCGAGGCCTGGTCCGAAGAGGACCAGGAGGAGCTCGCCTCCTATGCGCGGGTGATCGAGGCGCGCCGCTCTGGTCTCTACCGGGTGAGCGATGCCGAACGCACCGCACTTGGTGGGGCGATCGCCGAGGCCGAGCGCGGCGCGTTCGCGACAGAGGCAGAAGTTGCCGCGGCCGACAAACGCCGCGGCGTATGAAGGTCCGCTACACGCGGCGGGCGTTCCAGGATCGCGAGCACATTTTCGATTACCTGGCCGAACGATCGCCCGCCGGCGCCCAGAACGTGACGGCGCAGGTCTTGGCTGCGGTCGCTCGGCTCGCCGATCATCCGCTGAGCGGCATCGCCACTGACGTCGCCGACGTTCGCGTCGTCTTTGTGGGCCGCTATCCCTACAAGGTGTTCTACCGCGTGCGCGGCGAGACGATCGACATCTTGCATATCCGGCACACATCACGGCGGCCGGCAGGATTGGAGTAACCGCTTGATGCGGAAGATGACGCGGAATGTTGGGCCATGAGGCGTGCTCAGAACCGCTTGGGAAGCTGTCGTTCTGCCACTGAACTACACCCGCTTCAGGGGCGAGCCTAAGCGAGCCGCGCCGGTGCTGACAAGCCGGATCTCGCCGCGGCGGGCCGCGCCGGCGGCCGCGAGGCGCCGGCGGCGGCGGACACTTTGCCGTGAGGCCCTAGCCGCGCCGGGCGCATGCGGCTATGGATCGCCGAGGCAGACTGACCGGGAACCGGCTGATGAGCGAAGTCCTGATCGACAATACGGGCGTCATGCCGCTCGACCCCCTCAAGTTCCGCGATCCCGACCGGACCGCGACCGGCGAGGCGCGCGCCTCGGTCGGGCTCGAGAGGCTCGAGACGCTGTGGTTCAACACCGGAACCCTGTGCAACATCGAATGCGCCAACTGCTATGTCGAGTCGGGGCCGCGCAACGACCGGCTCGCCTATCTGACCGCCGGCGAGGTCGAGGCCTATCTCGACGAGGTCGCGGCGCTCGGCCTCGGCACGAGCGAGATCGGGCTCACCGGCGGCGAGCCGTTCATGAACCCGGATATCCTCGACATCATCGAGCTGGCGCTGGGGCGCGGGTTCGAGGTGCTGGTGCTCACCAACGCCATGCGGCCGATGCAGCGGGCGAGAATCAGGGCGGGGCTCGCCCGCCTCGCGGAGCGGTTCGGCGCGGCGCTGACGCTGAGGGTGAGCCTCGATCATTACGGCAGGGTGCTGCACGAGACCGAGCGCGGGCCGGGCAGCTACCAGGTCACGCTCGACGGAATCGACTGGCTGGCGGCGAACGGGCTGCGCATCAACCTTGCCGGGCGCACCTGCTGGGGCGAGGGCGAGCAGGCCGCGCGCGCCGGCTACCGGCGCCTCGCGGCGACGCGCGGCTGGCCCATCGATGCGGACAATCGGGCCGAGCTCGTCCTGTTCCCGGAGATGGATGAGCGCCGGGACGTTCCCGAGATCACCACCCGGTGCTGGTCGATCCTCGGGGTCGATCCGCGCGCGATGATGTGCGCGGCGAGCCGGATGGTGGTCAAGCGCCGGGGCGCGGCGAGCCCCCATGTGGTGCCGTGCACGCTCTTGCCCTACGACCCGCGGTTCGAGATGGGCCAGACCCTCGCCCAGTCGCTCGCCGCCGACGGCGGCGCCTTCGCCCATGGCGGCGTCAAGCTCAACCATCCCCACTGCGCGCGGTTCTGCGTCCTCGGCGGCGGCTCGTGCTCGCTCCAGGGGTAGGGGCAGCATCGGCCAGCCGCCAACGTCACGGCCCCTCACCCGGACGGCCGCGCCGTCCGACCTCTCCCCATGGGAGAGGTGAAGGAAATATCCGGCACGGCGGCGCCGATTCCACCTCTCCCCGGCGGGGAGAGGTCGCGAGGGCAAAGCCCGAGCGGGTGAGGGGGCAGACTGGATGCGCGTCCCCGCCTACTCCGCCCTGAAGTGCTTCGACAGCTTGAGGCCCTGGGCCTGGTAGTGCGAGCCGATGTCCGTGCCGTAGATGCGCGAAGGCGGCGCGACCAGCGGCTCGTAGCGCAGCCGGCCGATCGGCTGCATGTCCTCGAGGACGAATGGCACCTCGTGGCTGCGCACCTCGAGGACGGCGCGGCTGCCCGAGCCGCCGGCCGGCGAGTGGCCGAAGCCGGGATCGAAGAAACCGGCGTAGTGGACCCGGAACTCGCCCATGGTCGGGTCGATCGGCACCATCTCGGCGGCATGGCTCGGCGGGACTTGAACCGCCTCGTGCGACTTCAGAATGTAGAACTCGTTCGGATCGAGAATGATCTGGCCGCGCGGCGGCTGATGGATCGGGTCCCAGTAATCCTCGAGCGAGAGATAGTCGGTGCGGTCGAAATCGATCGGCGGGCTGTAGCGCCTGGCCCTGAACCCGACCCGGCGGGAGGCATCGATGTGTTTCAGCGAAACGCTCAGCATCAACCCGTCGCGCGCCCGCATCTCACCGTCGACGAGGCCGGCGCCGAGCTCATCGCGGAGCCTGCGGTCGAGGTCGGCGAGCTCGCTGTCCTTCAGAAAGAATGTCGGCGTCACCGGCTGCTGGGAGTTGCGGCGGCGGAACCGCATCTGCAACAGGCGCGAGCCGGCGCGCACCTTGACCGGAAATGTCCGCGGCGAGACCTCGGCATGGAGCGGGCCATGGTGGCCCGCCGGAACCGTGTCGAAGCTTTCGGCGCCGTCGGCGACGAGGCGGGTGAAGATGTCGAGCCGCCCGGTCGAGCTCTTCGGATTGGCGGAGGCCGAATAGAGCGGCGGCAGATCGAGCTGCTCCTGGAGCGGGATCAGATAGACGCAGTCGCGCTCCAGCACCGCGCCGTCGGCGAGGCTGAATTCATGGTCGGCGAGGGCGTGCAGTCTTGTCTCGATGCTCGAGCCCGATTTCGGCAGGAAGCTGCCGCGAATGCGGTAGCCCCTGGCGCCGAGCCTCAGATCGAGGCTCGCCGGCTGGATCTGATCGGAACGGATGTCGTTGCCGGGAGCCAGAATGTGCTTGTGGACGATGAGCGCCCGGATGATCGAATCGGGAACGAGACCGGCCCTGCCGCCATAAAGGCTGATGTCGCCGGCCTCGTGAGCGTGCTCGTCGCTCCCGGCCGTCTCGCCGAAAAGATCTTTCCCTGAAGTCGCCATGTCCACGTCGCCGCGCGGGCGTTCGCCAGCCGGTCGTCCGCGGGCGGCAGCCGTTCCGGCGCGGACGCATCTGTTCCAGTGCGACAACAAGCCGCCATCGGCGTCGGCCGAACAAGCATTTTCTGTGATCTGTGGATACGTCCGGACGCTTGACCCGGCGGCGCGGCGGTGTAAGCTTGGCCGATCCGTGGAGATTTGGGCCGGCCGGCTTGCAGCCACGTTAAAAACACTGCTAAAAGGCCGGGCTCCGACCCGGCCGTGGCCGGGTTTTTTGTTGGAGATTGCCATGGCAACACGACCGCGCGATCGCGCAAGCTGGCGCCCGGCAACGCGCCTTGTTCACGCCGGCTCGCGGCGTTCGCAATATGGCGAGACGTCCGAGGCCATCTATCTCACCTCCGGCTTCGTCTACGACACGCCCGAGGACGCCGAGGCCCGGTTCAAGGGCGAGGCCGACGGGTTCGTCTATTCGCGCTACGCCAATCCGACGCTCGCAATGCTCGAGGACCGGCTGTCGGCGCTCGAGGGCGCCGAGGCCGCGCGGATCACCGCGAGCGGCATGGCGGCGGTGGCGGCGGCGATCTTCTCCAATGTGCGGGCGGGCGACCACATCGTCGCCGGCGACGCGCTGTTCGGCTCCTCGCTCTACATCCTCGAGGAGCTGGTGCCGCGGTTCGGCATGAGCGCGACGCTGGTGAGATGCACCGACAACGAGGCGTGGGCGCGCGCGGTCCGGCCCAACACCAAAATGCTGTTCTTCGAGACGCCGACCAATCCGACCCTCGAGATCGTCGACATGGACGCGGTCGGCCGGATCGCCGCCGGCATCGGCGCCAAGGTGGTGGTCGACAACGTGTTCTCGACGCCCTTGAAGCAGCGCCCGCTCGAGCACGGCGCCGACATCGTGGTGTATTCGGCGACCAAGCATATCGACGGCCAGGGCCGGTGCCTCGGCGGCGCCATCCTCGGCGCCGCGGACTATGTGGAAAAGCCGCTGCACGACTATCTCAAGCACACCGGGCCCGCGCTCAGCCCGTTCAATGCCTGGGTGATGCTGAAGGGGCTCGAAACCCTGCCGGTGCGCACCGAGCGCCATATCGAGACCGCGGCGAAGGTCGCGAGGTTCCTCGCCACCCGCGAGGAGGTGACCCGGGTCTACTATCCCGGCCACGCCGACCATCCCCAGCACGAGGTCGCGCGGCGCCAGATGGAGGACGGGGGGCCGCTGGTCGCGTTCGAGATCGCGGGCGGCAAGGAGGCCGCGTTCCGTTTCCTCGGTGCGCTCGACCTCATCCTCATCTCCAACAATCTGGGCGATGCCAAGAGTCTCATCACCCACCCGGCGACGACGACCCATATGCGGATCGCGCCCGAGCAGCGCGAGGTCCTCGGCATCACCGACGGGATGGTGCGGCTGTCGGCCGGTCTCGAGGACGCCGACGACCTGATCGACGATCTCGCCCAGGCGCTCGATGCGCTCAAGGGCGCCTCGCGCCCGCTGGCGGCGGCCCGGGCGTGATGACGCCTCGTGACGGTGGGAGAAGGTTTCCGGGCGAGACCGCGCCGATTCCGCCGAGGCGGGAAATGCTCTAGGGTGCGCCAGCCCGGGGGAGTGGGGGAGATCGGCATGTACAGCCACGTCACCAATTCGGTCACGGTCAATGTCGAGCCGGTCTATCTGGAAGACGAGTCGGAGCCTGACCGGGACTACTTCCTGTGGGCCTACACCATCTCGATCGAGAACCAGGGCGAGAGCGCGATCCGCCTGCGCTCGCGCCACTGGCGCATCACCGACTCGAACGGCCGGGTGCAGGAGGTGCGCGGGGAAGGCGTCGTCGGTGAGCAGCCGGTGCTGAGCCCCGGCGAGTCGTTCGAATATACGAGCGGGGTTCCGCTCTCGACCCCGTCGGGAATCATGGTCGGCGCCTATGTCATGGAAACCGAGGGCGGCGACAGCTTCACGGTCGCCATTCCCGCGTTCTCGCTCGACAGCCCGTTCGACCGGCACCGCGTTCACTGACCCGTCGCGGCGGGTGGCGACGTGATCGATCCGCGTCCGGTCACGTTCGTCGTCGGCATCCTGGTGGCGACGCTGGGCGCGGTGATGGCGGTGCCGGCGATGGTCGACCTCGCCTATGGCGCGCCCGACTGGACGGTGTTCGCGGCCTCGTCGGTGATCACCCTGTTCGCCGGCGGCGCCATGACGATCATGGCCAGGGGCCGGGCGGTGGACCTCACCATCCGCGAGGCGTTCGTGCTGACCACCTTCGCCTGGGTGGCGCTCGCGGGGTTCGCCGCGCTGCCGCTCTATTTCGCCGATGCCGGGCTCAGCTTCACCGACGCCGTGTTCGAGGCGGTCTCGGGCATCACCACGACCGGCGCCACCGTCGTCGTCGGCCTCGATGTCCTGTCCAGGGGGTTCTTGTTGTGGCGGGCGCTGCTGCAATGGCTCGGCGGCATCGGCATCATCGTCATGGCGATCGCGGTGCTGCCGATGCTCCAGGTCGGCGGCATGCAGCTGTTCCGGCTCGAATCCTCCGACACCTCGGACAAGATCCTGCCGCGCGCCACCCAGATCGCCGGCTCGCTCGCCGGCATCTACGTGGCGCTGACACTGATCTGCGCCACCGCCTACCGGGTGGCCGGCATGGACACGTTCGATGCCATCGCCCACGCGATGACCACCATCGCCACCGGCGGCTATTCGACTCACGATGCATCGTTCGCGTTCTTCAACAATCCGGCGCTCGAGGTCATCGCGGTCACGTTCATGCTGATCGGCGCCCTGCCGTTCATTCTCTACGTCCAGGCGGTCGCGGGACGGCCGGGCTTCATTTTCCGCGACTCCCAGGTCAAGTGGTTCCTCGGCGCGGTCACCGGGCTGGTGCTGCTCGCCTTCACCGACCAGTTCCTGAATTCCGGCAGGGCGGGGCTCGAGGCGCTGCGCCACGCCGCCTTCAACGTGGTCTCGGTGATCACCACCACCGGCTATGCCAGTACCGACTTCGGCGCCTGGGGGGCGTTCGCGACGGCGCTGTTCTTCTTCGCCCTGTTCATCGGCGGCTGCACCGGCTCGACCTCGGGTGGAATCAAGATCTTCCGCTTCGAGGTCCTGTTCCAGCACATGAACGTGCAGCTCTCGCGGGTCAGCTACCCGCACGGCGTGTTCACCCCGCGTTTCAACAACCGGCCAATTCCGGACGAGGCGTCGCGCTCGGTGATGGCCTTCTTCCTCTTGTTCATGATCTTGTTCGCGGTGCTGTCGGTGGCGCTCGGGCTGCTCGGGCTCGATGCCCTGACCGCGCTGTCGGCGGTGGCGACCGCGCTCGCCAATGTCGGCCCGGGGTTGGGGGAGATCATCGGGCCCGCCGGCAACTTCGCGTCGCTGCCGGAGACGGCGAAATGGCTGCTCTCCTTCGCCATGCTGCTCGGCCGGCTCGAGCTGTTCACCGTGCTGGTGCTGTTCACTCCGGCGTTCTGGCGGAGCTGAACACGCTCTGGCGGGCGCGGCGCCCGGCTGGTAGGACGGGGCCATGGGAGAAAACCGGGCCGAGTTCTTCGAGCTGCTCGAACGCCTGATCGGGTTCGACACCACCAGCGACAGGTCGAACCTCGCGATCGTCGGCTTCATCGCCGACTATCTCGCCGGCTTCGGGGTCGCGTCGACGCTGGTCCCGGACGAGGCCGGCGACAAGGCGGCGCTCTACGCGACCATCGGTCCCCATGTCGAGGGCGGCGTCGTTCTGTCGGCCCATACCGACGTCGTGCCGAGCGCCGGTCAGGCATGGTCGAGCGATCCCTTCCGCCTCACCCGGCGCGCGGGCCGGCTCTACGGCCGCGGCGCCGCCGACATGAAGGGTTTCATCGCCGCGGTGCTCGCCGCGGTGCCGGGCTTCGTTCGCTCCCCGCTCAGGCGGCCGGTCCATATCGCGCTCTCCTACGACGAGGAGGTGGGCTGTCTCGGGGTGCGGCCGCTCAGCCGCCACATGGCGGGCCGCGTCGCGGCGCCGGAGGCGGTGATCGTCGGCGAGCCGACGGGGCTCAAGCCGGTCAATGCCCACAAGTCGGGCTACCGGATGGTGAGCGTGGTCACCGGGCGCGAGGCCCATTCGAGCGTTCCGGCCTGGGGGGTCAACGCGATCATCTATGCCGCGCGCTTGATCGCCCTGATCGAGCGCCTCGGCGCCCGGCTCGCGGCGCTGCCGGCGGGCGATGACCGGTTCGTGCCGCCGCATGCGACGGTCTCGGTCGGCGAGATCGCCGGCGGCACGGCGCACAACATCGTGCCCAGTTTCGCCCGGGTGGTGTGGGGCATCCGCGGGATGCCGGACACCGACGTTCCGGCGCTGGTGGACGAGCTCGAGGCCCGCGTCGAGGCAACGCTGGCGAGCGAGATGCGCGCGGCCTGGCCGTCGTGCGCGATCACCACCGAAATCGCGTCCTCGATCCTGCCGCTGAGGCCGCGGCCGAATTCGCCGGCCGAGGCGCTGATCGCCGGGCTCACCGGCGAGCGGCGGATGGAGGCGGTGTCCTACGGCACCGATGCCGGCTTCTTCGACGCCATCGGCTGGCCGGCCGTCGTGTGCGGGCCGGGCGACATCGCCGAGGCGCACAAGCCCGACGAGTTCATCGCCGAGGCGCAGCTTCGCGCGTGCGGCGCGCTGCTGGAGCGGCTGGCGGAACGGCTGGCGGGGTAGCGCCGGCGGGCGTGGCGTGGCGCGCCTCGACGCCCGGGGTCCCGCGACCGCGCGTGCGCGGTGGCGGCGCACGTGACGCCCGTGACGGTGCGGGAAGTCCGCTCCAGTGGAGCGAATTTGACATTTGAGTCCCGGTTGCTGCCAAGCTCGTGCGCAAATGTCAAATTCAAAAGCTCCTCTAGATTCAATAACATGCTACTGGTCCTGATGATTCCGACATTTGCCACGGCGGGTGCGGCGAAGGGAGGCAAATGTCGCAATCGGACCACTAGCGGCCGGGACCCTTGCAGGCCGTCCACTGCCGCTCGAATTCCCTGTCCCTTTGACACAGCGCATCGATGAGATCGGAGGATTTCTCGATCTCGTCATCGGTATTCATAATGTTGTTTGTGATGCTGACCCTCGCCCTGGCCAGATGTCTGAATTCGGTGATGTCACGAATGAAATCATCGATATTCGCGCTGGGCAGCAATTTCAGTTTTCCGGATGCGGTGCAATCAACGAACTTGTCCACATCCCCCTTGAAGATTTCGTCCAGAAAGAATGGCACGCCGCCCCCATACTCGGCAAACGCCTCGAACCACTTCCGCCCGGCAATATTTCCGTTCCTGTCGCGATAGTATTTTGAATCCGTAACATAGCCATAGATAATTTCTTTTTTCCACTCCGGGATACCCGGATCGTCGAGTAGCCCTGACTCGAAGCGATAGACCTGCGTCCAGTAGTCCTTGAACATGGAAACAAGCCGCTGTCTGATGGGTCGGACCGACATGTAGGTGCAGTCCAGGCGCACCCCCGCGTCATCGAGCGCGTTCCAGAGCCACCGGACCGCATCGAACTTTTCATGCGAGAACGTGAAGAACGTGCCGGCAGGCCGTGTGTCGGCGGGCTCGTCGCCGCCGGAAACGAACGCGCCCTGGAGAAACAGGCTCTGATGATTTGACGCGGACTCCCGATAGCTGGCGTTCAGAATCACCAGGTTCCACAGACTGGAATGGTCGATGGCGGCGATGAGCGAACTTCCGCCCGTCTTCGGCGGATGGAGGTAGGCGACGACGGGCGCCGATTCGGAATTTCCGGCAACAAACTCCTCGACGTCCGATTTCCACTTTCTGTCGTAAAGGTCGCTTGCGGACATCGGGCGGGGTCATTTGCCGGAACGATGGAAGATCATGAACGCCAAGGGCGCGTCGGCGCAACCGGCAACCGGCGACGAACGGGCGACGGGAGACACCTGAGCCGGCGGACCCGGTCGGGCGATTGCGACCTCCCCGGCGTCCGGCCGGCGGCGGCACCCGATCAAGAGCAAGCGTAGTGCATCGGCGCTGGTTCCGACAATGCAGATTCAGCGGCGGATTCAGGTGCCGGACGCCCGGCCGGCAAGCATTCCTGGGCTCGGGCCGGGAGCGGCCCCGCCGCAAATGCACCCGGGGCGGACACGGACGCGGACGCCTCGGATGTCGCAGTCTGACCCTTCGCGGACAGGCGGCGCCTGGCAGCAAAACTTCTATCCCTGAAACAGGCGGTGGAATATTATTGAACAACGCGGACAGTGATCGTTTTCGCCCTTGTCTTCGGGTCCTCGCGGAGAACGGCCATGCTTCAGCGGGCGTCATTGCTTGTCGTCGTCGCCGCGGTGTTCTGTGCCGGCGTGCCAGCCGGCGCCCCGGCCCAGGAGAGCCGCAGCATCGCGCTCATTCTCGATGCCTCGGGCAGCATGAACGCCGCGCTGGCCCGCGGCACCCGCATCGAAGCGGCCAAGGAGGCGGTCGCCGCGTTCCTGGCCGGGCTCGATCCCGATACCCGGATCGCCTATCGCGTCTACGGCCACCAGTCACCGCGCGAGAAGCACGACTGCGAGGATACCGAGCTGATGGTCGGGTTCGCCCCCGCCGCGGCCAATCGCGAGGCCATTCTCGCCCGCACGCAGGCGATCCGGGCGCAGGGCTACACGCCGATCACCAAGGTCATCCAGCTCGCGGCCGGCGACATCGCCGCCGAGGACGGCGAGCGCGTCGTGGTGCTGATCAGCGACGGCAAGGAGACCTGCGAGGGCGATCCCTGCGCCGCCGCGAGGGCCCTTGCCGAGGCGGACGCCAGGCTGGTTGTCCACACCATCGGCTTCAATGTCGACGTGGCGGCGCGCTACCAGCTCCAGTGCATCGCCAAGGTGGCGCGCGGCACCTATTCGGACGCGTCGGACGCGGCCGGCCTCGGCGCCAGGCTCGGCGAGGTCGCGGCGGCCGAGACGCCGCCGGCGACGACGACCACGATCACCATCACCCGGCCGAAGCCGGGCAAGCTGCAGATCAACAATCCCGACCCGGGACGCGGCCATACGGTCACCGACGTCGAGACCGGCAAGGAATATCCCAATATGAGCTCGTTCCGCTCGATCATCGAGCTGCCGGCCGGACTCTATAACGTGACCTTCGGGCCGACCGCGTGGAAGAGCGTCGAGGTGAAGGCCGGCGAGACCACGGTGCTCGACCCCGGCGTCCTCGAGGTCAAGAACGCCGCTGGCTCCGGCCACAAGGTGCTCGACTGGGAGACTGGCATCGAGGTCGGCGAGATCTCGTCCTTCACGAGCCGGCTGACCGTGCTGCCCTCGACCTTCACCGTCATGTTCGGCGCCGCTGAGTGGAACAACATCGAGGTCAAGGCCGGCGAGCACAAGGTGCTGAACCCAGCCGTCATCGTCGTGAACGGCGCCAGCAGCGCCGGCCACAACGTCTATGCGGACGACGGCACGCAGGTCGCCGTCGTCTCATCGTTCGTCCACATCGTGCCGATGCCGCCCGGAAAGTACACGATCGATATCGAGGGTCAGAAGATCCCGCTCGACCTCGCGGAAGGCCAGACGATGGAGATCAATCTGCAGTAGGGCCCGGATGTCCGGTGCCGCACGGAGCGGCACTTTGGGAGGGCTTGCCATGACCAAGGGCCGATCGCTTCTTTCAATCCTCGCCGCGCTCGTCGCGGTCGCGCCACTTGGGCTGATGGCTGTTTCGCCTGCAGCCGTTGCCCAGCAGCCAGCGCAAGTCGCGTTCTCCACTTACGAGCTTTTCGCCGGCCCGGACAGCGTCGACCTCGATCCCGGCGCGCTGGCACGGCTCGCCGACGCGATCCGCGGCGCCGGCGTGCCGGACGGGTGCCCGGTTGGCAAACTGAGGATCCGCGTGGCGGAGGGCGACCCCCTGTTCCAGGAGGCGCTGCTCGCCGCCCGGCGGGATGCGGCGCTGGCCGCGCTCGACCGCCTCGTCCCGGTTGCCGGGCGCCTGTTGGTCGAAACCGCCATCTTCGGCGGCAACGAGGGGCACGATGCCGTCTACGATTTTCCGCGCGACACCGCGCCACCGGTGCTGCGGGCCAACTCGACGCCGCGCAAGGGCAGCAGGGTGGACCCGGGACAGACGATCGCGGTCACGATTGCCGCGCGCGACGACGCCGGCCCCTGGGAGACCGGGGTGAAGACGATCCAGCTCGTTGCCGACACCGAGGGCGGGCGCTTCATCGCTTCTGAGAACTACGAGCCCTGCTCCGACCCGAAGGAGAAGCGCGTCGAAGCGACCTACGAGGTGCCGGCCGATCCGCCACCGGTTGTGCGGCTCACCGCGCTCGCGGAGGATCACTCGGGCCATTTGGTCGAGGAGAGCGCCGAATTCCCGACCGGCGATTTCTACGGCACGATGACCTTTCCGGCGGGGCAGCCGCCGCATCAACACACGACCCAGGCCGATCTCGTCCTCAATCACGACAGCGAGGGCAACCTGACCGGCACCATGGTCGGAGAGACGAGATGGATCGATGCCAGCACCGCGCCCGGCTGTTTCACTTCGATGATGCGGCCGCACCGCTTCCGCATCACGTTGCTCGGATCGTACACGGAAGGCCGCTCGATCAAGGTCTTCATCGGCGACATCCAGGACACGCCGATGATCCTCAACAATCGCTGCCCGACCTACAACACCACTGATGAGGTAGGACACCTCGGTTTCAGGAATTATATCGGGCTGGGGTGGTACGCACAGCAGCCGTTTCTGGGAACGCCAAGCCCGCTCGGCGAAGGCGAAGTCCTCCCCGACGGCACGCGCGTGTACAAGTGGGAAGCCGCTCCGGTCGGCATCATGACCGTAACGCTGCGCCGCGCTCGCAATTGAGGGGGCGCGAGTGCGTGTAGCGCCCCGACTGGAGGTCGAGATGTTCGGTATGATGGACAGTCCGGATACCAGCCGTCGCTTCCTGCGCGGGGTGGTGACGATCCTGCTGCCGGTCACGGTCGTCTGGCTGATCGTTGCCTGGTGGCTCGGCCTGCAGAGCATGTGGTGGCTGGCGGCACCACCGATGCTGCTGTTCGTGCTGATCGGTTGGATGCGCGAGCCGGGCCGGGGGCTCCAGGCGATCCTCGCGGGGGTCGTTTTCCTGGTGATCGGTTATTGGCTGTTCGGCGGTTGGTGATGCGCGACCATCGCCGTCAAGGCTCGAGAGCTGGAGCGGTCAGTGCGCAAAGCAGCTTCGCTCACGGCGCGACGCGCTGGCACGGCTCGCCGACGCGATCCGCAGCGCGGGGGCGCCGGGGGAATGTCCGGTGGGCAAGCTGAGGATTCGCGTGGCGGCGGGCGATCGCCTGTTCCAGGAGGTGCTGCTCGCCGCCATCACGCCCCTCGTCTCGGTGCTGCCGGTTCCGCCCGGGAAATACACCATCGAGGTCGGCGATCAGATGGTGCCGCTCGAGCTCGTCGAGGGACAGCAGATGGAGATCAATCTGCAGTGACCGCTCGGATGTCCGGTGCCGGGAGCGGCGTTTGGGAGGGCTTGCCATGATCAAGGGCCGGTCGGTTCTATCAATCCTCGCCGCGCTCGTCGCGGGCGCGCCACTGGGCCTGATGGCTGTTTCGCCCGCGGCCCTTGCCCAGCAGCCAGCGCAAGCCGCGTTCTCCACTTACGAGCTTTTCGCCGGCCCGGACAGCGTCGACCTCGATCCGGGCGCGCTGGCACGGCTCGCCGACGCGATCGGCAACGCCCGCGTGCCGGACGGGTGTCCGGTCGGCAAGCTGAGGATCCGCGTGGCGGAGGGCGACCCCCTGTTCCAGGAGGCGCTGCTCGCCGCCCGGCGGGATGCCACGCTGGCCGCGCTCGACCGCCTCGTCCCGGTCGCCGGGCGGCTGTTCGTCGAGACCGCCATCTTCGGCGGCAACGAGGGGCACGATGCCGTCTACGATTTTCCGCGCGACACCGCGGCGCCGGCGCTGCGGGCCAACTCGATGCCGCGCAAGGGCAGCAAGGTGCAGCCCGGCCGACGGATCGTCGTGCGGATCGCCGCGCGCGACGACGCCGGCCCCTGGGAGACCGGGGTGAAGACGATCCAGCTCGTTGCCGACAGCGAAGCCGGCCGCTTCATCGCCTCGGAGAACTACGAGCCGTGCTCCGACCCGAAGGAAAAGCGCGTGCAAGCGACCTACGAGGTGCCGGCCGATCCGCCGCCGGTCGTGCGGCTCACCGCGCTCGCGGAGGATCACTCGGGCCATTTGGTCGAGGAGAGCGCCGAATTCCCGACCGGAGACTGGTACGGGACGATCACCTCGACGGCGAAGGGCAACATCTACAACGACACCGCCGAGATCGATTTTTCATTTTCCGTCGCCGCCGACGGCGCCATCTCCGCCAATGGCCACGCCCGCATGAGGAGCCATCCCCAGCCGGGCCCCGACTGCGTCTACACCCGTACGATCACCCCTGGCGAGTTCGATGTCGAGATCGAGGTCGAGCGCGATTTCCTCGGCAACGAGTTCAAGATTACGCCGAGCCGGGCCGGCGGGGCCACCTACGTGCATCACTACACCGGCGTGTGCAACGGCCTCGGAACCCGCACCGACGAGCAGGGCTATGCCCAGCCTTACAACGCGCTTGCGGGCCACAGGATCACCGGCGGCATCAGCGTGCTCGCGCGCGACGGCGCCAACAACGAGGCCAGTCACCGCGAGGCGGACTGGGCGTGGACCGACGCGGTCGTCATCCACCGGGCGCGGCAATAGGATCGGGCGCGGCGGATGCTTGGCGCCCGGCGTGAACGCGAACGCCGCGCCGCCGCCGGCGCGATCGCCGTGGCCGACATACAGAGACGAAAATGCGGCGCCCAGGCAATACGCACCTGGGCGCCGCTCGCGCATGAGAGCGGTCAGAACGCGGGCGGGATGCCCAGCCTCACGCGCGACGGGGGAGCGGTGCCGGACGATCTACGAGGTTGCGACCGGCTCGATCGGACCGTGCTGACGGCCAGTCGAAGGGGCAAAGGCGAGGAGCCGGTCCGCCTGCTCGCGGGTGGGCCGAAGAGCGCCGGATGCCCGGTCCACTCTCACGCGGTCGAGCATGCTTCCCCTCCTGTCGAGAAGCACCGCCATGAGCGTGCCATCGCCCAGTCCGACGAAGGGGCCGACCGAAACGTTCTCGGCGCCGTACCACGCAAGGCTGCGGGTGACGCGCTTGCGCATGTCCGCAAGAATCGGGGCAAGCAGAGGATGTGCCCCCGTCTGGGTGGCCCGGTCGCTCTTCCGGCCGTCCCGCCGGCCCGCAGGCCAGACGACGTGGGCGAACCCGTCCGCTTGGCTGAACGCTGAGTGCCTGATTGCTGCGGAGTTCGACATCTTGGGGCTCCTGTTGCGCGGTTGGATCGATGCGCAGGATGTCCCCCGATCGTTTCACTGGCATTTCCGAAGTTGGGGCGATTTGTATCGGATTGATTCGAACTCCCGCACAATGAAACATTCGGAAACAATATTGTGCGCCGCCACGGAGTCCGGTTCGATATAATCATGGTGCGAGCCGTCCAGTCCTTGCGCCGAGATGCCTGCCCCGCCCCATCTGTTGATCGTCGATGATGATCGCGAAATCCGCGACCTCCTCACGTCGTTGCTGGGTGATCGCGGGTTCAGGGTGACGGCGGCGCGTGACGAACACACCATGCGCCGGGCGCTCGAGGACTCTCAAATCGATCTGGTGATTCTCGATATCATGCTTCCGGGCAAGGACGGGCTGGCGCTCTGCCGCGAAATCGCGTCGCAATCGTCGCCCGCCATCATCATGCTGACCGCGCGCGGCGCGCCGACGGACCGGGTCGTGGGGCTCGAGATGGGCGCGGACGACTATCTCCCGAAACCGTTCGACGTTCACGAGCTCGAGGCGCGCATCAAGGCCGTTCTGCGCCGCCGGCAACCCGCCGGCGCGACGTCGGAGCCGGACGGTCGCACGGTTTTCAAATTCGAAGGCTGGACGCTGAACCTTCTCCAGCGCCAGCTCGTTTCGCCGCAGAACGCGCTGGTGGAACTCACCTCTGGCGAATTCGAGCTCCTGAGCGTGCTTGCCCATCGGCCAAATCGCACGCTCACCCGGAGTCAGCTGCTCGACATCGCGCAAAGCCGAACGGCGGATCCGTTTGATCGCAGCATCGATATCCGCATCTCCCGTCTGCGACGAAAGATCGAACGCGACCCGAAGCGCCCTTCCCTGATCAAGACAGTGCGAAACGGAGGCTACGTGTTCGCCGCGCAGGTGGAGCGAGAGTGAGAGGATACTTCTCAAAGGGCGTGACGCTCCAGATCACGATCCTGTTCGTGCTGGCGTTGACGGTGTCGCAGCTTTTGGTTCTTGCCTATCGCTACTTCGCGCAGACCGAGGCCCTGCCGGCCCTGGAGGCGATCCGGATCGCCGATCGGATCGCCGTTGCCGCCTCGCTTGTCGAGATCACACCGCGCGCGCGGCGAGCCCGTCTGGCCGGCACCTTCAGCGGCTCGAACCTGCTCGTGGCGATCGAGCCACATCCGCGGGTCGGCCCCGAACGGATTGTCGACGAGCGCGCGCAACTGCTGCAGGACCTGATCGCGATGGCCGTCCCCGCGGCGAAGGCCGCCAATGTCCGCGTTGGATACGCGTCCTCGATCAACGGCCGAAGCGCATACTCGTCCCTGTCCAGCAACTGGAACCGGCTCAGGGTGAGCGCCCAGCCCCTCGGCTTCCTCGTCGATGAATTCGTCAATGATCCGACATTCCAGGTCGCCGTCCCGCTCAGCGACGGCATGTGGCTGAACATCACGGCGGCATACACCGACACACTGGATTTCTGGCCCATCCGGCATATGGCCGCGCTCGGATTCACGGTCCTCCTGGTCGGCGGCCTCGCCATCCTCGCGGTGCGTCGGCTGACGGCGCCGATCGAGATGTTCGCGAGCGCGGCGGCACGCCTCGGCACGGACGTCAATGCGCCGCCAATTCCCGTTGGCGGACCGAGGGAGGTGCGCAGCGCGATTCGGGCGTTCAACGACATGCAGGACAGGCTGCGGCGCCTTCTCGACGACCGGATCGAGATGGTTGCGGCGATGTCCCATGACCTGCGCACACCGATCACGCGGCTGCGCCTGCGCAGCGAGCGTCTGTTCGACGTCGAGCAGCGCGCCAGGGTTCAGGCGGACCTGAGCGAGATGGAGCACATGGTCGAGGACGTGCTGAATTTCGCGCGAGACGAGGCGTCCGTCGAGCCGACCGTCAAGATCGACCTGGGCGCCATGATTCAGACCATCTGTGACGACATGACCGATCGGGGGTATTGCGCCTCGTTCGACAATTCACCGCGAATTCACCTCGATTGCCGGTCGCGGTCGCTGAGGCGGTGCTTCACCAACATCATCGACAATGCGGTCAGGCACGGGGGCTCGGCGGAGGTCCGGCTGCACATCGAGAACGGAGGTGTCGTCATCACGGTCGACGATCGCGGCCCCGGAATTCCGGCGGAATTTCGCGAGCAGGTGTTCCGACCGTTCTTCCGCGTCGAGCGGTCCCGCAACCGCGAGAATGGTGGAACGGGACTCGGGCTCAGCGTTGCGAGATCGGTCGCCCGCGCGCACGGCGGTGATGTCGTGATCGTTCAAAAGATGCAGCGCGGCCTTCGGGTCAGGGTGCAACTGCCGCTCGAAATCGCGGAGATCGTGAAGGAGGAACCGCAGCCGGCGTTCGAAAAATGAGCCGGGCGACCCGTCCGGGACGTGTCCCACCGCTCAGTTCTTGCCCGCGCCGTGGCGCTCAGTTCGCGCCCGAGTCGCGGCCGAGAAACGGGCCCGGCGCGAACTCGTAGAGCGTGCCGCAGAACTCGCAGGTCACTTTGATCCGCCCGTCCTCGATCATTTCGGCGATCTCGTCCGGAGCGAACGAGTGCAGCAGGATCTCGACCCGCTCGCGCGAGCAGTGGCAGGAGTCGGCGAGGGGCCTTGCCGGCGCCGCGCGCACCCCGTCCTCGTGATAGAGGCGGTAGAGCAGGCGCTCGGGCGCCAGCATCGGGTCGAGCAGCTCGTCCGGGCTCACCGTGTCGAGCAGGTGGCGGGCGCGGTCCCAGCCGTCGGCGTCGGCGGTGACGCCCCGGCCGCCCTCGCCCGGCAGATGCTGGATCATGATGCCGCCGGCCCGCCATGACTGCGCCTCGCCGCCGAACGGCGGGAGGGCGAGCTCGCCGGCGCTGAGGTGCAGCCTTGTCGGGATCTGTTCGGACTGGCGGAAATAGACATGGGCGGCATCGGCCAGCGCGCCGCCGTCGAGCGGGACGATGCCCTGATAGCGCTCGGTGTGGGGGCCCTGGTCGACGGTCATCGCGAGGTTGCCGGCGCCGAGCAGCGCGGGCTCGGCGGGCGCGGCCGCGGCGCCGAGGCGCGCGGTGTCGAAATGGGCATAGGCGCGGATGCGGCCGGGGGTCGCGAACTCGGCGACCAGGAGGTCGACCGGCCCGTCGGTCCTCGCCTGGAGGATGAACCGGCCCTCGAATTTGAGCCCGGAGCCGAGCAGCGCGGTCAGCGCGACGGACTCGCCGATGAGCCGGCTGACCGAGGCCGGATAGTCGTGGCGGGCGATGATGTGGGTGATCAGCGCGCCGAGGCGGACGATCCGGCCGCGCACCCCGCTGCCGACGATCGAGAACGGAATGACCACGTCGTCGCTTGCGGCCGGGCGCGGGCTCGTCGGCGCGTTCATGCGCTCACCCTCCGGGCTCGAGGCACCAGGCGAGAATGCCCTTGTGGGCGTGGAGCCGGTTCTCGGCTTCGTCGAAGACGACCGAATGAGGCCCGTCCATGACCTCGTCGGTCACTTCCTCGCCACGATGGGCGGGCAGGCAATGCATGAACAGCGCCCCGGGGCCGGCGGCGCGCATCAGCTCGGCGTTGACCTGGTAGCCCTTGAGCAGGTTGTGGCGGCGCTCGGCGTCGCTGTCGCTCATCGACACCCAGGCGTCGGTGACCACGCAGTCGGCGCCGTCGGCCGCCGCCATCGGGTCGCGCATGACCGTGACGCTGGCGCCCTCGCGCTGGGCCCATTCGACGAGCGCGCGCGGCGGGTCGAGCGGCCCGGGGCAGGCGAGGCGGAGCTCGAAGCCGAACCGGGCGGCGGCGTGAATCCAGCTCTTGGCGACATTGTTGCCGTCGCCCGACCAGGCGACGCGGCGGCCGGCGATCGGGCCGCGGTGCTCCTCGAAGGTCATGACGTCGGCCATCAGCTGGCACGGGTGGGAGCGGTCGGTGAGACCGTTGATCACCGGAACGGTCGCGTGGCGGGCGAGCTCGAGCATGTCGTCGTGGCTGCGCGCCCGGATCACGATCGCGTCGACATAGCGCGAGAGCACCTTCGCGGTGTCGCTGATTGCCTCGCCGCGGCCGATCTGCATCTCCGAGCGCGCCATGAAGATGCTCTCGCCGCCGAGCTGGCGCATGGCGACGTCGAACGAAATCCGGGTCCGGGTCGAGGGCTGCTCGAACACCATGGCGAGGGTGCGCCCGGCGAGCGGACGGGCATGGTCGCCGCCGCCCGCCAGGTCGCGCTTGCGCCTCGCCGCGTCCGCGAGGATGCCGCGCAGGATGGTGGCGTCGAGCTCGGACAGGTCGAGAAAGTGGCGGATCCCGTTCTCAGCCACCGGTCCCGCCCTCCGCGCGGTCCGCAAGGGTCCGGCATGCGGCCTCGGTGCGCGCCAGCGCATCGTCGATC
>Ga0326597_10000207_pt1 | contig 108054 bp, 109 predicted proteins | sample RVTome_12_FD_203789 | JGI IMG/M metagenome (GOLD analysis project Ga0326597, IMG submission 203789) | Soil microbial communities from uranium-contaminated site in the Upper Colorado River Basin, Wyoming, United States - RVT100D185 | ecosystem: Environmental > Terrestrial > Soil > Contaminated...
CGAGGCGTTCAACCGCGAGGGGCTCAAGCCGCGCGTCGCCTTCACCGCCACCGACGCCGACGTCATCAAGACCTACGTCGGCCTCGGCCTCGGCGTCGGCATCATCGCCAGCATGGCCTTCGATCCGAAGCACGACAGCGACCTGTGCGCACTCGACGCCAGCCACCTGTTCAGCGACAGCATGACGCGCATCGGCCTGCGCCGGAACAGCTTCCTGCGCGGCTACGTCTACGACTTCATCCAGCTGTTCGCACCGCACCTCGACCGGCGCACGGTCGATGCCGCGCTGGCCGCGCCGACCGCCGAGACGCGCGCGGAGCTGTTCGCCGACGTCGACCTGCCGCGCTGCTGAGCCGCGGCGCTCGGGCAGAGGTCGCAGCGAGCGGCCGGCGGAGCGCGGCGGCTTTCCGCCCGAGCGCTCAGCCGTCGAGGTCGAACGACGCCACCACCGGGGCGTGGTCCGACGGCTTGTCCCAGGTGCGTGGGGTGCGGTCGATACGGCAGGCCCGGCCGTGCGCCAGCAGCGCCGCCGACACCAGCACCAGGTCGATGCGCAGGCCGCGGTCGCGGCGGAACGCCTGCAGGCGGTAGTCCCACCAGCTGAAACCCGGGTCGTCGGGGTGCAGGGCGCGGAACAGGTCGACCAGACCGAGCGCCTCGAGGGCGTGGAAGGCGGCGCGCTCGGGGGCGCTGCACAGCACCTGGTCGCGCCACGCCTCGGGGTCGTGGACGTCGCGGTCGGCCGGGGCGATGTTGAAGTCGCCGGTCAGCAGCAGGCGCGGGTGGTCCGCCAGCGCCGCGGCGAGATGATCGGCCAGGTGCGCCAGCCAGGCGAGCTTGTAGGCGTACTTGTCACTGCCGACCGCGCTGCCGTTGGGCACGTAGACGTTGACCACGCGCAGGCCGCCGACGGTGACCGCCAGGTAGCGCCGCTGCGGGTCGTCGAACCCGGGCAGGTCGGTCACCGGATCGGCCAGGTCGAGGTCGCCGCGCGCCAGCACGGCGACGCCGTTGTAGCTCTTCTGCCCGCTGACCACGGCGCGGTAGCCGGCGGCAGCCACGGCGTCGTGCGGGAAGTCGGCGTCGACCACCTTGGTCTCCTGCAGGCAGACGACGTCGGGCTGCTCGGCCGCCAGCCAGGCGTGCATGTGGTCGCGGCGGGCGCGCACCGAGTTGACGTTCCAGGTGGCGATGCGCACCGCCGCTCAGCCCCCGGCCAGGCGCACGCCGAGCGCCCAGACCGCCGCCGCACCGCCGCCGAGAAAGCCGACCAGCGCCGCGCCGGCGAGCAGGCGCAGGCGCCGCGCCAGGTCGCGCTGCGACTCGACCGAGAGGATGAACGGCCGGCGCGCGATGCCGGGGTCGGCGAGGACGTTGACCGGCGTTGCCTGCTGGCGCGCGCGCAGGCCGGCGTCGACCTCCGCCGCGGCCGCCTGGCGGGCCGCGTCCCACTCCTGCAGGTCGATGCGGCCGTCGCCGTCGCGGTCGAAACGCGCGCGCAGATCGGCCTGGTCGCGCTTCCAGGCGCGCAGCACGGCGCCCACCTCGGCGTCGCGGTCGCCGCCGCCGGTGCCCAGGGTGCGGAACTGGCCAATGGCATAGAGCGTGGTCGCCGGCGGGATGCGCTGCTCGGTGTAGCGGTAGCGGCCGAAGCCGAAACCGACGCCGACGCCGAGTCGCGCCATCCAGCCGCCGGCGGCGGCGGCCAGCGGCGCGCCGCCGGGGTAGTGCTCGTTGCCGTACCAGATCTGGTGGACCGCCGGCGTCACCGCGGCCCCCTCCGGGTCGACCACGCACTCGCCGGTCGCGTCGCTGAGGCGGAACAGGGCGTCGCTGGTGCCCTGTTCGACGGTGCGCCAGCGGTCGCGGTTGCGCCGGGTGCCGAAGCTGTGGCCGTGGCTCTGGTGCTCCTCGATCCGGTAGCGGTACCAGACGCACGGCAGCTGCGACAGCGCCACCACCACGGGGGTCCCGGGCAGCGGCTCGGCCAGGCCGGTGAGCTCGACGTAGCCCTGCGCCGCGGAGCGGATCCGCGAGGTCGGCGTGTCCTCGATCACCCGCGCGCGGGTGTGGCAGCGGAACAGGGCGTAGAAGGCGAGCAGCGCCAGCGCGGCCAGCAGCGCCAGCGCCGACCAGAACTCCCCGGGCGTGGCGGTGAGGACGGTCTCGCGCACGGCGGCCTCAGCGTCCGCCGCCGCGCACCGCCGCCCAGGCGGGGCCGGCGGGGCGTGGGGGTGCGGCGCGGTGCGGGCGTGGCGGCGCTGGCACCGGCGTTCAGGTGAACAGCGTCTTCAGGTCGACGTCGGCCTTCTCCTGGTCGCTGAACACCAGCAGCTCGAAGGCCTTGAAGTTCAGCAGCCGGGCGATGATCACGTCCGGGAACTGCTCGATGCGGATGTTATTGACGTTGACCGACTCGTTGTAGAACTCGCGCCGGTCGGCGATGGCGTTCTCGAGGCCGCTGATGCGCGCCTGCAGGTGCTGGAACGACGCGTTGGCCTTGAGGTCGGGGTAGGCCTCGGCCAGCGCGAACAGGTTGCCGAGGCCGAGACGCAGCTGCTGCTCGGCCGGGCCGAGGGCGCCGACGTTGCCCGCCTCGCGCGCCGATGCGACCGCCGAGCGCGCCTGCATCACCCGCTCCAGGGTCTCCTGCTCGTAGCCCATGTACTGCTTGCAGGTCTCGACCAGTTTCGGCAGCTCGTCGTGGCGCTGCTTGAGCAGCACGTCGATGTTGGACCACGCCTTGCCGACGTTGTGCTTGAGCGCGACCAGGTTGTTGTACAGCGTGATGCCGTAGACCACGGCCACGACCAGCAGACCGAGAAAGATGAAGCTGCCGACATCCATGCACCTACTCCTGTCGCCGAACGGGTTGACTGGCCTTATATACTAGTATCGTGACCCATAGATTTCGACACAACCAGAGCCCCCCGGAGGTGCCAGAACAAGGCGCAGCGCGCAGGCAATGGCCCAGCCCTTGGCAAGCGCTGCAACGCCGGCCTGGCGCCTCCGGGGGGCTCCCTTCGGGCGCGTCGCTGAGCGGCCAGCTGCGGCGTTGCGCTTGCTTGAAAGGGGCCCGCCCTTCCGGCGCAAGCACGCCTTGCAGCTGACCGGTCAGCGACGCGCTGGTGGTGGCGAAATCTATGGGTCACGGTACTAGCGCGGAAACCTCGCCCTGACGGCCCCCCCGAGAAGGCCGCGCCCACAGCCACATTATCGGGAACAGCATGAGCAACCATTACGACCTGATCGCCATCGGCGCCGGCAGCGGCGGCCTGTCCGTCGCCGAGCGCGCCGCCCTGCACGGCCAGCGCTGCGCCGTGGTCGAGGCCGGCCCCCTCGGCGGCACCTGCGTCAACGTCGGCTGTGTACCCAAGAAGGTGATGTGGTTCGGCGCCAGCCTGGCCCACGCCCTCGACGACGCCGCCGGCTACGGCTTCAGCGTGCCCGAACACAGCTTCGACTGGAGCCGGCTGAAGGCGGCCCGCGACGGCTACGTCGGCGGCATCAACGACTGGTACGGCACCTACCTGGCCGACTCCGGCATCGACCTGCTGCGCGGCACGGCGCGGCTGGTCGACGCGCGCACCGTCATGGTCGACGGCACCACCTGCCACGCCGACCACGTCGTCATCGCCACCGGCGGCGAGCCGCTGGTGCCCGACCTGGCCGGGGCCGGGCACGGCATCACCTCCGACGGCTTTTTCGCCCTCGAGGCGCAGCCGCGGCGGGTCGCCATCGTCGGCTCGGGCTACATCGCGGTCGAACTGGCCGGGCTGCTCAACGGCCTCGGCAGCGAGGTGTCGCTGCTGCTGCGGCGCGAACACCTGCTGAAGTCGTTCGACGCCATGCTGCGCGAGGCGCTGATGGAGGCGATGGTCGATGCCGGGGTCAACATCCTGACCACCACCGAGGTGCGCGAGGTGCGCCGGCACCAGGACGGCACGCTGAACCTGATCGGCGGCAAGGGGCAGGCGCTGGGCGGCTTCGACGCCCTGATCTGGGCCATCGGCCGGCGGCCGCGGACCGCCGGTCTCGGCCTCGAGGCGGCCGGCATCGAGGTCGATCCGCGCGGCTTCGTCTCCACCGACGCTTACCAGAACACCAACGTCGCCGGCGTCTACGCCCTCGGCGACGTCACCGGCCGCGCCGCCCTGACCCCGGTCGCGATCGCCGCCGGGCGGCGCCTCGCCGACCGCCTGTTCGGCGGCCAGCCGGAGCGCCGCCTCGACTACGACCTGATCCCGACGGTGGTCTTCAGCCACCCGCCGATCGGCACCGTCGGCCTGACCGAGGCGCAGGCGCGGGCCACGCACGGCGCCGCGGTCAAGGTCTACCAGACCCGCTTCACCGCCATGTACCACGCCCTGGCGCCGCACCCGGTGGCGACGGCGATGAAGCTGGTCTGCGTCGGCGCCCAGGAGAGGATCGTCGGCTGCCACATCATCGGCCCCGGCGCCGACGAGATGCTGCAGGGCTTCGCCGTGGCGCTGCGCATGGGCGCGACCAAGCGCGACTTCGACGACACCGTGGCCATCCACCCGACCAGCGCCGAGGAGCTGGTGACCCTGCGCTGAGCCGATAGGCTGGGCATCGCCTTCGCGGGTCGATCTTCAACCTGACGCGACCAGACCCGGGTCTTTTGTAGGTCGGGCTTCAGCCCGACACGGCCGCTGTCGGGCTGAAGCCCGACCTACATGAAATCAGGCCACTGGAGCGATTTGCGGGTTGTGCTCCAGCTCGATGGGCGGATGTTTATCGAGGTTCGCGTCGACCTGAATTCCGGCCTGCATCACGCCGATATTTCTTTCCGCAGCGCGGCGATCACCGGCGCGGTCTGCGGGCGCACGCCGCGCCAGAGGGCGAACGACTCGGCCGCCTGCTCGACCAGCATGCCGAGGCCGTCGGCGACGCGCGCCGCGCCGTGGCCCTCGGCCCAGCGCAGGAACGGCGTCGGTGCCGCCGCGTAGACCAGGTCGTAGGCGAGGCCGTCGGCGATCGCGAGGCTCTCCGGCAGTGCCAGCCCGGCGCCCTGCAGGCTGGCCGCCGTGGCGTTGATGACCAGGTCGAAGCGGGCCCCGGCCAGGGCCGCGAAGCCGCCGCCGGTGACCGGGCCGAGGTCGGCGAACTCCGCCGCCAGCGCCGCCGCCCTGGCCGCCGTGCGGTTGGCGATCACCAGGCGCGCCGGCCGCGCGGCCAGCAGCGGTTCGAGGATGCCGCGCACCGCGCCGCCGGCGCCGAGCACCAGCAGCGCCCGCCCGGCCAGCTCGACACCGAGGTTGACGCCGAGGTCGCGCACCAGGCCGCAGCCGTCGGTGTTGTCGCCGCGCGGGGCGCCGGGGCCGTCGAGCAGCAGGGTGTTGACCGCGCCGGCGCGCGCGGCGCGCGGCGTGTGGGTCGCGGCGAGGTCGAACGCCTCCTGCTTCAGCGGCACGGTGACGTTGAGGCCGCGCCCGCCGGCGGCGCGGAACGCTGCGACCACCGTGGCCAGGGTGCCGGCCGGGACGCGCAGCGCCGCGTAGCTCAGCCGCTGCCCGGTCTGGCGGGCGAACAGGGTGTGGATCGCCGGCGAGCGGCTGTGCCCGATCGGGTCCCCGACCACGGCGTAGCGGTCGACCGGTGGCGCCTGTGTGACCATCGCTGCGGCTCCCAGGTGAGGACGAAAATGTTACGATCGCATGCGCGCCGGTCGCGCCGGCGCCCGCCTCGGACGCACCATACCTCAGGGATCACACCGATGGCCTTCTCCCCGCTCTCCAATCTCTTCGGCCGCTCGCCCTTCACCGCCCTGCAGAAGCACATGCGCGCGGTCATCGACTGCGCCGACTGCGTGCCCGAGCTGTTCGCTGCGCTGTGCGCCGACGACGGCGACCGCCTGGAGGCGGCGCGGGCGCGGATCTTCGCCCACGAGCAGCGCGCCGACGATATCAAGAACGAGCTGCGCGAACACCTGCCCAAGAGCCTGTTCCTGCCGGTCGACCGGCGCGACGTCCTCGAGGTGCTGGACATGCAGGACTCGATCGCCGACACCGCCCAGGACATCGCCGGCCTGCTCAGCGAACGGCCGATGGAGGTGATCGAGCCGATGCGCGCGCCGCTGCTCGCCTACGTGCGCCGCTGCATCGACGCCTGCCACCAGGCGGGCACGGTGATCGAGGAGCTCGATGAGCTGCTCGAGATGGGCTTCGGCGGCAAGGAGCGCAGCGCGGTGCTGGCGATGGTCGCCGAGCTGGGCCGGATCGAGGAGGAGACCGACGAGCTCGGCATCGAGCTGACCCGGCTGCTGTTTCGCCACGAGGAGACGATGAAGCCGGTCTCGGTGATCCTCTGGTACGACCTGCTGGAGTGGATCGGCGACCTGGCGGACTATGCCGAAAAGGTCGGCAACCGCCTGCGCCTGATGATCGCGCGCTAGGCGCCACGGCACCCGAACAACGACTGCGGGGGGACGCGTTCGCATGGAGATCATTGCGCAGCACGGAGGCTGGTTCATCGCCCTGGCGGTCCTGTTCGGCCTGTACATGACCTGGGGCATCGGCGCCAACGACGTCGCCAACGCCATGGGCACCTCGGTCGGCTCCGGCGCCATCACCATCCGCCAGGCGATCGTCATCGCCACGCTGTTCGAGTTCGCCGGTGCAGTGATCGCCGGCGGCCACGTCACCGGCACCATCCGCAAGGGCATCATCGAGCCGGGCCCGCTCATCGCCCAGCCCGAACTGCTGGTCTACGGCATGCTTGCCGCCCTGCTGGCGGCGGCGATCTGGCTGATGCTCGCCTCGACCAAGGGCTGGCCGGTCTCGACCACCCACTCGATCGTCGGCGCCATCGTCGGCTTCGCCGTGGTCGGCGTCGGCGTCGACGCGGTCAAGTGGGGCAAGATCGGCGGCATCGTCGCCAGCTGGCTGGTCTCGCCGCTGATCGGCGGGGTCATCGCCCTGCTGCTGATGGTCAGCATCCGCCGGCTGATCCTCGACACCGACAAGCCGTTCGACAGCGCCCGCCGCTGGGGCCCGGTCTACATCTTCCTGGTCGGCTTCATCATTTCGCTGGTGACGCTGTGGAAGGGGCTCAAGCACCTCGACGTCGACCTCTCGATCGGCGCCAGCTTCGGCGTCGCCGCGCTGATCGGCCTGCTGACGGCCGGCATCGGCTGGTTCCTGATCGACCGGGTCAAGTACGTGGCCAGCGACAACCGCGACTTCCACTTCACCAGCGTCGAGAAGGTGTTCGTGCCGATGATGCTGTTCACCGCCTGCGCCATGGCCTTCGCCCACGGCTCCAACGACGTCGCCAACGGCATCGGCCCGCTGGCCGCGGTGGTCAGTATCGTGCAGTCGGGCGGCGAGGTGACGCAGAGCGCGGCGCTGCCGATCTGGATCCTGCTGCTCGGCGGCACCGGCATCGTCGTCGGCCTGGCCACCCTCGGTTACCGGGTGATGCAGACCGTCGGCAGCGGCATCACCGAGCTGACCCCGAGCCGCGCCTTCTGCGCAACGCTCGCCGCGGCGACCACCGTGGTCCTCGCCTCGCGCACCGGGCTGCCGGTCTCGACCACCCACATCGCCGTCGGCGCGGTGATGGGGGTCGGCCTGGCGCGCGGCATCTCGGCGCTGAACCTGCGCGTCATCGGCGGCATCGTCGTCTCCTGGGTGGTGACGCTGCCGGTCGCCGGCCTGCTGGCCGCGCTGATCTTTTTCGTGCTCAAGGGGATCTTCGGCTAGGCGTCGCTCGCGGTCACGTCTGGACAGGCGGCTCCTGGCCGAAGGCCTGGCGCGGCCGGCCCGGGAACTGCCGCCCGAGCAGCTTGAAGACCAGGTCCATCGCCTGCTCCACCGCCTTGTCCGTCGGCCCGTCGGAGAGGATCGGCACATGGCTGCGGTCGGCCTCCGCGAGCAGGAACGACTGCAACTTCCAGATGGCGTCGAAGCTCTTCAGGTAGCGGTCCGCGCGCCGGTTGGGCGCATCCATCGCTCGCCCGCGCAGCTGTTTCTTGAGCTGCTCCGGGTCGAGGGTCGCGAGCATGAACGGCACGATGATCGCTTCACCGTCGCGTACCAGCGACTGCATGTAGGCCGGGTGGATGTGGATGCCCTCGAGGATCATCGCCACGCGTTCGGACAGCGCCCGCTGCAGCACCGCCTCGACCGCCACCCCGACCTGCTCCGACTGGGTCAGGAAGCCGTCGATCATCAGGTCGTCACCGCCGGAGGCGGCCAGGTAGCCGGCCGGCAACGCGCTCCAGGCGCGAAAGCTCGAGGTGTGGATCGCCGGCAGCAGCTGTTTCGAGGTCATCTGCCGCATCACCTCGCGCAGCATGTCGGTCGACTGGGTGCGCACGATGTCCAGCCGGTGCGCCAGCTCGGCGGCGATGGTGCTCTTGCCGACGCCGTTGATGCCGCCGATCAGCAGCACCAGCGGCCGGCCACTGCGCAGGAACTCGAGCCACACCAGGTAGCGGTGCGCCGCCTCGTCGCCGTGGTGGGTCTGCAGGTCGTGGTGCACCAGGCGGCTGATCTGGGTCGAGGTGATGGTCTCGTAGTGCTGGCGCTGCAGGTGGGTCTGGATCCGGGTGGCCACCGCGCCGGCCTGCTCGACCGTCAGCGAGGCCGACTCCAGAGCCCGCGCCAGCCGCCCGGCGACGAACGGGCCGGCCACCCCGGCGGCGTCGCGGACCTGAACCGCCGGGGCGTGCTCCTGCGGCTGCAGGTAACGGCTGCGCGCCGCGCGGCCGAAGCGCTCCTCGATGCGGGCCGCCACCTTGCGGCGCAGCTCGTCGCTGCCGACCTCCTCCTGGTCCTCGAGTTCGCGGCGCAGCCAGGTGGCCAGCTTGTAGGCGTCGTTGAACTTCAGCCCGGCGGTCTGCAGCGAGCGGGTCAGGATGCCGCGCAGGTAGGGCATGCGCGCCCCGGTGCGGCTGTCCACCACCATGGTCTTGGTACCCTTTTCGTTCTTGGCCATCTGCTGCTCGCTGTTCGCCACCCGACGTGGCGAACCGTGGTTAAATGATATCCGATCGCCCGCCCACGCACCCGACCCGCCACTGGAATCGAGCCCCACCGCGCATGCCGCCCCCGTTCGACTACATCGCCGCCGTCGACCTCGGCTCCAACAGCTTCCACCTGATCATCGCCCGCCTCGAGGGCGAGCAGCTGCATGTGGTCGACCGGCTGCGCGAGCAGGTGCAGCTCGGCGCCGGTCTCGACCGCTACAAGCGGCTGACACCGGCGGTGCAGGCGCGCGCGCTGGCCTGCCTCGGCCGCTTCGGCGAGCGCCTGCGCGACCTGGCGCCCGGCAGCGTGCGCGCGGTCGGCACCAACACCCTGCGCCTGGCGCGCAACAGCGACACCTTCCTGGCCGCGGCCGAGCAGGCCCTCGGCCACCCGATCGCGGTGATCGCCGGACGCGAGGAGGCGCGCCTGATCTACCTCGGCGTCGCCGGCAGCATCGCCGACGACCGCGGCCAGCGGCTGGTCATCGACATCGGTGGCGGCAGCACCGAGTACATCATCGGCATGCGCTCGGAGCCGTTCTACCGCGAGAGCCTGTTCATGGGCTGCGTCAGCTTCGCTCGGCAATTCTTCGCCAAGGGCCGGATCACCGCCGCGGCGCTGAACAAGGCCGAACTGGCGGCCCAGCGCGAGCTGCAGACCATCGAGACCTTCTACCGCCAGGTCGGCTGGGCCAGCTGCATCGGCGCCTCGGGGACCGTGCTGGCCATCGCCCGGGTGCTGCAGGCCCACGGCTGGGGCGACGGCTCGATCACCCGCGACGGGCTGACCCGGCTGCGCACGGCGCTGCTCGCCCGGGGCCATGTCGACAAACTCGATCTCGAGGGTTTGCGTCGTGATCGTGCGTCCATCTTCCCCGCAGGTGTAGCCATCCTGACGGCATCATTCGATTCGTTGATGATCGGGCAGATGCTGGTCGCCAACGGGGCGCTGCGCGAGGGCCTGCTCTACGAACTGCTTGGGCGCATCCAGCATGCCGACGTCCGCGCCAAGACCATCGCCGCCCTGATCGAGCGCATGCCGCTCGACGCCACCCAGGCCGAGCGGGTCGAACGGACCGCCACGGCCCTGTTCGCCGACGCCGCCGACGGCTGGGGACTGAACGACGCCGACCGGCAGCTGCTGCAGTGGGCGGCCCGGCTGCACGAGATCGGCCTGTCGATCGCCCACAGCCAGTTCCACCGTCACGGCGCCTACATCCTGACCTACGCCGACCTGGAAGGGTTTTCGCGCCAGGACCAGCAGCTGCTGGCGCTGCTGGTGCGCGGCCACCGGCGCAAGTTTCCGACCCTCGAGTTCCGCCGCCTGCCGGCCGACCGGCGCCAGCCGGCGCGCCGGCTGGCGCTGCTGTTGCGCCTGGCAGTGCTGCTCAACCGCGGCCGCTCCGCGCAGGCGCTGCCGCCACTCGGCCTGACGGTCAGCGGCGACCAGGTGCAGCTGACCTTCCCGCCCGGCTGGCTCGACGGCCACCCGCTGACTCGAGCCGACCTCGCGGAGGAGCGGCGCTATCTCAAGCGGGCCGCCTTCAAGCTCGCCGCAGCCTGACCCGACTTCCGTCTCGCGGGGCCCAACCATGCTGCCGGCAACGACGCTTCGACGCGGGTGGACCGGCGCGACTCCGGCTGACGCCGACCGGAGCGGCGGGCTATACTTCCGCCCTTTGTGAAACAACCGCTTGAGGGGGGCGCCTTGGCTACCGCTGACACTCGACCGGGCGCGAGCCTCGACACCTTCCAGGGACTGATCCAGGCGCTGCAGGGCTTCTGGGCCGACCGCGGCTGCGTCGTGGTCCAGCCGTACGACATGGAGGTCGGCGCCGGCACCTTCCACCCGGCCACCTTCCTGCGCTCGATCGGGCCCGAGCCGTGGCGCGCTGCCTACGTGCAGCCGTCGCGTCGGCCGACCGACGGCCGCTACGGCGACAACCCCAACCGGCTGCAGCACTACTACCAGTACCAGGTGGTGCTCAAGCCGTCCCCGGACGACATCCAGGAGCTCTACCTCGACTCGCTGCGCACCCTCGGCATCGATCCGCTGGAACACGACGTCCGTTTCGTCGAGGACAACTGGGAGTCGCCGACCCTGGGCGCCTGGGGGCTCGGCTGGGAGGTCTGGCTCAACGGCATGGAGGTGACCCAGTTCACCTACTTCCAGCAGGTCGGCGGCCTCGACTGCCGCCCGGTCACCGGCGAGATCACCTACGGCCTGGAGCGCATCGCCATGTACCTGCAGGGGGCCGAGAGCGTATTCGACCTGGTCTGGACCCGCGGCCCGCTGGGCGTGGTGACCTACGGCGACGTGTTCCACCAGAACGAGGTCGAGATGTCGGCCTACAACTTCGAGTACGCCGACACCGACGCGCTGTTCGCCTGGTTCGACGCCTGCGAGGCGGCCAGCCGCAAGCTGATCGAGGCCAACCTGCCGCTGCCCGCCTACGAGCAGGTGCTCAAGGCGTCGCACACCTTCAACCTGCTCGACGCCCGCCACGCCATCTCGGTCACCGAGCGCCAGCGCTTCATCCTGCGCGTGCGCGCCCTGGCACGCGCCGTCGCCCAGGCCTACTACGACTCGCGCCAGGCGCTCGGCTTCCCGCTACTTCAGGGACGTGCGGAGGTGGCCCATGGCTGACCACGCCACCCTGCTGGTCGAAATCGGCACCGAGGAGCTGCCGCCCAAGGCCCTGGCCCGGCTCGCCGACGCCTTCCGCGACGGCCTCGGCGCTGGCCTGGACAAGGCCGGGCTGGGGCACGGCGCGCTGCGGGCGCTCTGCTCGCCGCGCCGGCTGGCGGTCACCGTCGAGGCACTGCAGACGGCGCAGCCGGATCGCATCGACGAGCGCCGCGGCCCGGCGCTGGACGCGGCCTTCGACGCCGCCGGCCAACCGACCAAGGCGGCGCTCGGCTTCGCCCGCTCGTGCGGCAAGCGGGTCGACGAGCTGGAGCACCTCGAGACCGACAAGGGGGCCTGGCTGGTCGCCCGCAGCGCGCTGCCGGGCCAGCCGGCGGCGGCGCTGCTGCCGGCGCTGGTCGAGGCGGCACTGGCCGGCCTGCCGATCCCCAGGCGCATGCGCTGGGGGGCGCGCGAGGAGGAGTTCGTGCGCCCGGTCCACTGGGTGGTGCTGCTGCTCGACACGGCCGTCGTGCCGGGCCGGGTGCTCGGCCTCGACACCGGGCGCACCACCCGCGGCCACCGCTTCCACTGCCCCGAGCCGCTGGCGCTCGACCATGCCGACAACTACGTCGATCTGCTGCGCGAGCGCGGCCGGGTGCTGGTCGATTTCGCCGAACGGCGCGCCGCGATCCGCGCCCAGGTCGAGGCGCTGGCCGCCGAGGTCGGCGGCCGGGCGGCCATCGACGACGCCCTGCTCGACGAGGTGACCGCCCTGGTCGAGTGGCCGGTGGCGCTGGCCGGAACGTTCGAGGCGCGCTACCTCGAGGTGCCGGCCGAGGCGCTGATCTCGACCATGCAGGGCAACCAGAAGTACTTCCCGGTGGTGGCCGCCGACGGCGCCCTGCTGCCCCATTTCATTACCGTCAGCAACATCGACAGCCGCCATCCCGAGACCGTGCGCCGCGGCAACGAGCGGGTCATCCGGCCGCGCTTCGCCGACGCCGAGTTCTTCTGGAACCAGGATCGGAAGCAAGCGCTTACTGACCTCGAGCCGCGCCTGAAACAGGTGGTCTTCCAGGAACAGCTGGGGTCGCTGCACGACCGCGCCCAGCGCATCGCCGCCCTGGCCGCGGCCATCAGCGAGCGCACCGACGGCGACCCGGCCGAGGCGCGCCTGGCCGGCCGGCTGGCCAAGTGCGACCTGCTGACCGACATGGTCGGCGAGTTCCCCGAACTGCAGGGCATCATGGGCCGCTACTACGCCGGCCACGACGGCCTGCCCGACGCCGTCGCCGTGGCGCTGGAGGAGCAGTACCGGCCGCGCTTCGCCGGCGACGCCCTGCCGCAGACGGCGATCGGCCGCGCCGTCGCCCTGGCCGACAAGCTCGACCTGCTGGTCGGCATTTTCGGCATCGGCCAGCGCCCGACCGGCGACCGCGACCCCTACGCCCTGCGCCGCGCCGCCCTCGGCGTGCTGCGCATCCTGCTCGAGGGCGGGCTCGAGCTCGACCTGGTCGAGCTGCTCGAGCTGGCGCGTGCCGGCTACGGCGCGCGTCTGACCGCGGCCGACGTCACCGAGCAGGTGTTCCAGTTCCTGCTCGACCGGCTGCGCGGCCACTACCTCGACGCCGGCCTGGCGCCCGACCTGTTCGAGGCCGTCGCCGCGCTGCGTCCGACCCGGCCGCTCGATTTCGACCGCCGCATCCGCGCCGTCGCCGCCTTCCGCGACCTGCCCGAGGCGGCGAGCCTGGCCGCGGCCAACAAGCGGGTGCACAACATCCTGCGCCAGGCCGAGACCGAGGCCACCGGCACGCCCGACCTCGACCGGCTGCAGGAGCCGGCCGAGCGCGCTCTGGCCGAAGCGCTGGCGAGCCACGCGGCGGCGGTCGAGCCCGACCTCGCCCGCGGCGACTACCACGCCGCGCTGACCGAACTGGCCGGCCTGCGCCCGGCGGTCGACCGCTTTTTCGACCAGGTGATGGTGATGGCCGACGATCCCGCCGTGCGCGCCAACCGCCTGGCCCTGCTTGGCCAGATGGCGGCGCTGTTCCTGCGCGTGGCCGACCTGTCGCGCCTGCAGTCCTGAGGCCTGCCGACACCATGCCCGCCCGCCTGGTCCTGCTCGCCGCCGACGCCCTGACGCCCGGCCCGGACGGCGCCCAGCTCGAGCCCCTGGCCCGGCTCGGCCACGCCGGCTATGCGGTCGCCGTCATCCTGCCGGCCGGGGAGGAGGTGTCCGACCCGCCGGCACTGCAGGCCCTGGCCGCCGCCACCGACGGCCAGGTGGGCGCCTTCATCCATCGCGCCGCGCACGCCGACGGCCTGGCCGACGCCCTGGCCGAGGTGGGGCGGCGCTGGCGCGTCGACCCCGGCCAGGTCACCTGCGTGGCGGCCACGCCGGCCGACCTGTCGACCATCGCTCGCCACGGCAGCCAGGCCGTCGCCCTGGCCACCCACCTCCCCGAAGACGCGCCGCTGCCGCCGGGCTGCCGTCTGCATGCCGACCTCGGCGCCTTGGTCGACGCGCTGCTCGATCCGGAGTCGCCGGAGTGACCGACGACCTGCGCGGTTTCGCCTACCTGGTCACGGCCCTGCGTACCCTGCTGTTCATCGTCGGCGCGTGGCTGCTGGCGATCCTGTTCAGCCTGTCGCTGCCGCTGCTGCTGTTCCTGCCGCTGCGCCAGCGCTACGCCGTGCTGACCCGCTGGTCGCGTTTCACCCTGGCCTGGCTGCGCCTGACCTGCCGTCTCGACTACCGCGTCAGCGGCCGCGAGCAGATCCCCGACGGCAGCGCCGTGGTGCTCAGCAACCACCAGTCGGCCTGGGAGACCTTGGCATTCCAGTCGATCTTCCCGCCGCACGTCTGGGTGCTCAAGCGCTCGCTGCTCTGGCTGCCTTTTTTCGGCTGGAGCCTGGCCATGCTGCGCCCGATCGCCATCGATCGCAGCGGCCACAGCCGCGCCCTGCGCCAGGTCGTCGACCAGGGCCGCGAACGCCTCGCCGACGGCATGTGGGTGGTGGTCTTTCCCGAGGGGACGCGCATGCCGCCCGGCACGCTCGGCCCGTTCAACCCGGGCGGGGCGATGCTGGCCGAGCGGGCCGGCGTGCCGGTGCTGCCGGTGGTCCACGATGCCGGCAGCTACTGGCCGCGCGGCGGCTTCCCGATCCGCTCCGGGACGATCCAGGTGGCCATCGGCCCACCGATCACGACCGCCGGGCGCAAGGCCAAGGCGATCAATCGCGACGCCGAGCAGTGGATCGGCGAGGCGCAGCCGCGCCTGGGTTCGCCCACGACCTGATCATCCTCGGTGCGACGCGATTTGCGCTGCGGGTAAGCGCTTGCTTACCTGCTCCCTGCTGAACACCCGGACCGGACCAGGATGGGCTCTTCAACCGCACGGCGGCCATTCCGGGAAGGAGCTTCGCCATGCCGCTTCCGGCCGGCCTGGCGGCCGCCTCGGTCGCCAGGCCGAGTCGCCGATCAGGCCGCTTGGCGCAGGCGGTCGTCCCCACCTCTTCCGCGACGTGGGGTGAATAACAAGAACGGTCATATTAGCTTCATTTTCCGGCAAGATCGGTGCCGATAGAACCCCGTTCGAATTACTCTTCTGGCTGGCACCGGCCCGCCAGAACGCCAGACGGGATCCGTGGCAGCAATTCAGACGACGGATTTCAGACGTCGATGTTGGCCGCCGCGAGGGCGTTGCGGGCGATGAAGTCGCGCCGCGGTTCGACCTGGTCGCCCATCAGCGTGGTGAAGATCTCGTCGGTCGCCACGGCGTCCTCGATGCGCACCTGCAGCAGGCGCCGGGTCTCCGGGTTGAGGGTGGTCTCCCACAGCTGATCCGGATTCATTTCACCGAGGCCCTTGTAGCGCTGGATGTTGAGCCCGCGCCGCGCCTCCTCCATCAGCCAGGCCAGGCACTGACGGAAGCTGCTGACCGGCTGCACGCGCTCGCCGCGCCGGACGGTGGCGTCGCTGCCGAGCAGGCCGTCGAGCTGCTGGCCAAGGGCGCTGATGGCGTTGTACTCGCCGGTGGCGAAGAACTCGCCCGGCAGGATCGCCTGGCGGCTGAGCAGGCCGTGGGCGTAGCGGGTCACCTCGAGCTGCGGCAGCCCGCCGTCGCTGCCCGGCAGCACGCGTGCGCTGTAGCGCTCGCCGCTGCCGAGGGCGTCGCCGAGGCGTGCCTCGAGTTCGGCGGTCCAGGCACTGAAGGCGGCGAGGTCGCCCAGCAGGGCGCGGTCGACCGGCGGCAGGTAGATCAGCTTCTCCAGCAGGGTGCCGTCGTAGCGGCGGTCGAGCCGGCGCACCGTCGCCATTACCGCGAGGTAGTTGCGCGCCAGGGTCTCGAGCGCGGCGTCGGTGATCGGCGGCGCCTCGGCGGTGACGTGCAGCTTGGCGCCGTCGAGGGCGAGGCGCAGCAGGTAGGCGTTGAGTTCCAGGTCGTCCTTGGCGTACTGCTCCTGCTTGCCCTTCTTGATCTTGTACAGCGGCGGCTGGGCGATGTAGATGTAGCCGCGCTCGATCAGCTCCGGCATCTGCCGGTAGAAGAAGGTCAGCAGCAGGGTGCGGATGTGCGAGCCGTCGACGTCGGCGTCGGTCATGATGATGACCCGGTGGTAGCGGATCTTGTCGGCGTCGAACTCGTCGCGGCCGATGCCGCAGCCGAGCGCGGTGATCAGCGTGCCGACCTCGACCGACGACAGCATCTTGTCGAAGCGCGCCTTCTCGACGTTGAGGATCTTGCCCTTCAGCGGCAGGATCGCCTGGTGGCGGCGGTCGCGCCCCTGCTTGGCCGAGCCGCCGGCCGAGTCGCCCTCGACCAGGAACAGCTCGGACAGGGCCGGATCCTTCTCCTGGCAGTCGGCCAGCTTGCCGGGCAGGCCGGCGATGTCCAGCGCCCCTTTGCGCCGGGTCATCTCGCGCGCCCGGCGTGCCGCCTCGCGGGCGCGCGCGGCGTCGATCATCTTGCCGGCGATCGCCTTGGCCTCGGCCGGCGACTCCAGCAGGTACTCCTGCAGCTTTTCGTTGAGCGAGGACTCGACCACCGTCTTGACCTCGGACGAAACCAGCTTGTCCTTGGTCTGGGACGAGAACTTGGGGTCAGGCACCTTGACCGACAGCACCGCGGTCAGCCCCTCGCGGGCGTCGTCGCCGGTGGTGGCGACCTTGTGCTTGCCGGCGAGTCCGGTCTGCTCGATGTACTGGTTGAGCGTGCGCGTCAGGGCGCTGCGGAAGCCGGCCAGGTGGGTGCCGCCGTCACGCTGCGGGATGTTGTTGGTAAAGCAGAAGATGTTCTCCTGGTAGGAGTCGTTCCACTGCATCGCGATCTCCACCCCCATGCCGTCGCGCTCGTGGTTGTAGTGGAAGACCTTCTGGTGCAGCGGGGTCTTGTTGCGGTTGAGGTGCTCGACAAAGGCGCGGATGCCGCCGATGTACTCGAACACGTCGCGCTTGCCGCTGCGCTCGTCGGTCAACTCGATGCGCACCCCCGAGTTGAGGAACGACAGCTCGCGCAGGCGCTTGGCCAGGATGTCGTAATGGAACTCGATGTTGGTGAAGATGGTCGCGCTGGGGCGGAAGTGCACCGTGGTCCCGGTGGCGTCGGTGCTCCCGGCGACTGCCAGCGGGGCCTGGGGCTCGCCCAGGGCGTAGCTCTGCTGGTACTCGTGGCCGTCGCGCTGGATGGTCAGCTCCAGCCTTTCCGACAGGGCGTTGACCACCGAGACGCCGACACCGTGCAGCCCGCCGGAGACCTTGTAGGAGTTGTCGTCGAACTTCCCGCCGGCGTGCAGGACGGTCATGATCACCTCGGCCGCCGAACGCCCCTCCTCCGGATGCAGGTCGACCGGGATGCCGCGACCGTCGTCGGTCACGGTGACCGACTCGTCGGCATGGATGGTCACCGTGATCCGGCTGCAGTAGCCGGCCAGCGCCTCGTCGATGGCGTTGTCGACCACTTCGAACACCATGTGGTGCAGGCCGGTGCCGTCGTCGGTGTCGCCGATGTACATGCCCGGGCGCTTGCGCACGGCGTCGAGGCCCTTGAGGACCTTGATATTCGAGGAGGTGTAGTCTTTGCTGCCGCTCATGCTTGCGTCCCTGGCTTGGGGCCGGATCACGCCGGCGCCCGCCTTCGGCGCAGCAGCTGCGGCGAGGATGGAGTCGGACGGGTGGCGCTGGAAGCCTTGTCGGCGGTACCGCCGTTACTGTCGGCGGATTATACCATTTTAATCGGCGTGACCACGCCGTGTTCCACGTGGAACACCCGCACCGGCGCCCCCTGCGTGCCGGCGCGGTCGAGCAGCGCCAGGTCGGTGGCGGTGACAAAGACCTGAGTGTCGAGCGCGACCACCGTGTCCAGCAGGCGGGCGCGGTGGTCGGTGTCGAGTTCGGCCGGCAGGTCGTCGATCAGCAGCAGGCCGGCGCTGCCGGTGCGCTGGCGCTGCAGCTGCGCCTGGGCGAGCTGCAGGGCGCACAGCAGGAGCTTCTGCTGGCCGCGCGAGACCCGCTCCTGGATCGCGACCCCGTCCAGGGTCAGGGCAAAGTCGCAGCGGTGGGCGCCACGCCCGGTGAAGCCCTGGCGCCGGTCGACCGCGGTCGCATCCGCCAGCATCGTGGCCATGGGCTGGGACGCGCTCCAGCCGCGCCGATAGACGACGGCGACGTCATCACGCCCCAGCAGTGCCGCACCGTTGGCGCGCAGGAACGGGGCCAGCCCCTCGAGGTAGCGGACGCGCATGGCGTCCAGGCGCTCGCCCTGCAATGCCAGCTCGCCGTCCCAGGCGCGGGCGTGGGCGCCCCCCTTGAGGGCCGCATTGCGCTGACGCAGCGTGCGCTGGTAACGCCGCCAGGTCTCGAGGAAGTCGTGTTCCACGTGGAACACGCCGCGGTCGAGGAATTGCCGGCGCAGGCCGGGACCGGACTGGACCAGCTGATGAATGTCGGGGTGGATGTACTGCAGCGGCAGGGCCGTCGCCAGTTCCAGGGCGCTGCGCACCGGCTGGCCGTCCAGTCGCATCTGCAGCCCCGCGGCGCCGCGAGCCACGCCGATCGCCCGCCGTCGGCCGCTGTCGAGCTCGATCTCGCCGCTGACCTGGAGCTGGTCGCAGCCGTCGCGAATCAGCCGGTCGCCGTGGCGCGGGCGCAGCGGCCGCCCACGGCCGAGCAGGTAGATCGCCTCGAGCAGGCTGGTCTTGCCGCTGGCGTTGGCGCCGACGACCAGGTTCAGCCCAGGCCCCGGTGCGAGCGCAACCGCGGACAGGATGCGCAGGTTCTGGACCGTGCAGCGGGTCAGCCGCATGACGGCCTCTGGCGGCTCGACGGCGCTTCAGGGATGGCAGGGTCCGGCGTCGCGGCCCCGCTTCACAGCCGCATCGGCATCACCACGTAGCGGCACGCCTCGCTGCCGTCGGGCATCAGCAGGCAGCTGCTGCTCGAGTCGGTGATGTTGAGCACCACCCGCTCGGTACGGATGGCCGACAGGGCGTCGATGATGTAGTTGGCATTGAAGCCGATCTCCAGCGGATCGCCGGCGTAGTCGACCTCGATCTCCTCCTCCGCCTCCTCCTGCTCCGGGTTGTGGGCCAGGATGCGCAGGTTGCCCGGCTCGAGCTGGAAGCGGATGCCGCGGTACTTCTCGTTCGACAGAATCGAGGTGCGCAGCAGCGCCTGGCGCAGGACGCCGCAGTGGGCGGTGATCGGCTTGCCGCTGTCGGCGGGGATGACCCGTTCGTAATCCGGGAACCGGCCGTCGATCAGTTTCGAGGTGAAGATGATGCCGGGCAGCGAGACCCGAACATGGTTGCTGCCGAGCTCGACCTGGGCCGGCTGGTCGCTGTCGTCGAGCAGCCTGAGCAGTTCCGAGATCCCCTTGCGTGGCACGATTACCTGGACCGGTTCGTCCACCTTGAGTTCGGCCTCGATGTCGGCCAGCGACAGCCGGTGGCCGTCGGTCGCCACCGCGCGCAGACGCGACCCCGCCAGTTCGAGCATCAGGCCGTTGAGGTAGTAGCGGACGTCCTGCTGGGCCATGGCGAAGTGGGTGGCATCGATCAGCTGGCGCAGGGCGGCCTGCGCCAGGGCGACGGACTGGGTGCTCGCCACCTGGTCGACCTTGGGAAAATCGTCCGCCGGCAGCGTCGCCAGGGTAAAGCGGCTGCGCCCCGAGCGCAGCGTGGCCCGTTCGCCGTCGACCGCCAGGGTGATGCTGGCGCCGTCGGAGAGGTTGCGGCAGATGTCCATCAGCTTGCGCGCCGGCAGGGTCGTCGCGCCGGGGGTCGCCACGGCGTGCGCCACACTGGCATGCAGCTCCACCTCGAGGTCGGTCGCGGTGAAGGCGATCCCTGCGGCGTCGGCGACGACCAGCACGTTCGACAGGATGGGCAGTGTCTGGCGGCGCTCGACGACGCCGCTGACCTGCTGGAGAGGGCGAAGCAGGTCTTCCTTGGAGATCTCGAACTTCATAATTAATAAATCCTTAGTTTATTAACTCCAACTGTTATTATTACGTCGTCACAATTCTGTGGATAAGCTCATATTTTATATTTATTTCAGTTACTTAAAGAAATGATAAGCAGGCCATCCAGCCCTTGCGCAAGCGGTGGACGACCTGTGGATGAGTTGTGGACCGATCGGTTGCCGCCGACTTATCCATGGTTATCCACAGCTTTTCAACATCATGTCGTCAGGATACGCAGCAGGTTGATGTAGTCCTCGCTGATCTTGGCATCGGCGACCCGCAGTTCGGCGATCTTGCGGCAGCCGTGCAGGATGGTGGTGTGGTCGCGACCGCCGAAGGCGTTGCCGATCTCCGGCAGGCTGTGGTTGGTCAACTCCTTGGCCAGCGCCATGGCGACCTGGCGCGGCCGCGCGATCGAGCGCGACCGTTTGCTCGAGGAGAGGTCGCCGATGCGGATCTTGTAGTACTCGGCCACCGTGCGCTGGATGTTCTCGATGGTCACCAGCCGGTCCTGCAGCGCGATCAGGTCACGCAGGGCGTCCTTGGCGAAATCGACGGTGATCGGCCGCCCGGTGAAGTGGGAATTGGCGATCACCCGGCGCAGCGCCCCCTCGAGTTCGCGGATGTTGGAGCGGATGCGCTTGGCGATGAAAAAGGCGACCTCGGGTGGCAGCGGCACGTTGCCCTGCTGCGCCTTGCTCATCAGGATTGCCACCCGGGTCTCCAGCTCGGGCGGTTCGATGGCCACGGTCAGGCCCCAGCCGAAGCGCGATTTCAGCCGGTCCTCGAGCCCCTCGACCTCCTTCGGGTAGCGGTCGCAGGTCAGGATCACCTGTTGGTGGTTGTCGAGCAGGGTGTTGAAGGTGTGGAAGAACTCCTCCTGGGAACGCTCCTTGCCGGCGAAAAACTGGATGTCGTCGATCAGCAGCGCGTTCAGCGAGCGGTAGTAGCGCTTGAACTCGTTGATGGTGTTGTGTTGCAGCGCCTTGACCATGTCGGCGACGTAGCGCTCGGAGTGGAGGTAGCTGACCGTCGTGCCCGGGTTGAGCTCGAGCATCAGGTTGCCGATGGCGTGCATCAGGTGGGTCTTGCCGAGCCCGGTGCCGCCGTAGATCAGCAGCGGGTTGTAGGAGGTTCCGGGGTGCTGCGCGACCTGCACCGCGGCGGCGCGACCGACCTGGTTCGACTTGCCCTCGACAAAACTGGCGAAGGTGAATTCCGGGTTGAGCCGGCTGCCGTAGCCGAGGCGCGGATCGTTGCGTCGACGCGGCGCGCTGGGGACCGGTTCGACGAAAGTCGAGCCGATGTCGACGCTCAGGCGCGGCGCGCCGTCGGGGGCGAAGCGCTTGAGCAGGCGTTCGATGTCGTTGCAGTAGCGTTCGAGAACGGCGTCGCGGACGTACCGGTTGGGGGCGAGCAGGCGCAGTTCACCGGGCGCCTCGATCGCCTGCAACGGGCGAATCCAGGCGTTGAACTGCTGCGACGACAGCCCGCCTTCGAGCTCGGCACAGCAGCGCTGCCAGAGTGAATGGTCCATGCAGTTGAAATCCCCTGTCGGAACGACGGCAGCTCTCGCGCAGGCCCGACCGTGAGTGGTCGGGGCGCTCTTTTGCAGGTTCTAGCCGTGGCCCGGACCGGGCTAGGGTACACCGGCCGCACGCAGTTATCCACAGGCCCGGTAAAGGGGTCCTAAACGGTTGCGAATGTTGACAAAATAGGGTCATCCCGGTAGGGTGGCGTGCTTTTCCCTGGCAGTTGATTCGGATGGCCGGCGCATTGACCGCCGCCGCCGCGGGACACGAGAGCGATGAAAAGAACCTTTCAGCCGAGCAATCTCAAACGGAAACGCGACCACGGCTTCCGGGCGCGCATGCGCACCCGCGGTGGGCGCAAGGTGATCAATGCGCGGCGGGCCAAGGGCCGGGCGCGGCTGACGGTCTGAACCGCGGCCGTTGCCGGTATCCCCGCTCGGGTTTCCGAAACGCGCCAGGCTGCTGACGCGTAGCGATTTCGACCGGGTCTTCGCCCAGGCCAGCCGCTCCGTCGACGACTGCTTCACCGTGCTGGCCCGACCGAACGGCGGTGACGGTCCGCGACTCGGGCTGGCGATCGCGCGCAAGCACGCCCGGGCGGCCGTGGCGCGAAACCGGATCAAGCGACTGGTGCGTGAGAGTTTCCGCCATCATCAACTGCTCCTCGGGCCGTTCGACCTGGTGGTCCTCGGCCGCCACGGCCTGGCCGACCGCGACCACGCGCACTTGAGGGCTTCACTGGAACGGCACTGGAACCGGCTGCAGAATCGATGCAACGCCTCCTCCTCCTGCTGATCCAGGGCTACCGTCTGCTGCTGCGGCCGTTGCTCGGCAACCACTGCCGTTTCTATCCCTCGTGTTCGCAGTACGCCCACGACGCCGTGATCCGCCACGGCGCCCTCGCCGGTGGCTGGCTCGGCCTGCGCCGGCTGCTGCGCTGCCATCCCTGGCATGCCGGTGGCCTCGACCCGGTACCTGAGCAGTTCGGAAAACGACATCATCATGGATAATTTCCGCCTCTTTCTCTTCATGGGCCTGGCCCTGGTCCTGCTGCTGCTCTACCAGGCGTGGCTGCGCGACTACGGTCCGGCACCGCAGGAGGTCGCCAACGGCGCCGCGTCCAGCAGCGTCACCGCCAGGCCCGACGACAGCATTCCGACCGCCCTGCCCGTGGCCCCCGACCGCGACCTCCCGGGCAGCGTCCCCGGCGAGGAGCCGCCGCGCGCGCCGCGCGCCGACACGGTGCGCGTGGTCACCGACAGCCTGGTGGTCGAGATCAGCACCCGCGGCGGTGACCTGCGCCGGGTCGACCTGCCGACCTATCCGGTCAGTGTCGACCAGCCCGAGATCCCGTTCCGTCTGCTCGATGACGGCGCCGGCCTGTTCTTCATCGCCCAGTCCGGGCTGCTCGCCGGCTCCGGCGAGGCGCCCAACCACACCGCCGAGTTCGTCGCCGGGCAGACCGAATACCGGCTCGCCGACGGCGCCGACACCCTGGTCGTGCCGCTGCGCTGGCGCGGAGCCGACGGCCTCGAGGTGGAGAAGCGTTTCACCTTCCATCGCGACAGCTTCCTGGTCGACATCGCCTTCATCGTCAACAACGGTTCGGCAGAGCCGCGGGAAGTGAGCCACTACCGCCAGCTGCAGCGCACCGAGCCGACCGAAGGCGGCCAGGCCTTCATCTACACCTACACCGGCGGGGTCATCTACAGCCCGGAGGAGAAGTACGAAAAGATCGATTTCGACGACATGGCGGGCCAGCCGCTGAGTCGTGACATCACCGGCGGCTGGGCGGCGATGATCCAGCACTACTTCCTCGCGGCGTGGATTCCGGAGGCCGACGAACTCAACCGCTACGAGACCCGCCTGGTCGACGGCACGCGCTACCTGCTGCGGCTGATCTCGCCGACGACCCGGATCGAGGCGGGCGCCAGCGAGCGCTTCTCGAGCCGGCTCTACGTCGGCCCGAAGGAGCAGGCGCGCCTGCGCGACACCGCCGAAGGGCTGGTGCTGACGGTCGACTACGGCATACTGACCTTCATCGCCCAGCCGATCTACTGGCTGATGGAGAAGATCCACGGCCTGGTCGGCAACTGGGGCTGGACCATCATCCTGTTGACCATGCTGATCAAGGCGGTCTTCTACAAGCTGTCGGAGACCAGCTACCGCTCGATGGCCAACATGCGCAAGATGCAGCCGAAGCTGACCGCGCTGCGTGAGCGCTACGGCGACGACAAGCAGCGCCTGCAGCAGGCGATGATGGAGGTCTACAAGAAGGAGAAGATCAACCCGCTCGGCGGCTGCCTGCCGATCCTGGTCCAGATCCCGGTCTTCATCGCCCTCTACTGGGTGCTGCTCGAGAGCGTCGAACTGCGCCAGGCGCCGTTCATCCTCTGGATCCAGGACCTGTCCACCAAGGACCCCTTCTACGTGCTGCCGATCGTCATGGGCGCGTCGATGTTCGTGCAGCAGAAGCTCAACCCGGCGCCGCCCGACCCGATGCAGGCCAAGATCATGATGGCGCTGCCGATCGTGTTCACCGCCATGTTCCTGTTCTTCCCGTCGGGTCTGGTGCTCTACTGGGTGGTCAACAACCTGCTCTCGATCGCCCAGCAGTGGTTCATCATCCGCCGCGTCGAGGCGGGGGCGGCGGCCAAGGCGGCCTAGCCGGGCGAGCCGGGCCAGCGCGTCACGGACGTGGCCGGGCACGCCGCCAGCGACACCATCGGCGCCGTCGCCACCCCGCCCGGACGCGGGGGCATCGGCATCGTCCGGCTCTCCGGCCCGGCCACCCGCACCATCGCCAAGGGGCTGCTCGGCCGCTGCCCGCCGCCCCGGGTGGCGCGGCTGCAGCCCTTCCGCGCCGCCGACGGCGAGACCCTCGACGTCGGCCTGGCGCTGTTCTTCCCCGCCCCGGCCTCGTTCACCGGCGAGGATGTGCTCGAGCTGCACGGCCACGGCGGCCCGGTGGTGCTCGACCGGCTGCTGGCGCGCACGCTGGAGCTGGGTGCGCGGCTGGCGCGCCCCGGCGAGTTCTCCGAGCGGGCGTTCCTCAACGGCAAGCTCGACCTGGCCCAGGCGGAGGCGATCGCCGACCTGATCGCCAGCGGCAGCGAGGCGGCGGCGCGCTCGGCGCTGCGCTCGCTGCAGGGCGCCTTTTCGGCGCGCATCGCGGCGCTGGTCGAGCGCTTGACGGCCCTGCGGACCTACGTCGAGGCGGCGATCGACTTTCCCGACGAGGAGATCGATTTCCTCGCCGACGGCCAGGTCGCCCACGGCCTGGATGAGCTGGCCGGCGAGCTGGCCGCGGTCGCAACCGCGGCCGCCCGCGGCCGGCTGCTGCACGACGGCCTGACGGTGGTCATCGCCGGGCCGCCCAACGCCGGCAAGTCGAGCCTGCTCAACCGCTTCGCCGGCCAGGAGTCGGCCATCGTCACCGACCTCCCCGGCACCACCCGCGACCTGCTGCGCGAGTACGTCCAGCTCGACGGCCTGCCGCTGCACCTGGTCGACACCGCCGGCCTGCGCGCCAGCGACGACCGGGTCGAGCAGGAGGGGATCCGGCGCGCCCGCGAGGCACTGGCGCGGGCCGACCGCGCCCTGCTGGTGCTCGACGACAGCACCCGCGACCCACCCGCCGAGACGGCCCTGCGCGCGACCCTGCCGGAGGGCCTGCCGGTCACCGTGGTGCGCAACAAGATCGACCTCAGCGGCCGACCCGCCGGCCCCGGCGTCGGCCCGGACGGGCCCGAGATCGCGCTGTCGCTGGTGACCGGCGACGGCTTCGACGCCCTGCGCGAACACCTCTTGGAAGTGAGCGGTTACTCCGGCTCGGAAGAGGGTGATTTCATGGCTCGACGCCGCCACCTCGACGCGCTGGCGCGCGCCGGCCAGGCCCTGGCCGCGGCCGGCGCGCAGCTCGCCGGCCGCGCCGGCGGGGAGCTGGTCGCCGAGGAGCTGCGCCTCGCCCAGCAGGCGCTGGGCGAGATCACCGGGGCGGTGACCAGCGACGACCTGCTGGGCCGGATCTTTGCCGAGTTCTGCATCGGCAAGTAGCCGGCGCGGTCGGCCGGGGCACAAAGAGAGGGCCCCATGCGGGGCCCTCGGAGTTCAAGCCTCGGTCGTGGCGACCGTCAGGCGGCCTGCTCCTCGAGCACGCGGCCGTCGTCGCTGTTGATGGCGATGCGCCGCGGTTTCAGCGCCTCGGGAACCTCGCGCTGCAGGTCGATGTGCAGCAGGCCGTTCTCGATCCGCGCCCCCTTGACCTTGATGTGGTCGGAGAGCTGGAACTGGCGCTGGAAGCCACGCGCGGCAATCCCCTGGTGCAGGTAGCGGCGCGTGCCCTCCTCCTTGGCCTTGCTGCCGGAGACCGTCAGGGTGTCGTTGGCCACCTCGATGTCGAGCTCGTCCTGGGCGAAGCCGGCGACCGCCATGCTGATGCGGTAGCGGTCCTCGTCGACCAGCTCGATGTTGTACGGGGGGTAGCTGGTCTGGTTTTCCGCGCGCATGGCGTTATCCATCAACTGCGCGAGGCGGTCGATGCCGATAGCCGAACGGTAGAGCGGAGAGAAGTCGTATGCAGTCATGGTCATATCCTCATCAAGCGATAGCCACGGGGCCTGGAGCCCCACCCACGGAGCCGTTATGGCCTCCGTCGGTGCCTAGATAGGGGCGCCGGAAAAAATTTCAAGGGGTCCGGGGCCGGCGGCAATCTGGCGCCGAACAGGAGAGCAAGAAAGGGCGTACTGCCGAAGTGGGCGTTTACTTCGGCGGGGGCCCAGGCGACCCGGAACCGCCGGGCCGCGGCTGCGCCTCAACAGACCGGGGTGCCGTAGGCGCTGCTGTAGGGGACCGGGCCGGAGAGGGCGAGGACGTCGCCGCTGGCGAGCGGTCGATGCTCCTCGATGGCGGCGTCGAAGCCGACCCCCGCCTTGATGTTGCGGCCGTTGAGCCAGAGCACGAAGATGCGCCGGCGCGGGATGGCGAGCCGGGCCAGGGCGTCGCCGACCGTCGCCGCCGGCGCCAGCCGCAGCGGAAAGCGGGGCGCCTGGTGCCGGGCGTAGCGCGCCAGGCTGTTGAACAGGCGAACCTCGATCTCGACCATGCCGCCGAGCGTAGGCCGGCAGCGCGCCGGCTCCTTGATGACGATCAAGGGGGGCCGGCGACCGTCACCCGGACGGCGGCTCGCTGCCGGAGGCACGGCTCACCGGTTCGGCCGCGCGTCGCTACGATCACGGCGCCTCCGGGCTAGACTCGGCGGGTCCTCAGTCACGCGGAGACGACCATGAACCGCACCGCGCCACCGACCCCGTGCCCGTTGCCGCAGGCGCTCACCGGGCCCGCTGCCAGCACACCGGCGCGGCTGCGGCGGATCGCGCCATGACGCCGCCGGCGCGCACGGTGCTGATCACCGGCTGCTCGACCGGCATCGGCCGCTGCTGCGCCGACGGCCTGCGGGCGCGCGGCTGGCGCGTCTTTGCCACGGCGCGGCGCGCCGCCGACGTCGCCGCGCTGGCCGCGGACGGGCACGAGGCGCTGGCGCTCGACCTCGACGCCAGTGATTCGATCGCCGCCGCGGTCGCGACCGTCCTGGAACGGACCGGCGGCACCCTCGACGCCCTGTTCAACAACGGCGCCTACGGCCAGGCCGGCGCGGTCGAGGATCTCAGCCGCGCCGCCCTGCGCGCCCAGTTCGAGAGCAACCTGTTCGGCTGGGTGGAGTTGACCAACCACGTGCTGCCGGTGATGCGCCGCCAGGGCCACGGCCGCGTGGTCATGAACAGCTCGGTCCTCGGCCTGGTCGCGCTGCCCTGGCGCGGTGCCTACACCGCGACCAAGTTCGCGCTCGAGGGGCTGACCGACACCCTGCGCCTGGAGCTTGCCGGCAGCGGTGTGTGGGTCGCGCTGGTCGAGCCGGGACCGATCGAAAGCCGCTTTCGCGCCAACGCCCTGGCTGCCTTCGAGCGCTGGATCGACGCCGCGGGGAGCGTCCACCGGGCCGATTACGCCCGCCTGCGCCGGCGCCTCGAACGCCGCGGTGCGCCGGCGCCGTTCACCCTGCCGCCCGCGGCGGTGCTGGCCAGGGTGGTGCATGCCCTCGAGAGTCGGCGGCCGCGCCGTCGCTATCCGGTGACCGTGCCGACGCGGCTGTTCGCCCTGCTGCGCCGGCTGCTGCCGGCCGCCCTGCTCGACCCGCTGCTGGCCCGGGCCGGCAACGGCTAGTGTCATTGCCTGGTCCGGCAGCGGCTGTCAGAATCGAGCGCGACCGGGGCACGGGCAACCAACGCCAGTTCGGAATCGGGGGTGCGGATGAGTGCGGAGGATCAGGGGGCGCCGCTCGGGGTGCGCTGGGGCGAACACATGAGCGTCGGCGTCGCCGAGCTCGACGCCGACCACGAACGGATCATCAGCGCCCTGAACGAGCTGGTCGCCGCCCACGACCGCCACCTCGACCACGCCGCCATCGAGCGGCTGTTCGACCAGTTGATGGCCGTGGTCGAGGCCCACTTCGGACGCGAGGAGCGGGCCATGGCCCGCTGCGGCTACGACGGCCTGGCCTACCACGCCGGTGAACACCGGCGCATCCGCGCCCGGCTGCGCGAGATCCAGGCGCATGAACTGCATGCCACCGAGGCGGCGGTGCGCGCCGAGGTGCGCCAGTTCCTGACCAACTGGCTCTACGGCCACGTCCTGGTCGACGATTTCGCCTACCGCGGCTGCTTCAGCGACCAGCATGAGCTGGTCGTGCAGGCGATCGCCGAGCCGGACTGAACCGCCCGGTCAGCCGCGACCACCGCCGCGCCAGCGGCGGCACCCGCGGCATCCGCAGCGAGCGTGAAGAACGCCCGCAGGCGCCGGCGTGACGCGGGTCGCTCCCGGGCCGGGCGGGCTTGCAAAAGGATGCGCCCTGGCGGCACGGCCGCTTGACCCGCGGGGGTGTACCGTCGGGTGCGGGCGCGGCATCCTTGGGTCCATTCATACACACTCGGCGTGGCAGTGAAACGCTCCCCGAGCCGTTCGTCGCCACTGGAGCCGGCATGGCCTACCTCGACCGCATCGAGGCGTGCAATCGCTGCGACCCCACCCACTTCCTGCCGTTTCGCGCCGCGGGGGTCACGGTCGGCTGGCTGCGTCCCGACTTCGCCACCCGCCTGGAGCGCTTCCCCGAGGTGTTCCAGCGCAGCGGCGACGGCGTGGCGCTGCAGCGGTCGCTGTGGACCTTCGAGGCGGCCAGCGAGGCGCTCGACCGGGTGGTCCGGGCGCTGGTCGACGACGGCGTGATCACCCGCTACCACGGTGAGCGCTACCCGGTGACGCCGGCGGGGCGCGAGCGCGCGCTGTGCACCCTCGACCGGGCCGCGGCGCCGCACTTCGGCGTGCGCGCCTTCGGCCAGCATCTCAACGGCTTCGTCCGGCGCCGCGACGAGTTGCTGGTCTGGGTCGCGCGGCGGGCGCGCGACAAGTGGAACTTCCCCGGGCGGCTCGACCAGATGGTGGCCGGCGGCCTGCCCTACGAATTGTCGCTGACGGAGAACCTGGTCAAGGAGTGTGCCGAGGAGGCGTCGCTGCCGGCGGCGCTGGCGCTGGCGGCGCGCCCGGTGGGCGCGATCACCTACTGCCAGGAGAGCGTCCACGGCCTGAAGCCGGACGTGATCTACACCTACGACCTCGAGCTGCCGGCCCAAGCCACCCCGCGCGTCGGCGACGGCGAGGTGGAGGGGTTCGAGCTCTGGTCGCTGGAGCAGCTGGCGCGGACGCTGCGCGACAGTGAGGCGTTCAAGCCCAACTGCGCTCTGGTGGCGATCGACTTCCTCATCCGCCACGGCCACATCGACCCCGGCGAACCCGACTACCTGGCCATCGTCGCCGGCCTGCGGCGGCCGCCGACCCTGACCGCCGCGACCGGCTGACCGGGTTCAGGCGGGGGCCGGCGCCGCCGCGGCGATCTCGGCCCGGACCGTGTCCATGTCGAGCTCGCGCGCCTTGGCGATGACGTCGTCGAGGGCCGCCTCCGGCAGCACGCCCGGCTGGGCCAGCAGGATCACCTGCTGGCGGATCACCATCACCGTCGGGATCGAGCGGATCTGGAACTGGGCGGCCAGCGCCTGTTCCTCCTCGGTGTTGACCTTGGCGAAGACCACCTCGGGATGGCGCGCCGACACCTTTTCGTAGATCGGGGCGAAGCTGCGGCATGGGCCGCACCACGGGGCCCAGAAATCGATCAGCACCAGGTCGTTGTCGGTGACGGTCGTCTCGAACGTCGCCTCGGTCAGTTCCACTACGGCCATGTCGGTTCTCCAGCACAAGGGGATGCTGAAGTATATCAGAAAGTACTTATATTGGTTCCTTGACCTTGTGCAACCGGCGCGGATGGGCGCCGGGCATGGGTCCGGTTACGGTCGAAGCGGTCGGCTCAGGCGCGACCGACGTTGCTGTCGGTCGGGGTGTGGTAGTACTCACTCTCGTGAGCGTACTCGTCGGTCAGGCGACGCAGCACCGCCAGGCGCGCCTCGGCGGTGCTGACCTCGGTGCACTCCTCGCAGCGCGGGTCGCCGCAGGGCTGGCGGGCGTAGAGCCAGTACTGGATGGCGCCGGCGAGCAGGCCGTCGGCGATGTCCCACAGGTGCGCCTCCTGGTCCTCATCGGCCAGCCGGTTGCCGAGTTCGACCGCCTCGCTGGCGGCGACGTCGTAGGGATTCTCTTGGTCGGACATGGGGCCTTGGTCGGACATGGGCGCGGCCTCGCAAAGCGAATGCGGGAAGGGAGCAGCGACAATCTTACCAGATGCGGCGATCGCACCGGCGGCGCGCCGACTACACTCTGCGCTGCATCCACGCCGGGTGCGCCGAGCAGGAGCGCGACATGCCCGCCTACCTCCTGGCCGACGTGGCCCCCCACGACATGGCCGCCTACCGCGCCAGCGGTTACCTCGAGGCGGTGGTGCGCATCGCCGCCGAGTTCGGCGGCCGCTACCTCGCACGCGGTGGCGACATGGTCCGCCTCGAGGGCGACTGGGAGCCGCGGCGCATGGTCATCATCGAGTTCCCGAGCATGGCCGACCTGCGCGCCTGGTACACCTCCGAGGCGTACGCGCCGTGGCGCGAGGTGCGCCAGCGGCTGGCCGACTCGCGCCTGGTCGCGGTCGACGGCCTGCTGCCGCGGTGAGCGCTGCCGGGTTCGCGCTGACGGTGCTCGGCAGCGGCAGCGGCGTGCCGCTGCTGGAGCGGGCCTGCGCCGGCTACTGGCTGCAGGCACCGGGGGTCTCGGCGCTGGTCGACTGCGGCAGCGGCGTGCTGCGCCGACTGGCCGAGGCCGGCGGCGACTACCGGACGCTGGACGCGGTGTTCGTCACCCACGTCCATCCCGACCACATCGGCGAACTGGCGCTGCTGCTGCATGCCCTCAAGGCGACCCCTGGGTTTCGCCGCGAACGACCGCTGCATCTGTTCGGCCCGGCCGGCTTCACCGCCTTTGTCGCCGACCGGGTGACGCCGGTGGCACCACCGAAGCGGCTCGACCTGCGCGTCGCCGAGGTGACGGCGGAATTCGGCTTCCAGGGGCTGACCGTGCGTACCACACCGACCGCGCACAGCCCGCGCCTGGCCAGCGTCGCCTACCGCTTCGAGCACGGCGGTCGCGCCGCGGTGGTCACCGGGGATGCCGACTGGGACCCGGCGCTGGTCGCCTTCGCCCGCGGCGCGGAGCTGCTGGTCGCCGACTGCAGCTTTCCCGATGCGCTGAAGGTGACGGGCCACATGGCCGCCTCCGAGTGCGGCCGCCTGGCCGCCGCCGCCGCGGTCGGGCGGCTGGTGCTGAGCCACCTCTACCCGGTTGCGGCGGCGCACGAGACGCGCCTGGCCGAGGCGCGCGCGGCCGGCGCCGGCACGGTGCTGCTGGCGCACGACGGCCTGCGCCTGGAACTCGCGCCGCCTTAGGGCTTGAGAAGAAATCGTAGCGAGCGGTTTGAGCGCAAGGCGGACGGAGCGCAGCGACGAGACATATCGAGTGGATAGGCGAGGAGCGAGCACCGCCCAACGCAGCGATCGGACCGCGCAGTAGATTTATTCTCAAGCTCTGACGCCGGTCAGTGAGTCGTTCACCCCGCGGGGCGACAATGACGCCCCCTCACGCAGGAGCCACGCCATGCCCGCCCATCGCAACGTCTTCGGCGAACCGCTCGACACCTGTTCCATGGCCCCGCGCACCGGCTTTACCCGCAGCGGGGCGTGCGAGAGCGGTCCCGAGGACCTCGGCGTGCACAGCGTCTGCATCCAGGTGACCGCCGAGTTCCTCGCCTTCAGCCGCGACCGCGGCAACGACCTCTCCACCCCGCTGCCCGAGTTCGGCTTCCCCGGCCTCAAGCCGGGCGACCGCTGGTGCCTGTGCGCGGCGCGCTGGCAGGAGGCGCTCGCCGCCGGCCGGGCGCCGAAGGTGGTGCTGCGCGCGACCCATGCGCGCACCCTCGACGCGATCGAGTTCGCCGACCTTAAGGCGCACGCCCTCGACCTCAGCTGAGAGCTCGAGAAGAAATCTACTGCGCGGTCCGATCGCTGCTTTGGACGGTGCTCGCTCCTCGCCTATCGATCTGATATGTCTCGTCGCTGCGCTCCGTCCGCCTTGCGCTCAAACCGCTCGCTACGATTTCTTCTCGAGCTCTGAGGCGCGCGGACTCCGCTACAATCGGCGCCTTTGCCACCGAGGGCGCCCCCCTGTCCGAGCTCAACCCCGCCCAGCGTGAGGCGGTCCACCACGTCGCCGGCCCCCTGCTGGTGCTGGCCGGGGCCGGCAGCGGCAAGACGCGCGTGATCACGCGCAAGATCGCCCACCTGATCGGGCGCTGCGGCCTGGCGCCGGAGCACGTCGCCGCGGTCACCTTCACCAACAAGGCGGCGCGCGAGATGCGCGCGCGGGCGGCGCGGCTGCTGCCGGCGGCGGCGGCGCAGGCGCTGACTGTCTGCACCTTCCACACCCTCGGCCTGCGCATCCTGCGGCGCGAGGCGCGGCGCTTCGGCTACCGGCCCGGCTTCTCGATCTTCGACGCCCAGGACGCGGCCAACCTGCTGCGCGAACTGCTGCGCGCCGCCGGCGACGCCCGGCCCGACCCGGCCCCGCTGCAGTGGCGCATCTCGGCGTGGAAGAACGACCTGGTCGACCCGGAGCAGGCGGCGGCGGCGGCGAGCGACCCGGCGGCGCTGGCCGCGGCCGAGTTCTACGCCGCCTACCAGCGCCACCTGCAGGCGTTCAACGCGGTCGATTTCGATGACCTGATCGTGCGCCCGGTGGTGCTGTTCCGCGACCACCCCGAACTGCTCGGCGCCTGGCGCGAGCGCCTGCGCTACCTGCTGGTGGACGAGTACCAGGACACCAACGGCGCCCAGTACGCCCTGGTGCAGCAGCTGGTCGGCGGCCGCCGCGGCCTGACCGTGGTCGGCGACGACGACCAGTCGATCTACGCCTGGCGCGGCGCCCGGCCGGAGAACCTGCAGCGGCTGGAGCAGGATTTCCCCGACCTCAGGGTGATCCGGCTGGAGCAGAACTACCGCTCGGCCGGGCGCATCCTCAAGGCGGCCAACGCCCTGATCGCCCACAACCCGCACCTGTACCAGAAGCGGCTCTGGAGCGCGCTCGGCTACGGCGAGCCGCTGCGCGTGCTGCGCTGCGAGGACGAGGCGCACGAGGCGCGCCGGGTCACCTCGGCGCTGCTCGAGCACCGCTTCCGCAGCGGCAGCCGCTTCGGCGACTACGCCATCCTCTACCGCGGCAACCACCAGTCGCGGCCGTTCGAGGCGGCGCTGCGCGAGGCGCGCATCCCGCACCAGGTCAGCGGCGGCACCGCCTTTTTCGACCGCGCAGAGGTCAAGGACGTGGTCGGCTACCTGCGCCTGCTGGCCAACCCCGACGACGACGCGGCCTTCCTGCGCGTGGTCAACGCGCCGCGCCGCGGCATCGGCCCGACCACGCTCGAGGCGCTGGGCCGCTACGCCCAGCAGCGCGGCCGCGGCCTGCTGGCGACCTGCGCCGACCTCGGCCTGGCCAGCCACGTTAGCGGCGCGCCGCTGGAGCGGCTGCGCCGGTTTGCCGACTGGGTCGCGCGCACCGCGACGCGGGCGCGCGCCGAGGCCGACCCGGTCGCGCTGGTCGGCGACCTGCTCGACCAGAGCGGCTACCGCGCCTGGCTGCTCAAGTCGGCGCGCGACCCGCGCGGCGCCGAGCGGCGCCTGGACCACGTCGACGCCCTGCTCGACTGGCTGACACAGGCCGCGGCAGAGCTGCGCGGCGGCCTCGAGGCGCTGGTCGACCGGCTCTGCCTGCAGGACCTGCTCGAGCGCGACGACCCGGCCGGCGACCGGGTCGCGCTGATGACCCTGCACGCGGCCAAGGGGCTGGAGTTCCCGCACGTCTTCGTGGTCGGCATGGAAGAGGGGCTGCTGCCGCACCGCAGCAGCGTCGACAGCGGCGACCTCGACGAGGAGCGACGCCTGGCCTACGTCGGCATCACCCGGGCGCAGCAGACCCTGACCTTTTCGCTGGCGGCGCGCCGGCGGCGGGCGCGCCAGCTGCAGAGCTGCACCCCGAGCCGCTTTCTCGACGAACTGCCGCGGGAGGAGCTGGTGTTCGAGGGCGGCGGCGACGAGGACCCGGTGCAGAAGCAGGCGCGCGGCCGCGCGGCCCTGGCCCACCTGCGCGCTCTGGTCGCCGAGCCTGGCCCGGCCGCCGGCGATCGGACATAGTGGGCCCGAGGCGACCCGCGCTGGAGGAGCGACCATGAGCCCGCGCACCGAGCGGCCGGCCACGGCCAGCCTGGAACACTTGCTGCGCCTGTTCACCGTGCCGGAAACGGCCGACTCGACGCTGGCGCGGATCGAGCAGGCGCTGTCGGCCAACCTCGCCGGCTTCCTCGGTGACCACGTCGTCGCCAGCGCCCGCAGCCTGGCCGACATCGAGGCCGACTTCGCCGACACCCGCCTGCCCGAGGCGCCAACCTTCGTCTCCGACCAGGCCGAGTTCCTGCTCGACAAGGTGGTCGCCGAGTCGGTGCACACCGCCGCCCCCGGCTTTGTCGGCCACATGACCACCGCCCTGCCCTACTTCATGCTGCCGCTGACCAAGCTGCTGACCGGGCTCAACCAGAACCTGGTCAAGACCGAGACCTCGAAGGCGTTCACGCCGCTCGAGCGCCAGGTGCTGGGCATGCTCCACCGGCTGGTCTACGGCCGCGACGACGCCTTCTATGCGGCGCGGCTGCACGACCCCGGCCACGCCCTCGGCGCCTTCGGCTCCGGCGGCACGGTGGCCAACCTGACCGCGCTCTGGGTGGCGCGCAACCGCGCCTTCCCGGCCGGCGACGGCTTTGCCGGCATCGCCCGCGCCGGTTTCGCCGCGGCGCTGCGCCACCACGACTGCGCCGGCGCCGTGATCCTGGCATCGGCCCGCGGCCACTACTCGCTGGCCAAGGCGGCCGACCTCCTCGGCCTCGGCCGCGACCAGCTGGTGGCGGTGGCCAGCGACCGCGACGACCGGGTGCGCCCGGACGCCGTCGCCGCCGCGGGCCGCGCCTGGCAGGCGCGCGGCTACCGGGTGCTGGCCATCGTCGGCGTCGCCGGCACCACCGAGACCGGCCGCGTCGACCCGCTCGCCGCCCTGGCCGAGGTCGCCGCCGACCACGCCACCCACTTCCACGTCGACGCCGCCTGGGGCGGGCCGACGCTGTTCTCGCCGCGCTACCGCAACCTCCTCGCCGGCATCGAGCGCGCCGACTCGGTGACCCTCGACGCCCACAAGCAGCTCTACGTCCCGCTCGGCTGCGGCATCGCGCTGTTCCGCGACCCGCAGGCGCTCAACGCCGTCGAGCACCACGCCGCCTACGTCATCCGCGCCGGCTCGCGCGACCTCGGCAGCCGCACCCTGGAGGGGTCGCGCCCCGGCCTGGCGCTGCTGGTCCACAGCGGCCTGCGCGTCTTCGGCCGCCAGGGCTACGCGCTGCTGATCGAGCGCGGCATCGAGCTGGCGCGCGACTTCGCCGCGCGCATCGCGGCGGCACCCGATTTCGAGCTGATCACCGCGCCGGAGCTCAACATCCTCACCTACCGTTACGCCCCGGCCTGGTGGCAGGCGGCCTGGCGCGCCGCCGACCCGGCGGGCCGGGCGCGGCTCGACGCCGGGCTGAACGAGGTTACGGTGACGTTGCAGCGCTGCCAGCGGGCGCGCGGGCTCAGCTTCGTCTCGCGCACCACGCTGGCGTTCGACGACCGGCCGGAGCCGGTGACGGTGTTCCGCGTCGTGCTGGCCAACCCGCTGACCACGCCGGCGATCCTCGACGCCATGCTCGACGAGCAGCGGGCGCTGGCGGCCGCGTCCCCGGCGGCGGAGCAGCTGGCGGCGCTGCGCGCGCAGGCCGGGCCGGCGGCGTGATCCCGTGCCAGGTGGCGGCGGCCGTCAGCCCGGCTTGTCGTCGCCGCCGTCACCGAACAGCGCGCGCAGTTGGTCCAGCGGGTCCGGCCCGGTGTCGGGCGCATCCGGGTCGACCGGCGCCGCGGGCTCGTTGGCCGCGGCGCCGTCGAACAGCGACGCCAGCCGGTCGCGCGCCTGCTCGGCGGCGGTCAACGGGCCGTCGTGGGCGCCGGGACGGAGGGTGAACCAGGGGCAGAAGTTGGCCTGATCGACCGTGCGCGCCGGCTCGGCCTGCTCGTGGCTGCAGTTGCTCGGGTACTGCGGGGCGAAGAAACGGCACATGCGGCAGACGTGCAGGTCGCTGCCGCAGCCGCGGCACTGCTCCAGCCGCGGGAAGATGCGCGGCAGGTCGTCGCGCAGCCGCTCGCCGCAGCGCCAGCAGACCAGGTCGGCGGCCATCATGCCCTCCCACGGTTTCCTGTGGCCACTATAGAAACGAACCGGCCGATGCGGCAAGCGGCCCCGCCCGCGGGGTCAGTCGGCGGCGTCCTCCGCGGCGCCACCGACGGTCCGGCGCAGCAGCGGGCCGATGGTCAGCCCCTGGACCAGGATCGAGAAGACCACCACCACGTAGGTCGCCGCGACCAGCGGGTCGCGCACCGGCGAGGGCGGCAGCGACAGTGCCAGCGCCACCGAAATGCCGCCGCGCAGGCCACCCCAGGTCAGCAGCTTGACCACGTGCGGGCTGAAACTGCGCCGCGCCCGCAGCAGCCCGACCGGCAGGCCGACGCTGAGCAGCCGCGCCAGCAGCACCGCCGGGATCAGCAGCAGCCCGGCGACCAGGTATTCGCCGCGGAAGCTCAGCACCAGCAGCTCCATGCCGATGAGCAGGAAGAGCACGGCGTTGAGGGTCTCGTCGACCAGCTCCCAGAAGGTGTCGAGGTGTTCGCGGGTCCGCTCCGACATGCCGAGCCGGCGGCCGTGGTTGCCGATCAGCAGCCCGGCGACGACGATGGCGATCGGCGCCGACAGGTGCCACGCCTCGGCCAGGGCGTAGAGCCCGGTCGCCAGCGCCAGCGTGATCAGCACCTCGACCTGGTAGTTGTCGACCGTGGCCAGCATGCGGTAGACGAGCCAGCCGCCGGCGGCGCCGAACAGCGCGCCGCCGACCGCCTCCTGCAGGAACAGCCAAGCGATGGCGCCGGGTGTGGCGGCGGTGGTGCCGCTGGCCACGCCGAGCAGCACCAGGAAGACGACCACGGCGACGCCGTCGTTGAACAGCGACTCGCCGGTGATCTTGGTCGCCAGGCTCTCCGGCGCGCCGGCGCTCTTGAGGATGCCGAGCACGGCGATCGGGTCGGTCGGCGCGATCAGGGCGCCGAACACCAGGCACCAGATCAACGGCACCTCGACGCCGACCAGGGCGAACACCAGCCAGGCAAAGCCGCCGGCGAGGAAGGTCGCCCCGAGCACGCCGAGGCTGGCCAGCAGCGCGATCACCCGCCCCTGCCGGGCCAGGTCGTCGAGGTTGACGTGCAGCGCGCCGGCGAACAGCAGGAAGGCGAGCATGCCGTGCAGCAGGGTGTCGTCGAAGTCGACCGCGTGCAGCATGGCCGCCGCCATGGCCTCGACACCGCTGCCGAGCGGCCCGGCCAGCTGCAGGGCGAGCGAGACCACCAGCGCCACCAGCATCACGCCGATGGTCTGCGGCAGGCGCAGCACGCGGTGGTTGAAGTAGCTCGACAGCGCGGCGAGGGTGAGCAGCGTGGCCAGCAGCTGGAACAGGGTCATCGGGGCGGCCGTCCACAAGGAGGCTGCCGAGTCTAGCAGAGCCTCCGGGAGGCAGCGCCCCGCGCCGCCGCTCTGGCGGTTGCCAGCCCCGGGTCCTTGGCGTAGTTTGGCGGTGCCACGTCCCCGCCCCATGGCCGCAGAGCACACGGTGGGAGAGTGCAGATCCGTGGCCCAGGGATGGCGCGCTTGGCGCCCGGCGACCCCAGGGTCGGGCAGGTTTCCCTACCCGAACCACCCAGCGCGGCCCGCGTGGATCCGAGCGACAGGTACAGCGTTGAAGGCGAAACGGCGAGAGCGACTTTGGGGGCTGCTGTTGCTGGGTGGCGTGCTCGCGGCCGGCGCGTGGTTCGTCGAGCTGCGCGACGACCGGCGCATCGAGGCGGCCCACGCCGAGGCGGGGAGGCTGGCGTTGGCCGAGGCGACGGCGCTGCGCCAGCAGCTGGAGCGCTCGATCTCCTCGGTCACGGCGCTCGGTTCGATCATCCGCCAGTTCGGCGATATCCCCGACTTTCAGGCGCTCGCCGGCGACATGATCGTCAGCTACGGCGGCATCACCAACCTGCAGCTGGCGCCGGGCGGGATCATCCGCGCCATCCATCCGCTGGCCGGCAACGAGCGCGCGCTCGGCCTCGACCTGCTCGCTCCGGCCACCCCCGGCAGCGGCGCGGCCCGCGTCGCGCGCGACCAGCAACGGCAGACACTGACCGGGCCGCTGCGGGTGATCCAGGGCGGGGTTGCGCTGATTGCGCGCAGCCCGGTGTTCGTGCCCGACCCGGCCGGGGGCGAACGGTTCTGGGGGTTCGCCACGGCGCTGATCCGGATCGACGACCTGATCCGCGCCTCCCACCTGGACCGGCTCGACCAGGCCGGCTTCGACTTTGCGCTGACCCGGCTCGACGACCCGACCGTGGACGCCCCATTCGCCAGCTCGAGCCGGACGCCGCTGCCCGATCCGGCGACGTTCAGGTTCGCTGTCGCCGACGGGACCTGGGAACTGGCCATGACCCCGCACGCCGGTTGGCGCGACCGTGCCGCCCTGGCCGAGGACGGCCTGTTCGCCCTGGGCGTCAGCCTGTTGGCCGGCCTGCTGATCTGGTTGCAGCTGCGCCGCCCGGCGCAGCTCGCCACCGAGGTGGCGCGCAGCACCCAGGACCTGGATGCGATCAACCGCGACCTGCGGCGCCGGGTCGACGAGCGGCACGCCGCGGAGATGGCGCTGCGCGAGAGCGAGGCGCGCAACCGTGGCGTGCTGGAGAACGCCACCGACGGACTGTTCGTCCACGACGAGACGGGTCGTTTCGTCGAGGTCAACCCGGAGGCGTGCCGCCTGCTCGGCTACACGCGTGACCAGCTGCTGCAGCTGGGCGTCAGCGACATCGTCACCCAAGAGGATGGGGTTGCCCTCGCCACGGTCTGGCCGCGGATGGCCGACGGCGAGACGGGCACCTTCAGCGGCCACCTGCGCTGCAAGGAGGGCACTTGCTACCCGGTCGAGGTCCGCGTCGGGCGCGTCATGGAGTCGGTGCTGGGGCGGCCGCTGTTCATTGCCGTGGCCCGCGACATGTCCGAGCAGCTGGCGCTACGGGCGACCCTCGAGCAGGCCAACCGCGACCTCGAACGCCAGGTCGACCTGCGTACCGCCGAGCTGCGCACGGTCAACCGGAACCTGATCCGGGAGACCCAGGAGCGGCAGCAGGCGGAGGCCGAACTGCGCGTGGCCAAGGGCGCAGCCGAGACCGCCAGCCAGGCCAAGAGCCAGTTCCTCGGCCTCATCAGCCACGAGATCCGCACGCCGATGAACGGCATGCTCGGCATGCTCAGCCTGCTGCTGGAGACCGAGTTGAGGCCGGAGCTGCGCGGTTATGCCGAGGTGGCGGACGCCTCGGGCAAGCTGCTGATGGGTCTGCTCGGCGAGCTGGTCGACATCTCACGGATCGAGCGCAACCAGCCGTCCTTGCACCGGGTCGAGGTCGAGATCATCCGCCTGCTGCAACAGGTCACCGAACTGCACCGTTGGCGGGCGCGGGAGAAGTCGCTGGAGCTGCGCCTGGAGTGTGCCCCGGGGCTGCCGGCATGGGTCCTGGTCGATGCCGGACGTCTGCGCCAGGTGCTCAACAACCTGATCGGCAATGCGGTGAAATTCACCGACCAGGGGCGGGTGACCGTGGTCGCCGAGTGCCCCCGTGCCGGTTGGCTGCGGCTCGCCGTGGCCGACACCGGGGTCGGGATCAAGCCCGAAGCGCAGCGGCTGATCTTCGACTCCTTCGCCCAGGCCGACCGCTCGATCGTCCGTCGTTACGGGGGCACCGGCCTCGGGCTGGCGATCGCGAGGCAGCTGGTCGAGATCATGGGCGGGTCGATCGAGGTCGAGAGTCGACCCGGTCACGGCAGCACCTTTGTCGTCGACTTGCCGGCGGACGAGGTGCGCGAGGCCCCCCGGGCCGAAGCCGAAGCCGAGGCCGCGCCCGTGACCAGCGGCCCCTGGCGCGTGCTGGTGGCCGAGGACAACGTCGTCAATCAGCGGGTCGCGACCGGGATGCTCAAGCACCTCGGTTGCACGGTCACCGCGGTGGCCGACGGCCGCGAGGCCCTCGACGCCCTGGTCAACGACCGCTTCGATCTGGTGCTGATGGACTGCCAGATGCCCGGGCTGGACGGTTACGAAGCAACCCGGCAGCTGCGCCTGCGCGAGGTCGCCGGAGCGCATCTGCCGGTGGTGGCGATGACCGCGCATGTCCTGCCCGAGGACGTGGCGCGCTGCCGCATCGCGGGCATGGACGACCATCTGCCCAAGCCGGTGACGCTCGAGCGCCTGCGCCGGGTGCTCGAACGCTGGGCGCGACGACCGCAGGTGAGCGGCGACCATGGCTGAGCGAACGGTGCCATCGAATCCGGAACGTTGGCCGGCCCGCGTCGGCGGCCTGCTGGTGGCCGCCGCGATTCTGTGGTTCGGCTACGGCTACCTGCAGCTGCAGCAGGAGCAGCAGTTGCTGCAGCAGCGCCAGGCGGTCGCCGAGGTGGCCGCGGCGCAGGCCTTTACGCTGCAACAGCAGTTGGTCCGCTCGCTGTCGGCGACCTATGCCCTGGCCACGGTGCTGCGCCAGTACCGCGACATCCCCGACTTCGCGGCCCTGGCCGGGGACCTGATCGCGAGCTACGGCGGTATTTCCAACCTGCAGCTGGCCCCGGGCGGCGTAGTCAGCGCCATCCACCCGTTGGCCGGCAACGAGCGAGCGCTCGGCCATGACCTGCTCAACGACCCGCAGCGGCGCGACGAGGCGCTGCGCGCCATCGACACGCGGGAGCTGACCCTGGCCGGACCGTTTGAACTGATCCAGGGCGGCACGGCGGTGATCGGACGCCTGCCGGTGTTCAGCAACGAGGACGACTTCTGGGGCTTTGCCATCGCGCTGGTCCGCCTGCCGCTGCTGATTGACGCCGCGGACCTCGGCCAGCTCGAGCGTGCCGGGCTCGACTACGCGCTGTGGCGGATCGATCCCCGCTCGGGCGCGCGCCACGAATTCGCCCGCTCGCGCCCGCTGCCGCTGCCCGAGGCGGAGCATGTGGGCTTCGCGGTCGCCGGTGGCCGGTGGACGCTGGCCGTGATGCCGCACGCGGGCTGGGTTACGCCACCGCTCTCCCGCGAGGGCCAGTTGCTGGTGCTGCTCGCCGCCGGCATGGCCGGGCTGCTGGTCATGACGCTGCTGCAGCGCCCGGCCGAGCTGCGCCTCCAGGTGGCGCGCCGCCGGGCCGAGCTGGAGGCGGCCAACCGCGCGCTCCATGCCGAGGTCGAGGAGCGTGACCGGGTGGAGCGGGCGCTACGTTGGAGCGAGGGACGGCTGCGCCAGTTCATCGAGTACGCGGGCGATGCCATCTTCCTGCACGACACCCACGGGCAGCTGCTGAACGTCAATCGCGAGGCGTGCCAGCTGCTCGGCTACAGTCGGGCGGAACTTCTGGCGCTGCCACTGTCGCGGATTGCGCTGGGGTTCAGGCTGGACACGCAGCAATGGGCGGACGCCGCCCTGTTGCCGGGCACCGCGGTCACGTTCGATGAACGCTTGCGCCGGGTCGGGCGCGAGCCGTGTCCGGTGGCGCTCAAGGTGGCCGCCTTCGACTGCGAGGGGCGCCGACTCTATGTCACCTTCGCCCGCGACATCAGCGAACGCCTGGTCGCCGACGCCGCGCTGGCGCGGACGCGCGACGAGCTGGAAGTGCGCGTGAGCCAGCGGGCCGCCGCGCTGGAAGCGGCCAACGAACGCCTGGTCAGGGAGATCGCCGAGCGGCGCGAGGCCGAGGCGGCGCTGCGCACCGCCCTGGGGGTGGCCGAGGAGGCGGATGCCGCCAAGAGCCGCTTCCTGGCCAACCTCAGTCACGAGATCCGCGCGCCGATGAACGGCCTCCTGGGCATGCTCAACCTGCTCCGCGACCACCCGCTGTCGGCGGAGCAGCGCGACTATGTCGCGACCGCGCTGCATTCCGGCGAGAGTCTGCTGCAACTGCTCGACGACCTGCTCGACCTGTCCCGCATCGAGGCCGGCCACATGGCGCTCGACCCGGTGGAGACCGAGCTGCGGCCGTGGCTGGAAGCGCAGCTCGTCGGGCCGCGCGCGCGGTCCGTGGCGCGCGCGATCGCCTTCACCTGCGCCGTCGATCCCGCCCTGCCGACCTGGGCCCGGTTCGACGCGGCCCGGCTCGGTCAGGTGCTCTACAACCTGCTCGACAACGCGATCAAGTTCACCCCGGACGGCGGCACGGTGGCGTTGCGTCTCGAAGCGACCGCTTCGGCGGCCCTGCGGGTGGTGGTGCGCGACACCGGCGTCGGCATCCCGCAGGCGGCGGTCGGGCGCATCTTCGACGCCTTCGTCCAGGTCGAGGAGACGCTGACCCGGCGCCACGGCGGACCCGGGCTCGGGCTGGCCATCTCCAGTCGCCTGGTTGACCTGATGGGCGGGCGGATCGTGGTGCAGAGCACGGTCGACGCCGGCAGCACGTTCACCTTCACGCTGCCGCTGGAGGCGTGTGAGGCGCTGGCGGAACAGGCCCCCGGTGACCGCCCGGACGGGCATGGCGCACCCACCGTGCTGGTCGCCGAGGACGACCACACCAGCCAGCAGGTGGCCCTGGCCATGCTGCAGCGGCTCGGCTGCCGGACCGTGTTGGCGGGGGATGGCCGGGCCGCGGTCGCGGCGGTGACCGCGGGGGCGTTCGACCTGGTGTTGATGGACTGTCGCCTGCCGGAAATGGACGGCTTCTCGGCCACCGCTGCGATCCGTCGGCACGAACAGGTGACCGGCCACCGGGTCCCGATCCTGGGCGTCTCTGGCGACGTCGACCCGGCCACGGTGGCGGCCTGCCGTGACGCCGGCATGGACGGCCATCTCGGCAAGCCGCTGCAGCTCGCCATGCTGCGCGCGCTGCTGGCCCGCTGGGCGCCGCACTGGAACCCTTCCGGCTGAGCTGCAGTCGGGGGCGTCAGTCCGGGCGCTGGTGATTGCCACGGCGGCTTCCCCGGCGCGGTTGCGTCTGGCACGGCGACCGGGGTAGCTTCGGGCATGATCGACAAGCACTACATCACGGCGCAGGCGCTGCTCGAGGATTCGTTCCGCCTCGCCCTGATGATCCTGACCAGCGGCTTTCGCCCCAGTTTCATCGTCGGCGTCTGGCGCGGCGGCACGCCGGTCGGGATCGCCGTGCAGGAGCTGTTCGACGCCTTCGGGGTGGCCTCCGACCACATCGCCATCCGCACCTCCTCCTACACCGGTATCGGCGAACGGGCCAAGAAGGTCCGGGTGCACGGCCTCGGGTATGTCGTGCGCAACGTCAACGCCGACGACCCGCTGCTGCTGGTCGACGACGTCTTCGACACCGGCCTCAGCCTGCAGGCGGTGATCAGCAACCTGCGCGAGCGTTGCCGGCGCAACATGCCCGCGGAGGTCCGCATCGCCACCCCCTGGTACAAGCCGGCCAACAACCAGACCGACCTGGCGCCCGACTATTTCGTCCACCAGACCGACCGCTGGCTGATCTTCCCGCACGAACTCGACGGCCTGACCCGCGCCGAGATCCTGGCCCACAAGCCCGGCCTGCGCGCGCTCTACGAGGAGTTCGGGGTTTAGCCTGGGCGGCGCCATCTGCTACCCTGCGCAGCCCAGCGAATCCGACCCGATGGATGCCGAGATGAGTAACGATCCCGCCGCCGACCTGAAGATGGACCCCGCCGAGCTCTACCTCGAGGAGACCTTCACCGACAACAAGGTCGGCGCCATCCGGCGCCTGACGCCGGTCGACCGCGACGGCGCGACCGACCCGTCGCGGCCGGTGCACTACGTCGGCCAGGCGCAGCTGCTGACGCCGATGGGGGCCATCCCGCTGACGTTCCAGATCGAGGCCGACTCGCTCGGCGACGCGGTGGACAAGTTCGCCCCCGCGGCCGAGCGCCAGCTCGAGGAGACCGCGCGCCAGATCGAGGAGGCGCGGCGCGAGGCCGCCTCGCAGATCGTCATCCCCAAGGGCGGTCAGGGTTTCGGCGGCCCAGGCGGCCTGCCCGGGGGTGGCCTGAAGCTGCCCTGACCGGCGCCGGGTCCCGGCCGACGCGTTCGGCTCCCGGGCCGGCGCTCGCTGCCGCAGCATCCCGCCGGCACAGTACACTGTGTGGCGCGCCCGGTTCGCTGCGGGCGTAACCTGGAGTCGATGCCGATGGCCCGATGGCCGCTGTTGCTGATCGCTCTGGCGCTGGTAACCGGCGTGCACGGCTACGAGTTCCCGCATGCCAGCCCGTTCGTGGCCACGGTCCTCGGTACGCCGCCGTCATTGCGGGCGGAGCTGCCGACGCTGCGCGAGCTGCCGCGCCGGGAGCTGACGCTGACGCTGTTTCCCGAGCGCGAGGTGCCCGGGGTCTTCTGGTACGACCGCGAGCTGCGGTTCTCGCTGGTCGCCCAGCGCGGCCCGGCGCCGCTGGCGTTCGTCATCGCCGGCACCGGCGTCAGCGCCAACAGCGGCAAGATGCCGATCCTGCAGCGCGTGCTCTACGGCGCCGGCTTCCACGTGCTGTCGCTGCCGTCGCCGACCCACGCCAACTTTGTCACGGCGGCGTCGAGTACCCGGCTGCCGGGCCATCCCGAGACCGACGCCCACGACCTTTACCGGGCGATGGAGCTGGCCTATGCGCAGGTCGCCCCCGGCCTCGAGGTGGACCATTTCGTCCTCGTCGGCTACAGCCTCGGCGGGCTGCATGCGGCGTTTGTCACCCGGGTCGACGACGAGCGCAAGCGGTTCGACTTCCGCCGCGTGCTGATGATCAACCCGCCGGTCAGCCTGTTCGAATCGGTCGCCCGGATCGACGCCATGGTCGAGGCCTCCGGGCTGCTCGAGCCGGCGCGCTACCGCGCCTTCAGCGACGACATCTTTCGCCAGTTCGCCGACATCTACCGCGGCAGCGACGCCGTCTCCTACACCGGCGAAGAGTTCCTGTTCCAGGCCTACCGCGAGATGCAGCCGTCGGACGCCACCCTGGCGGCCCTGATCGGACTGGTGTTCCGCTTTTCGTCGGCCAACATGGTGTTCGTCAGCGACGTGCTGACCACCGCCAACTACATCAAGCCGGTCAACCTCGAGCTGACCCCGGCCACCTCGCTGACCGCGTTCGGTCAGGTCGCCATGGAGGTCAGCTACGTCGACTACTTCAACGACCTCTACGCCCCCTACTTCCGCCAGCGCTTTCCCGGCGTGACCGACCGCGAGTTGATCGACCAGGCGTCGTTGCGGGCGCTGGCGCAGACGCTGCGCCACGACCGGCGCATCGGCCTGCTGCACAACGCCGACGACATCGTCATGCTGCCGGGCGAGGTCGACTACCTGGCCGGGCTGCTCGGCGCGCGCGCGGTGATCTACCCGCGCGGCGGCCACTGCGGCAACCTCGACCACCGCGACAACGTCGCCGCCATGGTCGCCTGGCTGCGCGACGAATGAGCCGCCGTCGCGGCGCGGCCGGGCGCGGTCGACCGCTGCGGCTGGCGACGCTCCTGCTGGTCGGCCTGCTCGCCGGCTGCAGTGCCCGGCCGGAGCGGGTCGCGGACAGCGCCGAGGGCGAGATCGTCCAGCCGCGGCGTCCGGCCAGCGCCGTGGCCGGGGCGCAGGGCAAGTACGGCATCGACGCCGTCTACGATCCGTGGGAGGCGCTGAACCGGCGCGTCTACAAGTTCAACGCCCAGTTCGACCGCCACCTCCTGCTGCCGCTGGTCGACGGCTACCGCGCCGTGACGCCGGACTACGTCGAAGACCGGGTCAGCGATTTCCTGGCCAACCTCGGCGACCTGCGCACCCTGATCAACGCGGCGCTGCAGCTGAAGGTCGGCCTCACCGCGCGGACCCTGTCGCGCCTGATGTTCAACACCACCTTCGGCGTGTTCGGCCTGTGGGACGTCGCCAGTGGCATGGAGCTGCCGCGCCAGCGCGAGGACTTCGGCCAGACCCTGGGCCACTACGGGGTCGGTCCCGGGCCCTACCTGGTGCTGCCGGTGTACGGCCCGGCGAACCTGCGCGACGGCGCCGGGCTGGCCTTCGACCTGGCCGCGTACAGCGTCATCGACCCGCTCAACTACGAGCACAACGGCGACGACTGGGCTGCCGGCTACGCCACCCTGTCGGCCATCGACACGCGGATGAAAATCGGTTTCCGCTACTACGCGTCGGGATCGCCGTTCGAGTACGAGCTGGTGCGCAACCTGACCACCTGGGCGCGCGAACTGGAGATCGGGAAGTAGGCCCCGGTCAGCGGTCGGGCGCGTCGTCGTCCAGGGCCAAGTGGCCGGTGTCGGGCGGCGCCGGCGGCGGCGACGAATCGATCTCCTCGAGCAGGTCGGCGCCGACCTCGGCGGTGGTCAGGTGGCTGGTGTCGGGCGGTGGCGGCGGCGGGGCCGGTGCAGCCCCCTCGAGCACGTCGGCCCCGGCCTCGGCGGCGCTCAGGTGGCTGGTGTCGGGCGGCGCCGGCGGCGGGGCGTGCTCGACCCCCGCGAGCAGCCCGTCACCGACGTCGATGGCGTTCAGGTGGCTGGTGTCGGGCGGCGCCGGCGGCGGGGCGTGCTCGACCCCCTCGAGCACGTCGGCGCCGACCTCGGCGGCACTCAGGTGGCTGGTGTCGGGCGCCGGCGGTGGCGGGGCCGACTCCGGCGCCAGCGGGCTGCCGGCGGCGGCCAGGCCGAACGCCCCGTCCGCGGCCGCCGCGGCCGGACGCACCTGGCAGACCAGGCCGGCCTGGGCGAACGCGGCCTGGTAGCGCTTGGCGGTGGTCTCGTCGGCCCCCTGCTTGATCACCACCTCGTTGCCGGAGAAGAGCCGGTCGACCCGGGTGCGGTCGGTCTTGAACAGCGTGGCGAGGTTGGCGCGTGCCTGCTCCGGGTCGTGCCCGGGCTTGACCACGCCGTAGAAGAGGATGTCGAAGATCGGATCGCTCATGCCGCCTGTCCGTCGTCGGGCGGCGGGCCAGCGGAGGCCGCCGCGCGCGTCAGTGCTTCCAGCCTAAGCCATGGGCCGGGATTAGCAAGCGGGGAGGCTGGCAGCCAGGCTAATCCTCCTGGGCGAAGCTGCGGATGATGTAGCCGCCGGACTTGTCGTCGTGTTCGAGTTCGAGCAGCTTGCGCACCTGCATCTCCTCGAGCAGGACGTTGAAGCTGCGGAAGCCGTGGTAGCTCTCGCTGAAGCCGGGCTGGCGCCGCTTCAGTGCCTGCTTGACCATCGAGCCCCAGATCTTCTCCTCGTCGCCGCGCTCCTCGAACAGCGCCTCGACTGTCTCCAGCACCAGGTCGATCGCCTCCTGGCGGGGCTCGTCCTCCGGCTCGCTCTTGGCCGCGGCCACCTTGCGCCCGTCCTTCTCCGCCGCCGGCCTGCGCCGGCTGCGCTTCTTCTTGGCCGTCTCGCGCACCAGGTCGTCGTAGAAGATGAACTCGTCGCAGTTCGCGGTCAGCAGGTCGGAGGTCGACTGCTTGACGCCGACGCCGATCACCAGCTTGTTGTTCTCACGCAGCTTGCTGACCAGCGGCGAGAAGTCGGAGTCGCCGCTGATGATGACGAAGGTGTCGACGTGGGCCTTGGTGTAGCAGAGGTCGAGGGCGTCGACGACCATGCGGATGTCGGCCGAGTTCTTGCCCGACTGGCGCACGTGAGGGATCTCGATCAGCTCGAACGACGCCTCGTGCATCGGCGCCTTGAACTGCTTGTATCGGGCCCAGTCGCAGTAGGCCTTCTTGACCACGATGTTGCCCTTGAGCAGCAGCCGCTCGAGCACGCGGCGGATGTCGAAGGCGGCGTACTTGGCGTCCTGGACGCCGAGGGCGACGTTCTCGAAGTCGCAGAAGAGCGCGAGGCTGCGGGTGGCATGGCTGTCGTTCATGGGGCGTTGGGACCTCGATCGGGTTAGTGGTGGTGGCCGCCGGGGCCGTGGGCGTGGCCGTGCGCCAGCTCCTCCGGGGTCGCCGCGCGCACCTCGATCACCTCGACGTCGAACTCGAGCACGCGGCCGGCCAGCGGGTGGTTGGTGTCGACGTCGACGTTGAACTTGCCGACCTTGACCACGGTGACCTGGCGCGTGCCGTCGGCGGCCTGGACCGCGACCACCTGGCCCGGTTGCGGCCGCTTGCCGTGGCCGAGCAGGCGCTTGATCGGGATGCGCTGCAGCGGCGCGTCGTGACGCGGCCCGTAGCCCTGGTCCGGGGGCACGGTGACGGTCGCGCGCTCGCCGGCGGCGCGGCCCCTCAAACCGGCCTCGAGGCCGGGAATCAGGCTGCCGTGGCCGTGCAGGTAGGTGACCGGGTCGCCGGCGTCGCTGCTGCCGAGGTCGTGGCCGGCGGCGTCGCGCAGGCGGTAGCGGAACGAGACCACGCTGTCCTTGTCGATCTTCATTACCCGCTCCGTGCCGTTCAGGGGCGCAGTATGAACGGGCGTCCGGGGAGTGACAACGGCGACCGGTTGACAGCCCCGGTGCGCGGCCCCATACTCGCCACACCCACCCCCCCTGGGGTGGGTTAACCGGGAAGGAGCAGTACGATGATCAAACTCAAGGTGACGGGCATGACCTGCGGCCACTGCGAGGCCGCGGTGAGCAAGGCGCTGGCCCTGGTGCCGGGCGTGACCGAGGTGATCGCGGTCGATCGCGAGCGCGAGGAGGCGGTGGTCGACGGCGCCGCCGACGTCGGGGCGCTGGTTGCCGCGGTGGTCGCCGAGGGCTACCAGGCGGAGGTCGCGTGAGCGAGGTGTGTTGCGACGGCCTGCGCCTCGACCCGGCGACCCGCGAGTCGGCCCGCCGCCGGCTGCTGTCGATCAAGGGTCACGTCGAGGGGGTGCTGCGCATGTGCGAGGACGAGACCGTCTACTGCGTCGACGTGCTCAAGCAGATCAAGGCGGTGCAGGGTGCGCTGGACAAGGTCGGCGGCCTGGTGCTGCAGAGCCACCTGCGCGACCACGTGGTCTCGGCGGCCCAGCGCGGCGACACCGAGGCCATCGTGGCCGAACTGATGGAGGTCCTGAAGTACCGCTGACACCGCGGCAACCGGGATCCAGGAGCAAGTGATGAACGAGGTAGGCACGCCGGCCCCCGCGGCCGGGCACGAGATCCGCTTCGGCGTCGGCGGCATGACCTGCGCCGCCTGCGTCGGCCGGGTCGAACGAACGCTGCAGCGGCAGCCGGGGGTGCGCTCGGCGACGGTCAACCTGGCCACCGAACAGGCGACGGTGGCGTTCGACGCCGGCGGCGGTGACCTGCCGCAGCTGCTGGCGCAGATCGACGACGCCGGTTACCCGGCGCGGCGCGAGCGGTTGGAGCTGCGGGTCGGCGGTATGACCTGTGCCGCCTGCGTCGGCCGGGTCGAGCGGGCGCTGCTCAAACTGCCCGGGGTACTGGCGGCGACGGTCAACCTGGCGACCGAGCAGGCGACGATCGACTACCTGCCGCCGACGGCGACCCCGGAGCAGCTGCAGGCGGCGATTCGCGCTGCCGGCTACACCCCGGCCCCGCTCAGCGCCGGCGGCGACCGCGAGCGCGACGCCCGCGCCAGCGAGCAGCGGGTGCTGCGCCGCGACCTGCAGCTGGCGGCGGCCTGCACCCTGCCGGTGGTGCTGCTGGCGATGGGTCCGATGCTGCTGCCGGGGTTCGGCGAGCTACTCGCCCGACTCGCCCCAGCCGGGTTCTGGCACGGCCTGGAGTGGCTGCTGGCGACGCCGGTGCAGCTCTGGGCCGGGCGTCGCTTCTACCGCGCCGGCTGGGCCGAGGTGCGCCATGCCAGCCCGGGCATGAACACCCTGGTGATGCTCGGCAGCTCGGCCGCCTACGGCTACTCGGTGCTGGCGCTGCTGGCGCCGGGACTGTTCCCGGCCGGCACCGCGAATCTCTACTTCGAGGCGGCGGCGGTGATCGTCACCCTGATCCTGCTCGGCAAGTTCCTCGAGGCGCGCGCCAAGGGGCGCACCTCGGAGGCGATCCGCCGGCTGGTGCAGCTGCAGCCCAGGCAGGCCCGGGTGCGGCGCGACGGCGCGGTGGTCGACCTGCCGGTCGCCGACGTCGTCCCGGGCGACCTGGTGGTGGTCCGCCCGGGCGAGCAGGTGCCGGTCGACGGCGTGCTGGTCGAGGGGACGAGCTACGTCGACGAGTCGATGCTCAGCGGCGAGCCGCTGCCGGTGGCCAAGGAGGCGGACAGCGAGGTGACCGGCGGCACGGTCAACGGCACCGGCAGCTTCGTCTTCCGCGCCGCCCGCGTCGGCGCCGACACCGTGCTGGCGCAGATCATCCGCCTGGTCGAGAACGCCCAGGCGAGCAAGCCGCCGATCCAGGCGCTGGCCGACCGCATCGCCGGGGTGTTCGTGCCGGTGGTGATCGCGCTGGCGCTGCTGACCTTCGCCCTCTGGCTCTGGCTCGGGCCGGCGCCGCAGCTCAACTACGCCTTTGTCGCCGCGGTCTCGGTGCTGGTCATCGCCTGCCCGTGCGCCATGGGGTTGGCGACGCCGACCGCGATCATGGTCGGCACCGGCAAGGGGGCCGAGATGGGCACCCTGTTCCGCCAGGGGGTGGCCCTGGAGGCGCTGGCGCGGATCGACACCGTGGTGCTGGACAAGACCGGGACGCTGACCAAGGGTCACCCGGAGCTGACCGACCTCGACGTGGTCCGCGGCGCCGAGGCGGAGGTGCTGCGGCTGGTGGCCGCCGCCGAGGCGCGCAGCGAACACCCGATCGCCAAGGCGGTGGTGGCGGCGGCCACGGCACGCGGCCTGGTCCTGCCCGAGCCGGAGGCGTTTGCCGCCGAGCCCGGCTTCGGCCTCGAGGCGACCGTCGACGGCCACCGGGTGCAGGTCGGCGCGGACCGCTACATGACCCGCCTGGGGGTCGATATCTCGGCCCACGCCGGGCGCGTCGAGGCGCTGGCCGATGAGGCCAAGTCGCCGCTCTACGCCGTGATCGACGGCGACCTGGCAGCCATCCTCGCCGTCGCCGACCCGCTCAAGGAGGGCAGCGTGGCCGCCGTCGCCGCCCTCGCCGCCCAGGGGCTGCGGGTGGCCATGGTGACCGGCGACAACCGGCGCACCGCCGCCGCGGTGGCGCGCACCGCCGGCATCGACGAGGTGCTGGCCGAGGTGCTGCCGGCGGACAAGGCGGCCGAGGTGCAGCGGCTGCAGCGGGCCGGCCGCCGCGTGGCGTTCGTCGGCGACGGCATCAACGACGCCCCGGCGCTGGCCCAGGCCGACGTCGGCGTGGCCATCGGCACCGGCACCGACATCGCCATCGAGGCCGGCGACGTCATCCTGATGCGCGGCGACCTGCGCGGCCTGGTCGACGCCGTGGCGCTGGCGCGGCGCACCCTGGCCACCATCCGGGTCAACTTTTTCTGGGCCTACGCCTACAATGTGGCCCTGATCCCGCTCGCCGCCGGCCTCTTCTACCCGTGGCTGAAGCTGCTGCTGAACCCGATGCTGGCGGCCGCGGCGATGAGCGTCTCGAGCCTGTTCGTGGTCAGCAACAGCCTGCGGCTGCGGCGCTTCGCACCCACCACCGACCGGACCTGAGTCGCGGGCCGCCGACCGGACCTTTCAATCGAGCCAAGGAGTGATCACCATGGAATACGGATTCTGGACCCGCTACGCCGGCGCCTTCGACCAGGCGGTGGCACGCGTCACCGAGGAGTTGCAGAAGGAGGGCTTCGGCATCCTGACCGAGATCGACGTCAAGGCGACGCTGAAGAAGAAGCTCGACGTCGACCACCGGCCCTACAAGATCCTCGGCGCCTGCAACCCGCAGCTGGCCCACCGCGCGCTGACCGCGGTACCCGACATCGGCCTGCTGCTGCCGTGCAATGTGGTGGTGCGCGAAAACGACGACGGCAGCGTCGACGTCGGCTTCCTCGACCCGGGCCTGATGGCGACCCTGGTCACGGGCGACATCGAGGCGATCGCGGTCGACGCCCGCGCCCGGCTGGAGCGGGTCAGCGCCGCCCTGACCGCCTGAACCGGTTCAGAGCTCGAGAAGAAAGCGTAGCGAGCGGTTGGCAGAGCGCAGCGCCGCGACCGATCAGGTCGCTAGGCGAGCAGTGAGCCCCGCCCAACGCAGCGAGCGGACCGCGCAGTCGATCTCTTCTCGAGCTTTCAGAGCCCCATCGCCCGCCGGATGACGGCCCGCTTCAGCGGGCCGGCGCGGCCGGCCGCGGCGAGGCCGAGGTTGCGCGCCCAGCGCAGCGGTACGGCGCGGCTGCCGAAGCCGCGCTTGAAGGCGTCCAGCGCCAGCAGCATGGCGCCGTTGTCCGGCAGCCGCTGCAGTTCGTAACGGCGCAGCCAGCCGACGTCGCCCGGGTCGGCGCCGGCGGCGACGGCGTCGAGCACCACCCGGCCGAGCGCGACCACGTCGCGGAAACCGAGATTGACCCCCTGCCCGGCCAGCGGGTGGATGGCGTGGGCGGCGTCGCCGACCAGCGCCACCCGCGGGCGGACGTAGTGAAGGGCGTGTTGCAGCCGCAACGGGAAGGCGCCGCGCGGGCCGAGCTCGACGATGGCCCCGAGCACGCCGCCGCTGGCCACCTCGAGCTCGGCGCGGAAGGCGGCGTCGTCGAGCCCGAGCAGGTGGTCGGCCAGCGGTGTGGTGGCGTGCCAGGCGAGCGAGCAACGGCCGTCGGCCAGCGGCAGGAAGGCGACCGGTCCGGGGGGCAGGAAGCGCTGCCAGCAGGTGGCCTGGTGCGGCTCCGCGGTGCGCAGGTTGCCGACCAGGGTCTTCTGATCGTAGCCCCAGCCGACGCTCTTCAGGCCGACCCAGCCGCGCACCCGGGAGGCGGCGCCGTCGGCACCGACCAGCAGCCGCGCCTCGACCAGACGGCCGTCGTCGAGTTCGAGCTGCGCCGTCTCGCGGCCACGCAGCAGGCCGGCGACCCGCGCCGGGCAGAGGCGGTGGACCTGGGCGCGGTCGGCGAGCCGCTGCCACAGCGCATGCTGGATGGCGCGGTTCTCGACGATGTGGCCGAGTTCGGGCACGCCGGCCTCGCCGGCCTCGAAACGGATACGGCCGTTCCCGGTCGCGTCCCACACCTCCATGGCGCGGTAGGCGCAGGCGCCGGCCGCGAGTTCGGGCCAGACGCCGAGGCGCGCGAGCAGCGTGCGCGAGGCCGGCGCGATGGCCGAGACGCGCAGGTCGAGTTCGTCTCCGGGCGGCTGCGGCGGCCGGGCCTCGACCACGGCCACCTCGAGGCCGCCGTCGGCGAGCAGCGCGGCCAGGGCGGCGCCGACCATGCCGCCGCCGACGACGGCGACGTCGACCCGGATCATGCCTCCGCCCCCGGCCGTCCGGCCCGTGAGGACAACCCCATGGTCTGGTCGGCCAGCCGCCGGCGCAGCGGCCACGCCAGGTTGAAGCCGGCGAGCCCGAGCCCCTTGACTGCGCGCCACGGCAGGGCCTGGCCGGCGAACAGGCCGAGCAGGCCGTCGGTGAAGGCGAAGGCGCGGCCGTGCTCGGCCTCGCGGTCGGCGGCGTAGCAGCCGAGGCGGCGCGAGTCGCCGGCATCCTCGCCGGCGGCGAGGGCGTCGCCGAGCAGCGCGATCAGCCGGGCGACGTCGCGCAGGCCGAGGTTGAGCCCCTGGCCGGCGATCGGGTGCAGGGCGTGGGCGGCGTTGCCGGCCAGCACCACCCGGCCGCGCACCAGCCGTTCGACCCGCAGGCCGTGCAACGGGTAGGCGCGGCGGCCGCGGGCGGCGCGGAAGGTGCCGAGGTCGGGGCCGAACGCGGCCTGCAGCCGGGCCAGGAACGCCGCCGCATCGAGGGTGCACAGGCGCTCGGCCTCGGCCTGGGTCACCGTCCAGACCAGGCGGCAGCTGGCCGGGCCGGGCAGCAGCGCCAGCGGGCCGGTCGGGGTGAAGCGCTCGAAGGCGGTGTTGGCGTGGCCGAACCCGGGGACCACCTCGGCGACCACGGCGCTGTGGCCGTAGTCGAGGTCGTGGGCGGCGATCCCGGCCAGCGCCCGGATGGCCGACCGGGTGCCGTCGGCGGCGACCACCACGCGTGCCGTCACCCGGGACTCGCCGCCGGCCGTGGCCAGGGTCAGCTGACAGCTGCCGCGACGTGGCTCCAGCCGTGCCACGCTGGCCGGGCGCAGCAGCGTCACCCCGCTTGTGCCAAGGCGGGCGTAGAGCGCCGTGCCGAGGTCGCGGGCGATGACCACGTAGCCCAGGGCCGGCACCCGCTCGGTCGCGGCGTCGAGCACGGTGCGCCCGGGAAAGCGCTGCTGGGCGATGTCGATGCGCGTGATCGGGGTGGTCAGGGCGGCGGCCGGCCAGCCGCCGACCTGCTCCAGCAGCCGGCGCGAGCCGAGGGCCAGGGCGTAGGCGCGGCCGTCGAAGCCCGGCGGCAGCGGGTCGGCCGCCGCCTCGACCAGCGCCACGCGGCCACCGCGCGGCGCCAGGCCGCAGGCCAGGGCGGCGCCGACCGGGCCGCCGCCGACGATCAGCACGTCGAAGTCGGTCGGGATCATGGTGCTGGGCGCGTGCGGTGCATCGGCCACCATTCTAGAGAGCGTCGCGTGGTCGCCGGCTGACCTGGGTCAGCCGCGGTCGCGCCGGACCGGCATGACGGCTCACGGCCGGAAGCCGCGCAGCGCCCGGCGCAGCGCGGCCAGGCCGTCGGCCGGCGCCGTGGCGGCGTAGCGCAGGCCGACGTAGAGGTCGGTGATCCGGGCCACCGCGGCGGCCAGCTCCGGGCGCGCCGCGGCGACCCGGGCGGCATAGCGTCGCGGCCCCTCGTGGGCGGCGCGCGCCAGCCCGCGCCGGGCCAGCCGGCGGCAGAAGCGGTGGTAGAGGGCCGCGACCGGGTCGCGGGGGTGACCGGGCGGGCGCAGGATCGTCCAGCCGATCAGCGGCAGCAGCAGGCCGACCGCGACCGCCAGCGCGACGGTGATGGCGCGCCAGTCGTCGAGGCCGAGACGACCCAGGATCTCCAGCTGGCGCGCGGCGCCGTAACCGAGCACCCACAGGTCCCAGCTGGCGCGCACGCTGTCGAGCGCCAGCTGCAGGCGCTCGGCCAGGCCGAGGGCAAAGCTGCCGCCGAGGCCGCGAAAGCGCACCGCGCCGTCGGGGCCGAACTCGGCGTCGGCGTCGATCGCCTGCTCGACCCGCTCCGGGGCCACCGCCGCGGTCGGATCGACCCGGGTCCAGCCGCTCTCCGGGAGCCACACCTCGGCCCAGGCGTGGGCGTCCGACTGGCGCACGATCAGGTAGCCGCCGAACGGGTTGAGCTGTCCGCCCTGGTAGCCGGTGACCACCCGCGCCGGGATCCCGGCCAGGCGCATCAGCAGCGTGAACGCGGTGGCGAAGTGTTCGCAAAAACCGCGCCGGGTCTCGAACAGGAAGCCGTCGATCGGATCGCCCGGGAGCAGCGGTGGATCCAGGGTGTAGACGAACGGTTGCTGGCGGAAGTGGTCGAGGGCGCGGTCGACCACCTCGCGGTCGCTGGCGGCCGTCGCACGCCAGCCGGCGGCCAGGGCGCGCACCCGGTCGCTGGCACCCGGCAGCTGCAGCCCGGAGCGGCGCTGGGCGCGGCTGATCGTGGCGGCCCGGTAGCTGGGGTGCGAGGTCGCCCGGTAGCGCCGGCGCTCGGTCACCGGCCGCTCGGTGAGCACCTGGTAATCGGCCGTCAGCCGGGCGTCCCGGGGCACCTCGGCCGGCAGGTCGAGGGCGAACAGCCAGCGCTGGAGGCTCGGTTCGAGGGTGACGCTGTAGCCGATGGCGGCGCCCAGCCCGGGCGCCGCCGTGGTGTCCCCGGGCAGCGCACCGGCGACCCAGCGGCGGCCGTTGGTGAACCACATCACCGGTCCGCGCCAGTAGCGCTGCGCCGGCGGCGGCACGGCGCCGTCGAATTCGACCCGGAAGGCGACCGAGTTGTCGCGCACCAGCCGGCTGATGTCGCCGGGGCTCATTTCGTCGCTGATGCCGGTCGCCGCCTGGTTGCGGTCCTCGGGCATGTGCCACAGCGGCCCCTCGATGCGCGGGAACAGGAAGAACAGCACCAGCATGATCGGCAGTCCCTGCAGCAGCAGCGTCCCGGCCAGGCGCAGCTCGTCGGCGGGGCGGCCGCGCCCGGGGCCGCGGTTGGCGGCGATCAGCGTCAGGGTCAGCACCAGCACGCTGAGCAGCAGGTAGCCGGCCATCGGCAGGTCCTGCGAATAGAGCAGGTTGGCCATGACCAGGAAGTAGCCGAGAAAGACCGCCACATAGAGGTCGCGCCGGGTGCGCAGCTCGAGCAGCTTGAGCGCGATCATGGTCGTCAGCAGCGCCACCCCGGGGTCGCGGCCGGCGACGGTGCCGTAGCTGGCGAGGACGGCGACCAGGCCGGCCAGCGCCAGCGGCACGCGCAGCCACGGCCCGGGCAGCGGCCGCCCGCGGCGCAACCGCCACAGCGGCAGCAGCGCGATCGCCAGCCAGCCGAGGCTCAGCCAGGGCGGCTGGTGCAGGGCCAGCGGCGCGCCGACCAGCAGCATGCCGACCAGCAGGTGGGGGTAGAGCTCGGCGCTCCTCATGGCGCCGTCCCGCGCGGCTGGAACAGGGCCAGTTCGGTCAGGCAGCGCTCCAGGTGGGCGTCGCCGTGGCCCGGGTCGAGCGCCGCCCCGGGCAGGCGCAGGCCGTAGGCGAGGCCGGCGGCCTCGGCGTCGAGGGCCCAGCGGCAGAGCCGGCTCAGGCGCGCCTCGACCTCCGGCTCCGGGGCCTGGTTCCAGTCGAGCCACAATTTCTCGCTGGCGTCGCCGCCGAACTGCTTGGTCAGCAGGCCGTAGGCGCGCGCCACCCCCTTCCAGTAGACGTGACGCGGCGCGTCGCCGGGCTGGTAGCCGCGAAAGCCGCTGAAGTCGTCGCCGCCCTGGCGACCGAGGCCGGCACGCTCGGCCTCGGCCGCCCCGGGCGGCGGCGGGCCGCCGGGCGGGGCCGGCTGCGGGAAGACCAGGCAGCGCTGGCCCAGGTCGACGTGGGCCCAGGCGCGGAACAGCCCCAGCGGGTAGAGGGTGTCGATGGTGAAGCGGCCCAGCGTCAGCCAGCCGCGGCGTTCGGCCGGGCGGGAGAGGATGGCCCGGCCGCGGCCGTCGACGTCGAGCGTCAGCGGCGCCCCGTCTGGCAGCTGCACCCGTAGCGCCCGCCGCGGGGCGGCCGCGGGGGCGTCGAAATCGACCACGAAGCGCGCCAGCGAGCCGGCAAAGACCGGGGCCGCCGGCCCCGCCTGCACCCGCAGCCGCACCAGGTTGCGGTAGGTGTGGTGCATCGCCGCCCAGGCCATGCCGAACAGCAGAAAGGTGAGCATGAAGCCGAGGCTGTTGCCGTAGTTGGTCGCGGCCAGCAGCAGCAGCGCCAGCAGCAGGGTGAAGCCGAGGCCGGTCTTCGACGGCAGGATGTAGACCCGCCGGCGGTGCAGCACCTGCGGGCCCGGCTGCGGCCCGTCGCCGACCAGGAAGCGCTCCAGCCTGAGGGCGCGGACCAGGCGTGCGCGCAGTCGCATCTAGGGGATCGCGACCGCCTCGAGCAGGCCCTCGGCGAGGTCTGCCGGGGGGGTGCCGCGGCGGTCGTCAGCGGGGTGCAGCCGGTGGCCGACCACCGCCGGCAGCACGGTCTGGATGTCCTCGGGCAGCACGTGGTCGCGCCCCTCGAGGGTGGCCCAGCCCTGGGCGCCGCGCAGCAGCGCCAGGCCGGCGCGCGGCGACAGGCCGCCGCGGTAGGCGGGGCTGCGCCGGGTCTCGGCGATCAACGCCTGGACGTAGTCGAGCAGCGCCTCGGAGACGTGCACCGCAGGCACCGCCCGCTGCATCGCCAGCAGCGCCGCGGGCGTCAGCGCCGGGGTCAGGTTCGCGAGGAGGTCGCGGCGGTCGGCGCCGCGCAGCAGCTCGCGCTCGGCGGCGGCGTCGGGGTAGCCCATCTCCAGGCGCATCAGGAAGCGGTCGAGCTGCGACTCCGGCAGCGGGAAGGTGCCGACCTGCTGCAGCGGGTTCTGGGTGGCGATGACGAAAAACGGCAGCGGCAGCGGCCGCGTCTCGCCCTCGACGGTCACCTGGCGCTCCTCCATCGCCTCGAGCAGCGCGCTCTGCGCCTTGGGCGTGGCGCGGTTGATCTCGTCGGCCAGCACCACCTGGGCGAACACCGGCCCGGGGTGGAAGCGGAACTCGCCGGTCGCCCGCTCGTAGACGGCGACGCCGAGAATGTCGGCCGGCAGGAGATCGCTGGTAAACTGGATGCGGTTGAAGCGCAGCCCGAGCAGCTGCGCCAGGACATGGGCCAGCGTGGTCTTGCCCACACCGGGCAGGTCCTCGATCAGCAGGTGGCCGCGGGCGATCAGGCAGGCCAGGGCCAGCCGGATGGTCTGGCGCTTGCCGAGGACGATCTCTCCGGCACGCCGCGTAACCTCTTCGAGTGCGTCCTTCATGCGTCTGCCCTTCGCTCCTTCCAGCGCTGCGTGGTGCCACCGGGCCCGGTCGGGACGGGGCCCTAGCGTAGCAGCCGGCGCCGGCGGGGCCGAATGATGGCCGACAACTCCCTGTTCTTCGCCACCTTCCTGATCTTCACCGGAGCGGCGCTGTTCGCCACCGTGGCGATGTTCGCGCGCCAGGCGCTGCCGCTCGCCTACATCCTGCTCGGGGTGGTCGCCGGACCGTGGGGGACCGGGCTGGTCGCCGACCCGGAGACCATCCAGGACATCGCCCAGATCGGCATCATCTTCCTGCTCTTCCTGCTCGGCCTGAACCTCAAGCCGCAGGACCTGCTGCACATGTTCGGCAAGGCGAGCCTGGTGACCCTGGCCAGCTCGACGGTGTTCGCCCTGATCGGGCTGGCAGTCGCGCTGGCGTTCGGCTTCAGCCCGGTCGAGGCGCTGGTGATCGGTGCGGCGATGATGTTCTCGAGCACCATCATCGGCCTGAAGCTGCTGCCGACGACCATGCTCCACCACCAGCACATCGGCGAGATCATCATCTCGATCCTGCTGCTGCAGGACCTGGTGGCGATCCTGATCCTGCTGCTGGTGCAGGGCGGCGGCCTGCCGCTGACCGAGGTGCTGCTGGCCGGACTCGGCCTGCCGGCGCTGATCGCCGTCGCCTACTTCGGCGACCGCTACCTGCTGTTCCCGCTGATCGCCCGCTTCGACACCATCCAGGAGTACGTCTTCCTGCTCGCCATCGGCTGGTGCCTCGGTCTGGCCGAGCTGGCCGGGCTGTTCGGGCTGTCACACGAGATCGGCGCCTTCATCGCCGGGGTGGCGATCGCCACCAGCCCGATCGCGCTGTTCATCGCCGACAGTCTGCGCTCGCTGCGCGACTTCTTCCTGGTGATGTTCTTCTTCTCGCTCGGCGCCGGCTTCGAGCTGCCGGCGATCGGCAGCGTCTTCGTGCCGGCGCTGCTGCTGGCGGTGCTCAGCCTGGCGGTCAAGCCGGTGGTCTTTCGCCGGCTGCTGGTGCGCACCGGCGAGACCGAGCGGCGCTCGCGCGAGGTCGGCGTGCGCCTGGCGCAGATCAGCGAGTTCTCGCTGCTGATCGCGCTCGCCGCGCTGCACGCCGGGGTGATCGCCGCGCGCGCCTCCTACCTGATCCAGCTGGCGGTGCTGCTCAGTTTCGTGCTGTCGTCGATCCTGGTCGTGCGCAGCTACCCGACGCCGATCGCGGTCAGCGACCGGCTGCGCCGCGACTGAGCCGCGCCATGGCCCGGAGCCGACCATGAGTGAACAGGAGGGCAGCGGCGCGGCCCAGGCGCTGGTCGAGCAGGGGCTGGTCCATCACCAGGCGGGCGACCTGGTCGAGGCGGGTCGCTGCTACGCCACCGCGGTGGCGCTGGCGCCGGCGCACGCCGACGCCCACCACCTGCTCGGGCTGGCGCGGCTGCAGGCCGGGGACGCCGACGGGGCGCTGGTGTCGATTGTCCGCGCCGTCGCCCTGCGCCCGGAGCTCGCCCGCTACCACCTGAGCCTGGGCAAGGTGCGGCAGCAGACCGGGGCCTACACGGCCGCCATCGCCGCCTACCAGGAGGCCGTGCGCCTCGCCCCGGAGCTGGCCGAGGCGCACAACGACCTCGGCAACGCCTGCCTGGCCCTGGGCGACGCCGGGCGCGCCATCGCCTGCTACCAACGGGCGGTGGCGGTCGCTCCCGGCTACACCGTGGCCGGGGCCAACCTGGCCAACACCCTGCACGGCCAGGGGCGCTACCACGAGGCGGAGCGCGGCTACCGCACCCTGCTCGAACGCCAGCCGGGCAACGTCGAGTGGCTGGGCAACCTGGCCCTGGTGCTCGGCGACAGCGGGCGCCACGACGAGGCGCTGGAGCAGTGCACGCGCGCCCGGCTGCTGGCGCCAGAGGACCCGGTGCTGGTCCAGCGGCTGCTCTATTTCGCCGCCATCGCCGGCCGCTGGGGCGAGTTCCGCGCGGCGCTCGCGCGGCTCGCGCCCGAGCAGCGCGAGGAGCTCGCCGAGGTGCTGGCCGGGCGCGGCCTGGCGGCGGAGGCGGCCGCCTGCCGCGGGCCGGAGGCCGGTCCCTGAGCGGGGCTCAGCGCTTGAGTAGAAATCTGCCGCGTGGCCCGCTTGCTACGATTTCTTCTCGAGCGCTCAGCGCGCCACGTCGACCCGGGTCGGCGCGAGCAGCCGCTCCAGCGCGGCGGGCTCGAGTCCGACCAGCAGCCCGCGGCGGCCGCCGTTGACGTAGATCCGCGGCAGCACGCAGATCGACGCCTGCAGGCAGACCGGCAGCGGCCGGCGGGTGGCGAACGGGCTGATGCCGCCGACCTGGTAGCCGGTCAGGCGCTGGGCGCTGGCCGGGTCGACCGGCGCGACCGCCTTGACCCCGAGGGCCCGGGCCAGCGCCTTGGTCGAGACCTCGCGGTCGCCGTGCATCAGCACCAGCAGGCCCCGGCCGTGCTCGTCGGCCATCACCAGGGTCTTGATCACCGCATGCTCGTCGACCCCGGCCAGTTCGGCGAAGCGGGCGGTGCCACCGCCGTCGACGTAGGCGTAGGGGTGTTCGGTGAAGGCGACCCCGGCGGCACGCAGCGCGTGAATGGCGCGGGTCACCGGCGGTTTCTTGCCCATGCCCTGGTGCCAACGCCCGGCGGCGTCAACGGCGCCGCGCCATGAAAAAGGCCCGGGCACCTGACGGCACCCGGGCCCCGGATCGGCGGCGGCCGGGCATCAGGCGTTGGCGAAGGCCACGCCCTTGTCGATGTTGCCCTTGAGCTCGTCGAGCATGGCGTCGCGCAGCTGCTCCTCGCGGGCGCTGAGCGGGCCGTAGCCGAGGATTTCCTCGACGCCGTTGGGGCCGAGCCGGACCGGCTGGGCGAAGTAGGCGGTCGGGCCGCCGTCGACGGCGACGTAGCAGCACTCGACATTGATGTCGCCGGCCAGGCCGCGCGCCAGCGCCAGGGTGAAGCGCGCCCCGGCGTCGGCCATCGACAGCGTGGCCGAGCCGCCGCCGGCCTTGGCCTCGACCACCTCGGTGCCGGCGTTCTGGATCTTCGGCACGAGCTGGTCGAGCTCGGCGTCGCTGAAGCTGACGTGCTGCTGTGACAGCAGCGGCAGGATGGTGTTGCCGCTGTGGCCGCCGATGACGGTGACATCGACGTCGGTCGGGCTGATGCCCTTGAGCTCGCCGACGAAGGTGTTGGAGCGGATGACGTCGAGCAGGGTCACGCCGAACACCTTGCGCGGGTCGTAGACGCCGGCCTTTTTCAGCGTCTCGGCGGCGATCGGCACGGTCGAGTTGACCGGGTTGGTGATGATGGCGTAGCACGCCTTGGGCGCCACCTTGGCGCCGGTCGCGACCAGCTTCTGCACGATGCCGGCGTTGACGTTGAACAGGTCGTCGCGGGTCATGCCCGGCTTGCGCGGCACCCCGGCCGGGATGACGATGATGTCGGCGTCGGCGACCGCCGCCTCGAGGTCGTCGGCGCCGTGGCCGGTGACCTTGACCGGGGTCGGGATGTGGCTCAGGTCGACCGCGACGCCCGGGACCACCGGGTTGACGTCGTACAGGGCGAGCTCCGTGCCCGCCGGCAGCTGGGTCTTCAACAACAGGGCCAGGGGCTGACCGATGCCGCCGGCCGCGCCAAGTACCGATACCTTCATCTTGGTCGTCCTCTCTGCTGGGGCGCCGGGGCGCCGGGTGACGGAACGCAAGCTCGCCCGAAAGACCGCCAATTCTACGCAACCCGGCCCACCAACTACAAGATTTATGGGTCCATAACAGTTCGTTAGAGCCGCTCCGGGCCCGACGTCACCGCTATACTGCGGGCACCTCCACTGCCCGCGGCCAGCACGCCATGCCCTCACGCCACGAGTTCAACGCCGCCAGCGTCGCCATCCGTTTCGCCGTCGCCCTGGTCCTGGTCTTCGCCACCTACAACCCGAGCGGCTGGTCCTACGTCCACTGGGCGCTCCAGCCGCTGCCCGAGTTCAGTCCGCTGAAGGGGCTGGTCGGCGTGGTCCTGGTGATCGGCTACACCATGTTCGTCCGCGCCACCGGGCGCTCGCTGGGGCTCCTCGGCGTGGTCCTGGCGACGGCCTTTTTCGGCCTGCTGGTCTGGTTGATCGTCGATGTCGGCATCCTGCCGCTGGACAGCGTCGCGGCGGTCACCTGGGTGGTGCTGTTCGTCCTCGCCTGTGTCCTCGCCATCGGCATGTCCTGGTCGCACATCCGGCGCCGGGCGTCGGGCCAGCTCGACACCGACGACATCGAGGAGGATCACTGATTGGCCGGCCACTCGCGGTTGCCGAGCCGCCGTTCGGCAGGGCTGCTGGCGCTGCTGCTCGGTGTGCCGCTGCTGGTCCAGGCCGCGAGCTGGGGCGAGCTTGGCAACCGCCTGCTCGAGGGGCTCGGCGGCGGTTCTGCGCCGGCCACCCGCACGCTCGGCCAGGCCGAGGTGGTGGCCGGGCTCAGGGAGGCACTGGTCAAGGGCAGCGAGATCGCCGTCGGCGAACTCGGACGCCCGGACGGGTTCCTGAAGCACGCGGAGGTGCGCATCCCGCTCCCGGGCCCGCTCGAGTCGGTTGGCAACGGCATGCGCAGGTTCGGCATGGGCAGCTACGTCGACGCCTTCGAAACCAGCCTGAACCGCGCCGCCGAGCAGGCCGTGCCCGAGGCGCTCGAGCTGCTGGTCGCGAGCATTCGCGCCATGAGCGTCGATGACGCGATGCGCATCCTCAACGGACCCGATGACGCCGCTACTCGCTATTTCCGCGAGCGCAACGAGACGCGGCTGGTCGAGCGTTTCCTGCCGATCGTCAAGGAGGCGACGGCGAGCGCCGGCGTGACCCAGGCCTACAAATCGATGCTCGGCCAGGCCGGCATGGTCGCGCAGCTGGTCGATCCCGGGTCGCTCGACATCGACCGCTACGTCACCGGCGCGGCGGTCGACGGTCTGTTCGTGCTGCTCGCCCGCGAGGAGAAGAACATCCGCGCCAATCCGCTGGCGCGCACCAGCGAGCTGCTGCAGCGGGTGTTCGGCTCCCGCGCGCGCTGACCGGCCCGGGCGCCGGGAGGCTGTGCTGCGGCCGCCGTTTGCGTAAGATAGCGCGCCATGGACGACGGCATCACCGACGTCACGGCCGCCACCGGGCTCGCCCCCCGGGCCAAGGTGCTGCGCCTCGATCACACCGGCCAGCCCGCCGCCTGGCTCAGCTGGCAGCAGGCCGCGGTGCTCTACAGCCTGGACAAGGTCGCCTGGACGGTCGGTGAGCAGACCATCCGCCTGCGCGGCGGCATCAACCGCGCCAGCGGCCGGCGCAGCGTCCTCGAGATCCACACCATCCTCGCCACCCGCGGCCACGTCCGCCGCCCGGCGCGCCGGCGCAAGACCCCGCCGCTGAGCAACCGTGCGCTGTTCCTGCGTGACGGCCATTTGTGCCTCTACTGCGGCAGCGAGTTCAGCGAGGGGATGCTGACCCGCGACCACGTAACGCCGCTGTCGCGCGGCGGGCGCGACTGCTGGTCCAACGTCCTCACCGCCTGCTGTGCCTGCAATACGCGCAAGGGCGGGCGCACGCCGGAGGAGGCGGGCATGCCGCTGCTGGCGGTGCCGTTCGTGCCCAACTACGCCGAGTACTTGGTGCTCTCCAACCGCCGCATCCTGGCCGACCAGATGGCCTTCCTCAAGGCGCGCTTCCGGCGCGGCAGCCGGTTGCTGGGCGCCTGATCCGGGTCAGTCCCCCGCCGTCAGCAGCGGAACCAGCGCCGGCCAGACGTTGTCGACCATCCGGGGCTGGGCCTCGGTCCGGGGATGGATGCCGTCGTCCTGCATCAGCTCCAGGCGCTCGCCGATACCGTCGAGCAGCGCCGGCACCAGGGCGGCGCCGGTGGCCGCGGCCACCTCGCGGTAGACCTCGGCGAAGCCCTCGGTGTAGCGCGGACCGTAGTTCGGCGGCATGCGCACCCCGACCAGCAGCACGGCCCTGGCCGTCGCCTGGGCCTGGCGTACCATCTGCTCGAGGTTGGCGCGCAGGGTGGCCAGCGGCAGCCCGCGCAGGCCGTCGTTGCCGCCGAGTTCGATCAGCACGATCTCCGGGCGGTAGCTCGCCAGCAGGTCGGGCAGCCGGCGCAGGCCGCCGGCGGTGGTGTCGCCGCTGATGCTCGCGTTGACCACGCGGTAGCGGTGGCCGTTGGCGGCCAGGCGCTGGGCGAGCAGCGCCACCCAGCCCTGCTCGGGGTCGATGCCGTAGGCGGCGCCGAGGCTGTCGCCGACCACCAGCAGCGCCGCCGGCGCGGCGCGCACCGGCACGACCGCGGTGGCCAGGCAGAGCAACAGGAGGCTACGGAACAGGATGCGCACGGTGGAAGGCACGGCGGCCATCGAGGCCCGGAAGGTTAGCAAACGGGTCGCGGCACCGGAAGGGACGCTGCAACTGCTCGCCGACATCGAGCTGGAGGTCGCCGCCGGCGAGAGCCTGGCGGTGGTCGGCCCGTCGGGGGCCGGCAAGTCGACCCTGCTCGGCCTGCTGGCCGGCCTCGACCTGCCGAGCAGCGGCCGGATCTGGCTCGACGGCAGCGAGCTGACCGCCCTCGACGAGGATGGCCGCGCCGCGTTGCGCGCCGGCCGGGTCGGCTTCGTCTTCCAGTCGTTCCAGCTGCTGTCCAACCTGACCGCGCGCGAGAACGTCATGCTGCCGCTGGAGCTGGCCGGCGCCAACGGCGCCGGCGGGCGCGCCGACGAGGTGCTCGACCGGGTCGGCCTGGGCCGGCGCGGGGCGCACTACCCGTACCAACTCTCCGGCGGCGAACAGCAGCGCGTCGCCCTGGCGCGGGCGTTCGCGCCCGGCCCGCGCATCCTGTTCGCCGACGAGCCGACCGGCAACCTCGACCAGCGCACCGGGGCGGTGGTCGGCGACCTGCTGTTTTCGCTCAACCGGGAGTTCGCCACCACCCTGGTGCTGGTCACCCACGACCGCGACCTGGCCGAGCGCTGCGTGCGGACGGTGTCCCTGGACGAAGGGCGCATGGCCGACGGATGAAGCCGCTGTTGCGTTTTGCCTGGCGCACCCTGGTGCGCGACCTGCGCAGCGGCGAGCTGCACGTGCTGGCGTTCGCGCTGGCGATCGCCGCAGGCGCGGTCAGCACGGTCGGCTTTTTCACCGACCGGGTCGAGCGCGCGCTGGCCGGCCAGGCCGCCGAGGTGCTGGCCGCCGACCTGCTGGTCGAGTCCTCCCGCGAGGCCCCGGCCGGATGGCGTGACGAGGCCGCCCGGCGCGGCCTGCAGACGGCACGCACCGTCACCCTGCGCAGCGTCGCCGTGGTCGGCGAGCGCACCCAGCTGGTCGAGATCAAGGCCGCCGACCCGGGCTACCCGCTGCGCGGCCAGCTGCGCACCGCGCCGGCGCCCGGCGCCGCCGACCGGGTCGCGCCGGGGCTGCCGGAGGCGGGCACGGTCTGGGTCGACGTGCGCCTGCTGCATCTGCTCGGCCTCGCGGTCGGCGACCGCATCGGCCTCGGTGCACGCGAATTCACCGTCGCCCGGGTGCTGACCTTCGAGCCCGACCGCGGGCTCAACGTCTTCAGCCTCGGCCCGCGCGTGCTGCTCGGCTGGGACGACCTGGCCAGCACTGGCCTGGTGCTGCCGGCCAGCCGCGTCCACCACCACCTGCTGCTGGCCGGCGATGCGGCGGCGCTGGCCGGCTTCAGCCGCTGGCTGGCGCCACGCCTGGGCGGCGACTACGAGATCGAGGGGGTCGAGCAGGCACGCCCCGAGCTGCGCGCCGCGCTGGAGCGCGCCGGCGCCTTTCTCAACCTGGCGGCACTGGTCAGCGTGCTGCTGGCCGGGGTCGCCGTGGCGATGGCGGCGCAGCGCCACGCCACGCGCCAGGCCGACGCCAGCGCGGTGCTGCGCTGCCTCGGCGCCTCGCGCCGCTTCGTGCTCGGCGCCTACGCCGGCGAGCTGGCCCTGCTCGGCCTGCTGGCCGGGCTGGTCGGCTGCCTGGCCGGTTATGCCGGGCAGGCGCTGATCGGCGGCCTGGTGGCCGGGCTGATGGGCGGCTCGCTGCCGCCGCCGGCGGCCACCCCGGCCGTGGTCGGGCTGCTGGTGGCGCTGGCGACCCTGCTCGGCTTCGCCCTGCCGCCGCTGCTGCGCCTCGGCCGCGTCTCGCCGCTGCGGGTGCTGCGCCGCGACCTCGACCTGCCGCCGCTGCCGGGGATCGCGGTCTACCTGGCCGGCGGCGCGGCGATGGTCGGCCTGATGCTCTGGCTGAGCCGCGACGCCCTGCTGACCGGTTGGGTCCTGCTCGGGGTGGTCGGCACCCTGCTGGCGCTGACCCTGGCCGCGGCCCTGCTGGTGCACCTGCTCGGCCGGCTGCGGCGGCGCTCGGGGCTGGCCTGGCGCTTCGGCCTGCTCAACCTGGCGCGCCGCGCCCGCGGCAGCATCGCCCAGCTGCTCGCCTTCGGCCTGGCGCTGACGGTGCTGCTGCTGCTGACCGTGGTCCGCGCCGACCTGCTCGACGCCTGGCGCGCCAACATCCCGCCCGACGCGCCCAACCTGTTCCTGGTCAACGTCCAGCCGGACGAGGTCGACGCCCTGGCGGCGCGGGTGACCGCCCTGAGCGGCCGGGCCCCGGCGCTCTACCCGATGATCCGCGGCCGCCTGGTGCGCCAGAACGGGGCGGCGATCGCGGCCGACGACTACCCGACGCCGCGCGCGCGCCGGCTGGCCACGCGCGAGTTCAACCTCTCCTACGCGGCCGCGCTGCCGGCGACCAACCGGGTGGTGGCCGGCCGCTGGTGGGCCGACCCGCCGCACCCGGCGGTCGCCTCGGTCGAGCGCGGCCTGGCCGAGACCCTGGGCATCGCCCTCGGCGACCGCCTTGCCTTCCGCGTCGCCGAGCGCGAGTTCGAGGTGACCGTCACCAGCCTGCGCGAGGTGGCCTGGGACTCGTTCCGGGTCAACTTTTTCGTCCTGCTGCCGCCCGGGGTGATCGACGACTTCCCCGCCACCCACATCACCAGCTTCCACCTGCCGCCGGCGGCTCGCGACGGCCTCGGCGACCTGGTGCGCAGCTTCCCCAGCGTCACCGTCATCGACGTCGAGGCGCTGCTCGGCCATGTGCGCCGGATCATCGAGCGGGTCACGCTGGCGGTCGAGTTCGTCTTCGGCTTCAGCCTGCTGGCCGGCCTGGCGGTGCTCTCGGCCGCCATCCACGCCACCCTCGACCAGCGCCGCCACGAGGCCTCGCTGCTGCGCGCCCTGGGGGCGCGCCGGCGCGACCTGCTGCGCGCCCTGGCGGTGGAGTTCCTGCTGCTCGGCGCCCTGGCCGGCCTGCTCGCCGCCGCGGCCGCCAGCGCCGTCGGCTGGCTGCTGGCGCGCCAGGTGTTCGACCTAGCCTGGTCGGGCGGGGGCGGGCTCTGGCTGTTCGGGCCGCTGGCCGGCATGGCCGTGGTCGGCCTCGCCGGCCTCGCCGGCACCTGGCGGGTCGCCAGCCAGCCGCCGCTGGCGGTGCTGCGGCGGGCTTGAGGCGGTCGCTGGCTGGTTTTGTCGCTCGGCGGTGAAATAACATGACCGCCAACGCGGTCTTTTCCATACAAGGTGTTACTGGATGCTCGGCATGGACAACGCGCGGGCGCGCTTCGACAAGCTCGTCAGCGACTACTCGAAGGATGTGTTCAGGTACGCCTACTGGCTCTGTCGTGACCGGAGCATGGCCGAGGAGCTGGCCCAGGAGACCTTCATGCGGGCGTGGAAGGCGATCGACAGCTTGCAGGACGACGGCGCCGCCAAGAGCTGGCTGTTCACCATCGTCAGGCGCGAGAACGCGCGCCAGTATCAGCGCAAGCGGTTCGATCTGGTGGACGACCCCGACTTCGACCGGGTCGAGGCGACCCGCACCGAGTACGACACCAGCACCGAGGCCTTCGTGCTGCGCCGCGCGCTGGCCGAACTGCCCGCGGAGTACCGCGAGCCGCTGGTGCTGCAGGTGATCGGCGGCTACTCCACCGAGGAGATCGCCGACCAGCTCGGGATCAAGGCCGGCGCGGTGATGACGCGGCTGTTCCGGGCGCGCAAGAAGTTGCGCGAAATGCTCGGCGAACGCGAAGATTGAGAGAGGCACGATCATGAACTGTCAGGAATTCGAACGGCGGGCGTGGGCCGAGCCCAATTGCAACGAGCCCGAGTTTATCCAGCACATGCAGGCGTGCCCCGACTGCGGTCCGGCCGCGGTCGAGCTGCGCGCCTTCGACCGGGAGATCGGCGGCAGCCTGCGCATCGACTGTCCGGACGATCTCGAGGCGCGCATTCGCGCGCGGCACAAGCTGCAGGGCGCCAACGACGACCGGGCCGCCGGTCCCTGGGCGCGGCTGCAGGGGTGGCTGTTCGGCCGCGGCGCCGCCTGGGTCGGCGCCTACGCCGCGGTCGCCACCGTGCTGCTGCTGGTCGGCGTGCTGCGCGGTGGCCTGGTCGGCACCGAGCCGGCGCTGATGCCGCTCGACCGGCTGGTGGCCGAGCACACCCTCAACGAGCGCTACATCACCGACATCGACATGCCCATGGCGCGTGACGAGATGGCGTCGATGTTCGGCCAGTTCGGCGCCCAGCTGGTCGCCGACCTCGACGGCGTCACCTTCGCCAACGGCTGCGTGCTGGAAAACGGCATCAAGGGGGCCCACCTGGTCCTCGATACCCCGGCCGGCAAGGCCATCGTGCTGGTGATCCCCCACCGCACGGTCGACGCGGCGCAGGCGCTGCGCTTCGCCGACTTCGAGGGGCGCATCACCCCCTTCGGCCAGGGCAGCCTGGCGGTGATCGGCACCAGCGCCGCAGCCGTCGCCCCCGCCGAGCAGCGCCTCCGCCAGGCGGTGCAGTGGCTCTGACCCGCGTCCGCCGCGCCCCCTCGTCTATAACTGAACCCGTACCCTCCGCCCGGCGCCGCGACCACGGCGCCGCGGCGGCGTGGTCGCCGCCCGGTCCGCTCGCGGGCCCAGCAAGGAGACCCGGACCGTGCCCAAGATCCTCCGCTCCAGGCTGACCCTGCTGGCGCTGTTCGCCGTGCTGGTCGGGCTGTTCTTCGCCTTCGACCTCGACCGCTTCCTGACCCTGGAGTACGCCCAGGCACAGCGCCAGGCGCTGCTCGACACCTACGCCGCCCACCGCGGCCTGACCATTGCGGTCTACATGGGCGTCTACATCGCCGTAACCGCGCTGTCGCTGCCGGGGGCGACGATCATGACCCTGGTCGGCGGGGCGGTGTTCGGGCTCGCGGTCGGCACCGTCGCGGTCTCGTTCGCCAGCACCATCGGCGCCACACTCGCCTTCCTGGTCGCCCGCTTCCTGTTCCGCGATGTCGTGCAGGGGCGCTTCGGCGACAAGCTGGCCGCGATCAACGCCGGCATCGAGCGCGATGGGCCGTTCTACCTGTTCACGCTGCGCCTGATCCCGGCCTTCCCGTTTTTTGTTATCAACCTGGTGATGGGGCTGACCCCGATCCGCACGCTGCAGTTCTTCCTGGTCAGCCAGGTCGGCATGCTCCCGGGCACCCTGGTCTACGTCAACGCCGGCAGCCAGCTGGGCCAGCTCGAGTCGCTGGCGGGCGTCCTGTCGCCGGGGCTGATCCTGTCGTTCGTGCTGCTCGGGCTGTTCCCGCTGCTGGCCAAAAAGGGGCTCGAGATCTACCGGCGCCGCCGGTTGCTGAAGCGCTTCCCGCCGCCGCCGCGCACCGACTACAACCTGGTGGTGATCGGCGCCGGCTCCGGTGGCCTGGTTTCGGCCTACATCGCCGCCGCGGTCAAGGCCAGGGTGGTGCTGGTCGAGAAGCACCGGATGGGCGGCGACTGCCTGAACACCGGCTGCGTGCCGAGCAAGGCGCTGATCCGCTCGGCCAGGATGGCCGCCTACGGCCGGCGCGCCGAGGCGTACGGCCTCAAGCCGCACGCGGTCGAGGTCGACTTCGGCGCGGTCATGGAGCGGGTGCAGCGTGTGATCGGCAAGGTGGCGCCGCACGACTCGGTCGAGCGCTACACCGGGCTCGGCGTCGAAGTGATCCAGGGCGAGGCGACCCTGCGCTCCCCCTACGAGGTCGAGGTCGACGGCCGCGTGCTGACCACGCGCAACATCGTCGTCGCCACCGGCGCGCGGCCCGCGGTGCCCGACCTGCCGGGGCTCGACCGGGTCGCCTACCTGACCTCGGACACGGTCTGGAGCCTGCGCGCCAACCCGGGCCGGCTGCTGGTGCTCGGCGGCGGCCCGATCGGCTGCGAGCTGGCGCAGGCGTTCCAGCGCCTCGGCGCCGAGGTGACGCTGGTGCAGCGGCACCGGTTGCTGCCGCGCGAGGACGACGAGGTCGCCGCGCTGGTCGAGGCGCGCTTCCGCGCCGAGGGGGTCCGCGTGCTGACCGGCCACGACGTGCGCCGGGTCGAGGTCGACGGCGAGACCAAGGTGCTGGTGTGCGAGCACGACGGCAGCGAGGTGCGGGTCGAGTTCGACACCCTGCTGCTGGCGCTCGGCCGCCAGGCCAACGTCACCGGCTTCGGCCTCGAGCAGCTCGGTGTGGTGCTGACGCCGCGCGGCACGGTCGCGGCCGACCCGTTCCTGTGCACCAACTACCCGAACATCTACGTCGTCGGCGACGTCACCGGGCCCTACCAGTTCACCCATGTCGCCGGCCACCAGGCGTGGTATGCGGCGGTCAATGCGCTGTTCAGCCCGTTCAAGCGCTTTCGCGTCGACTACTCGGTGCTCCCCTGGGCCACCTTCACCGACCCCGAGGTGGCGCGCGTCGGCCTCAACGAGCAGGAGGCCAGGGCACGCGGCATCCGCTACGAGGTGACCCGCTACGGCCTCGACGACCTCGACCGCGCCATCGCCGACGACGAGGACCACGGCTTCGTCAAGGTGCTGACGCCGCCGGGTAAGGACCGCATCCTTGGCGTGACCCTGGTCGGCGCCCACGCCGGCGACCTGATCGCCGAGTTCGTGCTGGCGATGACCCAGCGCCTCGGCCTGAAAAAGATTCTTGGCACCATCCACATCTACCCGACCCTGGCCGAGGCCAACAAGTACGCCGCCGGCCAGTGGCGCCGGGCACACCAGCCCGCGCTCTTGCTACGCTGGGTGGAACGCTTCCACCGTCGCCGCCGCGGCGAGGCACCGGCCCCGGCGGCCAGGGCCGAGGGCGGATCGAGCTGAACGAGGCCGGCGCAGGGAAGCAAGACCATCCGGAGGGAGCATGCACATGGCCGGCACCAGGGCCGACGACCGCGACACCCTGAGCGACCGCTACCGCGCGGTGCGGGCGCAGAGCGAGGCGCTGTGCGCGCCGCTGGCGATCGAGGACCACGTCATCCAGGCGGCGGTCGTCGCCAGCCCGCCGAAATGGCACCTGGCCCATGTCAGCTGGTTTTTCGAGACCTTCCTGCTGCAGCCCTTCCTGCCCGGCTACGTGCCGTTCCGCGCCGGCTACGAGGTGCTGTTCAACTCCTACTACCAGCAGGTCGGCCGGGTCTATCCGCGGCCCGAGCGCGGCCTGCTGGCCCGCCCCACCGTGGCCGAGGTGCTGGCCTACCGGGCCCATGTCGACGCCGCCATGGCGACGCTGCTGGCGCAGGCCGATGACGCCGACTGGCAGCAAGTGGCGGCGCGCACCGAACTCGGCTGCCACCATGAACAGCAGCACCAGGAGCTGCTGGTCACCGACATCAAGCTCAACTTCAGCATCAACCCGCTCGACCCGGTCTACGCCGCGCCGCCGCCGCGCCCGGCGGGCGTCGCGCCGCCGCCCGGCTGGTGGTCGCGCGATCCCGGCCTGGGCGAGATCGGCCACGCCGGGGACGGCTTCGCCTTCGACAACGAACGTCCGCGCCACCGCGTCTGGGTCGACGCCTACCGGCTGGCGCGCCACCCGGTGACCAACGCCGACTACCGCGCCTTCGTCGCTGACGACGGCTACCGCCGGCCCGAGCTGTGGCTGGCCGACGGCTGGTTCACGCTCAACAACGAAGGCTGGGAAGCCCCGCTGCACTGGCGCCGTGAGGGCGACGACTGGGCCGAGTTCACCCTCGGCGGCGTGCAGCCGCTCGACGACCACGCCCCGGTGACCCACGTCAGCTACTACGAGGCCGACGCCTACGCGCGCTGGGCCGGGGCGCGGCTGCCGACCGAGGCCGAGTGGGAACTGGCCGCCGGCGGCCGACCGCTGGCCGGCAACTTCGCCGCCAGCGGCCAGCTGCAGCCGGTCGCCGGGGACGACGGCGGCGACCTGGTCAAGCTCTTCGGCGACGTCTGGGAGTGGACCGCCAGCGCCTACAGCCCCTACCCCGGCTACGTGGTTCCGACAGGTGCGATCGGCGAGTACAACGGCAAGTTCATGTGCAGCCAGCAGGTGCTGCGCGGCGGCTCCTGCGCGACCCCGGCCGGCCACCTGCGCGCCACCTACCGCAACTTCTTCTACCCGCACGAGCGCTGGCAGTTCACCGGCATCCGCCTGGCCGCGCAGCCGTGAGCGGCGCCGTCCTGCATGACCTTCACCCGCCGGCTGCGGACCTGCGCCGGGAGGTGCTGACCGGGCTGACGGCAACGCCCAAGTGGCTGACCCCGAAGCTCTTCTACGACGCCTATGGCAGCCAGCTGTTCGACGCCATCACCGCGCTGCCCGAGTACTACCCGACCCGCACCGAAATCGGCATCCTGCGCGCCTGCCGCGACGAGCTGGCCGGGCTGCTCGGCGCGGGCGCGGTGCTGGTCGAGCCCGGCGGCGGCAACGGCATCAAGGCGCGGCTGCTGCTCGACGTCCTCGACGCCGCGGCCTATGTGCCGATCGACATCGCCCGCGAGCACCTGTTCGCCGCCGCCGAGGGACTGGCCGCCGACTACCCGGGGCTGACCGTGCACGCGGTCTGCGCCGACTTCTCGCGCCCGCTGGAGCTGCCGCAGCTGCCCGCCGGCGGCCGGCGCGTCGCCTTCTTCCCCGGCTCGAGCATCGGCAACTTCGAGCCGGCGGCGGCGATCGCGCTGCTGCGACGGCTGGCCGGGCTGGTCGGGCCGGGCGGGGCGCTGCTGATCGGCGCCGACCTGGTCAAGGACGAGGTGCGCCTGACCGCGGCCTACGACGACGTCCAGGGGGTGACTGCGGCGTTCAACCGCAACCTCCTCACCCGCATCAATCGCGAACTCGCCGGCGGCTTCGACCCCGACCGCTTCGCCCACCGTGCCTGCTACAACCGCGACCTGCAGCGGGTCGAGATGCACCTGGTCAGCCGGGACGCCCAGCGGGTGACGGTGGCCGACCGCGAGATCGGGTTCGCCGCCGGCGAGAGCATCCACACCGAAAGCGCCCACAAGTACACCCCGGACGGCTTTCGCGACCTGGCCGTGGCGGCAGGCTTCCGGCCGTGGCGCCAATGGCTCGATCCCGAGGCGCTGTTCGCCGTCTTCCTGTTCCACTGCTGAGCCCCAGGAGCCCCCCATGGCCAGTCGCGCTGTGACCTTTGCCAACGCCCGCGGCGAGCAGCTCGCCGCCACCCTCGACCTGCCGGTCAACGGCCAGCCGCGCGGCTACGCTCTGTTCGCCCACTGCTTCACCTGCGGCAAGGACCTCAAGGCGCTGCACCACATCAGCCGCGCGCTGACGGCGCGCTGCATCGCCGTGCTGCGCTTCGATTTCACCGGCCTCGGCGCCAGCGAGGGGGAGTTCGCCGCGACCACCTTTTCGTCCAACATCGATGACCTGGTCGCCGCCGCGCGCCACCTCGAGGCCGAGTACGCCGCCCCGCAGATCCTGGTCGGTCACTCCCTGGGCGGCACCGCCGTGCTGGCCGCCGCCCACCGGTTGCCGTCGGTGCGGGCCGTGGCCACCATCGGCGCACCCTCCGATGCGGCGCACGTTATCAGCCATTTCGAGGAACATCGGGCCACGATCGAGCAGGAGGGCGAGGCCGAGGTCGATCTGGGCGGGCGCCCGTTCCGCATCCGCAAGGCGCTGCTCGACGACCTCGCCGAACAGCGGGTGCACGACGCCATCCACCGATTGGGGCGGGCGCTGCTGATCTTCCACTCGCCGGTCGACCGCACGGTCGCCATCGACCACGCGGCGCGGATCTACCAGGCGGCGCTGCACCCGAAGAGCTTCGTCTCCCTCGACCGTGCCGACCACCTGCTCAGCGCCGCGGCCGATGCCGAGTACATCGGGGTGGTCACCGCGGCCTGGGCGAGCAAGTACGTCGACGCCCTGGCCCCGATCCGGCGCGACGAGGGTGCGGGCGAGGCGCGCGTGCTGGTGCGTCTCGGCGCCGAGGGCTACGTCTGCGATATCGACGCCGGCGGCCACCCGCTGGTGGCCGATGAACCGGTCGCGCTCGGCGGCAGCGACCAGGGGCCGAGTCCCTACCAGCTGCTCAACGCCGCGCTCGGGGCGTGCACGGCCATGACCCTGCGCATGTACGCCGAGCGCAAGCAGCTGCCGCTGCAGGGGGTTCTGGTGCGGCTCGAGCACGCCAAGGTTCACGCCCGGGACTGCGCCGACTGCCCGCAGGAGAACGCCCGGGTCGACGTCATCGAGCGCGTGATCACCCTCGAGGGCGACCTCGATGCCGGGCAGCGCCAGCGGCTGCTGGAGATCGCCGACCGCTGCCCGGTGCACCGCACCCTGCACGAGCCGGTGCTGGTGCGCAGCCGCCTGGCGGACGGCTGAGCGCAAGCTCTCAGCCGGCGCAGACCCGGTTGCGACCGGCGCGCTTGGCCCGGTAGAGGGCCTGGTCGACCCGCTCGAACAGGGCCGCGCCCGGCTCTCCGCGCTGGGCCAGGCTGGCATGGCCGATGGAGACGGTCAGCCGCAGCCTGGCCGGGCCGAGATCGATCACCGCCGCAGCGACCCGCAGGCGCAGCTTCTCGGCCACCGCGGCCGCGCGGTCGGGCCCCGCCCCGGGCAGCAGCACGACGAACTCCTCGCCGCCGTAGCGGGCGATGAAGTCGCTTTTGCGCAGGGCGCTGCCGAGCAGGTCGGCGACGCACTTGAGCGCCTCGTCGCCGGCGTGGTGGCCGTGGGTGTCGTTGACCTTCTTGAACAGGTCGATGTCGCACAGCAGCAGGCTCAGCGGCACCTGGTAGCGCTGCCAGCGCGCCAGCTCCTGGGCCAGCCGTTCGTCGTAGGCGAAGCGGTTGTGCAGGCCGGTCAGCGGGTCGGTGACGATGCGGTGACGCTGGGCGCTGAGCCCGGCCTGCAGGCGGGCGGTCTCCTGCTCGAGGTCGCGGACCCGGTCGCGCAGCCGGTCGTTCTGGTCGCGCAGCCCGGCCAGCCGTTGCTGCGCCTGCTGGTGGAACCGGTGGACCTTGTGTGCGATCGCCTCCAGCCGCTGATGCAGCCGTTCGCCCAGCCCGCCCAGGTCGGGGCGGCCGTCGACGTCGGCCTCGAGGTCGCGCACCTGGGTCGCAATGCTCAGGTCGAGGGCGGCGGTCTCGTCGCAGGCGGCGGTCCCGGCGTCCGCGGCCAGGCTGATCTGGTCGTAGAGGTCGTGCAGCCGGCCGCTGAGGCGGACCAGGTCGTCGGCGACCGCGTCCTTCTCGAGTTGGATCTGCGACGGCAGGGCGTTGATCAACCCCGCCAACCGGCGCACGTGGTGGCCGAAGGCGATGGGGTCTTCGGCTGCGACCAGTTGCGCATGCAGTGCCGCCGCCTCGTCGCGCAGCGTCCGCGGCAGGCTGACGCTGTCGACCAGCTGCAGCAGGGTCGCGCAGGCCGGCGTCGGCGGGCGGTCGGCCAGGCAGGTGCTGAGACGGCGCGCGACCCGCTCCAGCGGCCGGTCGCTGGCCAGCGCGGCGTCGAAGTCGAGCTGACAGCGGCTGCGGCAGGGTGGCAGCTCGATCCGGGCCATGAACAGGGCGAGCACCTGGCGGGCGAGGTCGGGCGTGACCGTGGGAGTCGTCCCTGGCGTGGTCATCGTTCCTCCTTCCCTGGGGAGCCACCGGGCGCGGAAGAAGAAAAGGTATCACACCGCGACGGTGGCGGTCGGGCGTGGCTCCAGTTCGATGGCTGCGGGGATGCGCACTTCCATGGCGATGGGCAGGTGGTCGGAGTAGCTGCACGGCAGGGTGCTGACGTGGTCGACGCACAGGGTCGGGCCGACCAGGATGTGGTCGATGCCGCGCTGCGGCCGCCAGCTGGGGAAGGTGTGCAGGTCCTGCGCCGGGGAGTGGAGATCGAGGGCGCTCAGCGGGCCGACATCCTGCCACTGACGCAGCGGGCTGTTGAGGTCGCCCATGATGATCACATGCGGATGGCCGCGGGCCAGTTCGGCAATGAAACCCAGCTGCTGGCGCCGGGCGCGCTGGCCCAGCGCCAGGTGGACGATCAGCAGTACCAGGGTGTCGGGTGGGGTGCCGAAGGTGGCGCTGAGGACCCCGCGCCCCGGGAACAGCCCGGGCAGGCGGTGGGCGTCGAGGGCCGATGGGCAGAAGCGGCTGAGCAGGGCGTTGCTGTGCTGGGCGAACTTGCCCAGGTCGCGGTTGAGCTGGTGGTGCCAGTTGGGAAAGCCGGCGCGCAGCGCCAGGTACTCGGCCTGGTTGATGAAGCCGCTGCGCAGGCTGCCGGCGTCGACCTCCTGCAGGCCGACCATGTCGAAGCGGCTGATCAGCCTGGCGATGCGGTCGAGGTTGCCCATGCGCCGCGACGACGGCAGCAGGTGCTGCCAGCTCTGGGTCAGGTAGTCACGGTAGCGGGTGCCGGAGATGCCGGCCTGGATGTTGAAGCTCAGCAGCTGCAGCGGCCGGGTCGCGCCCTCCTCGGCCCCGTCCGGCGGGCCGCAGGCGATGGCCGCGGGGGCGCGCCGGGCGCGCCGGTCCTCGACCAGCGTACGCAGGTGGTGCAGCGGCCGGTAACGTGTCGCTGCGACCGGTGGCCCCCGGTCCTGGGTGCTCACCTGGCGGCGGTCGTGGCCCGGTCGGCGGTCGCCTTCTGCACCAGGGCATCGACCACCGGCATGGTGCGTGCGTAGGTGCCGGCCAGCGCCGGGCCGGTACGGTAGCGGCCGTCGACGATCATCGACGGCACGCCGTCGATGCCGTAGCGACGGGTCAGTTGCTGCGCCCGGCGCACCTTGCCGTCGACGGCGAAGGAGCGGTAGGTCTTGCGGAACTCGGCCTCGTCGACCCCCTGGTCGGCGAAGAAGGCGGCCAGCGCGTCCTCGTCCTCGACCTTGCGGCGCATGGCGTGCAGGGCATCGAACAGCGGCCGGTGGATCCGGTCGAGCACCCCGAGCGCTTCGGCGGTGTAGAAGGCGCGAGCGTGGTTCTCCCACGCCGGGCGGTTGGGGAAGATCGCCGGGATGCGGACGTAGGCGACGTTGTCGGGCTTCTGTTCCAGCCAGCGCTCGATGTAGGGCTCGAGGCGGTAGCAGTGCGGGCAGCCGTACCAGAACAGCTCGATCACCTCGATCCGGTCGCCGGTCGCGGGGGGCACCGGCGGCACGACCGGCTCGTACTCGATCACTTCGTCGGGGCTGATGGGGGTCTGGGCCAGGGCCAGGGCCGGCAGCAGCAGCGCGAAGGCCAGCAGCAGGGCGCGTCGGTTCATGTCGGGGCTCTCCAGGTCACGGGATGGGCGTGCGCGTCGGGTTGGACCGTGCAGTGGCGGGCTTGGTTCGTTGAATATAGTCCGGTCCGGCACGGCGCAAGCTGGAGCGGAAAAGAGGAGGCGGCCCGGAGGCCGCCTCGAAAGCGTCACCTTGCGGTCATCCCGCTCACAGCGTGCTGACGTACATGGCCAGCGCCTCGATCTCCTGTTCCGTCAGCTGCGCGGCGATCTGGCGCATCATCTGGTTGGGGTCGTTGGCACGGCTGCCAGCGCGGAACATCTGCAACTGCTTGATGGTATAGGCCGCGTGCTGCTTGCGCAGGGCCGGGAACTTGGCCGCCGGATTGCCGTTGCCGTTCGGTCCGTGGCAGGCGGCGCAGGCGGCCACGCCGCTGGCCGGATTGCCGGCCACGTAGAGCTGCTTCCCCTGCTCCACCAGCTCGGGTTTCACCGGGCTGGCGGGCTGCGCCTCCTGGCCGGCGAAATGGGCGGCCACCTCGTCGACGGCCGCATCCGGCACCGCCATCGCCATGCCCGACATCAGCGGGTCGGTGCGTTGGCCGGCCTTGAAGTCGCGGATCTGCTTGGCGATATAGTCGGCGCCCTGGCCGGCCAGCTTGGGCCAGATCGGGTTGAGGCTGTTGCCGTCGACGCCGTGACAGCTCGCGCAGACGTCCCAGGGTTTCGGCTGGGGGGTGGCGCTCTCCTCGGCGGCGAGCGCCCCACCCGTGGTGCCCAGGAGCAGCAGCGCGGCTGCGGCTAGATGCTTCATCGAGAGTTCCTTGGCTGTCCCGCCGTCACTTACTTCGCGGCGCCGACCATGTAGTCGACGGCGGCCTTGACGTCGGCGTCGGCCAGGGCCGGGTTGCCGCCCTTGGCGACCATCGCGGTGCCCGGCACGCCGTTCAGTGCGCTGGCGTAGAGGGCGTCCATCCCCTTGGCGATGCGCGGGGCCCAGGCGTCCTTGTCGCCGAGGCCGGGCGACTTCATGGTCGGGGCGACGGCCGGGTTGTGGCACGCCGAGCAGACGCTGTCGTAGACCGCCTTGCCGTCGGCGAGGGCGGCGCCCGAGGCGAGCAGCAGGGCGGCGGCGGAACCGGTGAGGAACTTCTTCATGACAAATCTCCCAGGTCAGGGTGGCTGTTTAGGGCAATGGAAACCGGATTCCCTGGCGCCGAACACGCCCGCAACGCGGGTCGTCTGGCCGGGAAGCCCGCGATATATACAGCGAATACCGCTGCCGGGTCAAATCCCTGTGCGCCGCCGGAAGGCGAGGTTCCGCCTCTTGAGACCGTGGCGTCGGGCCCGGGTTCGCCCCTCCGCTTGTGATGGGCGCGCGCGCACCTGACAATGCCCGGGCCATGCGCAACCGCTACCGCCAAGCCCATTTCCTGAAGAGTGCGCGCCTGCCGCGGGACTACCCGCCCGATGCCGGCGTCGAGGTGGCGTTCGCCGGCCGTTCCAATGCGGGCAAGTCGTCGGCACTCAACTGCCTGGCCGACCAGAAGTCGCTGGCGCGCACCAGCAAGACGCCCGGCCGCACCCAGCTGATCAACTTCTTCTCCATCGACGAGGCGCGCCGCCTGGTCGACCTGCCGGGCTACGGCTACGCCAGGGTGGCGCTCGAGATCAAGCGGCGCTGGCAGCAGGAGATGGCGGCCTACCTCGAGCGGCGCGGTTCGCTGGCCGGGCTGGTGCTGGTGATGGACGTGCGCCACCCGCTGACCGACTACGATCGCGAAATGCTCGCCTGGTGCGCCCACCGCGCCCTGCCGGTCCACGTGCTGCTGACCAAGGCCGACAAGCTCAAGCGCGGTCCGGCCGAGGCCACCCGCCTGCAGGTGCGCCGGGCGCTCGTCGAGCTCCACCCGGGGGCCACGGTGCAGCTCTTCTCGGCGCTCAAGCGCACCGGCCTCGAGGCGGCGCTGGCCCAGCTCGACCGCTGGTTCACCTGGGACGCGGCGCCCACCCTGGACGGTGCCACCCCGCCGTGAACCCGCTGCGGGCCGGCACGCTGGGTCTCTGGCTGACGCTCTACCTCGGCGTGCTGGTCTGGTCCGGCATCGCCCCCAAGGACCGCATCACCTGGGTGCTCGAGGTGGCGCCGGCGGTGATCGGTCTGGTCGTGCTGGCGGCGACCCGGCGCCGCTACCCGCTGACCCCGCTGGCCTACCTGCTGGTGCTGATCCACGCGGTGATCCTGATGGTCGGCGGCCACTACACCTACGCCGAGGTGCCGCTGTTCGACCGCCTGGCCGAGCTGTTCGGCCACGCCCGCAACAACTACGACAAGCTCGGCCACTTCGCCCAGGGTTTCGTCCCGGCCGTGCTGGCGCGCGAGATCCTGCTGCGCACCGGGGCGGTCCACGGCCGTGGCTGGCTCAATTACGCGGTGGTCACCACCTGCCTGGCCCTGAGCGCGGCCTACGAACTGATCGAGTGGCTGGTGGCGCTGCTCTCCGACGAGGCGGCCGAGGCGTTTCTCGGCACCCAGGGCTACGTCTGGGACACCCAGTCGGACATGGCGATGGCGCTGCTCGGCGCCCTGCTCGCCCTGGTCCTGCTCGGGCGCCGGCACGATCGCCAGCTGGCCACGTTCGGCTGGCCCGGCGCTACAATGGATGCCGCCCGAACCACCGACTGACCCCGCAGGAAGCCAGCGCATGAAAAACCTGTTCAAGCACGCCACCCTCGGCCTGGTCCTCGCGTTCGCCGTCGCCGGCTGTGCCCCGGAAGTGGGCAGCGAGGCGTGGTGCAACAAGCTCAAGGAGAAGCCGAAGGGCGACTGGACCGCCAACGAGGCCGGCGACTTCGCCCAGCACTGCCTGTTGAAGTAGCGGCCGGACGCGTCAGCATGGGCGTGCGCATCTTCACCACCGGCGGCACCATCGACAAGATCTACTTCGACGCCAAGAGCGACTACCAGGTCGGTGAACCGCAGATCGGCCAGCTGCTGGTCGAGGCCAACGTCACCTGCGCCTACGCGGTCACCCCGCTGCTGCGCAAGGACAGCCTCGAGCTGGATGCCGCCGACCGGGCGCTGATCGCCGAACGGGTCGCCGCGGCTGCCGAGAGCCGGGTGCTGATCACCCACGGCACCGACACCATGGTCGCGACCGCGCGCGCCCTGATCGGCATCGCCGGCAAGACCGTGGTGCTGGTCGGGGCGATGCAGCCGGCACGGCTGCGCGTCAGCGACGCCCTGTTCAACATCGGTTTCGCCCTGGCCGCGGTGCAGCTGCTGCCGCCCGGGGTCTACCTGGCGATGAACGGCCGCGTCTTCGATCCGCTGACCACACGCAAGAATGTCGCCAAGAACCGCTTCGAATCCGGTGACGACTGACCGCCAGCGCGTCCTTCGGGTCGCCCGGCGCGACGGTCGCACGCCGTCCGCCCGAGAGCTTGAGAAGAGATCGTAGCGCGCGGTTTGAGCGCAAGGCGGACGGAGGGAGCACCACCCAACGCAGTGATCGAGCCGCGCAGCAGATCTATTCTCAAGCTCTGAGTCCAGGAGACCGCCCCCGATGCCCATCGCCCTGCCACCCATCGAGACGGCCAGCGGCAACGACTGGCCCGCCATCCTCGCGCTGCTCGCCGGCGTCGGGCTGCCGATCGCCGACCTCGGCCACGACTGGCCGATCGAGTTCCTGGTGGCGCGCGCCGCCAGTGGCAAGCTGGCCGGCTCGGTCGGCATCGAGGGCGCAGGGGTCGAGCGCCTGATCCGCTCGCTGGCGGTGGCGCCGGCGCTGCGCGGCCACGGTCTCGGCTCGGCGCTGCTCCAGGCGGCCGAGGCGTGGGCGCGCAGCGCCGGGGTGACGCGGCTCTACCTGCTGACGCTGACGCCGGCCTTTTTCGACCAGCGCGGCTACACCCCGGTCGCGCGCGACGCGGTCCCGGCGGCGGTCGCCGCCAGCGAGGAGTTCGGCCGCCTTTGCCCCGGCGACGCCGCCTGCCTGACGCGCCGGCTGGACCGCTGATGGCCGCGCCGCTGCTGCCGCTGGCGTCCGACACCGAAAGCCGGCCGAGCGCGGCCATGCGCGCGGCCATGGCCCACGCCGAGGTGGGCGACGAGCAGAAGGGCCAGGACCCGACCGTCAACCGCCTGCTGGAGCGGGTCGGCGCCCTGCTCGGCACCGAGGCCGCGCTGTTCCTGCCCAGCGGCACCATGTGCAACCTGGTCGCGCTCAAGGCGCACACCCGCCCCGGCGACCTGGTCCTGGTCGAGCGCGACGCCCACATCGCCCGCGCCGAGGCCGGCGGCGCGGCCCTGGCCGCCGGGGTGCAGCTCGAGGCGCTCGACGGCGCCGACGGCCGTTTCGACGGTGCGACGCTGGCGGCGGCGTACCAACGCACCCGGCTGGCGCCGGCGACCCACGCGCCGCCGGCGACGCTGGTCTGCGTCGAGCAGACCCACAACTACAGCGGCGGCACGGTCTGGCCGTTGGCGCAGCTGCAGGAGGTGGCCGCCGTGGCCCGTCGCCTCGACCTGGCGCTGCACCTCGACGGGGCGCGGCTGTTCAACGCTGCCGTCGCCAGCGGGGTCGCGCCCACCCACTTCGCCGCCTGCGCCGACTCGGTCTGGGTCGACTTCACCAAGGGGCTGGGGGCGCCGCTGGGGGCGGTGCTGGCCGGCCCGGCGCCGTTCATCGCCGCCGCGCGCCGCTACAAGCACGCCTTCGGCGGGGCGCTGCGCCAGGCCGGCGTGGTCGCCGCCGGCTGCCTGCACGCCCTCGACCATCACGTCGAGCGGCTGGCCGAGGACCACCGGCGGGCGCGCGACCTGGCCGCCGGCCTCGCCGCCATCGACGGCATCGCCGTGGTCAACCCGCGGCCCGAGAGCAACATCGTGCTGTTCGAGGTGGCCGGCCTGGGGTTCGACGCGCCAGCGTTCCTCGCCGCCGCGGCCGGGTGCGGGGTCGGCTTCAGCGCCGTCGGCGCGCGCATCCGCGCCGTGACCCACCTCGACGTCGACGACGCCGCCATCGCCGCCGCCGTGGCGGCGGTCGCCGCGCTGGCCGCCGGCCGGCCATGACCGCCACTGTGCGGGTGCGCCGTGCCGCCGACGCCGACCTGCCGGCGCTGGTCGCGATCTACAACCAGGCGATCGCCAGCCGCGTCGCCACCGGCCACCTCGAACCGTTCACGGTCGCCGCCCGCCAGGCGTGGTTCGCCGAGCACCGGCGGCCGGCGACGCCGCTGCTGGTCGCCGAGCTGGCCGGCCAGGTTGCCGGCTACGCCACCCTGGCCGCCTACCGCGGCGGTCGCGGCGCGTTCGCCGGCTGCCGCGAGCTCAGCTACTACGTCGCCGCCGGCTGCCGCCGGCGCGGCGTCGCCGGCACCCTGCTGGAGCACGCCGTGGCCGCCTGCCCGGCGCTCGGGGTCACCGCCCTGGTCAGTTTCCTGCTGGCCGCCAACGGCCCCAGCATCGCCCTGCTGGAACGGCACGGCTTCGCCTGCTGGGGCCGGCTGCCGGCGCTGGCGGTGATCGACGGCCGCGCCTGCGACCACCTGATCTACGGCCGCCGGCTGGTCTGGGCGTGATCCCTGTTGGTACCGGCTGCCGCAGGCCGCGTCACTGTTCCGCGAGCCCGTATACTTCGGGGCACCCCTGGTCACGGAGGCGGGAAGATGGAGAGCACCTTGTGGCTGGTCCTGGTGGCCACGGCCGGCGGCGTCGCCGTGGCCATGCAGGCGCAGTTGATGGGCGTCCTCGACCGCGGCCTGGGCACCCTGGAAGCGATCTTCATCACCTACGCCGGCGGCGGCCTGCTGATCGGGCTGGTGCTGCTGCTGCTGCGCGGCGGCAACCTGGCGGCCTGGCCGACGCTGCCGTGGTACACCCTGACCTCGGGCGTCTTCGGCCTGATCATCGTCGGCGCCATCGGCTACAGCGCCCCGCGCCTGGGCCTGCTGGCGGCGCTGACCGTGGTCGTCGCCGCGCAGTACCTCGCCAGCGCCCTGCTGGAGCAGTACGGCCTGTTCGGCGCCACGCCGCGCCCGCTCGACCTCGGCCGGCTGCTCGGCGTCGGCTGCATGCTGGTGGGCACCTGGCTGCTGCTGCGCTGAGCCGGCATGGCTGCCCAGGCCGCGGCTTGTTATGGTCCGACCGGCAGGGGGCACGGCCGCCACGTCGGCAGGCGAGCCGTCACCCGACCTAGACCGGCGCGGCCGCTGCCGCTGCCCGCGCCCCGGCGCTGTTTCCGTACGCGCCCGACCTGACCGGCTGACGCGGGCCGGATGCTAACCGAGGAGGAGACCACATGATCGAGATCGAGCAGCGCGCCGACGGCGTCAGCGTCGCGACCCTGGCCCACGGCAAGGCCAACGTCATGGACCTGGAGTTCTGTAACACCCTGGGCGAGCGCTTCGAGGCGCTGGCCGCCGCGCCGCCGGCGGCCGTGGTGCTGACCGGCCAGGGGCGCATCTTTTCCGCCGGCGTCGATCTCAACCGCCTGGTCGACGGCGGCGCCGACTACGCGCGCGCCTTCCTGCCGGCGCTCGACCGCATGCTGCTCGCGGTCCTGGCCCTGCCGTGCCCGGTGGTCGCCGCGGTCAACGGCCACGCCATCGCCGGCGGCTGCCTGCTCGCCTGCGCCGCCGACCGGCGGCTGATGGCCCGCGGCAGCGGCCGTATGGGCATGCCCGAGCTGCGCGTCGGCGTGCCGTTCCCGCCGGTGGCGCTGGAGCTGGCGCGCAGCGTGGTGCGCTCGCAGGCGCTGCAGCGGGCGCTCGCCGGCGGCGAGACCTTCACCCCCGAGGCGGCGCAGGAGGCCGGCCTGGTCGACGACCTGGTCGACGGCGAACAGCTGCTCGACCGCGCCGGCGCGCTGGCGGCCGATCTGGCCACCATCGGCGCCGCGGCCTACGCCGTGACCAAGGCGATGCTGCAGCAGCCGCTGCGGCGCCGGATCGCCCGCCAGGTCGAGGCGCACGGGGCGCGGGTCGACCGGCTCTGGGCCGACCCGGCCACCCTGGCGGCGGTCACCGACTACATCGCCCGCACCCTGCGCAAGTAGGCTGAGGCCGGCGGCTGCGTCGTGACCCCACCCGTGCCCAGCAGCGGCCGGCCGCGATGCCCCGCCTGACGCTGCCGCGCAAGCTGCTGCTGGCCCTGCCGTTCGTCGCCGCGGCGCTGCTCGAGCCGCTGGCGCCCGGGCTGCTCGGGACGCTGGAGAGCCGCACCGCCGACCACCTGGTGCAGCTGCATGCCGCGCGTCACCCGGCCGACGACGACATCGTCATCATCGACATCGACGAGGCGAGCCTGGCGCGGATGGCCGCCGAGGCCGGGCGCTGGCCCTGGCCGCGCTCGGTCCACGGCGACCTGGTCGCGGCGGTCGCCCGGCAGCGGCCGCGGGCGATCGTCTTCGACATCCAGTTCATCGATCGCGACCGCTACCGGCCGGATGCCGACGCCCACTTCAACGAGGTGCTGCGCGCCACCCCCGGGATCTACCTGCCGCAGCAGTTCCTGGCCGACGGGGTCGATGCGACGGTGCCGACCCTGGACCAGCTGGCGGGTGCCCTCGGCGTGCCGCTGGCCGAGTTGGCCGACCGGCTCGGGCTGCGGCGGCTGGACGGCGACGGCGGCGCGCGGCTGAAGCTGCTGCTGCCCGGGGCCGTCGACCCGGCCAGCTGGCGCCTGGGCGTGATCAACTACCTCGAGGACGCCGACGGCATCGGCCGCGACTACCTGCTGCACCTCGACCGCCAGGGCTGGCGCCTGCGCTCGCTGCCGGCGCGCGTGGTCGAGGAGTTCGGCGGGACGCTGCCACCCGGTGACCGCGTGCGCCTGCAGTGGCTGCGCGGCGGCGTGCGCGCCTTCCGCCACGTCCCCTACGCCGACGTCGAGCGCGGGGTCGACGGGCCGCGCACGGGCCCGTTCAGCGACCGCATCGTCATCATCGGCTCGACCGCGACCGGGCTGCACGACCTGCGCCACACGCCGGTCGCCGGCCTCCATCCGGCGGTCGAGATCCTGGCCACGGCGATCGACAACCTGAAGACCGGCCGCCACCTGACCCTGGCCCCGGCGCCGGTCGCGCCGCTCGCCGCCGTGGCCTTGATCCTGGCGCTGGTCGCGCTGCTGCGGCGCCGCTCCAGCCCGTTGCGCAGTGCCGGCCTGGCGCTCGCCCTGTCGCTCGCCGGCTACGGCGTAGCCCATGCGGCGCTGCTCGGGCAGTGGCTGTTGCCGCTGGCCCGGCCGCTGCTCTTCGCCTGGGGCTTTGTCATCGTCGCCGCCCTCGACGACTACCTGGTCGAGCGCCGCCGGCGCCAGCAGACCGCGGCCGCCTTCGGCCGCTTCCTCGATCCGCGCGTGGTCGCGCAACTGGTCGAGGGCGGCGAGACGCGGCAGAGCATCGACGGCCAGGCGTGCGAGATCACCGTGCTTTTTTCCGACATCCGCGGCTTCACCACGCTCTCCGAGCAGCATCCGCCGGCGGTCATCGTCGGCCTGCTCAACGACTATTTCAGCCGCCAGGTCGAGGTGATCTTTCGCCACGGCGGCACCCTGGACAAGTTCATCGGCGACGCCATCATGGCCTTCTGGGGCGCGCCGTCGGCCGACCCGCGCCAGGCCGAGCACGCCATCGCCGCGGCGCTGGAGATGACCGAGGTGCTGGCAGCGTTCAAGCGCGAGAACGGGGCGCTGGGCGCGGCGTTCGACATCGGCATCGGCCTGCACACCGGGCCGGCCATCGTCGGGTTCATCGGCTCCGAGCAGCGCCAGGACTACACCGCCATCGGCGATTCGGTGAACCTGGCCAGTCGCATCGAGGGGCTGACCAAGGCGCACGGCCGGGTGCTGGTCTCGGCCGCGACCCGGGCGCAATGCGCCGCGCACTTTGACTTTGCCCCGGCCGGCTCCTATAAGGTCAAGGGCAGGGAGGCCGAGGTCGAACTGTTCATGCCGAGTCGCAGGAGGGGAGATGCGTAACCGGTTCCGCGCCCTGGCGTGGCTTGTGCTGGCGTTGCTCGCACCCCTGCTGCTCGCCGCCGCGCGTCCGGCACTGACCGTCCACGAGGCGGTGCTGCACAGCGACCCGGCCGCCGACGCCGCCGCGGTCGCCACCCTGCCGCCGGAGACCGCCCTGACCGTCCTCGAGCGCCTCGGTGGCTGGTACCGGGTCGAGACCGAGGCCGGGGCCGGCTGGCTGCGGCTGGCCTCGCTCCGGTTCCCCAGCGAAACGCAGCGCGAAGCCGAGAGCGGCGTCGACACGCTGCTCGGCATGATGCGGGTCGGGGCCGGGCCGGCCGGCGCGTCGTCCGGCACCACCACCGGCGTGCGCGGCCTCGATGCCAACGCCATCACCTCCGCCTCCCCCGACGAAAAAGCGCTGGAGAAGCTCGAGGCCCAGGCGAGCACGGCCGACGCCGGCCGCGCGCTGGCCGCGGCGGCCAAGCTGGTCGCGTCCGAGATTGCCTATCTCGAGCCGGTCGCACCGCCCGAAGCGGTCGCGCGGCCGCGCCCGAAGGCCGCCAGCAGTAGCGGCGGGAAGGCCAAGGAGAGCTGCTACGGCGACGGCTGCGACCGGGACCTCCCGTTCCTGGGCGGGGGTTGAGCGATGCGCCACCGATTGCCCGCCCTCCCCCTGCTGCTCGGCCTGCTGCTCGGCAGCGGCCTGGCGCAGGCCTTCAATTTCAATCTCGATCTCGGCAAGCTGGTCGACATCGCCAAGCAGGCGACCAACCTGGCCGAGGTCGACGAGGAGCGCGAGCGCGAGATCGGCCGCGACATGAGCGCCAACCTGCTCGGCGCCGTGGCGCTGCTGCCCAACCCGGCGCTGCAGAGCTACGTCAACCAGATCGGCCAGTGGCTGGCGCTGCAGACCGAGCGCCCGGGGCTGGCCTGGCGTTTCGGCATCCTCGACACCAACGACATCAACGCCTTCGCCGCCCCCGGCGGCTACGTCTTCATCACCGCCGGCCTGCTCGGGCGGCTGCAGAGCGAGGCCGAACTGGCCGGCGTGCTGGCGCACGAAATGGGCCACGTCGTCAAGCGCCACCACCTGGTCGCCATCCAGAGCAGCGCCCCGACCAACATCCTGACCGACGTCCTCTCCATCGCGGCCGACCAGGACGAGCACGGGCCCGCATGGAACCAACTGATCGACATCGGCAGCGACCTCCATGCCAAGGGGCTCAGCCGCGAGGACGAGATCGACGCCGACCTGATCGGCGTGGTGATCCTGACCCGGGCCGGCTACGACCCCTACGCCCTGGCGGCGGTGCTGCAGCGGCTCGAGGGGGTCAATCCCGAGGATTCGGCGCTGGCCCTGATGCGCAAGACCCACCCGACGCCGGAGGAGCGCCTCGCGGCCCTGCTGGCGTCGATGGGCACACACCTCGACCGCTACGCGGTCCAGCCGACGGTCGCCGACCGTTTCCGCGCCCGGGTCGCCGCGGAGGGCTCGTGATCCCGCGCCGATGCGCTTCCCGTCAACCCCCGGAGGGATCCCTGGCGCGGCCGCGGCGGTCGCGTCTCTTTACGGCTAAGTCGTTGAAATAAAAAAGCCCCGGTGAGAGGGGACTCACCGGGGCAGCTTCCCACCCACCGGCTGGGGAGGCCGGTGGTGACACCCGCATCAGGGAGGGAGATAGCGGGTGAACGCCGTTGCGAGCGTTCACAGATAGAGACCCGCGTGCGGGTCAAAAAGTTCCCTGCCGCCGCGTCCGGCTGCGGGCGCCTCAGAGCTCGAGAAGAAATCGTAGCGCGCGGTTTGAGCGCAAGGCGGACGGAGCGCAGCGACGAGACCTGTCGAGATGGATAGGCGAGGAGCGAGCACCGCCCCACGCAGCGATCGGACCGCGCAGTAGATTTCTTCTCAAGCGCTCAGTGGGCCTCGTCCCAGTTACCGCCAACGCCGACATCGACCACCAGCGGCACGCTCAGCTCGGCCGCCCCGGCCATGGCCGCGACCACGCCGTCGCGGACGACGTCGACCGCCTCTTCGGCGACCTCGAACACCAGTTCGTCGTGCACCTGCATGATCATCCGCGCCGCGGCCCCGCTCTCGGCCAGCCAGGCGGCGGCGCGCAGCATGGCGCGCTTGATGATGTCGGCGGCGGAGCCCTGCATCGGCGCGTTGATCGCCGCCCGCTCGGCCGCCTGGCGGCGCTGGCCGTTGCTGGCGTTGATCTCCGGCAGGTGCAGCCGGCGACCGAACAGCGTCTCGACGTAGCCCTTGGCACGGGCCGTCTCGCGGGTCGCCTCCATGAACGCCTGCACCGCCGGGTAGCGCTCGAAGTAGCGGGCGATGTAGTCGCGCGCGGCTGCCTGGTCGATGCCCAGCTGGCGCGCCAGGCCGAACGGCGACATGCCGTACATCAGGCCGAAGTTGATCGCCTTGGCGGCGCGCCGCTGGTCGGCGGTGACCGCGTCCAGGGCCGCGCCGAACACCTCGGCGGCGGTGGCGCGATGGACGTCCAGGCCCGCGGCGAAGGCCTCGCGCAGGCCGGGATCGCCCGACAGGTGGGCCATGATGCGCAGCTCGATCTGCGAGTAGTCGGCGGCCAGCAGGCGCTGTCCCGGCGGAGCGACGAAGGCGCGCCGGATGCGCCGCCCTTCGTCGGTGCGCACCGGGATGTTCTGCAGGTTGGGGTCGGACGACGACAGCCGCCCGGTGCTGGCCACGGCCTGGTGGTAGGAGGTGTGGACGCGGCCGGTGACCGGGTCGATCCGCTCCGGCAGGCGGTCGATGTAGGTCGACTTGAGCTTGGCCAGGGAGCGGTGCTCGAGGATCAACGCCGGCAGCGGGTAGTGCAGCGCCAGCTCCTGGAGCACCGATTCCGCGGTCGACGGCTGGCCCTTGGGGGTCTTTTCCAGCACCGGCAGGCCGAGGCGGTCGAACAGGATCTCCTGGATCTGCTTCGGCGAGGCGAGGTTGAACGCCGCGCCGGCCTCGGCGTGGGCCTGGCGTTCGACCTGGTCCAGCCGCTCGCCGAGCTCGTGGCCCTGGGCCAGCAGCTGGCCGGTGTCGATCAGCACGCCGGTGCGCTCGATGTCCGAGAGCACCGTCACCAGCGGCATCTCGATCTCCTCGTAGAGGGCGCGCAGCGCCGGCTCGGCCTGCAGCCGCGGCCACAGGTGGCGGTGCAGGCGCAGCGTGATGTCGGCGTCCTCGGCCGCGTACGGGGCGGCGTCGTCGAGGGCGACCTGGGAGAAGGGGATCTGCTTGGCCCCCTTGCCGGCGACGTCTTCGTAATGGACGGTGCGGTGGGCGAGGTATTTCAGCGCCAGCGAGTCCATGTCGTGGCGCGAGGCGGTGCTCTCGAGGACGTAGGACTCGAGCATGGTGTCGTGACGAATGCCGGCCAGCCGGATGCCGTGGTTGAGCAGCACGTTGCGGTCGTACTTCAGGTGGTGGCCGACCTTGGCCCGCACCGGATCCTCGAGCAGCGGCTTGAGGCGCGCCAGCACCGCGGCGCGGTCGAGCTGGTCCGGGGCGCCGGGGTAGTCGTGGGCCAGCGGCAGGTAGGCGGCGCGGCCCGGCTCGACGGCGAACGAGACGCCGACCACCTCGGCCTGCATGTAGTCGAGCGAGGTGGTCTCGGTATCGAAGGCGAACAGCTCCGCCTGTTCGAGCTCGGCCAGCCACGCCTCCAGCGCTTCCTGGTCGAGGAGGGTGGCGTAGTCGGCCACGCCGGCGGGCGCTTCCGTGGCGACTTCCGGGGCGCCGGCGCCGCGCTCGAGCAGTGCCGCGAGCCAGCTCTTGAACTCGAGGCGGGCGTAGAGGGTGCGCAGTTCGGCCGCGTCCGGTTCGCCGCGCGCCAGCTGGTCGAAGGCGACGTCGAGCGGCACGTCGCAGCGGATGGTGGCCAGCTTGCGGCTCAGCTCGAGCTGGTCGAGCGAGGCGCGCAGCGATTCACCGATCTTGCCGCCGACCTGGTCGGCATGGGCGATCAGGTTGTCCAGGCTGCCGTAGGTGGCGAGCCACTTGACCGCGGTCTTCGGTCCGCACTTGGGCACGCCGGGGATGTTGTCGGAGCTGTCGCCGACCAGCGCCAGGTAGTCGACCATCCGCTCCGGCGGGACGCCGAACTTGGCCTCGACGCCGGCCGGGTCGAGCACGCTGCCGGTCATGGTGTTGATCAGCGTAATGTGGTCGTCGACCAGCTGGGCGAGGTCCTTGTCGCCGGTCGAGATGACCGTCGCCAGGCCGGCGGCGCTGGCCTGGGTCGCCAGCGTGCCGATGACGTCGTCGGCCTCGACCCCCGGCACCTGCAGCAGCGGCAGGCCGAGCGCCCGGACCAGTGCATGCAGCGGCTCGACCTGGCGCGCCAGGTCCTCCGGCATCGCCGGCCGGTGGGCCTTGTACGCGGCGTAGAGGTCGTCGCGGAAGGTCTTGCCGCGGGCGTCGAAGACCACGGCGACCTGCTCCGGGCGGTAGTCCTCGAGCAGCCGGCGCAGCATGTTGACCACGCCGTAGACCGCCCCGGTCGGCTCGCCGTGCGAGTTGGTCAGCGGCGGCAGGGCGTGGAACGCCCGGTAGAGGTAGGAGGATCCGTCGACCAGGATCAGTGGCGGGCGTTGGCTGTCGGGCATGTCCGGGGGCGTGGTGGCGGCGTGCGCCAAGTATACTGGAGCCAGGCCCCCAAACCGGGTGGCGAAGACGAGGAGCATGCATGCGCCGTGACGCGAGACTTGACCACCCGGGCCTGGTGGCGGTCGACGACAGCCAGCTGACCCGCGAGTCGTGGAAGATCTTCCAGATCATGGCCGAGTTCGTCGAGGGCTTCGAACGGCTGGCGCAGATCCGGCCGTCGGTCAGCATTTTCGGCTCGGCGCGCACGGCGCCGGACCACCCCTACTACGCGCTCGCCGAGGCGATCGCCCGGGCGCTCTCCGACGCCGGTTTTTCGGTCGTCTCCGGCGGTGGGCCCGGGATCATGGAGGCGTCCAACAAGGGTGCCTTCGCCGGCAAGTCGCCGAGCATCGGCCTCAACATCGTGCTGCCGGCGGAACAGGCCGGCAACCCCTACCAGGACGTGTCGCTGCAGTTTCGCCACTTCTTCTCGCGCAAGGTCATGTTCGTCAAGTACGCCTCGGCCTACGTCGTCCTCCCGGGCGGCTTCGGCACCCTCGACGAGCTGGCCGAGATCCTGACCCTGGTGCAGACCGGCAAGACCCGGCGCATCCCGATCATCCTGGTGCACGCCCCGTTCTGGCGCGGCCTGCTCGACTGGTTCCGCGAAACCCTGGTCGCCGAAGGGACCATCGACGCCAGCGACCTCAACCTGGTGCAGGTGCTGGACAAGCCGGACGAGGTCGTCGATGCTATTTTCTCCCATTACGCCCACCGGGGCTTCGAACCCTCGGCCGAGGAACGGGCGATCCTGCTCGAGCTCTAACCGGATAGAGCGCGCGCTCACGCGAAATAAGGACGAATCGATGCGACGCCCACTGCTCCTGGCCGGCCTGCTGCTGGCCCTGCCCGTCGCCGCCCAGCAGGGCGGCCAGGCCCTCGACGCGCCACCGCCCCCGCCGCCGGTCCAGAGCGGCGAGGCGCTCGAGCCCGACATCACCATCATCAAGGGCGAGGCGCAGACCACCTACGAGTACCGCATCAACGGCGAACTCTACATGGTCAAGATCGTGCCCGATGTCGGCCCGCCCTACTTCCTGATCGATGTCGATGGCGACGGCCAGCTCGAAACCCGGCGCAGCGCGCTGGACGAAAACCTGATGGTGCCCCACTGGATGATCCTGCGCTGGTGAGCCGGCGCGCGGACCGGGCGCCGGGCCGCGCCGGCTGGTATCATAGCGGCATCCACGTCGAGCCCCGGAGCCGATCCATGAACCGCATTCCCCACGCCGCCCTGGCGGCGCTGCTGGCCGTCGCCATCACCGGCTGCTCTCAGCAGGACACCCCCGCGCCAGCCCAGCAGGCCGCCGCGCCCGCAGCCCCCGCCACGCCGCCGCCGGCGGCACTGCCGCCCGGGCATCCACCGGCCGGGATGCCTTCCGGTCAGGCGCCGGCCCCGGGCGTGGCGACGGCCATCGCCAACGGCAACCACGGCACCGTGGTCTCGGTACAGCAGGCCGGCGGTTACACCTATCTGGAGGTCGACAGCGGCGGTCAGACCCGCTGGCTGGCCAGCAGCCCGGTTCGCGTCCAGCCCGGCGACGAGGTGCGCTGGGGCGATTCCGCGGTGATGCGCAACTTCACCAGCAAGAGCCTCGGCCGCACCTTCGATGAACTGCTGTTCGTCTCCGCCGTGCAGCCGGCCGGCGCCGCCGCCCCGGTCGCCCAGGGCGAACACGTCGGCAAGGTGCTGTCGCTGACCACCTCCGCCGGCTACGCCTACCTCGAGGTCGAGACTGCGCAGGGGGTGCGCTGGCTGGCCGCGTCGCAGGCCCCGGTCAAGGTCGGCGACACCGTCACCTGGCAGGGCGGCTCGGTGATGACCAACTTCACCAGCTCGTCGCTGAACCGCACTTTCGACCAGATCATCTTCGTCGCCGAGGTCAGCCCCGCGTCGTAGGGGCCGCCTGGCGTGGGTGCCGCCGTGTAACGCGGCGCGCACCCGGAGCCAGCTGCGTCAGCGCGCCCAGCCGTCCCACCACGCCAGCAGCAGGGCGCCGAGGCCGACACCGGCGAACAGCGTGCTCAGCAGGGTCGACTCGCCCGGCCAGACCAGGCCGTAGACCAGGCCGCCGCTGATCAGCAGCGCGGCGCCGGTGACCGCGGTCACGGTCACCCGCCGGGTCACCCGCAGCTCCTCGCGCAGCTGGCGCAGCTCGGTCAGCTGGCGCTCGCGCTGCGCCGGCAGCTCCTCGAGCCGGGTCAGCACCCGGTGCACCAGCCCCGGCATCTCCGGCAGCTTCTCGGCCCACAGCGGCAGGTTCTCCTTGAGCCCGCGCAGCAGCGCGCGGTGGCCGACCTGCTCGCTCATCCAGCGCTCGAGGAACGGCTTGGCGGTCTGCCACAGATCGAGTTCGGGGTAGAGCTGGCGACCGAGCCCCTCGATGCTGAGCAGGGTCTTTTGCAGCAGCACCAGCTGCGGCTGCACCTCCATGTTGAACCGGCGCGCGGTCTGGAACAGGCGCAGCAGCAGCGTGCCGAACGAGATCTCGGCCAGCGGGCGCTCGAAGATCGGCTCGCACACCGTGCGGATGGCCGACTCGAAGGCGTCGACCCGGGTGCCGGACGGGACCCAGCCCGACTCGACGTGCAGCTCGGCCACGCGCCGGTAGTCGCGGCGAAAGAAGGCGAGGAAGTTCTCGGCCAGGTAGCGCTGGTCGACCGGGCTCAGCGTTCCCATGATGCCGAAGTCGACGGCGATGTAGCTGCCCTCGAGGGTGACGAAGATGTTGCCCGGGTGCATGTCGGCATGGAAGAAGCTGTCGCGGAACACCTGGGTGAAAAAGATCTCGACGCCGCGTTCGGCCACCAGCTTGAGGTCGATGCCGGCGGCGCGGATGGCCGCGATGTCGCTGACCGGGATGCCGCCGATGCGCTCCATCACCATGACGTTGCGATGGGTCAGCGGCCAGTGCACCTCGGGCACGTAGAGCAGGTCGCTGCCGTCGAAGGCGCGCCGCAGCTGCGACGCATTGGCCGCCTCGCGCAGCAGGTCGAGTTCGTCGAAAAAGACCCGCTCGGCCTCGGCCACCACCTCGCGCGGGCGCAGCCGGCGCGACTCCCTGGAATAGCGCTCGGCCAGCTCGGCGACCAGCTTGAGCAGGCCGATGTCATGGCGGATGGTGCGCTCGATGCCGGGCCGCAGCACCTTGACCACCACCTTGCGGCCGTCGTGCAACTCGGCCGCGTGCACCTGGGCGATCGAGGCCGAGGCCAGCGCGTTTTCATCAAAGGCAGCGAACAGCTCGGTGACCGGGCGGCCGAACGCCTTCTCGACCGTCGCCCGGGCGACCGCGCCGGGGAACGGCGGCACGCGGTCCTGCAGCTTGGCCAGCTCGGTGGCGATGTCGTCGGGCAGCAGGTCGCGCCGGGTCGACAGCAGCTGGCCGAACTTGACGAAGATCGGGCCCAGCGCCTCCAGCGCCAGGCGCAGGCGCACGGCGCGCGGGCCGAGCTCGCCGCGCAGCCAGTACCACGGCATCAGGTAGCGGAAGAAGCGCAGCGGCCGCAGCAGGTGGGTGGCCAGCACCAGGTCGTCGAGGCCGAAGCGCAGCAGCACCCAGCTGATGTGGGCCAGGCGCCAGGCCTCGGACGGGCGCAGCACGGTCAGCGCTTCCGCGCCGGCGCCGCGGTCACGGCTTGAAGCCGCGGTGCACGGCGACGATGCCGCCGGTCAGGTCGAAGTACTCGCAGCGCTCCAGCCCGGCCGCCTCCAGCATGCCGACCAGGGTCGCCTGGTCGGGGTGCATGCGGATCGACTCGGCCAGGTACTGGTAGCTGTCGGCGTCGCCGGCGACCAGCTTGCCCAGGGTCGGCAGCACGGCGAACGAGTAGAGGTCGTAGAGCGGCTTGAGCAGCGGCACCGTCGGGTGCGAGAACTCGAGCACCACCAGCCGCCCGCCGGGCCGCAGCACGCGCGCCATGGAGTCCAGCGCCGCCTGCTTGTCGGTGACGTTGCGCAGGCCGAAGGCGATGGTCACGCAGTCGAAGCTGGCGGCGGCGAACGGCAGCCGCTCGGCGTCGGCCTGGACGTAGTCGACGTTGCCGACCGCGCCGCGGTCGGCCAGCTTGTCGCGACCGACCTCGAGCATGGCGGCGTTGATGTCGCTCAGGATCACCCGGCCGTCGCTGCCGACGCTGCGGGCAAAGGCCAGCGCCAGATCGCCGCTGCCGCCGGCGACGTCGAGCACCTGCTGGCCGGCGTGCACGGCGCAAGCCTGCAGCGTGAAGCGCTTCCAGATCCTATGGATGCCGAGCGACATCAGGTCGTTCATCAGGTCGTAGCGCGACGCGACCGAGTCGAACACCGCGCCGACGCGGCGCACCTTTTCGTCGCGCGGCACCTGGTCGAAGCCGAAATCGATGGTCTCGTCGCGCTCGTCCGGTCGGTTCATCACCTGTGCTCCGGTGTCGCCCGGTTCAATCCGGCTGCCGCGGGTGGCCGGCTGCGGCCAGCTGGTCGAGGTAGTGCTGCCAGTTGGCCGCGCGGTTCTCGCCCAGGGCGTAGAGCAGCTCCCAGTTGTAGATGCCGGTGTTGTGGCCGTCGTCGAAGTGCAGGGTCACCGCGTACTGGCCGACCGGCTCGATGGCGTCGATGTTGACCTGCTCCTTGCCGAGCTGCAGCGTCTCCTGGCCGGGCGAGTGGCCGCGCACTTCGGCCGACGGCGAGTAGACGCGCAGGTATTCGCACGGCAGCTCGAAGCGGGCGCCGTCGTCGAAGGCGATCTCGAGCACCCGGTCGGCCTTGCGCAGGCGGATCTCGGTGGGACGGGGGGAACTCATGGGGCGCGTCTCCGGCGGTGGGGTTCAGAGGATGTAGCGGCTCAGGTCCTGGTCGCGCACCAGCTCGGCGAGCTCGGCCTCGACGTAGGCGGCGTCGATGGTCACCGTCTGGGCGGAGCGGTCGGCGGCCTCGAAGGCGACGCTCTCGAGCAGCCGTTCGAGCACCGTGTGCAGGCGCCGCGCGCCGATGTTCTCGGTGGTCTCGTTGACCTGCCAGGCGAGTTCGGCCAGCTTGGCCACGCCGTCGGCGGTGAACACCAGGGTCAGCCCCTCGGTCGCCAGCAGGGCGGTGTACTGTTCGGTCAGCGAGGCGTCGGGCTCGGTCAGGATGCGCACGAAGTCGTCCACGCCGAGGGCGTCGAGCTCGACCCGGATCGGCAGCCGGCCCTGCAGTTCCGGCACCAGGTCGGACGGCTTGGCGACGTGGAACGCGCCCGAGGCGATGAACAGGATGTGGTCGGTGCGCACCATGCCGTACTTGGTGCTGACGGTGCAGCCCTCGACCAGCGGCAGCAGGTCGCGCTGCACCCCCTCGCGCGACACGTCGGGGCCGCTGCCCTCGCCGCGCTTGGCTACCTTGTCGAGTTCGTCGAGGAAGACGATGCCCTGCTGCTCGACCGCGTCGAGCGCGCGCAGCTTGACCTCGTCGTCGTTGACCATCTTCGCCGCCTCCTCGTCGACCAGCAGCTTGCGCGCGTCGCGGATGCGCAGCTTGCGGCGCTTGGTGCGGCTGCCCATCATGTTCTGGAACATGCCCTGCAGCTGGCCGGTCAGCTCCTCCATCCCCGGCGGCGCCATGATCTCGACCCCGCCTGGGCTGGTGCTGACCTCGATCTCGATCTCGCGCTCGTCGAGCCGGTTCTCGCGCAGCATCTTGCGGAACTTCTGCCGCGTGTCGGCGCCCTCCTCGGACGCTCCCGGCTCGCCGTAACGCTGCGCCGACGGCAGCAGGGCGTCGAGCAGGCGCTCCTCGGCGGCGTCCTCGGCGCGGTGCCGGACCTTGGCCATCTCCTCCTCGCGCATCAGCTTGACCGCGGCGTCGGCCAGGTCGCGGATGATCGACTCGACGTCGCGGCCGACATAGCCGACCTCGGTGAACTTGGTCGCTTCGACCTTGATGAACGGCGCCCGCGCCAGGCGCGCCAGGCGGCGCGCGATTTCGGTCTTGCCGACCCCGGTCGGGCCGATCATCAGGATGTTCTTCGGCGTCACCTCGCGCGCCAGCTCGGGCGGCAGCTGGCTGCGCCGCCAGCGGTTGCGCAGCGCGATGGCCACCGCCCGCTTGGCCCGGGTCTGGCCGACGATGTGCTTGTCCAGCTCCTGGACGATTTCGCGCGGGGTCATCTGGGTCATGCGGGCGAATCTTTCACGGGATCTTCAGTCGCTGGCGAGTTCTTCGAGGGTCAACTGGCGGTTGGTGTAGACGCAGATGTCGGCGGCGATGCCGAGGGCCTGCTCGACGATGTCGCGCGCCGGCAGCTCGGTGTGGTCGAGCAGGGCGCGGGCCGCGGCCTGGGCGAAGGCCCCGCCCGAGCCGATCGCCATCAGCGAGGACTCCGGTTCGACCACGTCACCGTTGCCGGAGATGATCAGCGAGGTGTTGGCGTCGGCGACGCACAGCATCGCCTCGAGCCGGCGCAGCAGGCGGTCGGTGCGCCAGTCCTTGGCCAGCTCGACCGCGGCGCGTGCCAGCTGGCCGTGGTGCTGTTCGAGCTTGGCCTCGAAGCGCTCGAACAGGGTGAAGGCGTCGGCGGTGCCACCGGCGAACCCGGCCAGCACCCGCTCCTGGTAGAGCCGGCGCACCTTGCGCGCGTTGCCCTTGAGCACCGTCTGGCCCAGGGTCACCTGGCCGTCGCCGCCGATAACGACCCGCCCGGCGCGCCGCACCGACAGGATGGTTGTACCGCGAAACTGCTCCACCGGGACCTCCGTTGCCGAGCGGGCAATTCTACACCAAGCGCCGGGGTTGGCCGGCTCAGTCGCGGCTCATGGCACGCAGGGAGTCGGGTGCCTGCGGCAGCAGCGCGCGCAGGGCGGCGACGATCTCCGGGTCGTCCCACGCCCGCTGGCCGGCGACGTGGTGGCGCACCTTCCCCGCGGGGTCGACGATCACCGTCGTCGGCAGGCCGCGCACCTGCCACGACTGCTGCGTGCCGGCCTCGATGTCGAGCAGGATCTTGAGTTCCACCGGCACCTGGCGCAGGAACAGCGCCACGTCGAACGGCTCCTCGCCGATGTTGACCGCGACCACCTGCAGCGGCTGGCCGGCGAACGCCTGCTGCAGCCGCTCCAGCGCCGGCATCTCGGCGACGCACGGCGGGCACCAGCTGGCCCAGAAGTTGACCACCACCACCTGGCCCCGCGCGGCGGCCAGCGACCACGGCTCGCCGTCGAGGTCGGGCAGGGTGAACGGCGGCAGCGGCGCGCCCCGGTAAGTGGCGAACGGCGCGGCGGCCAGCGGCAGGGTGACGGTCAGCAGCAGCAGGCAGAGCAGGTGGCGCATTGGCAGACTCGGTCGGGAGGGCAGGGATTCATCCTAGCAGCCCCGGTCGGTCGCGGGCGGCTGGGCTATGCTGTCGCCCGACCTGGATCAATTCGGGAGCGAGCAGCGCGATGACACCGGACATTGACGCGGTCGAGCGCTACCTGCTCGGCCTGCAGGAGCGCCTCTGCGCCAGCCTCGAGACGCAGGACGGCAGTGCGTGCTTCGGCGAGGACCGCTGGGACCGGCCCGCGGGCGGCAGCGGCCGCTCGCGCGTGCTCGAGGGCGGTGACGTGGTCGAGCGCGGCGGCGTGCTCTTTTCCCACGTCCACGGTGGCGTCCTGCCGGCGACCGCCTCGGCGCGCCGCCCGGAGCTGGCCGGGCGCGCCTTCCGCGCTCTCGGCTGCTCGGTGGTGATCCACCCGCGCAACCCCTACGTGCCGACCTCACACATGAACCTGCGGCTGTTCGTCGCCAGCCACCCAGAGCAGGAGCCCATCTGGTGGTTCGGCGGCGGCTTCGACCTGACCCCGTACTACGGCTTCCGCGAGGATGCGGTCGAGTGGCATCGCCGGGCCAGGGAGGCCGTCGCCCCGTTCGGCGCCGACCTCCACCCGCGGTTCAAGCAGGGGTGCGACGACTACTTCTACCTGCCACACCGCCAGGAGCCGCGCGGCATCGGCGGCCTGTTTTTCGACGACTTCGCCGAGGGCGGCTTCGACCACGCCTTCGGCCTGGTCAGGAGCGTCGGCGACACCTACCACGACACCTACCTGGCGCTGGTGGCAAAACGCAAGGCGACCCCCTACGGCGAACGGGAAAAGGCGTTCCAGCGCTACCGCCGCGGCCGCTACGTCGAGTTCAACCTGGTCTACGACCGCGGCACGCTGTTCGGGCTGCAGTCGGGCGGGCGGGCGGAGTCGATCCTCGCCTCGCTGCCACCGGAGGTGAACTGGCGCTACGACTGGAAACCGCAACCGGGGACACCGGAGGCGGAACTGTACGAGCGGTTCCTGCCGCCGCGGGACTGGCTCGAGGGGTCGGGCTGAAGCGCTCGGGCGCAGCCCGGGAAGGCGTGGCGGAGCCTGGTGCCGGTGTTCAGTCCTGTGTGCGGTAACGCACCGACTCGCACGGGGTGAGCTGGGAGAGTAGGGCCACGGGCTGCCATGGCTGCCATGCAGGCCGGTCGACCCCCGATCACTCACAGGGAGCTAAGCCATGAAGTCCTTTCTCAAGAGCCTTGTTAGTCACACCTTCGCCCTGGCGTTGATCGTGCTGCCGTTCCAGACCGGGCAGGCCAGCATGATCGGTATCGATCAGATGGACTCGACGGCCGGTGCGCAAAGCGAGCGCGTCCTGGTCAACGACATGCTCAGCCGGGCCGAGACGGTCAAGGCGTTCGAGATGATGGGTCTCGACTCGAGCGCCGCGACCGAGCGCCTGGCCGCGATGACCGACGAGGAAGTGCGCTCCCTCGCCGGTAAGATCAACGCCGCCCCCGCCGGCGCCGACGGCGGGCTCGCCCTGCTGGTGCTGGTGGTGTTCTTCATCTGGTTCTTCGCCTTCCGCAGTTGAACACCCCGCGGGCTCAGGCAGTGTACTGACCGCCGCAGCGGCAGCGCAGGACCGGAATGTCGAACCACGTGACCAGGGATCATGATGCCCGCCTGACCGCGGGCGTCCTGTTGGTCGTGGCCGCGCTGTCCGGCTGCGCGGCCATGGTGCCGCAGACCATGGCGCTGCGCGATGCCTGGCCGGCGCAGGTTCCCACCAAGATCGAGTTGGACACGGTGCCGTTCCATCCCCAACTGGAATACCAGTGCGGGCCTGCCGCTCTGGCGACGACACTGAACCATGCCGGTGTGGCGGTCACGCCGAACGACCTCACGCTGTGGGTCTATCTGCCCGCGCGCCAGGGCAGTCTGCAGGTCGAAATGCAGGCCGCGCCCCGCCGCTACGGCAGCGTCTCCTACCCGCTGGCGCCACGTTTCGATGACCTGTTGCGCGAAGTGGCGGCAGGCAACCCGGTCCTGGTGCTGCAGGACAACGGCATGGGGCCGATCTCCGTCTGGCACTATGCGGTCGTCGCCGGCTTCGACTATGCCGCGGGCGAACTGCTGTTGCGTTCCGGCGCGACCCGGCGTCGGGCCGTCCCGTTCACGGTATTCGAATACACGTGGAAGAAGAGCGGCTACTGGGCGATGGTGACGCTGGCGCCGGACCGGATCCCGGCCACCGCCACCGAGTCGAGCTACCTGAAGGCGGTCGTCGCCATGGCCCGCGTCGCTGAGCCGAGCGCCGTGATCATGGCCTACACGACGTTGCTCGAACGCTGGCCAGAGAATGTCGTCGCCAGCATCGCGCTGGCGAACAAGCACTACGAACAGGGTGCGTTCGACGCGGCCGAGGCGGTGTTGCGCCAGGCCGCCAGGCACCACCCGGATTCGGTGGTCGTGCTGAACAACCTGGCCCAGACCGTGTCCGACCAGGGGCGCAGTGACGAGGCCCTGGCGATCATCGAGCGGACGGAGGGGGTGGCGAGCCCGTTCGCGGCGGCGGTGGGTGAGACCCGGGCCATGATCCTGCGCCGCCTGGCGACCACCCGGTAAGCTCCCGGCCCGCCGGGTCGGGACCTGGGGGCGGGCTGCGACCCGGCCAGGCTCCGTCGCCGGGCAACTGCTACCAACTGCAGCGCCACGTCCTGCCGGGGGCGGTCCTGGTGCGGGTTTGACGGCAGGTCACCGGCGGTTGCCACCCGCGCGCGCTGACGGCCACAACACCCTCTCCGGACGCGCTCTTGGTGCCGGCCGCTGCTGGACAGATCGGTTCCGTCCCCTACGCTTTTGTGTATGGCCTTCATCGTCACCGAACCGTGCATCAAGTGCCGCTACACCGACTGCGTCGAAGTCTGTCCGGTCGATTGCTTCCACGAAGGGCCGAACTTCCTCGCCATCGATCCCGATGAGTGCATCGACTGCGGCGTCTGCGTCCCCGAGTGCCCGGTCGACGCGATCATCGACGCCGCGGACGCGACCGGTGAGCAGGAGCCGTTCATCGAACTCAATCGCGAGCTCGCCGCCCTCTGGCCGATGATCAACCGCAAGGCCGAACCCGCGGCCGATGCCGACCAGTGGCAGGAGGTCAGCGCCAAACGCCACTTGCTCGAGCGCTGACCGGCCAGGGTGGAACCCGACCGCCGCCCGACCGGTCCAAAGGGTGCCAACCGCTTGACCTGAACCGCCCACGGGTTCGGCCAGCCAGGAAAGGGAAGATGCAGATCAAGCAGCTGTTCAACCACTGGGAGACCCAGGAAGAGCCCGAGCCGCCCAGGCAGCGTCTGACCGTCGACCTCGACGCCCACACCAAGGCGCGCCTCGACGCCCTGGCGCAGATGTTCCCGAAACAGCCTCCGGAAAAGCTGGTCAGCGACCTCCTGCGGGCCGCGGTCGACGAGTTCGAACGCAGCCTCCCCTACGTGCCCGGCAAGACCGTCGTCGAGCACGACGAACTGGGCGAGCCGATCTACGAGGACGCCGGACCGACGCCGCAGTTCCAGGCCCTGACCCGCGGCCACATCGACGCCCTGAAGGGCAAGCGCGGCTGAGCTGCGGCCCGAACCCCGGTCAGGACGCGGGAGGTTGCCAGAGGATGCAGCGGTCACGTCCCGCGTCCTTGGCCTGGTAGAGGGCCTCGTCGGCCTGGGAGATCAGCGGATCGAGCTCCAATTGCGAGGCGTGGCTGACCGCCACTCCGATCGACACGGTGGGGGCGAGATCGGGGCAGTCGCCGTCGTGGACGATGGCCGCCACCGCCCGGCGCAGCCGTTCGGCCACCTCCAGGGCGCGCTGGGTGCCGGTTTCCGGGATCAGCGCGGCAAACTCCTCGCCGCCCAGCCGCGCCAGCAGGTCGTATTGGCGCAGTTCCCGGCCGAGGGTGGCGCTGATGTTGACCAGCACCCGGTCGCCCACCTGGTGGCCGTAGCGGTCGTTGACCCGCTTGAAATAATCGATATCCATCATCAGCAGGGTGCTGTCGCTGCCCGCCCGTTGGCTGCGGCTGAGCTCCCTCTGCGCCAGGCGGAAGAAGGCGCGCCGGTTGCTGATGCCGGTGAGGTCGTCGGTGTCGGCGTGGGTCCGCAGCCTGGCGGTCAGACGCTTGAGCTTGCGCTCGACCCGCTTCTGTTCGGTGATGTCGGTGAAGAAGACGAACATCTGGCCGCCGCCGGTGAGCTGCTCGGTGACTTGCAGCCAGCGGCCGTCGCGGGTGTCGGTCTGGAAGGAGCGGTACTGGCGGTTGCGACGATGTTCAAGGGCCACCTGCAGCCAGCGGTCGATGTCGTCGGTTTCGATGTTGATGCCCGCCTGCTGGCGATAGGCGTGGCGGATCAGCTCGGAGAAGGTCTTGCCCAGGGCCAGGGCCGGCATCAGGCCGAACAGCTCGGCGTTGGCGCTGTTGGTGTAGATCAGCCGGTCGTCGGGGGCGAAGATGCCGATGCCGTCGCTGGTCTTGTCGATGGCTTCGAGCAGCAGCGCCAGGGTCTCGTCGGTCAGCAGCGGGTTGCCCTCGCCTTGCGGGCTGCTGCGGCTGGTGCCTGTCGCGTCTTTACCTGATTTCGGCATCGTACCCGTTGGCAATGTCAGGGTCGCGCCGGTCTCGGGAGAGGCCGTCAGGGGACTATAGCGCAGCGCCAGCCGGCCTGCCGGTGTCGTGATCCCGATCAGCGTCGTGCCCTGGCGGTTGCTGGCGCGCCTGCCGCGGAACGGCGCCATGTTCGGCCAGGGCACGTGCCGGTCACGCGGCCAGCTTTTTGGCGATCCGGGCCACGTGTTCGCCCTGGAAGCGTGCGCCGGCGAGTTCGTTGTCGCTCACGCGCCGGCTCCCGTCCCCGCCGGCGATGGTCGATGCGCCGTAGGGCGAGCAGCCGGTGATCTCGTCCATGCGCATCTGCCCCGCGAAGGTGTACGGCAGACCGACGATGACCATGCCCTGGTGCAGCAGGGTGATGTGGAAGCTGAGGATGGTCGACTCCTGGCCGCCGTGCTGGGTGTTGGAGCTGGTGATCACGCTGCCCACCTTGCCGACCAGTGCCCCGCTCATCCACAGCTGCCCGGTCGCGTCGAGGAACTGGCGCATCTGGCCGCACATGTTGCCGAAGCGGGTCGGGGTGCCGAAGATGATGGCGTCGGCTTGACTCAGCTCCTCGACGCTGCAAACGGGTATGTCGGCCTGTCGTTCCTGGGCCTCGACCGCACCCATCTTTTGCAGCACCTCGCCGGGGAGGGTCTCCGGAACGCGGCGGAGTTCGGCGACGACACCGTCCACCGCCCGCGCGCCATCGGCAGCGGCCGTTGCCAGGTCGTGGACGTGGCCGTACATCGAATAGTAAACAACCAGTAGCTTCATTCCGGGTCTCCTGGCATGTGTTCTGATCCTTAGGAACTCTGAACAATTCAGAAGTTCCGCGGTACCGGGCCAGGATTGCTCCCGGCAATCCGCTGGCATTCCCGCCATCCATGGCGGTCATGGACCGTCAATTCGATGGCCACAAACCGTTGCCAATGAAGGCGACTCTAAACCGCGTTGGGAGTTGCCGTGCGCATATATCCCGGGAAAAACCGCCGGTTTCGCTGTTCCTTGCCGGGCCCGTGCAGCGGTCGTTGCCGGCCGGCGACGGGAAGCCCCACGCCGTTTAAGGTAAGCTGCGCTTCTGCGCGGCGGCTCGTCGCCGTTGCGGAGGTCGGGCCTCAGGCCCACAAGTCTGCTTGTCGCAACGGTTGCGGACAGGGACCACGAGCGGATCGCCTGCCAACTGCCAGAGCGCGCCAGACGCCGCCCCGGGGGGCGCGGAATGGCCGCAGTCATGCTGATTCCTGACCCTACCGTCCGTTCGGGTGCCTGGTCGCAAGCGGTCGTGCCTCGCCCGAGGCCGGGGGGTAGCCGTCGGTTCAATGCTTACTGCTTAAGGTGAAAATGAGTATTCCAAGGTACAACATCAAGTTCCCGGTCACCGAGTTTCACGACCTCGGGCAGGACGAGGCCTATTTCCATATCGTCGAGGACGGCAACGAGATCCGGCTGCGGTTCCACGATTATGGCGAGATCTACAAGCGCCCCGGCCTGTACGAGCAGCTGTTCTATCGTCGCCTCAAGTGCAATTCGCCCAAGAAGGTGGGCGAGATCCTGAGCAAGGGGCTGCAGAACAACGGCGTCGAGATGACCGAGTTGCGCGTGCTCGACCTCGGCGCCGGCAACGGCATGTTCGGCGAGCAGCTGCAGACCGTCGGCGTGGCCCGTGTCGTCGGGGTCGACATCAGCGACGAGGCGCGCATCGCCTGCGAACGGGACCGGCCGGGCATCTACGACGCCTATTACGTCTGCGACTTTACCCACCTGGACGAGGAGACCCGACAGGAGCTGGCGACCTGGCACATCGACTGCCTCTCCTGCGTCGCCGCGCTCGGTTTCGGCGACATTCCCGCCACCGCCTTCGGCCATGCGTTCAACCTGGTGGCCCCGTCCGGCTGGGTGGCGTTCAACATCAAGGAGACCTTCCTGCACGAAAGCGAGACCCTGGGTCTCTCCGGCCTGGTCAAGACGCTGCTGCTGAGCGACGTGCTCGAGGTGCACCACCTGGAACGCTACCGGCATCGCATCTCCACCGACGGACGGCCGCTGTTCTATTACGCCCTGGTCGGTAGGAAACGGTCGGACATTCCCGCCTCCATCCTGGCCGGTTTCGAGCGCGGCTGACGCGTCGCCCGCCTGTGCTGGTCTGGTGCCGGCGCGGGCGGGGTGGCGCCACCGGAAGCGGTGTGGCTGGGCAGCGTGCCACGGCCCGGCCCGCGAACGCTCCGGCTTCCCGGTACCTGGGTCGCCCGACCGGCGCTACCGGGTAGACTCCCGAGCGCGCCCAGGTTGCGCTATCTTCTTCTCCACATGGCCGCTCGCTACCGACCTCTGTGGATGCTGTTCCTGCTGGCCGCCCAGGCCCAGGCGGACGCGACGGGCGCGGCCCTGGCCCGGGTCGATGCGCAGGCGCTGTTCGCCCTCTGTGCGGACAACGTGGCCGCGGTCGCGCTGGTCGAGGCGGCGTTCGGGACGGCGGTGGAGGTGCAACTGACGGCCGAGGCGGCGGCCACGTTCGCGCTCGTCACCCGGAGCCTGCAGGGCCAGCGGCTGACCGTCCTCGCCGGCAACGACATCCTGATCTCGACCATCGTCCAGGCGCCCGTTGCCTCCGGGGTGATCCAGAGCCCACCGATGGCGCGCGAGGAGGCGGCGGCGCTGGCGCGCAACGCACGGACCCGGCGCGCCTCTTCGGAGTGCGGGGCCAGCGTGCTCTCGGCCCCGCCCGGCACCGCTCGGGCTACGCCGCGCTGACGCGCGCGGCCGACCGCCGGCTAGTCGCCAGCGAACAGCAGCGCGTAGATCGGCGGCAGCTGGGCGCTGATTTGCTGCCAGCGGTCGCCCTGGTCCTCGCTCAGCCACAACGACCCGGTCGTGCTGCCGAACGCCAGCCGCTGGCCGCGGCCGTCGACGTCGAGGGCGTGGCGGTAGACCAGGTCGTAGGCGTGCTGTTGCGGCAACCCGTCGGTGAGCACGTCGAAGCTGGCGCCGCCGTCGCGGGTGCGGGTCACCACCACGCGGCCGTCCGGCGCGTAGCGTTTTTCGTCCTTGGTCGCCGGGACGAACCAGGCGGTCTGCGGGTCGTCGGGATGGACGGCGACGGCGAAGCCGAAGGTCGACGGCCCGGCGCGTTCGATCTCGCGCCACTGCCGGCCGCCGTCGCCGCTGTGGAAGATGCCATTGTGGTGCTGTGCCCACAGGGTGTCGGGCGCGGCCGGGCAGGCCACGACGCGGTGCAGGTCCTGCGCCACCGGGTCGTGTTTCTGCTCCGGCGGCATGTAGGCGGCCCACAGGCCGGCGCAGCGCGGATGCCAGTCGGCACCGCCGTCGTCGCTGTGCCAGACGCCGCCGACGGAGACGGCGACGGTGACCCGCCGCGGGTCGCGCGGGTCGATCAGGATGGAGTGGATGCCCGGCCAGTCGGCCCCGCCGCCCATCCAGCGGCGGCGCTCGGGAAGCTCCCAGAGCGGGCGGTTCAGCTCCCAGGAGTCGCCACCGTCGCCGGAACGGAACAGCCCGCCCGGAAGGGTGCCGCACCAGAGGTCGTCGGCGGCCGCCGCCAGCGCCCAGATCCGCTTCAGCGCCCACGGGATCGGCTCGCCGCGGACCGGATCGACCTCCTCGGGCCGGTCGTCGGGCCGCGGCGGGTAGGCCGGGACCGCGCACTCCTCCCACTGCTGGCCGCGGTCGGCGGAGCGGTGCAGCTTGACGCCGAAGTGGCCGTGGTCGAGTGCGACGAACCACGGCGCTTCGCCGCCGGGGGCGAGCAGCGCGGTCACCGGGTCGCCGAGGAACGCGGTCGCCGCGATGCGCCAGTCGCCGGCCCCGTGCCGGCGCAGGTCGAACAGCCCCTTGCGGGTCGCCACCAGCAGTCGATCACTCATCGCTCAACCTCCGGAGAGTGCCTGGAAGACGAAGACTTCGCTGTCGGGTCCGAGCGCGTCGGTGAGCGCCGCGCGGTCGCGCGCGGGCCGGCCGTCGACGAACACCAGCATGTGCTTGCGCACCGCGCCGTGCTCGTCGAGCAGGTAGCCGCGGGCGCGCGGGTGGCTGGCGAAATAGTGCTCGAGCAACTCGTGCAGGGTGGCGCCCGGGAGGTCGTCCTCGGGGCAGCCGACATGGCGCTGCAGGTTAGGGGTGAAGACCAGTCGGGGCATACGGGTTGGCGTGGCCGGGTCGCCAGCGCGCCACCAGCCGGCGCCAGCGCGGCGCCAGCGCGGTCAGCAGGCGGCGGATCTCTGCGCGGCAGGCGCGCAGCCCTTCGCGGTAGTCGGCATGGGCACAC
>Ga0326597_10000208_pt1 | contig 108000 bp, 96 predicted proteins | sample RVTome_12_FD_203789 | JGI IMG/M metagenome (GOLD analysis project Ga0326597, IMG submission 203789) | Soil microbial communities from uranium-contaminated site in the Upper Colorado River Basin, Wyoming, United States - RVT100D185 | ecosystem: Environmental > Terrestrial > Soil > Contaminated...
CCTCGGGGACCCACTCCCGCAGATCCGGCGGCAACAAAAAGGGCTGGTCTCGGTTCGCTTCCACGAAGTGGCTCATGGCCGTATCTTACGCTCGAGAACCGCGAAGTCCGACAGACTGTTAGCCCGCTTTCCGTCCACGGATTGTCGCGAAATCGTGCAAACCCGCGTAAATCCTGGCCGGCCCGCGGTAGGAGCCGAATCCCTTCGGCGATTCCGGCCCGAGAGGGCCGGCCGCGCCTAGCGGCGCGGGTCGCCGGTGCAACCGGCTCCTACCTCGGACAAGGACGCGGCCAGGAGATGCGGGCAGTTGCGCGAGCGTAGCAGAGTCATGGTGAGAAATGCGGGCTAGCACATCACCTCTCCCCGTCCTGCGACAGGACGAGTTGCGAGAGGGGCACGATGGTCACCCCCGCCGCTCGCAGGCGCGGCAGCCCGTCCTCCACGGCCGCCAGGGTCTCGGGATGGGGGTGGCCGATGGCAATGGCCGTGCCGGTCGCCACGGCGTGGGCGATGAGCCGGTCGATCTGCCCCGCCACCGCCGCCTGGCTGCGGTCGTTGTCGAGAAAGATGTCGCGGACCACGAACGGTACGCCCATCTCCGCCGCGGCCATCTCGGCGACGGAGTTGGGGGTCGTGCGGCTGTCGAGGAAGAAGAGGTGGGCACGGCGCAGCCCTTCCATCACCACCGCCATGCCTGCCGGCTCCTCCGTGAAGCGCGAGCCCATGTGGTTGTTGACGCCATCGATGTGCGGCACGGCGTGCAGGGCGTCGTCCAGGCGACGCATCAGCTCCGCCTCCGGCAGATCCACGAACAGCGCGCCCTCACCGGGGTCGGCCTTGGGGTAGCCCTGGGGCTCCATGGGGAGGTGGAGGAGGACCTCCTCGCCGGCGCCGTAGGCGAGATCGGCGGCCTCCTGGGAGTGAGGAAGATAGGGCAGCACCGAGAAGGTAAAGGCCTCCCCCATAGCGAGCAGCCGCTCCACCGGAGCCGTGTGCTGGCCGAGATCGTCGAAGACCATGGCGACCCGCGGGCCGGAGACCGCCTCAGGCGGGGCCACCGCGGGCGTCTCGGATGGCTCGAGCGCGGGTGCCGTCGGCCCATGCGCGGACGGGCGCCCTCCCGAATCCGGCCACAGCCCGACCACCGCGATCGCCGCCACGACCACCGCGCCGAGGAGGGCGAGGGCCACGGCCGGCGAGAGCCTGCCCCCACCTCGGTTGGGTGCCGATTTCCTTGGTCTCTGTCGAGTCATAGGCGCTCCGTACCCCGCATTGCCGGCGGGAGGATACGCCGCACGCCGCGCACAACCCAGCGTGCCTCCTCCCCGCGCAGGACGAGCAGGGTGACGGCGTAGACCACGATCGCGGCCGGGATCACCACCGCCAGCTCCATCAGCGAGTCCAGGCGCCCACCGCCGGCCCCCCACCAGCGGTGGGCCGCGGCCCCGGCCAGCCCCATCACGCCGCTCGCGACGAGGGCACGGCCGCCGGTGGCCACGATCAACCGTCCCCCCATCAGCCCCACCTTGCGCCGCAGAAGATAGAGGAGGAGGCCGAACTGGAAGGCCGCCGCCAGGCTGGTGGCGAGGGCTAACCCGGCGTGGCGCAGGGGGCCCATCAGCGCCAGGCTGAGGACGATGTTGACCACTACCGCCGCGGCACCGGCGCGCATCGGCGTGCCGGTGTCCTGGTGGGCGTAGAAGGCCTGAACCACCACCTTTACCGTCGCGTAGGCCCACACGCCCGCGGCGAAGGCGTAGAGGGCGACCCGGGTACCACGGACGTCGTCTGGCTGGAAGGCGCCGGTCTGGAAGAGGAGCGTGATGATGGGATCGGCGAGGACCGCCATGCCGACCGCCGCCGGCACCATGAACAGGAAGACGAGCTGCAGGGCGTGGCGGACCCCGCGCACGAAGCCGTCGCGATCCCCGCGGGCCGCGAACTCGGAGAGGGCCGGCAGGCTGGCGGTGGCGATGCTGATCCCGAACAGACCGAGCGGGAACTCCATGATGCGGTCGGCGTAGTAGAGATAGGAGACCGCTCCCTCGGGGAGAAACGAGGCGAGCAGGGTCGAGATGAGGATGTTCACCTGCAGGATCGCCAGGGCGAGGATGCCGGGCCCCATCAGGCGCAACACCCGCAGAACCGTGCGATCGCTGGGTCGCCAGGAGAGGCGCAGCGGGTATCCGAGGGCGCGCACCGCCGGGAGCTGGATGAGAAGCTGCGCCAACCCCCCGACCACCACGCCGACGGCCAGGGCATAGACCGGCGTGAGCCACCGATCCGCCACGGTCACGGTGGTGGCGATGATGCACAGGTTGTAGGCCGCTGGCGCCAGGGCCGGCCAGAGAAACCGCTTGTGGGTCTGGAGTATCCCCATGGCCAGGGCCGCGAGGGCAAGGAACAGGGCGAACGGGAACATGACCCGGGTGAGCTTCACCGCCAGGGCGAACTTGTCCGCCTCGCGCACGAATCCCGGCGCCATGAGGCGCACCAGCCACGGCGCGGCGGCGATCCCGAGGGCCGTGAGCACGGTCGACATCACCAGCAACAGGCTGCCGAGCCGCACGATGAGGCGACGCGCCACGGCCGCGTCCTGGGTGGCGAGTTGTTCGGCGAGCACCGGTACAAAGGCCGCCGTGAGGGTCCCTTCCCCGAATAACCGACGCAGGAAGTTGGGGATGCGGTGCGCCACGAAGAAGGCGTCCGCCGCCCAGCCGGCCCCGAGATAGTGGGCGATGAGCATGTCGCGCAGGTAGCCGAGGACCCGGGAGACGAGGGTCGCGGAGCTGATCAGGCCGATCGCCTGGAGAAAGTCGCGCGGCCGCATCTCATCCCGAGGGCTATCGACCGCCAGCGCCTGGCGGCACGCGCACGCGTACCACCCAGGTCATGCTACGCGACCCGCTCCCGCAGGCCGGCAAACCCCTGGACCTCGGAGAGCACCCGGATGCCGTGCATGCGCAGCAGGGCGGTGGTCACCCCGGCCCCCGAGACCAGGGTGCCGCCGCGGTGCAGGCGACAGCAGGCACACGACGGCGAGCGCTCCTTGAAGATCGCCTGCACGGCCCCCGCCTCCCTGGCAATGCTCAGGGTGGCGTAGGCCCCGTCGAGAAAGGCATCGGTCACGTCATCGCCGCACTCGTCGATCACCCGGCTGCACCCCGCGATCACCTGGTAGCCGCCCCCGGCCTCGATCTGCGCCGGGCAGCGCGGGGCACTCAGCCCACCGAGCATCTCCGGGCAGACCGGGATGAGCTCGCCGGCGATGGTGTGGGCCAGGTAGCCGGGAATCGCCTGCGATGCGCCATCGTAGCGGCACGGGATGCCGACGAGGCAGGCGCTCACCAGGATCGGCGCCCCCGGGAGCGGGACGTGGCAGGGCGCAGGCAACGGCGGTGGGTCGGACTGCCCGTCGTAGGGTCCTCCCTGCGGATTCACGCGACTTCCTCCGTCCTGGGGGTCGGCGCGAGGCCGGGCAGGCGGATCTCTCCCTCGGCGATCCGCCGGATCACCTCGGGATAGAGCTTGTGCTCCTCGACCAGGATGCGGGCGGCCAGGCTCTCCTCATCGTCGTCGTCGCGGACCTCGACCGCGCGCTGCAACAGGATAGGGCCGGTGTCCACCCCCTCGTCGACCACGTGCACCGTGCAACCGGAGACCTTGACCCCGTACTCGATTGCCTGCCGCTGGGCATGGAGACCGGGAAACGAAGGCAGGAGGGCCGGATGGATATTGAGCACCCGGCCGGGAAACGCCGCCAGGAAGGCCGGCGTGACCAAGCGCATGAATCCGGCCAGCACCACGAGCTGAACCCCCGCCGCCTGCAATCGCTCTACCACTGCACCATCGAACGCTCCCCGATCCGGGTACTCTCGTGGCACCACCACCGCGGTCGCGATGCCGTGCAGCCGCGCCCGCTCCAGCGCCACGGCCTCGGGACGGTCGGAGACCACGATCACGACCGTGGCGGGCAGCCCCCCAGCCTCGATCGCGTCCAGGATCGCCGCAAAGTTCGACCCGCGGCCGGAAGCCAGGACACCGAGACGCAGAGGAGAATCAAAAAAAGTCAATGGAGGCAACCAGTTTCGATATTTCCACGGGCAACTTAAGAAGCCCCGACGTCCACTGTCAACCCGGCCCATACGCGCCGGTACTCCTGGACGACCCCTTGCACGCCGGTCCGCCGCGCCCGGTACGGTCGCTTCGGGGACCACCCACCACGACTAAATTGTGTGACAACCATTTTGATTCTGCCGAATTTTCCCTACACTCCCGCGCGCCATGAAAAATCCTGAACATCTGTTGGCCGATGCCAATGAGAGTCGCACCATGGAGGATTGGGGTGCAGATCTGTCGATCGTGGTCCCGGTGAAGGACGAATACGAATCGCTCCCCCAACTCTACGAGGAGCTGTGCGCGGTGCTCGCCGGCCTGGACCTGCGCAGCGAGGTGCTGTTCGTGGACGACGGCAGCAGCGACGGCTCCCCCGACCTGGTCGAGCGTTGGACCCAGCGTGACCCGTGCATCGGCTTGATCCGCCTGCGCGGCAACTTCGGCAAGGCCGCGGCCCTGGCCGCCGGCTTCCAGCACAGCCGTGGGCGGGTCATCATCACCCTCGATTCGGATCTTCAAGACGACCCGCGGGAGATCCCCCACCTGCTCGCCCGCCTCGATGAAGGCTACGACCTTGTCTCGGGATGGAAGCAGGAGCGCAAGGACCCCAAGAGCAAGATCTTCTTCTCCAAGATCTACAATTTCCTCGCCCGTCGTCTCACGGGTGTGGATCTGCATGACTGCAATTGCGGCTTCAAGGCCTACCGCCGGGAGCTCGTGGAGGAGCTCGACCTCTACGGCCAGTTCCACCGCTGGATTCCAGCCCTGGCGACGTGGAAGCACTTCCGCATCGGCGAGGTACCGGTTAAGCACCGGGCGCGGCTCTACGGCACCTCGAAGTACGGCTTCGGCCGGCTCTTTCGCGGCCTCTTCGACCTCATCACGATCAGCTTCTTCCTCCGTTATCTACACACGCCGAACCACTTCTTCGGGGCCGCCGGGCTCGGCTTCACCCTCCTCGGCGTGGGGACCGAGGCCACCGCCGTGACCCAGATCGCACGCGCCGGCAGCGTCGGCTCGTGGAGCACCCTGCTGGTGATGGGGCTGATCCTGATCGTCGGTGGGCTAATGTTCATCGGCCTCGGGCTCTTCTCGGAGATGTACATCTTCTCCCTCGGCGACCGGCGGCGGGCCTACTCGATCCAGGATCGGCGCCTGCCGAACAACGTGATGACCACGCCCATGCGGCTGCACAAGCGATACTAGGGAGCGGTTGGCTATTCGCGGTTAGCCGTTAGCGGTTAGCTATGGGCTGGTGGCGGTGAGCGGTGGCCAGGCAATTGGGCTAGACGCCACCGACCGTGAATGCTGCACAGCCACCCACGTGCGACGCTAGAGCCAACCACAATATCGGCTCGACACCGCCGGCGATCCGCTGAAAGCCAAAAGCTAATAGCTAACCGCTAACAGCTAACCGCTACCCATGTTCCCCCTCGCCGACAGCATCCCCACCGAGCGCACGCCGGTCGTCACCTACGCGATCTTCGCGACGTGTGTCGCGGTCTGGTTCCTGGAGGTGATGACCGGGGGTGGCCACTCGCGGCTGATCTTCGCCTTCGGCGCCACGCCAATGGAGATCCTCCGCGGCGTCGACCTCCCGCCCTACCGAACGCCCATCCCGGTGGAGGCCACGCTGATCACCTCCATGTTCATCCACGGCGGCTGGCTGCATCTGATCGGCAACATGCTCTACCTGTGGATCTTCGGTAACAACGTGGAAGACGCCATGGGGCGGGCGCGGTTCGTCCTGTTCTACATCCTCTGTGGGGTCGGGGCGGCCGCCGCCCACATCCTCCTCTCACCGGGCTCACGGGTACCGATGGTCGGCGCGAGTGGCGCGATCTCCGGGGTGCTGGGCGCCTATGTGGCCCTCTATCCTCACGCCCGGGTCAAGACGCTGCTGACCCTGGGTTTCATCTGGGACATCGTGATGGTGCCGGCGTGGATCCTCCTCGGGGTGTGGTTTCTGCTCCAGACCTTCGCCACCATCGGCAGCGTGGGGGCACGCAGCAGCGGCGTGGCCTTCGCCGCGCACTTCGGCGGCTTCCTCATCGGGCTCGCACTCGTGGGCCTCTTCAAGCGGCGGGAGATCCCCTTCGGCGGCGGGCGCGGCTATTGATACGGGCCACCGCGAACGCGCTGTTCCCGAATCCTTGCGGTGGCCGGCAATCCCTCTAAGGAAGGCCGGAAGGGGGCCGGAATCCCGGAAGGGTCATCCCGCCCCGTCGACTCGCCAACCCTGCCTTCCTTGGTAGGAGCCGGTTGTACCGGCGACCCGCGGCCGGTGGGCGCGGCCGGCCCTCGCGGGCCGGGGTCGCCGAAAGGATTCGGCTCCTACCGGGATTCCGAGGGTGCGCTGCGCTCTCCCCACCGAGGGTAGGAGCCGGTGGCACCGGCGATCCGCGGCCACTGGCCGCGGCCGGCGCGATGGTTGCCACCCCGATCGCCGTTGAGCTCTGGACGCCGCCGTTGCACCCTTTCCCCATGAACACCACCGACACCCCTGTCGAGGTCATTCACCATCGGGATGGCTCGCGGCTGGCGATCGCCTGGGGCGATGGCCACCGGTCCGATTACCCGGCCCTGGAGCTCCGGCTACGCTGCCCGTGCGCCGAGTGCCTGAGCGGCGGGGAGGCCCGCGTGCGCCCAGCGCCGGCGCCCGATATCGCGCTGGACTCGGTGGAGCCGTTCGGCCACTACGCCCTCAGCATCCATTTCAGCGACGGCCACAGCGCCGGCGTATTCCGCTGGGTATACCTGCGCTACTGGTGTCCATGCGACCTCTGCTGGAACCGGCGAGAGCGCGAGGCGGGCCGCGAGGGGCCGGACGAGGTGCAGATGGCCCATGAGCTCTCGTCATGCTCCGCTCCGCCGGTGGCGCCCACCCGGCCGGCGCCACGGCCGCAACCCCTCTCCTTCAAGCGGTCGTGAATCGCCTCGTCACCATCGTACTGAGCATGGCCTTGCTGGCGTGCTCGTGCCAGCAGCGGGAGGCGAACCGGCGCATCGAGACGGCCGACCACGCCTACCAGGCCGGCCAGTACGAGGAGGCGCGGACCGGCTACGAGGAAATCCTGCGTCGCTGGCCAAACTCCACGGCGGCAATCCGCGCCGAGGAAGGACTCGCCCGGTTGGATGCCCTACCCGCGACACCTCCGGCCGCGGAGTAGCGCCCAGGCACGGTCGCAGGGGTGTCGCAATCTGAGACTGCGGCGCACGCGACCAGGTACATCGCCACGCGTCTCCCTCCATCAGTACGCTTTTTCAAGGACTTTTGAGGGTGGCACCGACATTGCAGAACCTCGCTTGAAACATTCAAGACGGCGAGGAATGCCATGCCCATATTTAGCTATCGTATCGCCAACCCGGTCACCCGGGAGCACAGCACCATCACCTGGGATCGGCAGCGCGGGCAGGTCTGGGGCCCCATGGCCCACACCATCCGCGCCAAGGCCAAGGAGTGTGAGGAGGTGGTCCTCTCCTTCGCGCCCGGCACCATCGACTCGACCGCACCCCACCTGAAGAGCGACCACGGCCTCCTCTGCCTCTTGCGGGAGCTTGGCTGGGAGTTCGCCCCGCGGCCCGAGGAGCGATAACCCGCTACCCGTCATCGGTGGGACACGCTCCCGGCCACGGACGGGGGGCTACCTTTACCCCAGGTCCTTGGCCGAGATCCCGTGCTTGTTGAGAAGGTGGTGCAGGGTCGGCCGGCTGGTACCGAGCTCGATCGCCGCCCGGGAGACATTTCCGCCGTGTTTCTCCAAGGCCTTGATCACCACCTCCCGCTCCACCCGGTCGCGGGCGGCGCGGAGATCCAGGCTCGTTGCCCCCCGTTCCGGCTCCACCAGCTCCAGGTCGCTGGCGGTGATCCGACCGTCGGTGCATACGATGACCGCGCGTTTGATGCGGTTCTCCAGCTCCCGCACGTTGCCCGGCCAGTCGTAGACGAGGATCGCGTCGATCGCCTCGCGGGTCAGGGTCGCCTTGGTGCCGCTCGCCTGCAGGTGGCGCTTCGCGAACGCCTTGGCCATGAGCTCGGCGTCCTGACCGCGCTCCCGCAAGGGTGGTATATGGAGCTGAATGGTATTGAGGCGAAAGTAGAGGTCTTCCCGGAAGGCCCTTCCCTGAATGGCCTCTTCGAGATCCGTATTGGTGGCGGAGACGACCCGCACGTCGACCTCGATGGTCTTGTGCCCACCCACCCGCTCGAGGGTGCGCTCCTGCAGGAAACGCAGCAGCTTCACCTGCAGGTGGAGCGGCATCTCGCCGATCTCGTCCAGGAGCAGGGTCCCGCCATCGGCGTATTCGAGGCGCCCCTTGCGCATCGCGTGGGCGCCGGTGAAGGCGCCCTTCTCATGGCCGAAGAGCTCGCTCTCCAGGAGGTTCTCGGGGATCGCGCCGCAATTGATCGCCACAAACGGACCGTGGGCGCGGCGACTCCGGTCGTGCAGGGCGCGCGAGACCAGCTCCTTGCCGGTGCCGCTCTCGCCGGTGATCAATACCGGCGCCTCGGAAGCCGCCACCTTGTCGACCATCGCCATGAGCTCGATCATCGGCCGCGAGGTGCCGAGGATCTCCCCCTCCAACCCCTCCTGGTCGCGCAGCCGCTCCTTGAGGCGGGAGTTCTCCAGCTCGAGTTGATAGGTGCGCAGATTGCGCCGCAGGATCACCTGCAAATCGGCGATCTCCACGGGTTTCGCGAAGAAGTCGTGGGCGCCCCGATCGATCGCCTCCAGGGCGTTTTCGTGCTCGTCGTTGCCGGTGATGACGATCACCTTGGTCAGCGGCCAGCGGCTGCGAATCTCGTGCAGGATGCCGAACCCCTCCACACTGCTGTCGGTGTGGGGTGGCAGGCCCAGATCGAGTAGGACGAGGGGCGGCTCCTCCAGCCCCATGAGGCTGATCGCCTCGCCCCGCTCCCCCGCCTGCAGGACGTCGTACCCGGCGTTGAGTGCCCACTTCATCTGGGTACGGATGGCATCTTCATCATCGACGATCAAAACCTTCGGCTTGCTCATCAGGCAGCTCCTCAGCGTGTTATTCACGGATAGCGGGCGGTCGCGGGACCCCTTCGCTTGCGCGCCCAGTCGGACGCCTCGACACCCGACCGCGTGCCACCGCGCCGACGCCCATCACCGAAGTGTCAGCATACTTGACAGCTCAACGCGACAGCAACCGGGGTCTGGCGGCCGGGCGACACGACGGGGTGCCGGGGGCGGTGCGCGCCACGTCACGCGCCCGGGCCCCGCTTGGGCAGCCGCACGGTGAACGTGCTCCCCTCCCCCATGTTGGACTCCACCGATAGCGCCCCCCCGTGGGCCTCGACGATCGCCCGCGACTGGAAGGCGCCGATCCCCAGGCCGGCCTTCTTGGTGGTCCGGAAGGGGCGAAACAGCTCCCGCTCGATGAATTGCGGCGACATGCCTTCGCCGGTATCGACGATTTCCACGTCGACGACATCGCCGTCATCGTGCACCGCAACCGAGATCGTGCCGTTACCCCCGATCGCCTCCTGACCGTTATTGCACAGGTTGTAGAACACCTTGGAGAGCTCCTCCGGGTCCGCTCGGACCACGACCTCGGGGCGATGGCAAAACGGTCCCTCGACGGTGATCTCCGGTGACGCGGGCAACCGTTGGAGGATCTCCCGCAGCAGGCCTATCAGCTCCACCTCGCGAACCTGCAGGGTCTGTACCTCCGACAAGCCACGCAGATTCGTGGTCATGTGCCGCATCTTGGCGACGATTTCGGCAATGGTGGTCATGGCGTCCTGCTGGAACTCCGGATCGCCGATGTTCTCCTTCGCATTCTGCACGATGAGCGCCAGCATGTGGGCGAAGTTCTTCAGATCGTGGACCAGGAACGAGGAGACCCGGTGGAAGGTCTCCACCTCCCGGCTGGTGGCGAGTCGCTCCCCGAGGAGCGCCGCGCGCAGGGCCGAGGCGCCCTGCCCTACCAGGGCATCGAGGATCGCGACATCCTCCTCGCCGAACGGCGCGCCGCTGATCTCGGGACCCACCGTGATCAATCCGACACACTCGCCACCGGACATCAGCGGCGCGGCCATCTCCACCCGCATCGGCGCGAATGCCGTCGGCAGGGGCGGCAGCCCCTGTTCCTCTTCCCAGGCGCCGCGGGTAAAGGCGTGCGCACGCGACGCCACGGCGACCACGAACGGGCTGCCCATCGCGATCACCCGCTCCTGCGGCTGCCCACCCTGCACTCGGGCCAGCACCAAGCGCTCTCCCGCGTCGTCCTCCAGCCACAGGCTCGCCTCGTTCACCCAGAGGGTTTCCATGGCCATCTGCACGATCTCTGGGACAATCTCCTCCGCCGAGATCTTGCCGCTCAAACGCTGCGTGAAGGTGAGCCACTCCTTCTGATAGTCGTACTTGTGCCGGTAGAAGTTGGCGGTGATCACACGGCCGATCCGCCGGCGCAACCCCTCGGAGAGGAGGACGGCGGCCAGGAACAGGAGGGCGAGGAAGACGAACAGGTCGCGCGCCAAGAGGTCGTAGCGCCGCCCGACGAAGCGAAATCCCTGGGCGACCAACCCCACGGCGACGAGGTAGGCCCCGACGAGTAGGAAGGTCAGGGAGTTGTAGACCACGTAGCGGGAGATGAAGACCTCCACCTCCAGCAGTCGATAGCGCAGGATGGCGAAGGCGAGAAATGCGAGGCAGACGATCGCCACCGCCGCGTTCGCCGAGGCGTGATCGAGGCGGACGCTCGCGAACAGCAGGGTGTAGCTGAGACGCGCGAGGAGATAGACCAGCCACCCGCCCATCCCGAGGACGAAGAACTTGGTACGCCACCGCACCTCGCGCGCGGAATTGCGGTAAAGGTTCTCCAGGTTAAGCAACGCCCACACCAGCATCAAAAAGACACCGACGAAGAACGGCCGCCCGAGCGGCCCGAGGCGCAACACCGCCTCCGGCGGCCCGTAGTGCAGCTCCGGATCGAGAAGCCACGGCTGCCCCGCCACCGCGGCCGTGGCCACGAGGCCAACCCACAGGGCGACCCCTACCCACCACTCGCGGAGGCTCAGACGGTAGTGCCTGCCTCGGGCGAAGCTGACGCTCACCCAGTACCACGCCGGCGCTTGTAGCGCCGTACCGACGAGGGCGATCTGGGCAAAGGTCGCGGCGTGCACCAGATCCTCCCCGCCCCACAGGACGCCAAGGGCACCGTTCTCCAGGGCGAGCCCTACCATAGCCACGAGGAACGCCCGGTTGACCACCGGCCGGGACGCCCGGCTGATGACCACCAGCCCCAGGACCAGCGCGACGGCCATGGCCAGCAGCGGGGGGAGGGAGCGGTACCACATGGCTAGGGGCTAGGGGCTAGGGGCTAGGGGCTAGGGGCTAGTAAAGAGGCGGCAGGCGCGGCGAGGTGTCAAGCACCTGGGCGAAGCGGGGCCGACGTGCGGCGCAAGCAGCCTGCTCGCGCCACGAGCCGCCCCGACCGGCGTCGACTTCACTGGGGCAGGAGCTCGAGCAGGTGTGGGATGCTCAAGGCTGCGAACGCCGCCAAGACCTGGGACGCGGCCTCCGAGCCGTCCTCCCCCACCCCCGTCGACAGGCGAACGAAGGCCGCATCCGTACGGTGGTAGCGCAGGGCGTGGTCCACCATGAACAGCTTCAAGGCGTACTCGTTGGTCGTGAAGCGTGGTCCCATCTGATACCAGTAGAGGAAGAGCATCTGAGCGTGGCCCTTGCCGTAAAGGGCCTCGCGGGCGGCAAACCCGCCACCCGGCAGGCGCGGGTCGCGGAGCTCGCGATCCCGACTCCACACTGGCGCCCAGCCCCCACCAGGCAGGCAATGCTTCGGCGAGTGGATCTGCATCCCCTCGCGCTGGGACGCATAGTAGCCCACGTACAGGTCGAGGCGGTCCCCGTCTGAGCGCCCGTAGTGACGTAGCAGGGAGTCACTCACCTTGAGCTGTTCGTAGACGTAGTCCTCCCACCGGTCGTCGGCACCGGTCCACTCGCCGAGGTGCAGGGGGAACTCCGCAAGGGGCCGCTCCATCGGCACCACCTCTGCGAAGGGCCGTGCATGCACCCAGAGGGCTACTCCGACCACCAGCGCCGCGACGACGAGGAAACGCCAGACCATGTCTACCCCGCACGGGCCACGAGCCAGCGACTCGCACGCTGCACGACTAGGCCGAGCACGAAGAGCATGACCAGCGCCGTGCCGAATACCACCAGCCCGGCGAACTCGTGAAAGAATCCCATGGCCGCCTCGACACCGTAGTAGTGGGTTAGGAATGCCGTACCGACGATGCGCACCATGTTGGTGAAGATCGCGATCGGAATCGCCGCCAGGGTCAGGAGCCAGCGGGACGCCTTACCTCGCTGGGTCAGGTAGGCGAATGCCGCCGCCAGGGCGAGGAGAGACATGAGCGAGCGGATGCCGCTGCACGCGTCAGCCACCTGTAGCGTCGTGGACTCGAGGTAGATGACATTACCCTCGGCGTAAATCGGGATGCCCATCGCCAACACCACGCCCGTCGCCACCCGTGCCGCCATGAGCTTCAACGGGAAGGCGACCGAGTCGTAGACGATGTATGGCAGGGGAACCATGAAGAAGAGATACGCGTACGGAAACGAGAGCCTGCGCAGCGCCGGTATTCCGAGCAAGAAGAGGATCCCCCCGCCGATCACGATCAGGAACGACACCCGCTTGGTGAACTGCTCGGCCCCGATCTCGCCGAGCACCAACGCCACGACGCCCAGCAGAACCACTACCAATCCGAACCAGCTCGGTCGCCACACGAGCTCGCGCAGGCGCTGGCGATGAACCCACAACACATAGCCGGAGACGAACGGTACGAGGAAACCGTGGGAGTAGTTGTCGTCCCGCGCCCAGTCCGCGGCCATATCTACCAGGATCGGCGCGTACGCGGCCGCCACCACCAGACAGAACGCCGCCATCCAACCCCAGTGGGCGGGCGTCAGCCGCGCGTTCGTATTCTTGCTCGTGGTCACCAATGCCCCGTTGTTTTACCGCCCGTTTCGACCGTCGTGGGATGGCTCATGATCGCTGGCAGGGGAAACCGCAAGATACCGTCACCATCGACCACCACCGCCTGCTCGGTGGCGCCGTCCGTCGGCTCCAGGGAGACCGCGTCGGCGCGGCGTTCCAGCCGATAGAACCGACCCGGCGAGAGGCCGAAGAGTAGGTGGCGCGTGGCCTGGGTACCAGGAGCGACGTCATAGCGAATCGCGCCATCCACGGGCCGCCCGTCGAGGCGACGGTTGAACAGGGCGTAGACCACCTCCGTGGGGCTCGCGATCCGCGCGCCGACCAGGTCTCCGGCCACTTTCACCGAGGTCACCCGGTAGGGGTTGGGCTGATCCGCCTCGAGCGGCACCAGGACGTGGAGGAAGAGGTCGTCTTCTCGTTCCTTGTCGGGGGAGACCTCGACGCGCCACGAGCCCGGCTCGTCCGGACCCCGCAGCGGATCGGGCACCACCTCCTGGTCGTTCTTGTCGTGGCTGTAGTTGTGACCACCGATGTCGAACTCGTGCCCCCTCCCGCCGACGGTGGCGAGCCGTGCGTCCTCGGGCAGCAGCGTCGTCACGACCAGCTTGCCGTCGTACTGATAGAGCTTGCGCCGGTCGCCACCCGCGTAGCGCAGTCCCCAGTCCCAGTTGTGGCTGCCCCGGACGCGATCGTTGCGGAGGATCGTTACCGTGCGTCCATCGATGCGCGGCTCGTTGATGGTGTGGAGGAGCCAGCGCTTCTGGAACGAGCGATCGAACGCCGACACCCGATCGAACACCACGAAGACCTCGGGTCGAATGTACAGGAAGTCGCGGAACCAGCGCCGCACCCGCCGGGCGCGGGCGCGGTAGTCGGGACACAAACCACCGCTGCGTGAATTGGTATAAGCCGCCGTGACGTCGCCGAGGGCGTAGACGAAGTCGTCTTCGAGACGGGCCGTCAGCATGTCACCCATCTCGTAGTCGTCCCGCGCCGCCTGCCAGTCGGCGAGGGAGTCCGGCGAGATGTTGTAGCCCCCTGAGCCGACGCGTCGCTGGCCGCCGTCATTGGGCACGTCGGCAACGGCGACCCACTTGGAGAGCGGCCCGACCCTGCTCAGCGCCTTGCGTAACGGTCGGTGGTGCGCCAGGAAGGAGGCCACGGGGTATGTGTCGCTCGGGTCGGTCACGGTGATGCAGTTATGGGCGATGGTCTGCATCTGGTATTTCAGGTGGTGCTCGCTGTTGTAGCCGGCGGCGTAGGTGCCGCTGTCGATCGCCAGGGCGCCGCGGCGGTAGATGTTGAAGTGGCCGGAGTCGAAGTGCTGGTGGCTCCAGAAATTGTCACCGACCCGAAAGCTGGCGAACACGGCGTCCTCGCTCCAGTCACTGCGCATCGTCAACAGGCCGATCCCCTGGAAGAAGTGGTGGGGGGGCAGCTCGTCGACGGGCCGCATCGCTGGGTCTGGCCGGTCCGGCGGCCACCACGGCCACGCCCCGGGGCCGAGGTTGTCCTTGAAGCCGCGCCCCCCGGTCAACCATTGCCGGCCGTACGGGTTGTCGTAGATCCGGACCAGCTCTTCCATCCCGTCGAACCCCCGCAACGCCGGCGTGTTGTCATCGCCGCTGCGCAGGGAGGTGCTGTCCGGACGCAGGGTATAGATGGGGTAATAGATGAGGTCTTCCAGCCACGCGTTCTCCCGGAACAAGTCGCGGCCCGTGGCGCTCCCCCAGGAGAGCAGCGTCGGCGCCAGGACCTTGCCCAATCCGATCCGCATGTAGGTAATGCCTTCGTGCCACCCGCCCCCGCCGCCGATGATCTGCTGCCATACCGGCAGGTAGATGTCGAACAGCACATGACGAGCAAAGCGGATGAGGGGCTCGGCGTCGGGGTGATCCGGGTAGCTGGCGAGCGCGCCCAGGAAGATCGAGCTCTTCAGCCGGTGGTAGCCGACGTCGTTGTACGGGCTGACGCGAATCTCCCGGTAGTAATCGCACGCCTTACCGGTCTCCGTGACGATGCGGTTCAGCAGCCGTCTCCGAGTGGCCTCGTCCAGGTCGTCGTAGAACCAGTCGTAGATCACGGCCAGCACGTCGATCTTGTGAAACCACCACCCCTTGAAGGGATCGTCGACGAGGTGCGTGATCTTCGCGAGCAGCTCCGGATCCCGCGTCGCAAGGTAAGCCTGGAAGAGGTGCACGTAGTCGGCGTGGTTTCCGGTACGGCGCAGCTTGCGCAATGCCTCCGGGTCGGCCGCGAGGCGCTTCAGGTAAGCACGATCGGGATGCGGCAGGCGCGGATGGGATAGCCGGTAATGCTCACCCACGAGCTCTGGGTCCACCTTCTGGCCGGCCGTCGGGCCGGCACTCAGGAGGAGGAGCAGGACGATGTACCAGGCTGGGGCGAGGAGTCTTACCACGGCATCGCACGCGTCACGAGGTCCCACGGTCTACTTCGGTCGCCCACCCTGCATCAACTGTCCTCTGCCGTAAACCACTGCACGCCCGGTGGTAGGCTCACATGCGCCAGCATGCCGTCACGCAGGCGCCGTTCCAGCTCCCGTTCGTGGCGCCCGCGGCGGTCCTTGACCTGGTAGAGCCGTCCCTTGCGCGATTGCACTCGACCCAGACGATCCCCCGCGGCGAGCCGCCGGATCGCCTTGACATAGACCGGTGCACTGTCCCGCACCGCGCGCCAGAAGAGGGGGAGTTCTTCGTCCCCTGGCCCGACCGTGGGACGGATGTGGGCAACCAGCTTGCCGGTGTCGATTCCCGCGTTGATGAAGTGCAAGGTGCATCCCACCTGCTCCGGCTCGTTGTTGTATAGCGCCCAGAAGGTGCAATCCGCCCCCCGGTAATCGGGAGAGAGACCGCCGTGGAGGTTCAGCATCCCGAGCCGCCCCCGCTCCAGAAGCGCACCGCGGATCAACGAAGTACCGAACACGGCAATCACGTCGGGCCGCAGCCGGTCGGCGAGGGCGACCACGTCCGGGTGGTTGATGTGCGGCACCGCGACCTGGAGATCCGGCTGGGCCAATGCCGGCGGCCGATTGTCGAAGAAGAACCGCGCCTCGCCCCCATCGCTATAGCGTCGGCGGTCGCGCAGCCAGCGGCTCCCCTTGGACCACGCGGTGACCGGATTGAGCAGCCTGTACACCTTCTTCCACGTCCAATGACTGCCGGTTTCCTGCACGATTGCCAGCACCCGGAACTCGTCACACAGGGCGTTCGCCATGTACAGGTGGCGTGGCGAACGCCCGCACAAGACCATCACCGTCGGTCGGGTATCGGTCTTGAAGCTCATCTCACCTCCTCCACGGCCTCCTGCCGTGCCGACTCAGCCGCCGGCGCCACCCCGTCGAAGCCCGTGTCCATGAGCAGGGCGTCGGCGAAGAATTTGGCCGCCCAGTTCGGGTACTCGAACCGCGAGTACCCTCCCCAGATCGGCATCGACCCGGCGATCGCTCCCACCACCTCCGGCCGCCCGTGGCGGCGCTGGGTCGCTTTCAAGTAACCGATCCCACACCGTGCGGCCTCGGACAGGTCCTCCTCGCCCGTGAGCCGCCGAAGGCGCAGCCAGTTGATGCACATCTGGGCGACGCCGGTGAGGCAGCAGTAGGCCGCGGTGGGACGCCAGCCGTCGGCGAATATGCCGGCGAGGGAGCCGTCGGGCCGCTGGGCGGCGGCCAGGGCACGTGCGGCCTTCAGGGCCGCGGCCACGAAGCGCTCCTCCGCCAGCAAGGCGCCACCCTCCAGCAGCCCGCGGATGGCGTACGCGATGGTGTGGGTGAAGGGGTCGCGGTCGGGCACGAAGGCGTTGGTGGCAAACCACCCGCTCGCGCTCTGCTGGGTGAGGGCCCATTCCATGTTGCGCCGGGCGGCGTCGCGCAGCGCCGCGTCCCCCGCGATCACCGCCGTGCGCGCCAGGGCCCAGGCGGCCCGCGTGTTGTAGGTGTGCGGACAACGATTGTGGACGTTGCGCCGCCAACAGCCGTCTTCGTCCTGACAACGGGCTAGCCACTCGCCCGCCTTCACGGCCGCGTCCAGACAGTCGTCGCGGCCGAAGACCTCGAACCCGGTGACCATGCCGTGCATGATCTGGCCGGTGTTGAACACTACCGGGGAGCTGCCGTGTTCCCCGAAATGACCCGGAAAGGAGCCATCCCGATTCTGGATCGACAACTCCCAGTCGAGGATGTGCTGCGCGCGCACCCGCAACGCCGGCCAGTCCAGTGCGGTCGCCGCTTGAACCAGGGTCTCGACGATGTAGCCGCTGGTCTCGGGATAGCTCGGTAGCCAGCCGTCCTCGAAGCTCCAGCCGGCGGAGACCCCACCTTGGTCCGGCTGACCATGGCGCACGTCCTGGGCCAGACATAGCCACTCGACCGCCGACCGCAGGTGGGTGTGGTGGTCGGCGCCCGGCTGTGCCGCCCCGCGGAACAAGTCGGCGGCGATGAGGCCGAGGTGCGCGGGACGCCACAGACGGGCGCGCACGGGCAGCGTGACGAGGCGGCGAATCATCTCTCGGGAGCCGGCGGTCTACCGGCCATCACGGCGAGATGAGCTGACTCTCACCCAGGTTATCGGGCAACGGGACGTCGCTCACCACGTAGCGGAACTTCCCAGAGGGATCGGGGGGAATCTGCTGCTCCCGGTGGATCTGGATCTCGACCCCCTCCCCCATGCGCGCCGCCAAACCTGCCGCGAGCTGCCGCTCGACGGCCTCGCTCCACGCCGCGGTCGGCACCACGCGCACGTCGAGGAGCTCCGGCCCCGGCTGGCGGACCTTGAACTCCCCCACCCCGTCGGTGGCGCGCAGGACATAGATCAACGCCAGGGCGTGCATGACCGTGCCGTCGGGCCGGACGACAAAATCGGTGGAGCGGCCCTGGACCTCTTGCAAGACGTGCAGCCCCCGTCCCTCGCGGCACGGCTCCGGCGAGAGGGTGACGATGTCGCCGGTACGGTAACGAATGAAGGGCTGGGCGTCCGAGCACAGGCCGGTCATGACCGCCTCCCCCGGCTGGCCCACCGGCACCGGCCGTCCCGCCGCGTCGAGGACCTCGAGGATGATGCTCTCGCTCATGAACAGCACCTGCCCTGCGCGGGTCTCGTGGGCGGTGAAGCCGACGTCGCGGCTGCCGTACTCGTTCGCCACCGGCACGCCGAAGACCCGCCCGATCAGCTCTCGCTGGTGGACGTAGAGCGGCTCTCCCGTGGTGCACACCACCCGCAGGCCGGGCAATGCGAGATCGGCCCCCTGCTGCTCCGCACGCGCCGCGAGCAGCGCCACGGACGAGGCGTAGCCGTATAAACAGCGCGGCCGAAACCCCTGGATCGCCGCGAGGTAGCGGTCCATGACCGGCGGCGACATCTCGAAGGCGTTCAGGACGAGCTGGTTGAGCAGCCGGTCACGCGCACTCTTCACCCGGTCGGTCTTGGCGAGTTCCACCGGTGCACCCCACAGGTAGACCTCGCGTTCCCCGACGTCCACCCCCCACCATCGCCGCGCACGGATCCGCCCGGCGGCGTCCGACGCCTGGCGCCGCCGGCCGAAGTAGAACACCAGGGGCTGGCCGCTGGATCCACCCGTGTTGTAGAGCTGGGCACCACCCGGCGCCCCGGGCCAGGCGATCTCGTCGCGATGTCTCCGGGCGTCGTCCTTGTCCATGGCGGGCAAGGCGCGCAGATCGTCGAAGGTCAATCCCTGCCGCCGTGCGGGATCGAGGCCCGCGTCGGCCAGACGGCGCGCGTGCCACGGGCTGTGGCGCTGGGCCGTGCGTAGCAATGCCAGCAATGCGTCGAGCTGTCCCTGCTCCACCTGCGCACGACTCCACCACTGGCGCCGCTCCAGGTCCCGCAGATACGCGAAGGTGGGCCGCCCTACCAGGCGCTCCTGAAGCGGATAGACGAGGTGTTTTGCGAGCGCTGGGATCATCACCGAGAAATCGTAGTAAGCTGAGCGACCCAGGTTAGCCCGCCGGGAGAAGGGATGAGTACACGGCGAACAGCGGCTCCCGCACTTCCTGCCACGTGTACCGCGTTACCGCCTGCAGGCCTGCCTCTCGCATTTGTCGGTAACCTGCGGCGTCGGTGTGAAGGCGCGCCACAGCGTCCGCCATCGCCGATGGATCGTCCGGCGGCACCAGCAGCGCAGTGACGCCGTCCTCGACCAGATACGGCACGCCGCCGACGCGGGTCGAGACCACGGGCACGCCGCACGCCAGGGCCTCCAGGATGGAGATGGGCATGTTGTCCGCTCGGCTCGGGTTGAGGGTGATGCGCGTGGTGCGGTACAGGCCGCCCATCGCCTGGTTGTCCATCTGGCCGGTGAATCGCACGTGCCCATCGATCCCCAGCTCGAGTGCGAGTCCCCGGAGTGCCCCCTCCTCGGGCCCCGCACCGGCAATGGTGAGCTGTGCCGGCACGCCGCGCTGGTGCAGCAGGGCGCAGGCGCGCAGCGCCGTGTCGATGCCGTAGAGCGCCTCCAGGTTGCGCGCCACCAGGAGGTGCGGTTCCTGTACTACCTCGGTCGCCGGCAAGAAGTGGGCGAGATCGACCACGTTGGGCACGATCGTCGTGGCCACGCCGAAGCCGGCGAAGACCTCTTGCAGGAAGCCGCTGGGTACCACCACGCGATCGGCCGCACGCAAGGTCGGCGCGACCCAGCGAAACTGCCGGGCAAAGAACTCACCCGCCTCACCCCCCCGGTAGTTGAGAATGACCGGCGTGCCGAGGCGGCGGGCGATGCGCACGGTGGGCGTCGCGAAGAGGTGAAAGCTCCACCACGAGTTGGCCATGAGGTGCACGAAGTCCGCGCGACGCACGGCCGCATACAGTCGTGGTAGGAAGCGCGCCGCGACCAGCACCGTGCGGATCGCCCGCACCTCCCGCAGCCACGCCGGCGGCGGCTCGTTGGTGCGCACCACCTCCACGGCCAATCCTTCCCCTTCCAACAACCGGACGAGCTGCCGCGTCTGGTTGGCCATCCCGCCTGCCGGGGGGGGCAACGGTCCGACCAGGGCGACGCGCCGCCCCGCGAGCGACCCCGTCCCCTGGATCGGAGCCGGCACGACCTCGGTCAGCACCGCATCGCCGCTCATGCCGCCACTCCCAGGGCATGGTCATACACCCTGCGGTAGCGCGCGACGATCGCCGGCCAGCTCCGTTCCTCGGCCACGAACCGGCGACCCGCGGCGTGGTAACGGGGCCATGCCGATCGATCCTGGAGCAGGTCCAGGGCCACGGCGGCCAGGTCGCGTGCATCACCCGCGTGAAACAGGCGGCCCGTCTCGCCGTCGCGGATCAGTTCACGGTGCCCGCCCACGTCGGAGGCGACCACCAACCGTCCCATGGCCATCGCCTCCAGGGGCTTGAGGGGCGTGACCAGCTCGGTAATGCGCTTTCGCTTGCGTGGGTACACGAGGAGATCCACCACACCGTAATACCGATCGATCTCCTGGTGCGGGACGCGCCCGGTGAACACCACCGCGCCGTTCAATCCTCGGGCGGACGCCTGGCTGCGCAGGTTCCGCTCCTGGACCCCGCCGCCCACGAGCAGAAGCTGCGCGCCGGGGAGCCGGTCCCGCAGGATGGCCAGGGCCTCGACCGCCAGGTCGAGCCCCTCGTAGCCATAGAACGAACCGAGGAAGCCGAGCACCGGCCCGTCCCCCAGACCGAGGGCGCGGCCCAGCTCCGTATCACGCACCACCGGTCGGAACGACTCCAGGTCGACGCCGTTGGGAATCACCGTGACCCGATGCTCCGGCACGCCGCGGGCCACGATCTCGCGCCGCAGCCCCTCGCAGATGCACGTGACGTCGGCGGCACGGCGCAGCACCCAGGTCTCCAGGGCGCGACTGGCGCGATAGCGTAGGTCGCCCTCGCGCGCCGTGCCGTGGTCGACCGCCGCATCCTCCCAAAAGGCCCGCACCTCGTAGACCACCGGGATCCCTAGCCGGCGGCCGGCGCGGACGGCCGCACGGCCGTTCAGGGCCGGGGAGTGGGCATGCAAGAGGTCCGGTCTCGTCTGTTCGGCGATCTCTATGATGCGGCGCTCCAGCGCCGCCATCAGGGCCAGCTCACCGGCCAACGGCATCCCTGCGAGCCACCCGGTGGGCGCCGGTGTCCGGTGAAAGATCCATCCCGCCGCCTCTTCCTCCAGCCCGACCCCCTCCGGATGCTTGGGCGAGGTGAGGTGCACCGTCTCCCAGCCCAGGCGTTGCTGCTCCCGCAGGATGGCACGGGTACGGAAGGTGTAGCCGCTGTGCACCGGCAGGGAGTGGTCGAGGACGTGGAGGATGCGCATGACAGGGGAAATTCCGTCTTCCGTATCGCCGAGCGCCGCCAAAAAGGCAAGGTGGCGGGGCCCGGGGCCAGGGGCCAGAGTGAAGAGGTAGGGGCGTGAAAAACCTTGCTACCCTGCCGCAGTCTCACCGTATCGTCTTTCCCCTGGCCCCCGTCCCCTGACCCCTAACCATGCATCCCCTCGGCTCCCACGCCGTGCCGGCACCCGGACCACGTCCGCCGTTTGCCCCGGCCTTTCTCGACCCACTGCTGCGCCATTTTCTGGCGGAGGATCTGGGTGACGGCGATCTCACCTCCAGGGCCTGTTTCCCCGATTCCGGGATACATGCGACGGCGGTGATCCGTAGCCGGGAGGCGTGTACGGTCTCAGGCGTGGCCGTCGCCGCAAGGGTCTTCGCCCTGACGAATGACGGCCTGCACGCGACGCCGCGGGTGACGGACGGCGCTCGGGTGAAAGCGGGAGACGCGCTGCTTGCCGTCGAAGGACCGATCGTCGCCCTCCTGTCCGCCGAGCGGGTGGCGCTCAACCTCCTGCAGCGGCTGTGCGGAGTAGCGACCATGACCGCACGCTACGTCGCAGCGGTGGCCGGCACCGGCGCCGCCATCTGCGACACGCGCAAGACCACGCCCGGGCTGCGCCTGCTGGAAAAGTACGCGGTACGGTGCGGCGGCGGCACGAGCCACCGCCTCGGTCTGTTCGATGGCGTGCTGATCAAGGACAACCACGTCGCGGCGTGCGGCTCGGTGGCCGAGGCGGTGGCGTGCGCCCGTCGGCACACGCCTGCGGGCACCCCGATCGAGGTGGAAGTGGAAACCCTGACCCAGCTCGCGGAGGCGCTCGACAGCGGCGCCGACGTCATTCTTCTCGACAACATGGACGTGGCGAACCTGCGGGCGGCGGTGCAGGAGGTCGCCGGCCGCGTACCCCTGGAGGCGTCTGGCGGCGTCACCCTCGCGACCGTTGGCCGCATCGCCGCCACCGGCGTACAGTACATCTCCGTCGGCGCCCTCACCCATTCCGCACCGGCCATCGACCTCTCGCTGGAGCTGTGACGGGGATGTCCCTCTCGCAATCGGGTCTCGCGGAGACCCTCGCCCCGATTCCGTGGATCACCAGCATCCACTTCTTCGAGACCCTGGAGTCGACCTCCCATCGTGCCCGGCAGATGGCACGCGAAGGCGCAACGGCCGGCACCCTCGTGGTGGCCGACGGCCAGAGCGGCGGGCACGGTCGTAAGGGGCGACCGTGGTTCTCCCCGCCCGGCGTGAACCTTTACTTCTCGGTGGTCCTGCGTCCCATTAGCCTCGATCCGCAGCACATCCCGTTGATCACCCTGATGGCCGGCGTCGCCCTGTGCCGCGGCCTGCAGCCCCTCCTGGGGCATCGGCGCGCGACCCTGAAGTGGCCCAATGACGTGCTGATCGACGGTAACAAGGTGGCCGGCGTCCTCACCGAGATGAGCACCACCGGACGCCGAGTCGACTACGCCATCCTCGGCGTCGGCATTAACGTCAACCAGCCTGTGGAGATGTGGCCGCCCGACCTCCGGTCGAAGGCCACCTCGATCTACGCCGCCACCGGTGAGATCCGGCCCCGGGCCCACATCCTCTTCCAGGTTCTCTCCCACCTCGGCGCCGGCTACGCCCGCCTGCAGCGCGGCGAACGGGCCGAGTGCGTCGCGGCGTGGAAGCGAGTCTCGTCGACCCTGGGCAATCGGGTCCACATCCGCTGTGGCGCGGAGGAGCGTACCGGCATCGCCCGCGACCTCGACGCCACTGGCGCGCTGGTGATCGAGCAGGCCGACGGCACCTGGCACACCGTGTCCAGCGGCGAGATGTTGGGATAGCCAGATCAGGGGATCGGGGATAGGGGACGTTGCTACCCTGTCTAGCCCTCAACCTGACCCCTGACCCCTGACCCCTGACCCCTGACCCCTGACCCCTGACCCCTGACCCCTGACCCCTGACCCATGCTCGCCATCGATGCCGGCAACTCTAACCTGACCGTCGCGCGGATTGCCGGCGGCGAGGTTATCGCGCGGCGCGTCATCCTCCGCCCGGAGGTGACCACCGCGACGACCGAGGCAGCGCTGCGCTCATTGGGGGATTCCGACACCACGGTGCTCTCGTCCGTGGTGCCCACCCTCACACCCCTACTGGAGGCAGCGGCGACCACCGCGACCGGCCGCCCGCCCCACCGTCTCACCCACACCTCCCCGCACGGTCTGCGCTTTGCCGTGCCTGAGCCGGCCACGACGGGCGTCGACCGCATCGCCGCCGCGTGCGGCGCCCTGGACCACGCCGCGCCGCCCCTGATCGTGGTGGACTGTGGCACCGCGACGACGGTCACCCTGATCGACCGCGATACGAGCGGCGCGCCGCTCTACCGCGGCGGTGCCATCGCTCCGGGGGGCGGCACTGCCCTCGCCGCGCTGCGCGAGCGCGCCCCGCATCTACCCGAACCTGCTGCCCCGCCACTCCCCGACGTGGGCAACACGAGTGCCACAGCCATCGCCATCGGCGCCCTCGCCGGCCACGCGGCCATGATCGACGGCCTGATCGATCGCCTCACGGCGGCCATTGCGACGCCCGGCCGGATCGCGATCTTTGTCACCGGTGGCTGGGCACGGCAGTGTCTGCCCTACCTGCGTCACCCTTATACCCACGACCCGGACCTCGTCCTCCATGGCCTCGCCGCCATCGCCGCCCGGCTATAGCGGTTCATCCAAGGAATTCGGGAGAGAAGGAAGGCAGGAAACGATTGGCTCCGACCGACGGCGTTCGCGCCGGCGGCAATCCGCGTGTCCACCGCGCGCGGCGCGGCCGTTGGATTAACTGGTCGACGATCGAGGTCGTCCGATCCCTTCCTGCATCCCTCACGTTCCTGCTTTCCTTAGATGGCGTTCCACGAGGCGGGCTGCGTCACGGAGGCTCGTTCGCCGCCGAGGCAACGCGACGCCCTCCTACTCCGCCAGCAGCGCGAAGTAGAACTCCGCGCCGCCTTCGCGGAACAGGTCGGTCACCTTGAGGAAGTAGGTGCCGGCGGTGGGGAAGGTGTGGGTGAGGCGAGGGTCGAGGCCGTCGGTGTCGTCGTCGGTGGCGAGCACCGTGGTGCCGTCGGTCGCCAGGAGGGTGAGGTGCGCGTCGAGCTCCGAGCCGTCCGCCTCCGCATCGATGTCGAAGGTGAGCCGCTGCCCCGCGGTGACCGCGATGCGGAACAGGTCGGCGTCCGCCGCGTGTCCGACGATGCCATAGGCGGGATTACCCACCACGAGGGGTGTGGCCGTGGCCGGCGCGTCGTTGGGCTCCGCGTCGTCGGCCCCGTGGTCGTGGTCGATGGTGAGGAGGTAAGCGCCGCCCTGGCCGACCTCCGCCGAGACCGCGAGGAGGAGCTCCCCGCTCGTCACGGCCACGGCGCTCAGACGGCTGTCGGCCGCGGGCCCGGTGGCGAGATCGAGTCCAGTGTCCGGCTGGTAGAGACGCAGGACCGGCCGGGCGTCGCTGCCCTCCGGTGCGATCGCGGTGACCGTTACCGCCTCGCCGCCCATCACCGCCACCCGGTACCAGTCCGCGTCCGCGCTGCCCAGTTCTGCCGCGACTTCGCGGCCGACCGCCGTCTGGGTGGCGGCGGCGGCCGAGTCATTGGGCTCCCCGAGCGCGAGGTCTGCGGCGGTGATGGTGAGACTGTAGGTGTAGGCGGCGCCGCCCGCGCCCCGCACGTCGCGCACCTCCACCCAGTAGCGGCCGGCCACCGCGGTGAACTGGCGCAGACGCGGATCGAGCCCCGTCACGTCGTCGACCTCCGCCACCACGGATCGTGACGGCTCGGAGAGGGTGAGCGCGCCGTCGAGGGGCGACCCGGACGCGTCAGCCACCACATCGATCTGGAGGTACTGCCCGGCCGTCGCCGTGAAGGTGAATACATCGACGTCCCCCGCCGTGCCGATCGCCGCCTCGACCCGATCCCCCAGGGCCACGGCTGTGGCCTGACCGATGGAGTCATTCGGTTCGAATGCCGCCACGGAACCCGTGGTGGGCGGCGTGGAGTCTTTGGCGTCCAGGGGGTCGCTCCCCTGGGAGATCTCCAGTCCATCGCTTACCCCGTCGGCGTCGCTGTCGCCGTCGAGCGGGTCGGTGCCACGGGCCACCTCCTCCGCATCCGACAGGTTGTCGCCATCGTCGTCCGTGTCGGTCTGGTCACCGATGCCGTCGCCATCGGTATCGAGCCACTCGCTGGCGTCGTCGGGAAAGGGATCGGCCGCGTCGTCCACCCCGTCGCCGTCCCGGTCGCTGGGCAGGTCCACGAGGTCGGGCAGGCCGTCGCCGTCGCGGTCGGGCAGCGGCTCTCCCGCGGCGTAGCCGGGGGAAGGATCGGCGGCGTCCGGCATGCCATCGCCGTCGGTATCCACCTGGGCCAGGGGGTCCTGCTCCGGCTCGGCTCGACCGTCCCTGCCGATGTGTACGATCCCGAGGCGGATCGAGGCCCCACGGCGCGTCGGTAAGGCGCTGTCGGCGGTGGCGAGGGCGAGGATCGCGATCGGCCGGCCCTGGATGGCGAACACGATCAGCACCCCCTCCTCGCCGAGCGGGATGACCAGGCGAAATGTGCCGGACGGGTCGATGCGGCTGGGACCACCGACCACCGCTCGCGAGGTGAGGCCGATGGCGAAGATGTCGATGGGCGGCAGGCTCGCGGCCGCCGCCCCCGCCAGCCCTGCGGCCACCGCGGCATCCACCTCGCCGATCGTGCCGGTGAGCTCGATCACCGCCGGTGCGTCGGGTGTCGTGGGCGCCGCCGTATCATTGCTGGAGGAGCCTGAGCCCCCCCCGCCACCGCCGCCACACGCCGCCGCCAGGAGGAAGAGTGCCGCAAGAGCCAGAATTCGCAACCGACCGCCCATTGCCACTACAGATCGGCAACCGGCCGGGGATCCCCCAGGGCCGACGTCCCTGACTCAATGGTCGTCCACCTGGCTATGGCCTCCGGCATGCCACGGAGACCCACCCTGGATTTCTCCTTGACCGCCACCCAAGATCGTCCAGGTCGACCCACGAAAGGCGAAGGCCACCGGCGAACCGCTGAGGGTTGAAAGCGAAAAGTGCCCTTCCTCCACATCCCTGACTCCCTGCGGGACGAGATCGCCGGCCACATCGCCCAGGCGGACGGGTGCGAGGTCTTCTTCACCGCGACGACGGACGAGAGCGGCGCCCTGGCGGCGGTGGAGGCGGTGGCGCGTGGCCACGCGACCGCCACGCCCGCGGTGACCCGCGGGCTGCAGGCGGGACAGGTGGTGCTCCACAACCACCCGAGCGGCGACCTCACCCCATCGGACCCGGACATCGCCATCGCCTCGCGCCTCGGCGATCTCGGCATCGGCTTCCTGATCGTCAACAACCAGGTCACCGACTGGATCACCGTCACCCGGCCCCGCCTACCCGAGACGGTGGCGGAGCTGGCGCCGGACTGGATCAGCGACTTCTTCGCCACCCACGGCCGCCTGGCCGCCACCTTCGCCGCCTACGAGCCGCGGCCGCCCCAGGTGGCCATGGCCGCCGCCTTCGCCGAGGTGATCAACGCGGGCCGACCGCGCCTGGTGGAGGCCGGCACCGGCACCGGCAAGTCCCTCGCCTACCTGGCGCCGGCGGCGCGCTGGGCGGTGGCCAACAAGAAGCGGGTGGTGGTGGCGACCCACACCATCCACCTCCAGCAGCAGCTCGTGGCCAAGGACATCCCGCAGCTCGCCAAGGCCCTCGACTTTCCCATCACCGCGGTGCTGGTGAAGGGGCGGCGCAACTACCTGTGCCGGCGCAAGCTCGCCGACCTGGCCACCCAGATCGATCTGTTCGACGACGACGAGGCCCGCGCCCTGCAAGACCTCGCCGACTGGGCGCGCACCACCCGCGACGGATCCCTGGCCGACCTCCCCCAGCCGCCGGCCGCCGCCGTGTGGGACAAGGTGGCCTCGGACGCCGACTCCACCCTCCGCGCCCGCTGCCCGTACTACGACGAGTGCTTCTTCTACCGCGCCCGGCGCCACGCGGCGGCGGCGAACATCCTGGTGGCCAATCACGCCCTCCTGGCCTCGGACCTGGCGGTGCGCCTGGCGAGCGGCGACCACGAGTCGGCGGCGGTCCTGCCGCCGTTCGACCGGGTGGTCATCGACGAGGCGCACCATTTGGAAGAGAGCGCGGTGCGCCACTTCGGCTGCCAGGTGAGCCGGCTCGCCATCTTGCGGGTCCTCGGCCGCCTCCACCGCGACAAGGGGTTCCACCTCTTGGGCCAGCTTCAGCGGGCCCTCGCCGCCCTGCCGCCCTTCGCGGAGCAAGCGGCGCTGATCGAGCAGGTCCGCGACGCCCTGCCCCAGGCGGTGGCCGACCAGCGCCACGCCCAGCGCAACGGCTTCGACGACCTCCACCACCTCCTCTTCCCGGCGGGTGGGGCCGAGACCGCGGACCTCGATGGCCCGGCGGTGGTGGCGCAGCGCACCGTCCTCGATCAGCTCCTGAAGGTTCTCGCCGCCGGCCTCGACCAGCTCGCGCGCCAGATCCACCGACTCCTGCGCCGCCTCGGCGGCCTGCCGCCGACCCTCGTGGATAGCCTGGTCGCGGCGATGACCGACCTCGCCGGCGGCGTCAACCGGCTCCAGCTCGCCGCCGAGCACCTCCTCGCCTGTGCCGACGAGCGGCCCGACAACCGGGTGCGCTGGGCCGAGAGTTTCCGCTCCGCCCGCGCCCCCAACCTCACCCTCTACGCGGTGCCCGTGGAGCTGCGTGGCGAGCTGCACGAGGCCCTGTTCAAGCCCTACCCCGGCACCCTGCTCACCTCCGCCACCCTCTCCACGGGCAACGACTGTGAGTTCGTGGCCGATCGCCTCGGCCTGGCGCATGCCAAGACGGCAACCGGGGAACCACCCGAGCCCGAACCCCTCCCCGCCCTGGTGCTGGCGAGCCCCTTCGACTACCCGAGCCAGCTCCGCATCTACTGTCCCACCGACCTGCCGTCGGTGAACGACCCGCGGTTCGACGCCGCCGCCGCAACCCTCCTTGCCGCGCTCGCGACCCGCCATCACGGCCGCATGCTGGTCCTCACGACCTCGTTCCGCCAGGTGCGCTCCCTTGCCACCTCCCTGGAGCCGGAGCTCGCGGCCGACGGCATTACCGTCCTCACCCAGGGCTCGGCCGACCGCCACCACCTCCTGGAGCGGTTCCGCGGCGACGCCGGCTTCGTGCTCATCGCCACCGACTCCTTCTGGGAGGGGATCGACGTGGTCGGACCGGCCCTCTCCACCGTGGTCGTCACCCGCCTCCCGTTCCGCGTCCCCGACACCCCCCTGGAGGTCGCCCGCGCCGACGCCTTGCGCGCCCGTGGCCGCGACCCCTTCGTCCATTACTCGGTGCCGGTGGCGGTCCTCAAGCTCCGCCAGGGCATCGGCCGCCTCATCCGCTCCCGCACCGACCGCGGCGAGGCGTGGATCCTCGACCACCGCCTCCTCACCAAGGGCTACGGGCGAAAGTTCCGCGCCGCCCTGCCCGTCGAGGTTGAGGGAGGCAGGGCGGCCGAGTTGCTCAGCGTCACCCCGCGCTGAGGCCCTTCAAAACAAGCGAAGGCGCAGCGACCGGGGACTGTCCACATTGGGTCGCGGTGGCATGACTGGCGGCATGAATCCAAGCCGGCCCCGGCCGACGCCCTGGAACCCCTCTGGTGCCACCGTCCGACCCCGGCTTATCCGGGTCTCGTCGGCGGCACGTCTGCGGTCGGCTTCTTGCAGGGGGGGGACCTGACCGCGGCTATGCCGCCTTCAGGCCCACCGTGGTGGCCTCGCGCGCGCGGACGGTGGTGGGGACCTGCGGACGGCTCTCCGCGGCCTCGGGCAGGCGATAGTCCTCGGGCTTCGGCATGCGATCCACCTTGTAGAGGACGAAGATCAGCACGGCCGACGCCGCCAACATCAAGTCCGGCCCGAACAACCACAGGACCAGCGGCACGAGGAAGTAATACGACCGCATTCCAACCAGGTAGGCGCGGCCCGCACGGTTGAGCTGTTGCGCGACGAATTCCGGCGCAATGGTCTGGTGCCGGAGCGCCGCGGGAACGTTGATCATGAAGCCGACGTGGTTGAAAAACCGGATGGAGATGACGAAGCTGAAGAACGCCACGAACAGGTCGATCAGCAATAGGATGAGCTTGAACATCCAGAGCTTCGGCCCGATCGCGTCGCCGGTGCTCCAGACGTGCCACGTCGTGCTGAGCTTGTCGCTCTGTCCGCTGAGGCTCAGCACGCCCATGATCAATAGGACCGACGTCGACGCGAGGAACGTCGATGCCATCGTCAAGTTGCGCAGGGTCTGAACGGCGAGGACATCCGGACTGCCACTCATGATGTTTCGCGTCCACGCCGCGCGGGCGTAGGTCATGACGGACTGGAACGTATAGGAGGGATCACGTCGGATCTGATAGTGCATGTAGAAATGGTATAGCGTCAGGATCGCGGCAGAAGCGGCGAGCGACAGCAGGTCAAGGCGCATGGCGCCGATCGTTGGCCAGTTCATCGTGATATCTCCAAGAACAACGTCCCTACCCTTTCCTCCCGCAGCTCGCCACCGCCCTCGCCCGCGTTTCAGGTACGCTTAACCGGGGCGTGGTTCCGGTCAACAGGCATCACACGGCGCAGGCTCAGGCGCCTACTCACCGAAGAACGGAAACGGCTTGGGGATCCCGCCTTCCCGCCGCTCGGGACGGGGTGCCGCGGTAAATCTCCGTACCAGTGACCACATCCTGGTGAGGATCATGAAGAAACGCGGGGGGTGCATTACAGATTCGCCGATCATGGATGAGCGCCTTTGAAATAGAGGATCGGAAGATTTACCCTACTATGAAATCCAAGAGAGTGTTCTTGAGACTATCTATTCGGCATATATATGGTCATCTCTTACGAGACATAACATATGTTCGAGATTCTCGTGTGTAAATAGTAAAATGCACGTAAATGACTAGGTTATTTCACACATATCACATACGCGAAGGCACCTTCAGTGATACGTATATATACTTAGCATCATGCGAAACGATACATAGACGAACAGATGAGCAACCCCACTAACAACGACGCACGCCCCGTCTCGATTAACGCAGCGATGCCACCCACGCCCGGGTCATGGCGTGAGACGGACGAGCGCGGCCGCCATGGCGATCCGTCATGCGGATAAAGAGCACCGTTTACCCGGCCCGCCGGTCGTGGCGCCTGGCGGTCGCCATCGGCTACGTGCTCGTGCACATCGGCCTGGTCTCCGCGGCGCTGCTCGATCCCGTGAGCTATCCTTCGGGCCCGCCGTGGAACCCGGTGACCGGTCTGGTCCTGGCCTTGCTCCTCCTGGGCGGCGTGGGGTATGCGCCGCTAGTGGTGGGCGCCGCGACCCTCGCCGGTCTCGTGGTGCGTAATGTCGACCCCGGCACCGCGTTGTTCGAGGGGCTGGCGATGGCGACCATCTACGGCGGAGCGACGGTGTTCCTCGTCGAACGCCTGCACCTCGATCTGCGGCTCGAGCACCTGCAGGACTCGGTGCGCCTGCTGGCCGTCGGCACGATCGCCGCCGCCATGCATGCCGCGACGATCGTGCCGTTTCGCCACGCCGGCGAGGTCGATCTCGTCACGCCGTACATGCGGCTCTGGGCCGGCGACATCCTGGGGATCGTCGTCATCACGCCGTTCCTGATGCTGCACGTCCGCGCGGAACGGCTACCGCGGCCGAGCCTGCTGAATCTCTTCGAGGGGGCGGCGATCGCATTCGTCTTGTGGATCGACTTCGGCCTGCACGCCTCCGAGAAGTTCCGCTTCTTCTATCTATTGATCATGCCGCTGGTGTGGATCGCGGTGCGCCATGGACTCAAGGGCGCAAGCACGGCCATCGTTCTGGCACAACTCGGACTGTTGGTGGCCGTGGAGGTGGTGCCGTTCCCCGACCACTCCTTGACGTTGATGCAGCTCATCATGCTGACGCTCTCGGTCACCACGTTGCTCCTGGGCTCCGCGATGAGCGAACGGCGCACCTCGCGGGCGGCGCTGAACGACAGCGAGACCCGGCTCAACGCCATCGTCAGCATGGCCCCCGACGGCGTGGTGACCATCGACGACGCCGGCACCATCGAGTCCGTCAATCCCGCCACCGAGGGCCTGTTGGGCGTCACGGCGGGGGAGCTCGTGGGGCGCCACTTCGCGGATGTGCTCCCCGGTCTCGATCTCGCCACCTTGCCGTTCCGCGGGGAGTCCAACGCGGTGCGCCACGACGGCGTCCTGCTGCCGGTCGAGATCGCGGTCGGCGCCGCGGATCTCTCCGACCGCCGGCTGGCGGTGGCTGTCGTGCGCGACATCACCCAGCGCAAGGCCACGGAGGCGCGCCTCTGGCAACATCATGCGGTCCTGGCCAACGCCGCGCGCCTCAGCGTTTCGGAGAAGCTGGCGACCGCCCTCGCGCACCAGCTCAACCAACCACTCGCCGCGGTGATCGGCTACACCCGCGCCGCACAGCGACTGCTGAAGAACGGCAGCGAGCCGATGGAAACCATCGTCGAGGCCATGGACAAGGCCGTCGACCAGACCATACGCTGCGGCGAGATCATCCGGCGCACGCGCGAGTTCCTCAGCAGTGGCGAACTACAACCGGCACCGATCTTCGTCCTGGACCTGATACAGGAGGCGATGCACCTGGCAACGCCCCAGTACACCGCCAACGACGTTACCCTACAGCTCTCGGTCCCCACCGACCTACCCCTCGTCGAGGTCGACCCCCTCCAGGTCGAGCAGGTGCTCGTCAATCTCTTGACCAACGCCCTGGATGCCATCGTCATGGCGGCGTCCCCCCGTCGCGAGGTGCTGCTATCCGCCGCCGCGGTCGGTCGCAACTGGGTGGCGGTCACGGTCCGGGACAGCGGGCCCGGTATCGCCCGCGACATCGTCGACCGACTATTCACCGCCTTCACCACGTCAAAGGCCAACGGCATGGGCATGGGACTGTTCATCGCCAAGTCGATCGTCGAGGCCCATGGTGGCACCATGCGGATCGAATCCAGCCCGGGAGAGGGTGCCGCCTTCGCCTTCACCCTGCCCACGGCAACGCACCACGATGACCAAACGCTCTGACCCCGTCGTCCACATCGTCGACGACGACGCGGCCGTCCGTGATTCACTGCGGCTGCTCCTGTACTCGGTGGGCATCGAGACCGCCACCTACGTGTCCGCGGCGGATTTCCTGGCACGCTGTGACGGCGACCGACCCGGCTGCCTGATCGTCGACGTGCGCATGCCGGGGATGAGCGGCCTCGACCTCCAGAAGGAGCTGGCCCGCCGCCACATCCCCCTGCCCGTCATCGTCGTCACCGCGCACGGCGACACGCCGATGGCGGTCGGTGCGCTCAAGGCCGGCGCCTGCGACTTCATAGAGAAGCCGTACGACGACCAGAATCTCATCGACAGCGTGCTCCACGCCATCGATCGCGGCGCCCGGATGTGGCGCGACCACGAGCGCATCGCCAACGCACGGACCGACTACGAGAGCCTCACCGCCCGCGAGCGCGAGGTCATGGCGCTGGTCGTAGCCGGGGAGTCCAGCAAGGTCATTGCCGGTCACCTCGGCATCAGCCCGCGCACCGTCGAGATCCACCGCGCCCGGATCATGGAGAAGCTCAACGCCCGCGGCCTGGCAGACCTGGTCCGCACGGCGCAGCTCCTGGAGAGCGCCGAGGAGTGACGACCACGCGGGGAGGTAAAGCCGAGGCCGCGACCCGTGAGTACTCCCCCGCCGCGACCCTGCATTGAAGAACCTCCGGAGGCGCGCCCTAGTCCCCCAGGCGGGCGAGGAAGCGATCCACCAGCTCGCGGCACAGGCGGCGGGCGGTGGCGATCTCGTCGACGGTGATGTTCGGGTAGTGAAGGCCAGCGACCACCACGGCGGTAGTACGGGTGTGGCGGGTGATGGTGCGGGCGGCATCCAGCGCCACCTGCTCCTCGCGGTGGCCGGGCGCGGAGAGGACCGACGAGCTGGCACGGCCGTGCATGGCGTCGAAGGTCGCGAGGGCGGCGGCGCCGATGTGGGCCTGACCGCCGGCGATCTCGACCAGCCAGTCTTCCCCCACCTGACGGGCCGCCAGGGTCACCTCGATGCGCCCGTCCCGGGCGGTGAGCTCGATCCGTTCCATTCTCGGGGGTCCAGCGTATCATCCCGACATGTCCGGTGTGACCGATCCGATTGAGGGCGTCGCGGCGGGCACCATCGCCTACGCCATCGGCGACGCCCTCTACCTCAACCTCACCAACGCCTGCACCCTCGCCTGCGGCTTCTGCCCCAAGACCCACGACGAGTGGGTGGTGCAGGGCCATGACCTCGACCTGGTCCGCGGGCCGAGCTTCGCCGAGGTGGTCGCGGCGATCGGCGATCCGGGACCGTACCGCGAGGTGGTGTTCTGCGGCCTCGGCGAGCCCACCCTGCGCCTGGCACTGCTCAAGCGGGTGGCAGGCTGGGTCAAGGAACGCAACGTGCCGGTGCGCCTCAATACCGATGGCCTCGCCAGTCTGGTCCACGGCCGGGATGTCTTGCCGGAGCTGGTGGGTCTGATCGACGTGGTCTCGGTGAGCCTCAATGCGCAGGACGAAGCCCTGTACGACGAGCATTGCCGACCCGGCCGCCCGGGCGCCTATGCGGCGTGCAAGGCCTTCATCCAAGACGCGACCCGGTACATCCCGGAGGTCGTGGTCACCGCCCTGGACGGCCTCCCCGGCGTCGACATGGAGGCGTGCCGGCGCATCGCCGAGAATGAGCTCGGCGCCCGCTTCCGCCGCCGCGTCTACGGCCGGGTGGGGTAGGAACCAGGAGTCAGGGGTCAGTGGTCAGGGATAGGAGGTAGGGATGAGGACAAAAATATGGCAGGCTTCCCCCCACGCTACCTGTCCACTCCCTGACTCCTCACTCCTGACTCCTGGAGTTTCCCGTGATCACCGTCGGCATGAACTACGTCGTGCTCCCCGGCAAGGAAGAGACCTTCGAAGTCGCGTTTCGCGGGGTGCTGAAGGCGATGCGAGGGCAGCCCGGTCACACCGAGTCGAACCTATGGAAAGATACGGCTAACCCCCATTCCTACCTCATCACCTCGGAGTGGAGCGACCGGGCGGCGTTCGAGGCCTTCATCCAATCGGAATCCTTCAAGAAGATTGCAAACTGGGGCCGGGAGCAGATCCTCGCCGGCCGGCCCCGCCACCAGATCTACGAGTCCGGCAGCTAGCGCCGCGTTCCCTCCAGTCCTTCCGCCGCGCCGCGCCCCCGGAGCGGATGCGAAAGAGGGAGTGGGGAGACGGATGGAAAAACCCGAGGATGTCGCTCGCGGTGACGCGGGCATCCTTCCTCCCCCATCCCGCACCCCTCCTCACCCACCCCCCGTCTTTCAAGGCCTTCCCTTCGTCCTCTCGGCGCAGGGATCGTCGCGAGACGGCATGACCGGCCGTAGATCCTGACCGGGCCATGAGCCGAGACGGCCGGCACGCTCACGGGTCTGCCGGACCGCGTGGCGCCCCGGGTCTGCCGGCGCAGCAGCGCGGAGTGCGGTGGGCGTGGCTTCAGTTCGCCACCCGGCTGACCGATTCAACTTGTGACAGGGAGCTACTTCGACCGGTGGGGAGGAATGCCTGGCTTGCGTGCCAATTTCCTTATTAAATCACTACTCGGATTGACCGAACCGGACAACTCCCTCGCCCTGAACCGTCGCTTCCTGGCCCAGATCAACGAGCTATTCCGGCCCAGTTCGGCGGTCCTATACGACCTCTTCGATGAGGATGGGCGGTGGGAGTTTACGACGGCCAATCTTGACCATGCCCGAGCGCGTAACGCCACGGATGCCGGCCGCGCAATCGCGTTCGCGATCGCCGAGCGTGAGGACTTTATCCAGTGCGTCACGACCGGCAGCCGAGTCGTCTCGAGTCACCGTGGCCGCCGGACCACCACCGTATACCCTATCCCTGGACGCACTGGCGTAACGGCCCTCCTGGCCACGGACCATGACAACTATCCGCGCCATGAGCGCGAGTGGATCGGGTACTTGCTGGAGGGCTATGCCAACCAGCGGCGCTTGCTCTATACCCTGGAGCGGGACCCCCTCACCCAGCTTCTCAGCCGTCAGACCTTCGATCGACAGATCTGGGATATCGTCCGCCATGTCACCGCGGTGGCACGTCGCGGCGACGACTCGACAGAGCCGCTTTGCTTCTGCCTCCTCGACATCGACCATTTCAAAGAGGTCAACGACACCTTCGGCCACCAGTATGGGGACGAGGTGCTGTTGCTGTTCTCGCAGCTCATCGTCCTCTGCTTCCGGCACACGGATCTGACCTTCCGCTACGGCGGCGAGGAATTCTGCATCGTATTGTTTGACGTCGACGGGTCCCTGGCGGCACAAGTGCTGGAGCGATTTCGTGCAACAGTGGAGGCCTTTCCGTTCCCCCAGATCGGCCAGCGCACGGTGAGTATCGGGTTCACACAGATCCGGGAAGTGGACAGCCCCGGCGAGTTGGTCGGCCGCGCCGACAGGGCCCTCTATCTCGCGAAGGAGAACGGACGCAACCAGGTGCAGTCGTACGACCAGCTCGCGGCGGCCGGCGCCGTCACGGAGAACGAAAAGAAGATGGTCGGCGCCATAGAGCTGTTCTGACGCCCGACACACGGGTCACTGATCCCGCTTCCACCCTGCGGTGGCGAGGCACCAAGGCACGCGGTGGCCAAGGGCGCAACCACCCCACCGGCGCGGGCGGTCGTGGAGGGCGGATCACGGCACCGGTTGATATGGACCGCCGGTGCGGTAGTCGAGGCCCGAGTCCACGGGCTCGCCGTTGGCGGCGGCGACCATGGCGGCCGCGACGGCTTCGGCCGGGATCGCGCGATACTTCCGCCACGGGCCGCTCATCAGGGGACGGATGAGCCGCATCGCCGGCGCGGCCAGGACCTCGCCGAGGCGCGCCTCCTGGCGTTTGCCCAGGAGCAGGGAGGGCCGCACCGCGGTCCAGCGCTGCAGGCCGAGGGCGCGGATCTCCGCCTCGAGCCGCCCCTTCACCCGCGGGTAGAAGAACGGGGAGCGTGGGTTGGCTCCGGCCGCGGAGACCCACACGAAATGCTCCGCGCAATGCTCCGCCGCGAGCTGCGCCGCGCGGTGGATGTAGCCGTAGTCGACGCGCTCGAAACCCGCACGGGTGACGGCCTTGGCGCGGGTGGTACCGAGGCAGCAGAACACGTGCTCCGCCTGGAATTCGTCGCCCCACTCCCAGAGCCGGTCGAAGTCGACGCTCACCTGACGTAGCTTCGGGTGCTCGACGGCTACGTCGTGGCGCACCAGGGCCCGGACCTCATCGTAGTCGGGACGGCCCAGGACCTGGCGCAGCAGGTGTCCGCCCACGAGCCCGGTCGCCCCGAGGATCAGCGCGCGCTTGCCCATACAGGCAGTGTACGGTGTGCAGGGCCGTGGCGCTCAAGCGCCGTCCGCGATAGGAAGCCGAACCCCTCGCGTTGCTGGGACAACCCTCGCCCGTGAACAGATACCACACCGCACCCCTGCCCCAGCGCGGCATGCCGGGCGGCATCCCGTACATCGTCGGCAACGAGGCGGCCGAGCGGTTCAGCTTTTACGGGATGCGGGCCATCCTCGTGGTGTTCATGACCCAGCACCTGATGGATGCCTCGGGCGCTCTGGATCTGATGGGCGAGGAGGAGGCGAAGGGTTGGTACCACCTGTTCGTCTCCGCGGTCTACTTCACGCCGCTGTTCGGGGCGCTGATCTCCGACACGGTGCTGGGCAAATTCCGGACGATCATCACCCTCTCCCTGGTCTACTGCCTGGGCCACTTCGCCCTCGCCCTCGACGACACCCGCCTCGGCCTGGCGATCGGCCTCGGGCTGCTCGCCGTGGGGGCCGGCGGCATCAAGCCGTGCGTCTCGGCCCACGTCGGCGACCAGTTCGGTCGCACCAACCAGCACCTCCTGCCGCGGGTCTTCGGCTGGTTCTACTTCGCCATCAACGTCGGAGCCTTCGCCTCGATGGTCGTTACCCCATGGCTGCTGGAACACCGCGGGCCGCGGGTAGCTTTCGGCGTGCCCGGGATCCTGATGGTCCTCGCCACCCTTACCTTCTGGGCCGGCCGCTACAAGTTTGTCCACATCCCGCCCGGCGGTCGGCGCTTCGCCCGTGAGGCGTTCAGCGGGCCGGGGCTGAGGACCCTGGGACGGCTATGCGTGCTCTACCTCTTTGTGGCGATGTTCTGGGCGCTGTTCGACCAGACCGCCTCGGCGTGGGTCCTCCAGGCCGAGCACCTGAATCGCATGGTCCTCGGCCGCGAGATCCTCGCGGCCCAGATCCAGGCGGCCAACCCACTGCTGGTGATGGCCCTGATTCCCCTCTTCTCCTACCGCCTCTACCCGGCCCTCGATCGGCTCTTCACGGTCACCCCCCTGCGTAAGATCGCCATCGGCCTGTTCGTCACCGCCGCGGCCTTCGCGATCCCCGCTGCGGTGCAGGTGGCGGTCGACAATGGCGCCACCCCGCACATTGCCTGGCAGCTCCTCGCCTACCTGGTGCTGACCTCGGCGGAGGTGATGGTCTCCATCACCTGCCTGGAGTTCTCCTACACCCAGGCGCCCCGGTCCATGAAGTCGTTCGTCATGGCCTTCTTCATGATGTCCATCGCCGCGGGCAACCTGTTCACCAGCGCGGTGAATTTCCTGATCGAGCAGCCCGACGGCACCAGCCGCCTCGCCGGCGCCGATTATTACTGGTTCTTCACCGTCCTGATGGCGGCCACCGCGGTGGGGTTCAGCGTCGTGGCGCGGTACTACCGCGGCGAGACCTACATCCATGAGGAGGGGCCGGCCGAGGCTACGGGCTAACAGGATCAACAAAGACCGCCATCGAGCGGCACATCGAGCCAGGTGTAGGGCGGGCCTCAGCCCGCCGGACGCCAACATTGGTCGAGAAAGGCATCGGCCGGTTGAAACCGGCCCTACGGGTTGTCGGCTGGCCCGCCGACAGCGCCCCGTAGGGTGCGCCAAGCGCAGCGCGGCGCACCGGCAGCGTGGCGATCGAATACGCGGTATCCGGTGCGCCTCGCTCCTGCTCGGCACACCCAACGGCCCGGTCCTCTGTGATCTCTGTGGCGAACACATCCTTGCCACCGCGTACACAGACGTCACAGAGGGCTTAACTCTGCGAGCCCCGCCCAAGGCGCGGGGAATATTCATAGCCAATCACCGGCGGGACCCGAGAGGCGGGATCTTCGGGCACGACGGCGAAGCGGCTAGGATGAAGGGCATGAAGCGGATCCTGGTCACCGGAGCCCTCGGGCAGATCGGCAGCGAGCTGGTGCCGGCGCTGCGGGAACGCTACGGCGCGGACCGCGTGGTGGGCACCGATCTGCGCATGCCGGCCGCCAGCATGCCGGCGGAGGATGGTCCGTTCGAGCATCTGGACTGCACCCACCTGCGACAGATCGAGGAGGTCGTGCGCCACCACGACGTGCGGACCATCTACCACCTGGCGGGCATCCTGTCGGCGGTGGCCGAAGAGCGTCCACAGGTGGCGTGGCACGTCAACATGGGCGGCCTTTACCGGATGCTGGAGGTGGCGCGCCAGCACCGCTGCGCCCTGTTCTTCCCCAGCTCGATCGGCGCCTTCGGCCCGACCGCCCCGCGCGCTCACACGCCCCAGGACACCGTGCAGCAGCCGACGACGATCTACGGCGTCGCGAAGGTGGCCGGTGAGCTGCTGTGCGATTACTACGCCCAGCGCTTCGGCGTCGACACCCGCGGCCTGCGCCTGCCGGGGATCATCTCGCACGTCGCACCGCCCGGCGGCGGCACCACCGACTACGCCGTCGACCTCTTCTATCAGGCCCTGCGCTACCGCCACTACACCTGCTTCCTCGGCCCCGACACCTGCGTCGACATGATGTACATGCCGGACGCCGTGCGGGGGATGATCGAGCTCATGGAGGCCGACGCGGCGCGGCTGCGCCATCGCAACGCCTTCAACGTCACGGCCATGAGCTTCACCCCCGCGCAGCTCGCCGCCGAGGTGCGCCACCATCTTCCCGACTTCGCCATCGACTACCAGGTCGACCCGGTGCGCCAGGCGATTGCCGACTCGTGGCCCGACTCCCTGGACGACACCGCCGCCCGCAGCGAGTGGGGCTGGGCACCGGCCTTCGACCTGCCCGCCATGACCCGCGACATGCTCGGCAAGCTGCGCGCGAAGATGCCGGGGGTGAGGTAGGGCCATGCCTCTCGACCGCATCGAGCGCCTCTTGGCAGATGAGCTCGCCGCCCTCGACGCGAGCGGCACGCGCAAGGGGCGAGAGGCGGTGATCACCGGCGTGCGGCCACCGTTGGGCGGTCGTGGCCCGCGCTATCTCCTCGCCGGCGAGGGCGATCAGCCCTTCCTGCGAATGAACGCCAACGGCTACCTCGGCATGGCCCTGCGGGCCGAGGTCATCGCCGCCGAGGAGGAGGCGGTACGCGCCTTCGGCACCGGTCCCGGGGCGGTGCGCTTCATCAGCGGCACCTACGCGTCGCACGTCGACCTGGAACGAAGGCTGGCGGCCTTTCACCGGCGCGAGGCGGGGATCGTCTTCAGCTCCGCCTACGCCACGGTGATGGGGATCGTGCCGGCCTTGATCACGCCAGACACGGCGGTCATCAGCGACGCCCTCAACCACAATTGCATCATCAATGCCGGGCGCCTCGCCCGGCCGCGGGAGAAGCACGTCTACCGCCACCTCGACCTGGCGGAGCTGGACGCGCAGCTCGCGGCGGCGGCGGCCACCTGCCGGCGGGCGGTGGTGGTGACCGACGGCATCTTCAGCATGCGCGGCGACCACGCGCCGCTGGGTGAGATCGTCGCGCTGGCACGCCGGTGCGACGACCTGTTCCCGGAGAACGTGGTGGTGGTGGTGGACGACTCCCACGGCGTCGGCGCCATCGGGCCAACCGGCCGCGGCACCGAGGAGCACACCGGCGCCACCGCCGACCTGCTCATCGCCACCCTCGGCAAGGCCCTGGGGGTGAATGGCGGCTACGTGGTCGCCAGCCAGGTGATGGTCGACTACCTGCGGGAGAAGGCGCCGTTCTACGTCTACTCCAACCCGATCACCCCCGGCGAGGCCGCGGCCGCCTGTCGCGCCTTGGAGATCCTCGACGCCGCGGAGGGCCGCACCCTCCTCGACCACCTGCGGGCGATGACCGGCCGATTCCGGGACGGGCTCGCCGCCCTGGGCTACGAGACCCTGCCGGGGGACCACCCGGTGGTACCGCTCCTGGTCCGCGACACGGCCGGCACCAACGCCCTGGTCCGCCACCTGCGCGACCGTGGCATCCTCGCCACCGGCCTCGCCTATCCGGTGGTACCCAAGGGCGACGAGGAGATCCGCTTCCAGATCTCCGCCGACCACACCGCGGCGGACGTCGACGAGGCCCTCGCCGCCCTCGCCGACTTTACGGACCGCCGCCACCCGACGGGGGACCCCACATAATCCGCGGCGTCCTGCTCGATCTCAGCGGGGTGCTCTACCAGGGAGACCGCGCCCCGCCCGGCGCCGTGACAGCCGTGGAGCCCGTCGGCTGCGCTCCCACCGAGGCGGTGATGGCGGGCGACGACGCGCTGGGCGACGTGGATGGCGCCCTCGCCGGCGGCATCCCCGCGATCCTGTTCCAGACCGGCCAGTACTGCCCGGAGGACGAAGGTCACATCACCCGGTCCCGTGCGGTCGTGGTGCCGGACATGGCGGCCGGCCGTGGACTGGATCCTTGCTAGGGGCACGCCGGCGGCGACGTGGTCGCCCGCTATGGGGACGTATCGCCGGTACTGATCCGCGCGACGCCGGTGGGGCTTGCGGGTTGGCCCCCATCTATGGCAGTTGGGCGGGGTCGAGACGATGCCTCGTAAGAGACGCGGGATCACCCGGCTTCCTTCCTGATCCCGGAGGAACGACATGGATTTGATGGTCAAGTACGTAGCGCAGGTGCAATGGGAGACGGTGATGTTCACCGTCCTGCGCATCCTGCTGATCATGATCATCGCCTGGGTGGCCCTCACGGCGACGAAGATCGCCCTGCGCCGCCTGGAGGCGACGTTGGTCGACCGCGGGCAGGCCGAAGGCGATATCCCCAGCGAGGCGGAGAAACGCGCGGAGACCCTCGCCCGTCTGCTCCGTCAGGGGATCGTGATCCTGATCTGGCTCATGGCGGCGCTCGTCGTCTTGCGCGAGATGGGCGTCGAGATCGGCCCCATCCTGGCCAGCGCAGGGGTCGCCGGGCTGGCCATCGGCTTCGGTGCCCAGAACCTCGTGCGCGACGTGATCTCCGGTTTCTTCCTCATCCTCGAGAACCAGGTGCGGGTCGGAGACGTCGCCGTGGTGAACGGCACCGGCGGCCTGGTGGAAAAGGTGAACTTCCGCACCCTCGTCCTGCGCGACCTGTCGGGCACCGTCCACGTCTTTCCCAACGGCACCATCAACACCCTGGCAAATCTCACCCGGGAGTGGTCGGCCTATGTGTTCGACATCGGCGTGGCATACAAGGAGGACGTCGATCGGGTGATGGAGATCATGCGTGAGGTCGGGCGCGAGCTGCGTGCGGACGAGACGTTCGGGCACCACATGGTGGCCGACGTGGAGATCTTCGGGGTGGACGACTTCGCCGACTCCGCGGTGGTCATCAAGGGGCGCCTGCGCACCAAGCCGATCAAGCAGTGGGACGTGGGGCGCGAGTACCGCCGGCGCCTGAAGAAGGCCTTCGACGCCCAGGGAATCGAGATCCCGTTCCCTCACCGTGCGATCTACTTCGGAGAGGAGAGCAAGCCCTTCCTCGCGCAGATCGCCGGCAACACCTCCGAGCCCGTGGGTTAGACAGCCGGCATCATCGCCGTGAGGGCACGGCATGCCGTGGGCGTCCTCGCCACGCCAGCCACCGGATTGGCCGCCGCTGCCATCGCTAAGGGACCTGCTCAGCCCAGCGACGTACGGGTACGCACGGCGTGCATGGCCACGGACGGGAGGATGGCGAGAGACAGCGCTGCGGGGTGGAGGCGTCCGGCGAGGAAACGGGCGCCGAGGCGATTTACCCGGGCGCTCGTCAGAAAAAGGTCAAGGTAGCGCCGGCCCTGGGGTCCATAGAGACGATCGGCGAGGTGGCGGGTGCCGATCAGCTCCTGGCCGAGGCGGGAGCGCAGCAGGCGCCTGCGGTAGCCGCGGAACGACCAGTCGCCGGTACGGTGGGCGCGCACCACCTCCTGCGCCACCAGGTCGCCGTAGGCGATGGCCTGGGCGATCCCCTCGCCCAGGGTCGGGTCGATCCCAGCCGCCTCGCCGGCGAGGATGGCGCGGGGTCGGGCCAAGGGATCGGCCAGGTCCAGCTCCCGCTCCAGGTGACCCTGCACGCGGCACGCGTCGAGGTCCAGGCCACGTTGCGCCATGGCGCGGCGCAAGGGCTCCTTCAGGCCACCCTTCTGCGAGGCCGCGTCGCCCCGATCGTAGATTCCGCGGTTGATGTACGCGCATCCAGCGATGCACGTGGGGAAGTCCCACACGTAGCCGTGGATCCCCTCCCGCACCGGGCTGAAGTCGAGGTAGAGGGTGTCGTCACGCAGCGCGGCGTCGTGCGGGCCGCGGGGGGTATCGAGGATCAGGACGCGGGCGTGGTGGGGCGCCCCCGGCCAGCCCAGGGTGCGGCGCACCCGGCTGGCCGCGCCGTCGGCCGCCACCACGGCGCGGGCGGCGTAGCGTGCCTTGCCCGTGGTCACAACCACTCGGTCCTGCCCGATGACGACGTCCGTGACCGCTTCCCCCTCGTGAAGGGCCGCGCCCCGCGCCGCGGCCTCACGCGCGAGCCAGGCGTCGAAGGCGGGGCGCTGGATGGTAACCGCGAGGCCGGGACAGGCGGTGTATCGCCGCCGCACCCCATCCCGAATCTCCACCCCATTGATGGGCACGGCATCGACCCCGAGGGCGAGGCCGAGCCGGGCCAGGGCCCGGAGCCCCTTGCCGGTGACCCCGCCGGCACACAGCTTCACCCGTGGGTGGACGGCCTTCTCCAGGATCAACGTGCGGCGCGCCAGGGCAGGATCGCGCTGCGCGATGTGGAGGGCGGTGGAGGCACCGGCCGGCCCGGAGCCGACGATGATCACCTCGAAGTCGACGCTCACCGCCGTGCCCTTCACCGGACGGGTAATTCACCACAGAGGCACAGAGGGCACAGAGAGCTTCTTTGGGTCGGAGTGGGCACGGGGTTCATCTCGCAGCGCGAGCGGTGGGCGAGTACGGTGCGTAGGGCGGGCTTCAGCCCGCCGGACGCCGATGCGCATTGGGATGGAGCCATCGGCCGGTTGAAACCGGCCCTACGGGTTGTCGCGTTCTCCGGCGCGACGAGCGCCACCCCTGCAATCTCCGCTGGTCCTCTGTGACCTCTGTGTCTCTGTGGTTAATACCCCACTCACCGCACCCGGACCAGGGTTTCGCCGGGGCTCACCGCATCGCCCTCGGCGGCGAAGATCTCCTCCACCTTGCCGGCGATCGGCGTGTGGATCTCGTTCTCCATCTTCATCGCCTCCACCACCAGCACCGTGTCACCCGGGGCAACCTGCGCGCCGGGCTTCACCACCACCCGCACCACGGTACCGGGCATGGAGGTGGTAATATCGCCATCCTCCTCCGCCGGCGGCCGCCCCGCCGCCTTGCGCACCCGCGGTTCGAGGGCGCCGTCCTGGGAGGGGACGATCTCCTGCAGGGTCTCCACCAGCACCTCTTCCAACTGGCCATCCACATAGAGGAAGAACGGCCGCGCGCCATCCTCTCCCTTGCGCCCGGCGCCGCCCACTTGAACGTGGTACTGCTCGCCGTGCACCGAGATGCGGAACTCGGAAGGGGCGAGGCACGGCCCTCCCGCCGCCTCCCCCGTCTTCTCCACCCCGGGCGGCAGGGGCTCCTGCAAGGTGCCGTCGGCCCGGGCCTGGAGGTAATCACGGGCCTGCTTCGGGAACAGGGCGTAGGAGAGGACGTCCTCGATCCCGGCGGCAAGCTCGCCGACGTCCTCCCGCGCCTGCTCCAGCTCCGGCTGGAGGAGATCGGCGGGGCGGCCGGTGAATGGCACCTCGTCGCCGATGATCATCTTCTGCACCTGGAGGTTCTTGGGCGCCGCGGACTGGCCGTAGAGACCCTTGAAGTAGTTCTTGGTCTCGGCGGTGATCGACTTGTAGCGCTCGCCGGTGAGGATGTTGAGGGTGGCCTGGGTGCCGACGATCTGGCTCGACGGCGTGACCAGGGGCGGGTAACCCATGTCCTTGCGCACGCTCGGCACCTCGGCCATCACCTCGACCATCCGGTCCAGCGCCCCCTGTTCGCGGAGTTGATTGGCGAGGTTGGAGATCATGCCACCGGGCACCTGGTAGTGCAGGGCCTTGGGGTCGACGTGGTTGAACTCGCTCTCGAACGCGGCGTAGCCCTTGCGCAGCTCCCGCACCTTCTTGGCGATCGCCTCCAGCTTGTCGACCTCCAGGCCGGTGGGGCGGTCGGTCTCCTCGAGGATCGCGACCATGGTCTCGCACGGGGCGTGCGAGGTACCGCCGGCCATGGTGGAGATGGCCGTGTCGACGATGTCGACCCCCGCCTCGACCGCCTTCCACAGGGTCGCCACCGCCATGCCCGAGGTGTCGTGGGAGTGGAGGTGGACCGGCCGGTCGAGGGCGAGCTTCATGGCGCGGATGATCTTGTAGGCGCTGGCCGGCGTGAGCAGCCCGGCCATGTCCTTGAGGCAGATCACCTGGCACCCCATGTCTTCGAGCTTGCGCGCCATGTCGACGAACAGCTCCGGCGTGTGCACCGGCGACTGCGTGTAGCACACCGCGCCCTCGACCACGGCGCCCACCTCGAGGGCCTTGCGGATCGGCACCTCCAGGTTGCGGAGGTCGTTGAGGGCGTCGAAGATGCGGAAGATGTCCATGCCGTTCACCGCCGCCACCTCGATGAACTTTTCGACCACGTCATCCGCGTAGTGGCGGTAGCCCACCAGGTTCTGGCCGCGCAGCAGCATCTGGAACGGGGTCTTGGGCATCGCCTCGCGCAGCGTCTTGAGACGCTCCCACGGGTCCTCCTGGAGGAAGCGCAGGCAGGAGTCGAAGGTCGCCCCGCCCCACATCTCGATCGACCAGAAGCCGACATCGTCGAGCTGCTCGGCGATCGTCAGCATGTCGTTGGTGCGCATGCGCGTGGCCAGGAGACATTGGTGCCCATCGCGGATCGTGACGTCGGTGATGGCGACGTGGCGAGTGGTGTCGAGGCGGTCGAGTGGGCTGGGCATGGCGGTCTTTCAGCGATTAGCTATTAGCTCTTGGCGGTTAGCAATTAGCCTTCTGGTTTGAACGTCGTGGAGTTGCGGGTGAGAGCAGCGAGTGGCCGTCGGACCACGAACGAAAAATGGCCGCGTAGCGGACCGATCAAGCCAATCGCTAATCGCTAACAGCTAATCGCTCCTTCTCACATCCGGTGATGGGCGACGATGGCCGCGGAGACCGCGCGGACCAGGTCCGTCGGGTCGCGCTCGTCGCGGTAGGTCAAGTATTTCTCCCGCTCCTGGAGGAAGGCCGTGTCGAACCGGCCGCGCAGGAAGAACTCGTCCTCGACGATGCGCCTATAGAGGGGCAGCGTGGTCTTCACCCCACGCACGATAAACTCGTCGAGGCAGCGCTTGAGCCGCGAAGTCGTCTCCTTCCACGTCCGGCCGCGCACCGTCATCTTGGCGATCATCGAGTCGTAGTACAGGGGGATGGTGTAGCCGGCGTAGGCGTTGCCGTCGATGCGCACTCCGACGCCGCCCGGCGAGTAGTAGGCGGTGATCTTGCCGGGGGTCGGCGCGAAGTCGTTGCGCGGATCCTCGGCGTTGACCCGCACCTCGATCGCGTAGCCGCGCAGCTCCACCTCGTCCTGGGTGAAAGAGAGGGTGTGGTCGTTGGCGATCTTGATCATCTCCCGCACGATGTCGATGCCCGTCACCTCTTCCGTCACCGTGTGTTCCACCTGGAGCCGGGTGTTCATCTCCATGAAGTAGAAGTTGCGCTCCTTGTCGACCAGGAACTCGACGGTGCCGGCATTGGTGTAGCCGCACGCCCTGGCCGCCGCGACCGCCGCCGCCCCCATGCGCGCGCGCAGGTCGTCGTCCAGGAGCAGGGAGGGGGCGATCTCCACCAACTTCTGGTGGCGGCGCTGGATGGAGCAGTCGCGCTCCCCCAGGTGCACGACGTTGCCGTACTTGTCGGCGAGGATCTGAAACTCGATGTGGTGTGGTCGCTCGACCCGCTTCTCGACGAACATCGCACCGTTGCCAAACGCCGCCGCCGCCTCGGAGGTGGCGAGCTGAAAGGCATCGCGCAGCTCCGCCTCGTTGTACACGGCGCGCAGGCCGCGGCCGCCGCCGCCGGCGGTCGCCTTGAGCATCACCGGGTAACCCGCCGACGCGGCGAAGTCGGCCGCGCCGTCCACGTCCACGGCGCCGTCGCTGCCGGGGCAGACCGGCACCCCGGCCTCGATCATCAGGTTCCGCGCCGTGATCTTGTCCCCCATCTTCGCGATCGCCACCGACGACGGTCCGATGAAGGTGATGCCGTTCTGCTCACAGGCGCGCGCGAAGTCGGCGTTCTCCGCCAGGAAGCCGTAGCCGGGGTGAATCGCGTCGACATTGAATTGTTTGGCGATCTCGATAATCCGGTAGATATTCAGGTAGCCCTTGATCGGGCCCGGACCCACGATCACGGCCCGGTCTGCCTTCTTCACATACAGGGCCTGGGAGTCCTCCTGGGAGTGGATCGCCAGGGTACGGATCCCAAGCTCCTTGCACGCCCGGATGATGCGCAGTGCGATCTCCCCGCGATTGGCGATCAGGACCCGCTTGATCATGGCTCACCCTGTCCGACGAAGTGGCCGCTGTGCCTGGCAGCGACCGTTGCCCGGGCCCCACGCACGACCGTGCCGGCCTGTGCGCACCCTGCCCCGCCCTCCCGCGAGCGGAGGCGGGGATTTATACCCTGCCGAGGCCGGTTTTCTCAAATCTGGGGTCGCCGCAGCAAACCCCGCCGTAGGGGCACGGCATGCCGTGCCCCTACCGTGCGGCTGGGTTATGGCGCGATTCCCCAACCCGCGGTAGGAGCCGGTTGCACCGGCGATCCGCGCCGCCGGCGCGGCCAGGCCTGCAGGGCCTGGGGCGCTGGAGGGGCACGGCATGCCGTTCCCCTACCGGTGCTACCCCCGGACGTCGTAGCCCCGTAGCCGGGGCTAGCCGGCGATGCTGGCCGCCGCCCTGCCCGCCGCTCACCGCCGCGGCAAGAAGGGCAGGACCGCCGGCGGCACCAGGCCGGAGACGTCGCCGCCGTGGGCGACGATCTCCCGCACCAGCTTGGAGGCGATCCCCAGGTGTTCCGGCGCAGGGATCAGGAGGCAGGTGGTGAGGCTTCCCGCGAGGCGGCGGTTGGTCAGGGCCATCTGCTGCTCGATCTCGAAGTCCCCGTGGCCGCGCACCCCGCGCACCACCGCGCACGCCCCGCGCCCCCGCACCAGGTCCACCAGCAGCCCGTCGAATGGCGCGCACGTCACATTGTCCAGATGGGCCACCGCCGCGGTCGCGGCAGCCACCCGCCGGTCCACGTCCAGCAGCGGCACCTTCGCCGCGGACTGGGCGACCGCCACGAGCACCTGGTCAAAGATCCCGGCGGCCTGCTCGACGATGTCGAGGTGACCCAGGGTGAGGGGATCAAACGTCCCGGGATAGACGGCGAGGCGCATGGGGGATTATCAGTGGCTAGTGGTTAGTGGTGAGTGGTGAGTGGTGAGTGGTTAGTGGCCATGGTGAGCCGTGGCTCGTGGATTGCGACGGCGAGGATCGCGTGTGGCCCGCGCTTACCCCGCCGGGAGCCAGTGCTCGGCGACGATGCGGTAGGCGGGGCCGTCGGCGGCGAGGTAGATGCGTTTGATGCCGGTGTCGGTGTGGCGTGGCGAGCGGTACGTCTGGCCACAGACCACGACGAGTTGGTCGCCGGATCGCAGGATGGTCAGCCCGGCGAACTCGATCTGGCGACGCCCCTCCTCGCGTAGGTACTCCTCCTTGCGACGCAGCCAGGTGGCGGGCCGGGTGCGGGCGAGACGGAAGAACTCGGCGCCGTAGCGAGCGCGGTATGCCGCGAGATCCCCCGCCTCCCACTCCCTGCGCCAGCCGTCGAGCCACTGGTTGACCCGCACGGCACGCTCGGCCGCCGCCGCCGGACCGACCCACTGGATCGCGGTCACGACCACCACGGGGGTACGACCCGGGCGGATCGCCCGTGACAGGGCCAGAAGGTCCCTGTTGGCAAGGACGACGCAGCCGCGCGAGTCGTCCCGCAGGGCGAGACGCTCCGGATCGTCGGTACCGTGCAGCCAGATCCCGTCACCCCGCCGTCCGGCGAGGCGATCGAAGCTGTTGGGGTAGTCCGTAGGGTAGGCGAGGACGCCATAGCGCGGGGCAAGCTCGGCGTCGGTCATCCGGTCTTCCAGGAAGTAGACCCCCTCGGGGGTACGAAGATCTCCCGGGCGCCGCTTGCGCCCGGCCGCCTTGCCGAGGACACACGGGTAGTCCGCCACCCACTGCGGGCCGTATGCGGTACCGCGGTAGTGATAGAGGCGGTGGGCCTGCTTGTCGACCACGAGCACATCCGGTGCCCCGCCGGCGAGGTGAACCAGCGCGGCCGGAATCGCCGCACGTGATCTCTCGGCGGGGGACGAGGAGATTTCCCCGGCGGCCCCGATGGCCTCCGTCGGCGCACCGCCGAACGGCGGCTCCGGGAGGGCCTCCGCGGCGCCCGCCCTGACAAGGGCCGCCGGCGTGGGGTGGGCGGGCGACCTGGCGGTGGCGATGGTGGGGGGTAACAGCGCGGCAACGTCCGGTCGCACCGGCTCGTACCGTCCAACCACCTGCCGGAGGGGAAGCACGACCTGTCTGGCGGAAACGTCTGCGTCCAGGGTCTCGATGCCGAGCGGCGGTCCGGGCTCGCTCCCCCGGTCAGGGATGGATGCGGCGATTGCCTGCACCCCCACCGGCACCGATGCGCTGGCCCGGGCGAGGTGGCGCCGCGTAAGAAGGGCGCGCAGGAATCGCACCTCGCCGGTGAGGGCTGCGGCGGGTGGCGCAGGATTGCTGGCGAAATAGCGCTGATTGGCGATGGCCTGGGGGTACGGGGTGAGCAGGGCGATGGCCTCAGCCACGGCCAGCCGGGCTACGTCGTCTGCACCGAGACGCCACAGCGCCACGGCGGTGTTGTTCCACAAGACGGCATCGTCCGGCTCCGCGACCGCCGCTCGGGCAAACGCGGCGAGGGCCGCGTCGAGATCGCCGGCTCGGAAGTCGGCAGTGCCACGGGCGCGCCAGTCGCCCCCGGACGGGGCTGTCGCCCAGGCCGCCTGCACCACGAACAGCGCCGCCATCAAGGCGAGCCCGTAAACGAGCCGGCGGGGGGACGACCGAGGATGGTGACGCCCGCGGTACACGTGGGATTCTCCCTGCGATGGCTACCACCCCTGCCCGTGGCGCCGGGCGAGGTTGAGGTAGACGTGGGCGAGGTTGTAATGGGCCTCTTCGTAGTCGGGGGCGAGGCGCACGGCCACCCGCAGCTCGCGCATGGCCAGCTCATACTGACCAGCGGCGTCGAGGATTACCCCCGCGTTGTTGTGGCCTATCGGATCATCCGGGGCCAGGCGCAACGCCGCGCGTACCGTCTCCAGTGCGTCGTCGAGCCGGCCCGCCTCCATCTCCTCCAGTCCACGGGTCAGGAGAGCCTCCACCGAGAGATCGTCGAAGGCCCCTGCTATCCGTTCACGGACCCCCATCCCACCGACGGCGAGCGCTGCGAGCAAGAGGACTCCCCAACCCCTACGGCCCATCCGCCACTCCCGAGCGATTCCGGCCCAAGCAGACCGTGCCGCGCACTGGCCAGGTGAAACACGGCGCCGTGTCGATCGCTGGTCGGCCTGCGAAAGGAGCGGGCGGTGCGATCAAAGCTTCTGCCACTCCTCGCTGACGATTCGCAGCTTGCCCCCCTCCTCGTGAGCAAAAATCTTCTTCAGACCCCGGTCGGCGTAGCCGCGGTCGCGGTAACCCTGGACGAAGGAGAAGATGACGATGTCGTCGCGTTGCTCGATGCGCAGGTCGGAGATCTTCACGAGGGGATGACCGCGCTTGAACTTGTCGCGCTTCTCCGCGGCCCACGCCGCCTTGTCCTTGTTACCGGGCTTGCCGCGGGCACTGAAGACATCGGAGTAGAAGGCCATGTAGGCGTCGAGATCGCGTGCCTCCCACGCCTGGCGCCACTGTTCCAGCCACGCCCGCTCCCGCTGCCACCGATCGGCCGCTGGCGCGGCAGGTGCCTCGCCGCCGCCCTTCATGGCGAGAATCATGCGCGCCTCCTCCAGATACTCGCCGATCTTTTTGTTACCCGGCTCCATCCGCGCGACCGCCTCGAACTCCTGCACGGCGCTGGCGTAATCGCCCACCTGCTCATAGACCACCCCGAGCAACCACCGGGCCTTGTAGCTCTCGGCGATGGCGAGCGACTGCTTCAGAGCCTCGACCGCCTCACTCCCGCGGCCAAGCTTCTCCAGGGTGGCGCCGCGGAAATGGTGGGTCTCGGCGTTGGACGGATCGAGGGCGATGGATCGCTCGAAGGCCTTCAATGCCCCGTCGTAGTCCGCCATGGCGAAGAGTGCGGAGCCAAGGTTGTACTGGACGTTGGGGTCGTTGGGCCGGAGTTGAACGACCTGCCGGTAGCGCTCCACGGCGCGGCCGAGATCGCCGTTGGCGTGGGCCAGCTTGGCCTCCTGGAACAGGGCGTCGACCGAGCCGGACGGCGCCAGCTCGCCGGGCGCCGGGGCCGGGGCCGGGCGCGCCGCGGCCGGTGGCGTGGATCGCGCCGACGGTACACTGCGAGTGGGAGGCGCGGTCGGCTCAGCGGCGGCCGTCGGTGCGCCGCCCTTCTCGCCGGGCGGGGGCTCACCGAGAACCTCGTCGATCAACTTGACATACTGGCGTGCCTCCTCGCCCCGTTCCGTGTTCGAGGTGAGGCGCAGGACGTGCTCGTACTCCTGCCGCGCCAAGGTGAGGTAGAGGCGGGCGAGGTTGTAATGGGCGAGCTCGTAGTCGGGGTTGAGGCGTTGTGCCTTCTGAAAATACTCCTCGGCCTGAGCGAACATGCCGAGCTCGTCATAGACGGCGGCAATGTTGTTAAAGGTCTCCGCCGAGCGCGGGTTGTGCTCGGCGGACTTCTTGAAGGCCGCCAGGGCCGCATCCAGCTCCCCCGCGTTGAAATGGCGGATGCCGGTCTGAAATTCAGCCTTGGCCGCATCGACGTCCACCTCCGCCCAGGTCGGCGACACGCTCATCACCCACACCAGGACCCAACCAAGCCACCACAAGCGACCCATCCGCGCTCCTCCAAACAAATACGAGGCCGCATCATCACAAAGGCCCGCAGGTAGGTCAAAACCATGGGGCGGCCGAACCGGAGGACTCCGACCGGTTTTGCCGCAAGGGGCGCTCGCCAAGCCCCGTTATCGCGACCCAACCTTGACACCTTTTCCGACCCCTTCGTAGGATGAGCCGATCGAGGAGGGGTGGGGGGTGCCATGGATTATCGAGAACAGCGCCTTGCCCAACTGGAGGCCTCGACAACCGGGGTCGTGAAGTTGGTGGCGGAGTTGCGCGGTGAGCGAGATCGGCTCCGAAGACAGCTTCAGGAGACCGAGCGGGAGACCGTCCAACTGCGAAAGGATGTTACCGCGCTGCGGCGGGAACGGGACGTTGTACGGAGCCGTCTCTTGAGCATCGACGAGTCCCTGAGCAAGGCCCTCGCCACCGACCCAGCCCTCCGCTCCGGAAAGAAGGGATCCGCCCGAACGGATGAATCCGTGGTCGGAGAATTGACTCTTTTTTCGTAATCAGAACAGGACGCCATCCGCGTCGAAGATCGAGACCCTACGTGGCCAACCAACCGCTCACCGTGCAGATCGCCGGCCGGACCTACCACCTCCAGGCAGACGGCACAGGCGAGGATGTGCGCGCCGCGGCCGCTATGGTAGACTCGCGTCTACGGGAGATTGGCCGCCAACTCCCCGAGGCGATACCGGAGAAGGTTGCCGTTCTGACCCTGGTTCACATGGCGGATGAGCTCCTTCAAGCCAACAGACAATTAGAGCGGTTCGAATCCTTCATCGAAGCACAGACAAGCCAGATAGAAGCGGTGTTGCAGGACTGATGCGCCCTGCCTTACACGTGATGGGAAGATTTTCTCTGAACCAACACTTTCCCCCTGGGATGACGATCGAAAGATGGTGAGCACGCTCTCACGTAGAGAAGCCTGAAGTCTTTCCCTGATTCCCAACCTGTTCTAAACAGGTTCAAAGAAGACACCCCACACGGTAAGGCGGGGTACAGCATCCACCGCAGAGGCCCGCTACCGTGGTGTTTCGGTAGCGGACGGCAGCGCTGGCAGGAGGGTCGTCCCGATGAGCTGCCGTGGATCTGTTCGACACTATTGCACCCGATACCCCTGAGGCGAGCGACGCACCTCGCCCGCTGCCGTACCGGTTGCGGCCGCGCACCTTCGACGAGATCGTCGGGCAGCCCCAACTCACCTCCGCCGGCAGCGCATTGCGCAGGGCCGTGGAGCGGGGTCAGCTCCACTCGCTGATCCTGTTCGGTCCCCCGGGCTGCGGCAAGACGGCCTTGGCGCGGGTGATCGCCACGACCTCCGGCGCGCCGCTCCGGCACCTCAACGCGGTGACCGGTGGCCTGCCGCAGCTCAAGCCGCTCCTCGCCGAGGCCGCACGGCTGCGGGCCGCGGGGCGTCCCCCGACCGTCCTGTTCGTGGACGAGATCCACCGCTTCAACAAGGTGCAGCAGGACGCGTTATTGCCGGATACAGAGCGTGGCAACATCGTGTTAATAGGGGCTTCTACGGAAAACCCCTTCCACTCTCTCACCCCGCCTCTGCGCTCACGGAGCCAGCTCTACCGACTCGAGCCACTGGGCGACGACGACCTGAGTCAACTCCTGGCCCTGGCGCTCACGGATGTCGATCGCGGACTGGGTGCCATGCCGATCGAGGTCACGCGCTCGGCCCGCGCCACCCTGATCGGATACGCCAACGGCGATGGCCGGCGGCTCCTCGCCTCCCTCGAGCTGTGTGTGCTCGGATGCGAGGCGGGGGATGACTCGCTCCTGCGCGTGACGGACGAGGAGGTCCGGCGCCAGCTTCAGTACGGCGGCCGCCGATACGACCGGGACGGCGACGAGCACTACGACACGATCTCCGCGTTCATCAAGAGCGTGCGCGGATCAGACCCGGACGCCGCCATCTACTGGCTGGCGAAGATGATCGAGGGGGGTGAGGACCCGCGCTTCATCGCCCGCCGGCTGGTGATTCTGGCGGCGGAGGACGTGGGGCTTGCCGACCCGGCGGCCCTGCCTCTGGCAGACGCGGCATTCAGCGCCGTGGAGCGGATCGGCATGCCCGAGGCCCGGCTAATCCTGTCGCAGGCGACCCTCTACCTGGCGACGGCGCCGAAGAGCAACAGCGCCACCATGGCGATCGATGCGGCGACACGGGAGATCCGCGAGCGCCCCACCCTGGAGGTCCCCGCCCATCTGCGAGACGCGCACTACCACGGCGCGAGCTCGCTGGGTCACGGCGCCGGGTACCGCTATCCCCACGACTACCCTGGTCACTGGGTGGAACAACGCTACCTACCCGAGTCTCGCACCTTCTATCACCCTAGTGACGAGGGCTACGAGATTTACGTTGCCGATCTCATGAGATCTCGTCTTCACAATGAGATGGCGCAAAATTCTGTTCCTCTGGTCAAACCCACAAGCGCCCCGCGAGAACGGGACGGACGGCAATAACACAACTCCCAGGTAATCCCATGGAAACCGTGATCCCCATCGTCGCGGCGCTAGTGGCCCTCGTGGCCGGAGCCGTCGGACAACGCTTATTGATCAACTCCAAGATCGGCTCGGCCCAGCGTGAGTCGGAGCGTCTCCTCAACGAAGGCCGTACTGCCGCGAACGCGCTGCGCCGGGAGGCGGAGCTCGAGCACAAGGAGCTGGTCGGCCGAGGCAAGTTGGAGTCCGACCGGCTGCTGCAGGCGGCGGAGAAGTCCGCGGACCAGCTCCGCAAGGCCCTCGACGACGAGCGCCAGCACCTTGCCAAGGAGAGCGCCAATGTCGAGGCGACGGAGAAGGCCCTGGTACGACGCGAGGAGAGCCTGGATGGGCGTGAGAAGAACATCAAGAAGACCGAACAACGCATTGGTGAAAAAGAGGCTAAGTACGACCGCTTGATCGAGCAGAAGATCGCGGAGCTCGCCTCCATCGCGCACATCAGCCAGGATCAGGCGAAGGAGGAGCTGATGCGTCACCTGGAGCAAGAGGCGCGTCACAAGGCGGCGTGGTTGATCACCCAGATCGAGGACGAGGCCCGCCAGGAAGGGGAGGCGCGGGCGTCCAAGATCCTGTCCCTGGCCATGCAGCGCATGGCCAGCGACCATGTCTCCGAGCACGCGATCAGCGTCGTCCCGCTGCCCGCGGAGGAGATGAAGGGCCGCATCATTGGTCGCGAGGGCCGCAATATCCGCGCCTTCGAGGCGGCCACCGGCATCGACCTGGTGATCGACGACACCCCCGAGGCGGTGGTGCTCTCCGGCTTCAACTCGGTGCGCCGCGAGGTCGCCCGCATGGCCCTAAGCCGGCTGGTGAAGGACGGCCGCATCCACCCCGCCTACATCGAAGAGACCGTCGCCAAGTGCAGCAAGGAGCTGGACAAGAAGATGGAGGAAGACGGCAAGCGGGTGGTCTACGAGCTCAACGTCCAGGGCGTCCACCCGGAGATCGTCAAGCTCCTCGGCCGCCTCAACTACCGCACCAGCTTCGGCCAGAACCAGCTCGACCACGCCAAGGAGGTCGCCCTGCTCGCCGGTCACATGGCGGCAGAGCTCGGCTGCGACGAGGCGATGGCGCGCCGCGCCGGCCTCCTGCACGACATCGGTAAGTCGATCGATCAAGAGATGGAAGGCGACCACGCCCACATCGGCGCCGACATGGCGAAGAAGTACGGCGAGCCGGAGACGGTGCTCAACGCCATCCTCTACCACCACGCGATGGTCGAGCCGAACAGCGTCGAGTCGATCCTCGTGGCGGTGGCCGACGCCCTCTCGGCGGCCCGTCCCGGCGCCCGCATGGAGGCGGTGGAGACCCATGTCAAGCGCCTCGCCGACCTGGAGCGCATCGCCTCCGAGTTCGACGGCGTGGAGAAGTCCTACGCCATCCAGGCCGGCCGCGAGATCCGCGTGATCGTCGACTACAACAAGGTCGGGGACGGCGATGCCCGCATGATCGCCCAGGACATCGCGGCCAAGATCCAGTCGGAGATGACCTATCCCGGCCAGATCAAGGTGGTCACCATCCGCGAGAGCCGCTACGTGGAGTACGCGAAGTAGGGGACGGCTGCGCCGTCCCCTACTCAGGGGTCAGGGGTCAGGGGCTAGGGATGGATGGCCACCTACGGCGGCCAGCACACTTCTTCGTGGGTGACTATCCAACCAGGTCAATTTCGCCGGCCCACAGGGCCGGCACCTACCCTGACCCCTGACCCCTGGTCCCTGACCCCTGGTCCCTGACCCCTGACCCCTGGTCCCTGACCCCTGACCCCTGACCCCCATGCACCTCCTCTTCATCGGCGACGTGGTCGGTAAGCCGGGGCGTCGTGCCCTGCGTCAGACCCTGCCGCGCCTGCTCGCCGAGCACGCGATCGATCTGGCGATCGCCAACGGCGAAAACGCCGCGGGCGGCTTCGGCATCACCCGCGAAATCAAGAACGAGCTCCTCGGCATGGGGTTCGACCTCATCACCTCCGGCAACCATGTGTGGGCCCAGAAGGGGTTCGTCGGCGGCATGGACGCCGAGCGCGCCTTCCTGCGCCCGGCCAACTACCCGCCCGGCACGCCCGGGCTCGGCGCCCGCACGGTCACCGCGCGCAACGGCGTGGAGGTGGGGGTGATCAACATCATGGGGCGGGTCTTCATGCAACCCCTGGACGACCCGTTCCGCGTCGTCGACCGGGAGATCGACCGCCTGCGCGACAAGGCCAAGGTGCTGTTCGTCGACATGCACGCCGAGGCCACGAGCGAGAAGGTCGCCATCGGCCACTATCTCGACGGTCGCATCACCGCCTGCTGCGGCAGCCATACCCACGTGCAGACCGCCGATGAGCGGGTCCTCCCCGGCGGCACCGCGTACATCACGGATGCGGGCATGAGCGGCTCCCTGGACTCCGTGATTGGCATGGAGAAGGAGATCGCCATCGAGCGTTTCCTCACCGGCCGGCCGGCGCGGTTCAGGCCCGAGGAGAAGGGACGGGTGCAGGTCAACGGCGTGGTCATCGACGCGGACGAGACCACCGGCCTGGCGCGCGCCATCGAACGGATCAATCTCGTGATCGGCTGAATCCCTTGCCGGTAGAGCACCCGTAGGAGCCGAATTCATCGGCGATAAATGTGCGCGCCAATGGCGCGAGATCGCCGGTACAACCGGCTCCTACCCCCGGTTACAACCATCGTTTCTCGAACCACCCAATCCATGGCCCCTCCCGCCTCCATCGCCACGGTCTCCGAGTTCACCGCCCACTTGAAGGAGGTGGTGGAGGGGACCTTCGCCGAGGTCTGGGTGGCGGGCGAGGTCTCCTCCCTGTCGCGCCCCGTCTCCGGCCACCAGTACTTCAACCTGAAGGACGGCAAGGCCACCCTCGCCTGCGCCCTGTTCCGCTTCCAGGCCAAGTACCAGCGCTTTGAGCTGCAGGAGGGAACCGAGATCGCCGCCAAGGGGCGCATCTCGATCTACGAGCCGCGCGGCACCTACCAGCTCGTCGTCGAGTACTTCGAGCCCCTCGGCGCCGGCGCCCTGCAGGCCGCCTTCGAGGGGCTCAAGCAGCGCCTGGCCGCCGATGGCCTGTTCGATCCGGCGCGGAAGCAGCCCCTGCCCTTCCTGCCCCGCCGCGTCGGCATCATCACCTCCCGCACCGGCGCGGTGATCCGCGACATCGTGCGGGTCGCCACGACCCGCTTTCCCAACATCGAGCTGCTCCTCTACCCGGTGCGGGTCCAGGGCGCCGGCGCCGCCGAGGAGATCGCCGCCGCGATCGCGGCCATGGACGCCCGCGGCGACCTCGACGTGCTCATCGTCGGCCGCGGTGGCGGATCCCTGGAGGACCTGTGGGCCTTCAATGAGGAGGTGGTCGTGCGTGCGGTGGCCGCATGCGAGACGCCGATCGTGTCCGCCGTGGGCCACGAGACCGACTTCACCCTGTGCGACTTCGCCGCCGACATGCGCGCGGCGACCCCGTCCAACGCGGCGGAGATCGTGGTGCCGGTGAAGGCCGATCTCGTCGCCACCCTGGAGCAGCGGCGCCGCTCCCTGCACCTTGCCCTGCGCCGCCGCCGCGAGCACTTCGCGCAACGCGTCGACGTGGCGAGCCGCGCCCTGGTCCACCAGCGCCAGCGGTTCCGCGACCGGCGTGATCACATCGCCGTGCGCGGCGCGCAGCTCGGCACGGCATTGCGCGCCGCGCTCGTGGATCGTCGCCGGCGCCTCGCCCACCTCGCCGCCCTCCTCGAGCGCCATTCCCCGGTCAGTCGTCTGGTCCATACCCGAGGGCGCCTCGCCGGCCTCACTCCCCGGTTACGCCGTGCCGGCACCCTGCTCCTGAGCGAGTCGCGGCAGGGTCTGCGACGCGCCGCGGAGACCTTGCACGCCATGTCCCCGCTGGCGGTCCTCAGCCGTGGCTACGCGATTGCCACCCCGGTGGACTCGGACCAACCGATCACGAGCGCCGCTGCGATACAGGCCGGCGATCGACTCCGCCTCCGGTTCGCCGCGGGCGCGGCCATCGCCCGTGTGGATGACCCAGAACAAGGCCCGCCCGCTGAGTACACCCACTCGTGATTGCGGTCACCTGCGATGCGCGATCCGCAGGTCGGCTCCAGCGAAGCGGAGCCGACGCCCAGCAGTGTCGGATCGGCCGCGGCGGCGGCTGTCCGACCCATGGTAGCGGATACGGATCGATCACCGAATCGCTTACACCGAGTCCCGAGGATGGGAGTCAAGGCAGGCAGCGAGTCTGACCCACCGCCGCTTCCCCGCGACGGGCGCCGGCGTCCGCCTGATCCGTCGGCCGCCAGCCGTCCTGGCCCCTTTCCAGGGTCCAACGCAGGAGCCCGAGCTGCTCCAGGCCGCGGAATGTTCGCCGCCGCAGACCGGTATCTAGGAGGAAGGCTGGGACGGTGAAGATCCCCGCGGCGAAAGCGTCTTCGGCATTGCGGCGGAGCTGTGCCGTGATCGCCGCCGGATCGGCGGGCGTGGCCCACGTCTCGGGGAGACCAGCCTGATGGCAGACCTCCTCCACCCAGTCGGAGCGATCGGGCTGCACGGTGCCACGCCACAACGCGCCGAAAATCGCCACGGTCAGTACCACCCGATCGCCCTCCTCGACGCCCTGCACGGCCCGGAGCGCCGTCCGAGGGTCGAAGGCCGCCGGGTAGGCCATCTTGAACGGAACGCCAAACAGTTCAGCCCAGCGCTTGGCATGGTAGCGGAACCCGCGGCAACGACGACCCGGCGTCCCGGCCGGACCTTCCGGGGTAGGCTTCATGAGCTCGGACGAGATCACCGGGACCCACTCCACGATCACGCCGTGCTCGCGGCCGAATCCGCGCATCTCTCGCGCGGCCAGATAACTCACCGGGCTGAGGAAATCGTAGAAGAAGCAGATCCGCGCCATCGTTCATCCTCCGGCGACGACCACCGGCGCGGCGCCGGGGTCAGCAGAGGGCGGCCCGCGTCGGAGGCCGCGGGCCGCCCAGCGACGGCAGGGGGTGGGAGGGCGGGTTCCCCCGCGTACCGTCGAGCTCGTCGTTACTCTTCCCCGACCCCTTCGAAGGTCGCGTACTCCGCCGCATCGACCTGGCCGTCCTGGTTGGCATCCACGTGCGCGAATGCCTGCGACAGGCCGTCGACCTGCTGCGCCTCCACCGGGCTAAGGCTACCGCTGGCGTCTTTGTCCCAGGCCGCAAAGCGCGACTGCTGCGATTCGGACGGCGTCGTCGAACCCGCCATCACCACCGTCGCCGAGCCCGTCGCCAGCGCGCAGCTCACCGCGATCGCCAGGTAATTCGTGGCACCCATGGTCACTCCTCCTCTGTGAGAAATCCGCTGTGAGAAATCCGCATCCGCGACCGGCACACAGCCGGTCGTGAGCGCAGAAAAGCAAGCGCCATACCAGCGGTCAGCCACCATAAATCAACGATTTCTGCGCGCGCGGCGTCCCAAGTCGCAGCGACATGCCTACTGGGACGTCGGTATTTCACGACATGATGAATAGCACGGCACCGACGGTGCCGGACCTCCGGGTCCACGTGTGGAACGCGGGACCCAGGAGAGCGGGAGAACAGCCGCGATGTCGTCCCGGTTCCTGGTTTCCTGCATTCCCGCGTCGAGCGAAGTCCGGCGGGCTGACGATCATGGTCGCCACACCGCGCGTGTCCTGGCCTCCGCCTGCGTGGTACAAGCACGCCGTCTCACTGATCCCATCCGTCGCAGGAGGACAGCCATGCCGATCCACGCCTACGCCGCGGCCGCCGCCGGCACGCCCCTAGAGCCGTTCGAATACGAGCCCGAGCCGCTCGGCGCCCACGATATCGAGGTGGCCGTCAGCCACTGCGGGATCTGCCACAGCGACCTCCACTTGATCGACAATGACTGGGGCAACTCCACCTATCCCCTGGTGCCGGGCCACGAGGTGGTCGGCGAGGTGATCGCCGCGGGCAGCGGCGTCGGGGACCACAAGGTCGGCGACCGTGTCGGTGTCGGCTGGCAATGCGGTTCGTGCGGCCACTGCGAGCATTGCGTCGCCGGCGACGAGCCGTTCTGCGCCGATAATCGCGCGACCTGCGTCGGCCACTTCGGCGGCTTCGCCGACCGCGTCCGGGCGAGCGGCCGGTTCGCTTTCACTATCCCGACACGCTTATCGTCCGAGCGCGCGGCCCCCCTACTGTGCGCCGGCGCCACGGTCTACACCCCGCTGCGCCACTACGGGGTGCGCCCAGACCACCGGGTCGGCGTCATCGGCATCGGCGGCCTCGGTCACCTGGCCGTGCAATTCGCCCGCGCCTGGGGCTGTGACGTGACGGCCTTTTCCTCGTCGTCGGACAAGGAGGCCGAGGCGCGGGACCTGGGCGCCCATCACTTTGTCGCCAGCCGTGATCCCGATGCCCTGACCGCGGCGGCCGGCCGCCTCGACTTCATCCTGTCGACCGTGAACGTCTCCCTCGACTGGCCGGCGTATCTCAACGCCCTGCGTCCCAAGGGTCATCTGTGCATCGTCGGGGCGGTGCCGGCGGCGCTGGAGATCCCCGTGTTTCCCTTGATGGTGGGTCAGCGGTCGGTGTGCGGCAGCGTCATCGCTGGCCGGCCCATGATGCGGGAGATGCTCGCCTTCGCTGCCCGCCACCAGATCGGCGCACACACCGAGGCGATGGCCATGGACGAGGTGAACGCGGCCCTCGACCGACTGCGCGCGGGGCAGGCGCGCTACCGCGTCGTGCTCACCCGCTGACGTTGGGTGCAGGACGAGCCATGGTGAGGAATTCGGAGTAGCGTGGACCGGCCGCCGGCAATCGTGGAGGCATCGCCGGCGCGCAACCACCGCGCACGTCTCACCGACGGCCCGGTCGGCCGCGCCCTCCTCTCCCTCGCCCTACCCATGGTGGTGGGGCTGTTCGCGGTGATCGGCTTCAACCTGGCCGATACCTTTTTCGTCGCCCGCCTCGGCACCCGCCCCCTGGCCGCGATGGGCTTCACCTTCCCGGTCACCATGGTGGTGACGAGCCTCGCCCTCGGCCTGGGGACCGGCACCACGTCGACCCTCTCGCGCGCGATCGGCGAGGGTGACCACCACGGCGTCCGTAGCTTAGCCACCGGCGCCCTCACCCTCGCGTTGGCCATCGCCCTGATCGCGATGGGGCTCGGCCTCGCCACCCTCGGTCCCTTGTTCCGGTTGCTGGGGGCGAGCAGCGATCTCCTCCCGCTGATCCGCGACTACATGGTCCCGTGGTACGCGGGCATCCCCTTCGTGGTGGTGCCCATGGTCGGTAACGCCGCGATCCGCGCCACCGGCGATGCCCGTTCGCCGAGCGTCATCATGTTGACCGCCGCCACTGTCAACATCGTCCTCGATCCGCTGCTGATCTTCGGCCTCCTCGGCCTTCCCCGTCTGGAGCTGCGCGGCGCGGCCATCGCCACGGTGGTTGCCCGTGCCATGACCCTGGTGGTGTCCCTCTCCATCCTCCACCTCCGCGAGCACCTCCTGACACGGCCCCGCTGGCGACACACCTGGCAGGCGTGGGGGCAGATCCTGCACATCGGCATCCCCGCCGCGATCACCAACCTCCTCGCCCCGATCGCCTTCGGCGTCATCACCTGGCTCGCCGCCGGGCTCGGCCCCGAGGCGGTGGCGGCGGTGGGCACGGCCAACCGCATCGAGGCCCTGTCCCTGATCGCCATCATGGCCCTGGGCGCGTCCATGGTCCCATTCGTAGGCCAGAACTGGGGGGCCGGAATGCTGGACCGTATCCGCCACGCCCAGAGGCTCGCGTACCGATTGGCTCACGCCTGGGGTGGGATCGTCTGGCTCTTCTTCCTCGCCACCGCCCCTGCCATTGCCGCCCTGTTCACCGACGATCCGCTGGTATCACGCCACATCGTGAACTATCTGTGGATCGTTCCCCTGGGTTACGGCCTGCACGGCGTGGCACTGCTCACCACCTCCCTGTTCAATGCCATCAATCGCCCCCTGGTCGCCGCGTCGATCCAAACCGCGCGCATGTTCCTGCTCTACCTCCCGTGTGCGGCCATCGGCGCACGAATTGCGGGGCTGGCGGGGATGTTCGCCGGCATCTGCGGCGCCAACGTCTTGGCCGGTCTCGGCGCGTGGGTCGCGGCCCGATACGTGTGCCGCGCCGAGACCGCCACGGCTGACGCGCACATGCCTACGCGGTACTGAGGACGACATCGTTAGGCATCGGTTGAGCGTGCGGGTAGTCTTCCGATCTATGGTTCCATGACCCGTCCGATCACCCCGGAGGCAACGACTATGGGCAAGCCCAAGGCCTTTCTCGTCCATCTCCTGGTGAGCGCCGCGATCGTCGGCGCCCTGCTGCTGCTACTCGTGACCCGCTGGTATCCGATGCCGTACTTCGTGGCGGATGGGGGCTGGCAGGGCATCCGGCTGGTGGCGGCCATCGACGTGGTCCTCGGACCACTCCTCACCCTGGTGATCTACGATCGCGCCAAGCCGCGCCGCAAACTGTTCTTCGACTACTCGGTGATCGGCGCGTTGCAGGCCTGCGCCTTCGCCTTCGGCATGTGGACGGTCTTCTCCGCGCGCACCACCGTGGTGGTCTTCACCGACGGCACCTTCTACACCATCGGGGCGGACGAGGCGCGGTTCATGCACGACCCCTATCCGGCGCTGCTCCGGGAGGCGCCACGACGTCCCGCGTACGCGATGGTCAACATGCCGGCCGATCCCGAGGCACGCCAGGCCCTGCGCCGGGAAAGCATGACCGACGGCCGACCCCTCTTCTCGTTCCTCAACCTGGTCGGCCCCTTCACACCGGGGAGGGTGCCACAGCTCGCCGAGTACGGGATCGACATCCGTCACCTCCTCGCCGACCATCCACAACAGACCAAGGAGGTCGATCGGTTTCTCGCTGACCACGGCGGCACCGTCGACGATTACCTCTTCTTTCCGGTGAAGCCGCGCTACCGGCCGGTCGTCCTAGCCTTCCACCGTGCCTCCGGCGAGCTCGTTGACTGGCTCGACCTCACGCCACCGACCACGGTCGTCGTGAAACACCACACCACGGCCGCGGCCGACACGGCATCCGATCCTTGAGCGGGCGCCGAGCACCACCGATGCCGGCGCACCGGCAGGGTTGAGCCCACCCGGTGTCGAGAGCCGGTCGAGGGTGCGAGCAGCGGACCCGGGCTTGTCGCGCCGCCAATTTGCCAGGAGCCGTAAGGGTCAGCCGAGCATGTCCAACATGTGGGCGATGATCGCGGAGGCCCGCGCGGCCGGAGGCGCCGCGGCGGGCCCCGGGATCTCACTCACGTCCGCAGCCCCGGCGGTCTGCAAGAGGTCGTGTACCCGGGTATCGATCTCACAAATGGCCGCCTCCGCGTCCCACTCCTCCAGCACCACAAACAGACAGGCGTCGCCCGCGGCGGTCGGCGCGGAAAACGCCTCTCGCACCCGGGTCTCGACCTCGGCCAGGGCCTCGAGGGTGCGCGCTTTCAGTCCCACCACAGAGAAATTTCGCTGTAAGAGCAGGTATTCGCGCACCGCCACGACGAGGTCCCTGGGAACGCACTCCGGTGGTGGTGGCAGAAACGCGTCATCGCAGAAGGTCACGGCCGCATGGGCCTGCGCCTGCTTGGCGCGCTCGCACGCCTGCACCGCACACCGGACCAGCGCGGGTCCGCCGGTGGCGGAGTCGCAGATCCCGATGGTCTCCGCATCGTCCCCCTCGATCTCCAGATCGGCGAGCTTGCCGGACAGGTAGTCGACGAACACCGCGGCACCGGTCGCGGGGGTCTGGGGAAGAACGATGACGGACTCCGAGTCCCCGTAGCGGTAGGCGGTGTCGGCATGACGGCGGAGGGCCTGCAGCTTGGGCACCATCTCGCGAGTCGTGCCCAGACGCCGGTCCACGGTCTCCAACTCGCCGCGCAAGACGCTCTGCCGTTGCCGCTGCGCTCCGCCACCGGATATACCAGCTCCGCATAGCGGGTGCGATAGATGCCGCCGCGCAGTTGATTCAGCTCCTGGCTCAATGCCAGACGCCGTTGCTCCTCCGCAAGGCGCAGGCTCTCCTCGTGCCGACAGCGGCTCGTGACGTCCTCGAGCTCCGCGTGAAGTCGCTGACGCGCACGACTATCCTCCGGTGGCTCCGCATTCAGGAACGAGGCGCAGAAAAGCCGCGTAAACCGCTCGGCGTTGCGCTCGGCCGGCGTGAGGGTGTGGAGAAAGTATTCGTAGAGCTCGCGAAAACGCTTGACGGAATCGTAATCGCGAGCGACGCCATAGGTATCGAAGAAGTGGGTCATGAGACGCCGCACGGCGTCATCGCTGTCTCGTCGGAACAGGCCAAAACATTCGACCGCTGCCGCGTTCTTCGCCATCGAAGGAGAGCTCCCCGGGAAGGTCTGCGCGTGGCCGCCTTCCGTCTTACCGGTCCCGGCCTTATCGGCCCACCGCGACGCCGGAACACCACCGAGCTCCCTGCCCAAGAGCATGGCGCAGCTCCGCCGCCGCGGACCTGCTCCCACCGGCGGGGATCAGTCCTTGATGGCCTCGACCCCGAACATCAGCGTCACCTCGTCCCCCAGCCCCGGCAGGCCATACTTGATCCCGAAGTCGGAGCGCATCAACCGCGCCGCGGCGTCGAAGCCGCAGGTGTCTTTGTGATTCAAGGGATTGGTGCCGCAGTGGACGTGGCTGACCTCCAGGGCCACCGGCCGCGTCACCCCGTTCAGGGTGAGCTGCCCCGCCGCCGCACCGGCCGTGCCACCGTCCCGTACCGTCAACTGGTCTGACCGGTAGGTGATCTTGGGGAACTCCACCGCGTTCAGGAAGTCCGGGGAGCGCAGGTGGTCGTCCCGCTTGGCCACGTTGGTGTCAACCGAGGCGGCATCGACCGTCACCTCCACCGTCCCGGTCCCATTCTCCCAGTCGACGGTGACCTTCCCCGCGAAGGTGTCGAAGCGACCGTAGACCGTGGTGAAGCCCAGGTGATTGATCGCGAAGTACACCGAGGAGTGCATCGGGTCGATGGTATAGCTCTCGGCCAGGGCGGTGACCGGCAGGCCAACGACGACGAGGGTGAGCAGCAGGAAACGCATGGGGATCTCCTTGGGTGGTGGACGAGGCGTCCGGGTTAGCCCGCATTTCTCACCAGGGATCGTCGCGAGCCCGCGCCAATGGCCGTAGATCCTGGCCAGATCGCGGTAGGAGCCGAATCCCTTCGGCGATTCAGGCCCTTCGGGCCTACCGCGGCCATCGGCCGCGGGTCGCCGGTGCGACCGGCTCCTACCACGGACGAGGACCCGGGCAGGAGATGCGGACAGTGGCGCGGGCGCAGCAGAGTCATGGTGAGAAATGCGGGTTAGAACGGCACCGGGCCGGCGGCCCGATAGGTGAGGACGATCGCGGCCAGCCCCGGCGCCGCGGCCAGGGCGAACAGGGTGGCGGCCCGGACCCACCGCGGCAGACGCTCCGGCAGCGGCACGAGCGTGGCGAGGGGCACGAGGGCCAGGGGGAGCAGGGCCGCGACCGGGAGCCGGGCGTAGAGGGTGGCGGCGGCCGCCAGCAGGGCGAGTGGCAGGCCCGCCGCGGCCCCGAGGGCAGAGCTGCCTGCAAGATTGCCGCGCACCAGACGGACGGCCAGCACCCCACCGGCGGCGCTCCCGACCGCCAGGGCGAGCTGGCCCAGGAGGGCCGAGGCCCCGAAGATCGCGGCGCCGCCGGTGGCGAGGCCGAGGGCCGCGGCGCCGCTCGCGGTGCGGACGAGATCCCCCGAGGCGCGACCCATCGCCGCCGTCACCCAGCCGCAGTACAGGACGAGGGGTAACCCGACGCGCACCGCCTCCAGCGGCGCGCGACGCGCCAGGACCGGCCACGCGACCCAGAGGATCGCCGCGGCCCCGATCCCGAACCCCAGGGCGAGGCGCGCCCGCGCCCCGACCGGCGCCCAGTCCAGGGCCACCGCCGCGGGCGCCACGGCCAGGGCCACGAGGAGGATCTTGCGGGTCGCGGTGATTGGCGTCATGGCGAAGCCGGCCACCCACCCCACGGTCACACACAGGCCGGCGAGCACCGCCGCGGCCCCGGCCAGCCGGCCCACCCGCCCGAGCATGGCCGCCACGACCAGCGCCACGACGAACGGCGCGATCCCCGACTGGATGGCAGGGTGGCTCAGCCAGGCCGGCATCGACGCCTCCACCGGAATCGGCCTCCGGTCGTCATCCCGAGAACGACAGGAATAGTCATAAACGGATCCTCTCATCCAAGATTTCCGATTACTACGCCCGCCCTGCTGTCCCACCCATAGGGGCACGGCATAGGGCGCCCCTACGCGGATGCCGATGCGATGACCCGCAGCGAGTCGACCGAGCCCGGCCTACACGAAGCGCACGATGGGACAACCTGGATCCCCTCTTCGTGCCCTTCGTGCCGTTCGTGGTTAGCCCCCTCTGCGCCGTGGCGTGGAACAGCCTCAAGACAACGCCAATCGCTGCGCCCGCGGTGGCTCCGTGGTGAATGATGTCTATGGGGAGGTCGTGTGCAGCAGGGCCAGGGCCGCGTTCACGCCGTCCAGGGCCGACGAGACGATGCCGCCGGCATGGCCAGCCCCCTCACCGATCGGGTAAAGGCCGGGGTGGGAGAGGGACTGGAAGTCCGGCCCGCGTTCCATCTGGACCGGAGACGAAGTGCGGGACTCCACGCCATAGAGCAGGGCGGCGCCGTCGAGGAAGGTTGGTGCCCGGCGGCCGAACGCGGTCAGGCCGCGTTTCAGGACCGCCGTGAGGGGTCCGGGCAGAAGCGACGAGAGGCGCGCCGCGACCTGTCCCGGACGATAGGTTCCGGGAAACGGGGCGGCCTGCGCATGGCCGAGGAAGCTCGCCACGCTCTGTACCGGGGCGAAGTTCCCCTCCCCCCCGAGGCGAAAGGCGTGGCGTTCCAGCCCCTCCTGGAAGTGCATGCCGGCCAGGGGGCCGGCCCCGGGGAAGTCCCGCCGATCCACCGTCACCACCACGCCGCTGTTGGCGAAGCCGGTGTCGCGCCGCCGCGGGCTCATGCCGTTGACCACGGTCTGTCCGGTGGCCGAGGCCGAGCCCACCACCTCGCCCCCCGGGCACATGCAAAACGTATAGACCCCCCGCCCGTCACGGTCCTGATGGGCAAAGCGATAGCGCGCCGGCGGCAGGTCGAAACCGGCCGCGTCGCCGTACTGGATGCGGTCGATGAGCTCCTGCGGGTGCTCGATACGCAACCCCACGGCGAACGGTTTGACCTGCATCGCCACCCCCTGGCGGTGGAGGGCGGTGAAGGTATCGCGCGCACCGTTGCCCGGGCCGAGAAAGACGATCTCGCCATCGATCGGACCGGTGCTGGTCTCCACCCCGGCGAGCCCCCCGCCGCGCAGGGCGAGGCGCTCGACGCGCACGCCGAACCGAAAGACACAGCCGAGCCCCTCCAGCACCCGCCGCAGGCGGATCACCACCGCCCGCAGGCGATCGGTCCCCACGTGGGGGTGGCTATCGACGCGGATGTCGTCCGGCGCCCCGACGGCGATGAGTTCCTCCTTGAGCCACGCGGCCAGCTCCCCGTCTCGTGAGCTATCCAACTTGCCGTCCGAAAAGGTCCCGGCCCCGCCCTCGCCGAACTGCACGTTGTTCTCCGGATCGAAGGTGCCATCGCGGTGAAAGGCGCGCACGGCCGGCACGCGCCCCTCCACCCGCTGTCCCCGCTCCACGATCACCGGCGGATTCCCGGAGCGGGCCAGGACCAGGGCAGCGAACAGCCCGGCCGGCCCGCTCCCTACCACGATCGGCCGGCACGGCAGACGGCGCGCCGGGATGGCCGGCGGCTCCGGCGGGTGCGGCGCCGCCACCACGCTCGGGTGGGGCGAGCGGCTCACGGGCGCCTCCGCCACCACGCTGTAGACCAGGCGCACGCCGCGCCGGGCGTCGAGGCTGCGGCGGTGAACCGCGATCGGGCCGAGGTCACCCTCCGCCACCCCGAGGCGACGGGCCACCGCCCGACGCAGCTCCGCGTCGCCCGCCGAGGGCGGCAGGTAGATCTCCCGTACCAGCCAGCGGGACATGTCTGAGGTATCCATCTGCATCACAGATCGACGGTGAGGCCGAGGCCGTGGCAGGTCAATGGTGCGGATTGCGGACGGCCGGCCTTCGCTCAGGGTAGGGGCCGGTTCCACCGGCGATCCGCACCGACGGCACGGCAGGCCCTTGGCGGCTGGGTCGCCGACCTGCCTGCCGGCAGGAGGGATTCGGCTCCGACCAACGGACCGACTCGGCTCAGCCTCAGCCGCTGCTCCGCTCGAAGAACGCCACGTCGAGGTTCAGGGCCTGGAGGGTGAGGTCCACGTCCCAGATGAAGAACACCAGCGAGGCGATGAGACACGCCATGCACCCGACGAACAGCGTGCTGATCGGCCACCCGACACCGAGGCCGAGGAGGGCGATGAGAAACAGGGCGATGATCAGCAGGGCGGCGAGGAGGATGCTGACCACGGCGAAGGCGATGGCGGCCCGCACGATGCGCGCGCGGCGGCAGAGGATGTCGAGCTGGGCCACCACGTTGTCGTGCTCGCCTGGGTTAGCGCCGCGTAGCCCGTGGGCAAGCTGCCGGGTACGGTCGACGATGCGGCCCAGACGGTTGGTCATCGAGAGGAGCAAGAGCCCCACCCCGGACACCAGGATGGCCGGACCGATGGACACCTGCAGGATCGGAATCAAGGAGCTCAAGGGCACGGGATCCATGGTGGAGGGCAAAGGATCGTTGAGCCCTACCGGTGGTGGGGCCCGTATTGTGTCGTGGTGGGTTCAGTCGCCGGAAGAATGATCTCCTGCAGTATCCGCGCAGCGCACCGTCGGCGTCACCAGTGACGGCGACCCACCTCGTCATCCTGGATCTTCGGGTCCGGAGGCGGGCCGCTTGGCGGAGCACCTACCACCCACGGCCTCTCCCGGATCTCCGCATGCTCGGCGCCAACCACGCGCAGCAGAGCCCTCTCCCCCGGGAAGGGTCAGGGGGCGGGTGCATGGGGCTAGCGGCCCGGCCGGTTCACGACCACCGACCCGTCGCCGTGACAAGACCGCGCCGTCGGACGCTATAGTGGCGCGCTCGGACGCCGACCGTCGCCCTCACGGATGACCCCGCGGGAACCGCACGAGATGACAGAACCCCAACCAGACCCGTCGGCGGCGGAGGTCCCGGCCAACCCGGCACAGGGCATGGGCCGAACTGCCTGTGTCGCATGTCGCGAGCCGATCGCCGCGGGCGCGCGGGTGTGCCCCCATTGCGGCTCCTCGCAAAGCCCGTGGCGGTGGGTCGCCGCGGCCCTGAAATGGACCGGCGGCGCGGTCACCGTGGTCTCGTTGCTCGTCGGGATCCAGAACCTCAACGGCCTCTATCGCGATCACCTCGCACGCCAGGCCGCGGTGGCTGAGCTGGTCACCGGCGCCGAGCGGTTGGCGGACGTGGGCGACTTCCGACGGGCCTGGGAGATGTACGAGCAGGCCATCGCCCAGGGCCCGGCGTCGGCCCGCGCCCGCCAGGGTCAGATCGACCTGGCGATGCGCTGGCTGCCCCGGGCCCGCGTGGTCGGCGAGGAGAAGTTCTCCGGCATCGTCGACACCACCTTGCCGGCCCTCACCCGGGGGCTCGCGACGGCGCGGGGGCCCCGGGCGGCCGACCTCCTGGCGCTCCTCGGCTGGGCCCACTACCTGGAGCGCAAGGATCGCGGCGTCACCGACGTGGACATCCCCGGGCTGTATGCCGAGGCCCTGAAGGAGGGGCCGGACAGCGTCTACGCGCACACCTTCCGGGGCCACTGGCTCATCAGCGAGGAGGACAACCTGGAGGACGGCCTGCCGCACTTCGAGGCGGCGCTCGCTGCCGGCGAACAACGGGAATTCGTCCGCCGCTTCCAGTGGTCCGCCCTGCGCAACCGCTGGCATGGGACCTCATCGGGGTCCGAGCCACGCATCGCGGTCCTCCGCGCCGCGCTACGCATGGCCAACGACATGCGCCACCACGGGGAGCCCCTTCTGGACGAACGCCAGCGCAGCGATCTCCTGCGCGGCTATGGCGAGCGCTTCGCCGGCGAGTCCCTCACCGACATACTCCCCGCCCTGCCGCCGGAGGAACATCTCGCCCTCCTCCGCTGGCTCGTCGATGGAGCGGACGCGGACCGGGCGACCGTGCCGCCCTCGCGTTTCGTCATCGGTCGCCTCCAGGAGATCCAGGGGGATGTCGCATCCGCCCTCGCGACCTACCGCGCGCTCGACCCGACGGTCTCCAGTAACTACGCCCTGCGCGAGCCCCTCGACGAAGCCCTGGAGCGTCTCACCGGGGTCAAGACCGAATCGGCGCGGGAGCGAGAGGATCCCCTCACCTTCCACGCGGAGGTCCTGCGCACGGCGGACGCCGCGGATCCGCGCTTCGCCGCCTCCCTCGACTTCATCGACCGCATCGTCCACGCCGCTCTCAGCCGGAGCGAGATGGACGGCACAGCCTGGGCGATCCGCACGCTCGAAGGGGTGAAGGCGCGACTGGCCGAGATGGTGCAGCCCGGCGTGCCGGGCGACGCGAGCGATCCGCCCGCCGCCGCCGAGGCGGTGATCGAGGCTTACCAGGAGGCTCGCGATCTCCTCGGGACCCTCTACCTCGTGACCCGGAACCTCGACGGCGCCATCGCGGAGCTCGAGGGACTCGCCGCCGACCTCGACCCCGGGACCTGGCGCCGGCGCGGGAGCCTCTACGACCTCGCCTGTGCCTACAGCCTGCGCTCCGGCACCCACGGCACCGGCCCCAGCGGGTCCGACCGGCAGGCCGCCGACATCGAACACGCCATCGCGGCCCTCGATCGCACCATCGCCGAGGGGTACACCGACTGGGACCACATCAAGGGTGACTCCGACCTGGACGGTCTACGGGGCCATCCGCGGTATCTGCAGTTGATGGCGGGCCGGTAGCGCGGATCACACACCCGGAACGGTGGGATCCACTGGTCCGGTCCGCAGAGTCACACCGCTTCGCGCCCCGCGATGAGCCGCGCCGATCAGCGGCCGGAAACGAGCGGTCCCCCGCGCGGCTACGGCCGCCGAAGCCGCGGTACCGCTACTGAAGGCTCTGCCACGCATCGGAGTGGCGGAAGATACGTTCAACGCAGTCCTCTTCTACCACCGGGCGCTTGGTGGCCTCGGGATCGAAGGGCAGGAAGACGGCGAAACCGGGCCCATCCGGGCGCCGTTGATGAACGACCATCTCACCGCCATGGTGGTAGAGGATGAAGAACGCCGACAACACGTCCAGCCCCAGGTTTTCCGGCTCCGCCATGGAGGCGGAGAACGCCGTGAACAGGCCACCCACCTGTTCGTCGGTCCAATCCGGACCCGATCCAGTGATCATGATGCGCACGCCACGGGTGCCCCACACCGGGACCTGGGCTCTGGCGGTGACCGATATCGATGCCCCTGGCGGGGACAGTCGCACGACGCGCTGGAGCACGAGGTGGAAGAAGTTCCGCATCATGTCGCCGGAGACCCGAAACGGGGGCAGGTACTCATCGATGTCCACGGCGATTGTCTGACCCCTGGCCTCCGCGGCGAGGCGGGTCCGCGCCACGCCGACCCCGACGAGTTGAGCGAGTGGCCACTCAGCATCGAGGACGGACCGGGGCTCGACGGTCGCCTCCGCGACCTGCTCGACCATCTGCAGGATGTGCTCGCTCTCCACGCGGGCGATGGACCAGAGGTGCTCCCAGTAGGACGGGTCATCCACCTTCAACTGTTGGTCTTCGGGCAGTTCCTTGCCGAGCAATTGCGGGGCGAGATCGAGGAACGCATTCAGGGCACCCATCGAATTGCGGATATGGTGCGAGAGTCCGGCGGCGAGCACGGCAAAGCTGCGCACCCGGTCGGTGAGAATGAGCCGCTGCAGGACATTCAGCTTGGCGCGCAGCAGGATATCGCGCTCGCGCTGCACAAGGTAGTAATCCATGGCGCGCAGGAGAACACCCCGGAGATCCTGGAGGTTCCACGGCTTGACGACGTACTTGAACACCGCCCCCGAGTTGACCGCCGCGATGGCGCTGTCCAGGTCGGAGTAGGCCGTGGTCAAGATTCGCACGATGCTCGGCCGCGCAAGGCGCACCCGTTCGAGGAGGTCCGTGCCGCTACCACCGGGCATCCGCTGATCCGTCAGCAGCACGCCGATGCGTTCGGCGTTCTCCTCCAGAATCCGCCACGCCGCGTCGGTATCAGACGCGGTCAACACCTCCAGGTCCTGGTCATACGCCTTGCGGAAGTACTTGAGGGATTGCGCCTCGTCATCCACGTACAGGACCGCAAACTTATGATAGTCGTAACACCTGCTCACCATTGGCCGCTCCGTTCCACGACCGGTAGGTCGAAGGTAATCTCGGTCCCCTGTCCCGCCTCGCTTGTCGCCGTGATACTGCCGCCATGATTCTTCACGATGGTGTGGCAGATGCTGAGACCAAGCCCCATTCCATCGCCCACCTCGCGTGTCGTGAAGAAGGGATCGAAGATCTTCGGCAGCTCATCCTTCTGGATCCCGATTCCGTTGTCGCGCACTTGGACGTAAAGGCGTCCGTTCACCCAGTGGGAATCCACCTCGATCTCTGGTTTGCGATCCGCCGGGATGGTCCGCAGGGCCTTCGCCGCATTGGCCAGCAGGTTGATGAAGACGTGGCTGACCTGGGTCTGCGAGCCAACCACCGGTGGCGCGGCCACCAGATTCCGTCGCACGGTCACATCCTTGAGCTCGTGAGACGTCAACTGCACCGCCGTGGCCAGCGCGGTTTCTACCCCGAACTGCTCCTGTGCCCCGTCCTTTGAAGGATAGGCGAATGTCCGCAGGTCCGTGACGATGTTCCCGATCCGGGTCATGCCCTCATGGATGTCGTCCAGGGTCTCTCTTAAGTCGCTGTCGCCGCTGCTCACCGAGGCCCGGGCAAATTGCAGCGCCGTGAGGGTGTAGTTCAGCGGGTTGTTGATCTCGTGTAGCAGCCCGGCGGCGAGGCTCCCCAGGGCGTTGATCTTCTCGCTCTGCACGAGCTGCGCCTCCGTGGACCGAAGGCGACCCAGGGTCGTTGCGAGCTCCGTGTTGCGCAGGCGTAGATCCTCCTCAAGCTGAGATGCTCGTAACAGGTTCGCGATCCGGACCTTCACCTCCATGGTCGAGAACGGCTTGGTGAGGAAGTCATCGGCGCCGAGCTCGAGGGCGGCAAGACGCGACTCCTCGTCCATGCGGGCCGTGAGGAGGACCACCTTGATCGGCCTGGTCTCGGGATCCGACTTGATCTCACGGCACACCTGGAGGCCATCCAGCCGCGGGAGCATGAGATCCAGGACGACGAGCGGCGGCCTGTGGGCCTTCACCGCGGCCACCGCGGCCTCGCCGTCCGCCGCTTGCAGGACGCGATAGGTGTCCGCCAGGGTCACTGCCAGGTAGCGGCGTAGGTCGGGTTCATCATCCACCACCAGGACCGTGACCTCCCCGTTGCCCAGCACCTCGGCAACATCGGCGCATGACTCGGAAGCCGCCGGGAGCAGGCGATCGGCCGCCTGGAAGACCCGCGAGAGGGGATCTGCCTCCGGTCGCACCACCGCTGGTACTGCGGTCGCGCTGGCGTCCTGGGCGAGCGGCAGCTCCATGCGCAAGGTCGTGCCCTTCCCCAGCTCGCTCCGCGCGGTCAACCGGCCGCCGTGTTGTTCGACAAGCTCGCGCGCCAGCGCCAGGCCGATCCCAACCCCCTGGTACCGGCGCGTGCTCGACCCATCAGCCTGGCGGAAGCGATCGAAGATAAACGGCAGCTCCTTCTCGCTGATCCCCACCCCGGTATCCGTAATCTCGACCACGACATTTCCATCTTCTCGATACCAGCGGACACTGACGGATCCACCGGCGGGCGTGAACTTGATCGCATTCGTCAGCAGATTCAGGATGACCTTCTCCAGTCGGCCGGGATCCGCTTCCACCATCACCCGCTCATCCGGGGCCTCGACGTGCAACGCGAGGCGCATCTTGTCACCCAGATGGCGGATCGAGTCCAGCAGCCCAGGAAGAAACGTGCCGAGGTCGATCGGCTCGCGATGCAGCTCCGCCCGACCCTCCTCCAGCCGCACCAGCTCCAACAGATCGTTGATGAGCTTGAGGAGCCGCAGGGCGTTTTCCTTGGCCGTGGTCAACGCCCTCCGCGCCTCGGCGGAAAGCCGCGCGCCTTGCCGGAGCAGGTCTTCCAGGGGCGAGATGATGAGGGTCAGCGGGGTCCGGAGCTCGTGGCTGATGTTGGCGAAGAACTCGGCCCGCAGCCGATCGAGCTCCCCGAGCCGATCGAGCGACTCCGCAAGCTCATCGTTGCGAAGATTGAGCTCGTCGCGCAGGCAAAAGTCCGTGAACCGGCGGCGGGCGCTGAACCAGTTGGAGGTCGAGCTGACGATCGCCGTCAACGCCAGGAAGTAGAGGTTGTTGAACAGCAGACTCCGGTCCGGTGCCGAGACACCGTGCAGCAGACAGGCCGCCGTGTACATACCGATGGTCAGTAGGCAGAACAGAACGGTCTCGCCGAAGGTCCATGGCAACAACACACCGACACCGAGTATGACCAGGTTGAGCCCCGCGTAGTATGGCGATGCCGCACCCTCCGACAGGACCACCATCCAGCACACGCCGAGATTCACGAACAGCGCGCAGGCCATACTCAGGGGTCGTATGTTGCGCCGGCCGAAGTCGGTAAAAAACAGCGCGAACATCGGTGCTACGCCCGCGTCTATCGCGATGCGCGCGAGTAACAGCTCGTGGAAGAGTTCTGGATAGACGAAATAGTCGAGGCTGACCCCGAACAGAACGAGCACCAGGAGCAGCACGCCGCCGATGATCGATGTACGAATGCGAAGATCGCGGTCCGCCTCCCGGTAGGCCGCCTGCACTCGCTCGGCTTGGGTTCCCAGCAAGCGCATGGTCACGCCACCTTTTTGCGTACTTCGAGGAAGACGTTGACACCGGTCGGATCCGTGCGGGTGTGCCCGGTCTCGCCGGCCGGAACCAGCCCTTGCATTGCCTGCTCATTGCGATACACGAGATGCCATTCGAGAATATGTTCCATGTTATACCGATGGGGGTTTCGCGGATGGACGTTGGTCACGAGCACCAGCCCCCCCGCATCCACCTGGCGACAGAATAGCTCCATCACCCGTTTGCAGACACGATCCTGCAGGTAATCGAAGAGCCCGGCACAATAGATCAGGTCGTAACAAGGCGCGACGTCTTCCGGCTTCTTGCTGGCGTCACGCAGCAGCTCATGGATCGACTTATGGATGAATCTCAGCTTCGGCTCTCTCGTGCTTTTAGGTTTCACCTCGGAAATCTTCTGGCGTGCGTATCCGATCGTCTCCTCACTGAAATCCAACAGGTCGAACTCACACCCGGCAGCGAGTGGTTCCTCGCGAATGAATTGCTGCACCTCTGCAGCAGGACCACAGCCGACGTTGAGGACGCGCAGATGCCTACCTCGGTTGGCGCGTCGCCGTGCCTCGCCCCGTAATACCTCGACCAGCATGGCGACACGGTTACGGTGCGCTGCGGCGGGCGCGGCTCGCAAGTTTGCGGCATCGACGATCTTGGCATAGACGTTGGCACCTTGACCCCGATTTTGGAGCATCATGTTCACCATCACGTAGTCGCCACCATAGCCCAGAGGTTTGGTATACGTGCGATGCACAAACGGGGAGCAGAGCGTCAACGGATGAAGCTCACGACGGGCGAAGGCCTTGTGCGGCATGGTCTCCTCCGGAGGGACCTGGCTCGCCTCCCCTTCGAAAGCCGCGACGAGCTCGTCCAACTTGGGAGCCAGAGCGGTCTCCACATCCGCGAAGAACTCGACCTCCTGGTCCGGGGAGGGTTCGGTGCCAAGGTCCCTGGCGACCGTCTCGACCTGCTCCAGCCAGCGACTCACCTCGCCGAGAAAGGCACGCAGATTACTCACGGCAAGCTGATAGGCGGGCCGCAGGCGATGGCCCACATCCCACTCGCGGACAAAACGCGAGACCTCCTCACGAAGCCCCTTGCCGGGCGAAAACCCGGCGAACTCCGACCAGGGGTCGATAAGGGATGCCGACACGATGAGAAGGATTCCCGTCGATACGAGGTTGCTGACCACTGCCCGACCGCGATAATAAACAACCTCTCCGCGAAGAATTCGCAGGTCTTGAAGAACTTCGCTCAACTGCACCAGCGAATACGGATTGTAGACCTCGAAGACCGCCAGGTTGCGGGTGAGATGGAGAAGGGTTCCCTGCCCAGAATCGCCCTGACTATTCCGAAACAGGACGACACTGTCCGTATGGTAGATCTGGGCTTCCAAGGCAATCCCACTCTACCGACTGGTGCCAGAACGGTCGCATTCTCCCCGTGACCGGGGGGCCCCATGGATCGCCGCTCGCTTGCCCCCCGGATGGTAGACACATCCACGCCGATAGAAGCGAATGAGATGCCCCTCCCTGCGGATTCCGCGACGGAGCGCGTCATGTTGCTGCGGCCAGTGGGCCGTTCCCCTTATACATGACGTCATCAGTTCCCTTCAAGCCATCACCTCGATCGATGATCTGGGGCTGGCGAAGGCGGACGATCCGGTCGGCGTGGCGACGCCCCCAAATCGCCGTGCAGTTGCTCCAACCAGACCGGCGCCGCCGGTTGGCTTGTCGCGCCACCGTGCGCGGCCGATTCGACGCCGGGCAGAGCTGCTTACCTTGATTCGTATATGAAGGCTGAGAGTGCCCGTCCACACGTCAGAAGTTGTAGATCAGGGCGACCGTCAAGATGTGGCTGAAGCTCTCGTAGTCGAAGTTGTGTCCAGCGCGATTCTGGTCGGTGCTGATCTCCTCGAAAAACACCGCCGTATAGGCGGCATCGACGCCAAATCCGCCCGCCTGGAAGCCGACCCCGACGGTCGCCAGGTGGCGATCCGCGTCCGGGAGGATGGGATCGAGGGTCTCGTCGGGGATCGGGCTCTGGTCGAACGCGTAGCCCATCCGCACCGCCCAGGTGTCATCGAGGCGCCGCTCCCCGCCGACGCGGACATTGGTGGTGTCCCGGTAATCTCCGGCGATGGGTGACAGCCTCGCCTGGGTCACCGGGTTCGCGGCGTGGAGGCTAATCCCGTCGAAGGTCCCCCAGCCGATCCGATTTACGTCGACGTTGATCGTTGTGCGGCCGTGGATCTCGGCGGAGATGCCAACGGTCCAGATCTCCGGCAGGTCAATGCTGGTGCTCGCGTGGGAGTTGGGGAAGTCGTCGGTGAAGGCCGCTGGGACCGTAAACCGCACGATCGAGTCCTCCTGCGCGAACTCCAGCACCACGGCGCTGTGGTAGGTCACCCCCAGGGTGAGGCGATCGAGCGCACCGATCTCATCCACGAGCACTAGCTGGGCCCCCACGTCGTAGGCCCACCCGCGTCCCTCACCGCCCAGCTCGAAGGTACCATCGGCAAGCCCGGGAGCGAAGTAGATCTGCCGCCGGAGCTCTGCGTCCGCGTAGATGTAGCTGACGCCGGCGCCCAGCCTCAGCCGGTCGCTGAGCTGAACGCCAATCGCCGGGGTGAGAAACAAGGTGCGCAGCTCCGCGAACGCCGACTGGTAGCGCACGAAGGCATCGTCCTCCCAGTCGACCGACAGGCCGAAGGGCGCGTTCACGCCGAAGCCGAGGGCCAGCCGGTCGTTCAGACGCCACGCGGCGAAGACCAGGGGGCCGGCAAGGATCGTGCCCGACTCGTTGTCCGCGTGATCGGCGTCGGCGAGGTTGTCCCGCCTCCCGTCCGGGTCATCCGCCGAGAATTCCGGGAAGAAGACATTCGCTCCGAGGCTGACGGTCACACCTGCGGGCGCCCGGGTCAGACCCGCCGGGTTGTACCAGACCGCGGAAGGGTCATCAGCGTGGCCGACGAAGGCGCCGGCCATCCCCTGCGCCTTCGCGCCGCTCTCGATCACGGCGAAGCCGCCACCCCAGGCCGGGTTCGCCCCGCACGCGAGCACGGCGAGGCTGGCCAGGATCAAGCCCTTCGATAATCTCGTCGCCAACTGAAGTCGCCCTGATTCCGCTCTTGGCTCCGGCATCGTCACGGCGATGCCCCGTTCGACCTTGGTCTGCGTGGCCGAGGAGGCCGGCCCGCGCCTTGTACCAGACTTCGACGAGCTCGAACATGGCCAGGCGCGTCCCACAGCGTGACGTTTCCGGGCCGCCGAATGGCGGTCACGAAAGTCCTCGTGACTGGAGTTGTCCCGGCTTCGTGGGTTCGCGTTCCTGTGGCCCGGATCGCGGGGTTGGACATGAGCTAACGGGATAGGCATGTTGGGAAACACGTGGATAAAGGACCGGCATGACCAAACGCATCTTTCTCACCCTCGTGGGCCTGATCGTGGTGGTCGGTGGGATCGCCGGCGTCAAGGTCCTGCAGATCCGTCAGTTGATGGCCCAGGGGGCGAGCTTCGTACCGCCGCCGGAGACGGTGACCACGGACCAGGCGCGGGCGGCGTCGTGGGAGTCGGTGCTGACCTCCGTGGGCTCCCTCACCGCGGTGCAGGGGGTGACGGTGGCAGCGGACCTGGCGGGCAAGGTGGTGGGCATCGCCTTCGAGCCGGGGGCACAGGTCCCGGCGGGGGATCTCCTCGTCCAGCAGGACATCTCCACGGAGGCCGCCCAACTCCCCGGGGCCGAGGCCGCGGTGGTGCTGGCGCGAGCCGATCTCGCCCGCGCCAACGACCTCCTGGCGCGGAAGATCGTCCCGCAATCCGAGGTGGACGCGGCGGTGGCCAAGCTCCAGGAGGCCGAGGCGGCGGTGGCGACGATCCGCGCCACCATCGCCAAGAAGGCGATCCGCGCGCCGTTTGCCGGCCGCCTTGGGATCCGGCTGGTCAATCTCGGGCAGATGCTCCACGAGGGGGACGAGATCGTATCCCTCCAGGCCCTCGACCCGATCTTCGTGAACTTCCTCCTCCCGCAACAGCGCCTTTCCGAGGTCCGCCAGGGGCTCGTCGTGCGGGTCACCGGCGATGCCCTTCCCGACCGGGTGATCGAGGGCAAGATCACGGCAATCAACCCGGAGGTCGACGCCACCACACGCAACGTGCGGCTCCAGGCGACCGTAGCAAACCCCAACGAGGAGCTGCGCCCGGGCATGTTCGTCAACGTGGCCGTGGTCCTCCCCGGCAAGGAACCGGTCCTCACCATCCCGGCCACCGCGGTGCTCTACGCCCCGTACAGCGACTCGGTATTCGTGGTGGAGGCCCCGCAGAGCGAGAATCCTGGCGACCCATCCGGCGATCCCCCGGCCCTGGTCCTGCGCCAGCAATTCATTCGCCTCGGCGAGCAACGCGGCGACTTCGTGGCCGTCCTCTCGGGCCTGAAGGAGGGCGACACGATCGTCAGCACCGGCGCCTTCAAGCTGCGCAACGGCCAGGCGGTGGTGGTGGACAACACCCTCTCCCCCGACTTCCAGCTCGCCCCGACGCCGGCGGATAGCTAAGGGGTTTTCTATCCGCAGATGACGCAGATCTACGCAGATTTCGCAGGTGGAGGGTGCCGGACGGCTCGTTGCGATGGCAGATCCGCAGATGACGCAGATCTACGCAGATTTCGCAGTGGACCCAACAGTTCGGGTGAGACCCGTAGGAGGGGAGGGGTGTGGAGCGGCAGCCGATGGCGTGTTTGCTCCGAAGACGGGCGACCGGTATGATCTTTTCATACCGCAAGACCATGGAGGCCAACATCGTGGCTAACGCCGTGAAAAAGACCGTTTCCTTGCCACCGGACCTGGCAAAGGAGGCCGAGGAGATTGCCCGTGCCGAAGGCAAGACCTTGAGCGCGGTGATCCAGGACGCTCTGCGGCTCGCCCGGGCGACACGACTCAAGGAAGAGTTTCACGCCGTCCAGGGTTATTGGCGCAGCAAGGCCCGTGACAAGGGAATCCTCACGGACGAGGACCTCGAGCATTACCTCAAACGGTGAGGGTGGTCTTTGACACCAATGTTCTCGTCTCCGCCTTGGTGATCGGGGGGCGAGCGAGCGAGGCGATGGCGCGGGTGATTGAGGGGAACGATCGCCTCGTCATCTCTCGGCCCATTCTCCACGAGCTCCTGGAAGTTCTGGCGAGCAAGTTCAGCCGCGATGCGGAGCAACTGGCACGGGTAGCCGTCCTCCTCAGTGACATCGGGGAGATGGTTTCGACGACGGAGAACCTGGCCGTACTCGCCGACGAGGCCGACAACCGGATCCTCGAATGCGCCATCGCCGGCCACGCCGATGTCATCGTCACTGGCGACCGGGCCATGCTGCAGCAGAAGTCATTCCAGGGGATCTCCATCGTGACCCTACGGGAGTACCTCACATAGACCGTATGGAGCGGGACGCTCCCAGGTCGGATGGTGGGCGTCAGCCCGCCATCCACGGGGGTGAAGCCACCCGAACCTGGGCGAAGGTGGCGAGGGGAGCGCGTGGCGTCCCCCTCCATATCAGGAGCAAGCTTGCCCGCGAACAAACGCCGGCGCCTTCAAGCTGCGCCACGGCCAGGCGGTGGTGGACAACACCCTCTCCCCCGACTTCCAGCTCACCCCGGCGCCGGAGGATAGCTAGGCCGCTGTCGATCCCGGACCGGGTCTTTCACCACAGAGACACAGAGGATCAGCGGAAAGTGAAGGTTCTGCGCGCTTTCCCGTGGGCACAGCACCAACCCGTAGGGCCGGCTTCAGCCGGCCAACGCCGCAATATCTACAAGCGACTACGTCCGGCGGGCTGAAGCCCGCCCTGCGCACGGCGCTGTTTTCTCTCCAATCGCCGTCTCCGCCGGTGCTTACGACTACCCGTACGTTTTTTCTCTGTGACCTCCGTGCCTCTGTGGTGAAAAACACAGTTCCAACCCTGTAGCCTATGGCCTTCACCGATCTCTTCATTCGCCGGCCGGTGCTCGCGCTGGTGGTGAGCCTGGTGATCATCATCGCCGGGTTGCAGGCGATCCGGACGCTCAACGTGCGGCAATACCCGCGCAGCGAGAACGCGGCGGTGACGGTGACCACGGCCTACGTCGGGGCCAGCGCCGACCTGGTGCGCGGCTTCATCACCACGCCCCTGGAGCGGGCCATCGCCGCCGCGGACGGCATCGACTACCTGGAGTCCCAGAGCGCGCTGGGCCTGTCCACCATCACCGTCCGCCTGAAGCTCAACTACGACCCGATCCAGGCCCTCTCCGAGATCAGCTCCAAGGTCGACCAAGTGCGCCGCGACCTGCCGCCGGAGGCGGAGGTGCCGATCATCAACGTCGAGTCGGCGGACAGCCGCTTCGCCTCGGCCTACCTGAGCTTCACCTCCGGCGTCCTGGAGCAGAACGAGATCACCGACTACCTGGTGCGCATCGTCCAGCCGCGCCTCTCGGCCCTGGAGGGGGTGCAGCGCGCGGACATCCTCGGCGGCCGGACCTTTGCCAATCGAGATGTTGTTGGAGGATGACCCGCCGAGAATCGACGCGGAGTTTGTCGGGACTCAACAGGTCAAGGTCGCCTGACGGAAACGATCGTCCATGGGGCGGGTACCCGTTCTCAAGCCACAGGAGGTGGTGACACTCCTCCGAAGCCACGGCTTCGAGGAGATCCGCCAGCGCGGCTCCCACAAGCAGTTCCGGCATCCCGACGGCCGCGTCACCAGTGCCGTTTCATAAGGGGCGGGACATCGCACCGGTCCTGCTCCGGCAGATCGCCTCCGACGTCGGCATGACCATCGATGAGTTCCTGGCCAAGCGGTAGGCGAGGCGGCGCCCAGCGCGGCGTGCGGTGGCGGAGTGCATCGGGATACCGCAGAGGACGCCGCGGCTCGCCGAGGGTTGGCCCCGACCTGGAAGCGCATGGTCTCGCGTTCCTGTGGGGGATGACGCCGCTGTCCAAGGGAGCCCTCACACCGCCCCGCTGAAGGACTGGCGCAGGACGGCCCCCGGCAGGGCATCGGCCGCCCGCCAGAGCTGCTCCGCCGCGGCGCAGTGGGCATCCGACCTCGCGACGCTGCGCCGTTGCCCCCGCGTGGGAGTTGCCCAGCAGGACCTCGGCGCAGCCGTCGCGGGCCAGGGAGGGGCTCGCATCCCGACCCAACCTCAACTGAACCCGATCGAGGCCTACCCGCTAACCAAAGTGCGAAACATTCTGGACACAACCGCTACCGATCGATGTCCTGTAGCCCGGATGAAGCGCAGCGAAATCCGGTGAGCGGTACGGTCAACCCCGCCGCCGTAGCCCACCGCCAGGCCGAGGGCCGAGAGCAGTGGCACCAACGCAGCAGGGTCGGCGAGGACGACCGCACGCCACGGTCGTGGGAGGAAGGTAGGTTCTCAAAGAAACGCAGTCACCAGCATGCGCCCTTCGGCGCACGCCTGCTGCCAAACACGCTCATCCCCTTCGCCGGAGAGCCCCTCATCGTGAACGTGTTCCGCATCGTGGCCAGCCTCTCGCAAGGCCCTCTGTGGCGATCGGCCCAGATTCTCATCCCGCTTTAGGCGCATCGCCGCTACCGGAGGGGGATCCACTCCTCATCCCGCGTCTGCGCCGCTGCATAGGCAATGGCCGCCTGGACGTCGTCCAAAGTGAGCGGCGGATACTCCTCGACAATCTCGGTTCCGGTCAGCCCATCGGCCAGGTTGTCTAGAACCACCGAAACCATGATCCGCGTCCCCTTGATGCATGGCTTCCCATGACACACGCCGGGATTGCCTTCAATGCGCTGACGCCAATCGGTCATGTTGCCCTCCGTGGGATACTTCGGCACTTCCTGCGCGACATGCGCTATGCCGCGACGACATTTCGCCACGGCGTTCCCATGCAAGTCTTCGCGAAGAATCATTGCACCTCCTGCCACAATCACCGGACCGCGAAATGCCATCATCCACCGTCTGACTGGGTGTGCTTGTCTCCCGCGACCTGCGGCTCACCTCCTTCCCAACTGGCGCAACGATGTCCACCGCCTTCGTTTTCTCGTCTCCGAGCCGCGGCGCACTCCGTGCCCCCAGGCTGTCTCCACCACACCAAGAATCTGCGAACCGAAGACCAAGGAACGGGTGATCCCCAGGTAGACGCTGAAGGTCGGGTAATCGGCCACTGATGGGGCACCAGCCGTACCCAGCTATATTGTTTCGTATCCGTCGGCCGGCTCAAGCGAAGTGGTGGGGACGCCAGCCATTGTCGGATCCGCCGCTACGCGGCTTAATCCTCCCACCCACGCCCGCGCAACGGTCGCCGGATGTGTGAAACGGAACGTCAGGACGCCCGTTTCCTGACCAATCCCAGCACCCCTACGGCTCCGAGCACCAACGCGCCCGCGGCGGGCTCCGGGACGACTGTACTCAGTACCAGGTCATCCATCCGCGTGTTAAGCCCGATCGGACGGCTCCGAAAATTGTGCTCGTAGGAGAAGTTTGTGCCGCTGCTCTGAATCGCATAGGGATCGAAGCTGAAGAAGACTTTGCCGAAGGCGGTGCACCCCTGGGAGCCGTGCGTCATCGGGATCGGCCGGTCGATGCCGAGAAACGCGCCGCCCGTCACCGCGGGGCGGCGGAGCGCCAAGGGCACGACAAACAGATGGACCGCGAATGGACGCGGATAGGGCCGCGGATGGACGCGGATGCGTCACGCCTCCGGGGATGATCGCGGTGAACTCGGCGACGCGGCGCTACACGCAATAGTACAGACCCGCTGACTCGGCGGCCGGGGGATCGTGGCCCAGAGTTGCGCGCGCAGCGCCGACGCCAACCTGAAGAAGCAGGGGGTCCTGCCCCTGTGGTTCAAGGACAAGGCGGACTACGACCTCTTCCAGGAGGCCGATCGGGTGACCATCGAGAAGGTCGCCGGCCTCGCCCCGGGCAAAGAGGTCACCCTCACCGTCCGCCACGCGGACGGATCGACCGCGAGGGTGGCCTGCACCCACACCCTGAACCCGCAGGAGATCGCCTGGTTCCACGCCGGCTCGGCGCTGAACTACCTGAAGCAGCAGCAAGAGAAGGCAATGGCGTAGCCACCCGGCCGCCGCAAGCCCAAAGGGCGCCCTGCCGCCAGCAGGGCGCCCTTTTTTTGAGCCACGGAATCCACGGAAGGGCACGGAAGACCGCCAATCGGAGCGGCGTGGTGGCTCGGGTTCGCGGGCAAGCCCGCTCCTACCCTGGGTCGGGGAATCGCGGCGCACTCCCGGAATCCCGGTAGGAGACGTGACGGCGGGAGGATCTTCGTGGGAGGGGTTGACCACCTCAGTGAGGAGGAGGAGAGCCCATGAGACAGACCCATGTGTTGGTGGCCGTCGATGTCGGCGTCCAGCGCCATCGGGTGGCGATCGGTACCCCGGATAAGCGCCTGGCGCGGGAGTTCGACGTCGAGCACACGCCGGAAGGCTTTGCGGCCTTCTTCCGGCAGGTCGAGGCCCACACGCACGGCGGTGAGCGGCCGGTTGCCGTGGCCATGGAGGGCTACAACGGTCACGCCCGGCCCCTGGATGCGCAGGTGCTGGCCCGGGGCTGGCGGCTGTTCAACGTCAACAACCTGAAGCTCGCGAGCTCACAAGGAGATCTTCCCGGGCCCGGCGAAGAGCGATCCGATCGACGCCCGGAAGATGCTGGAGCTGTTCTCGTTGCGCGAGGAGCTGCCGCTGGCCAAGGACGTGCTGGGCGAGGTGGCCGTGGTGCCGGAAGCCAATGCCCAGCTCAAACGGCTCACCCGGCGTCGGCGGGTGCTGGTGGACGAGAAGGTGCGGGTGGTCAACCGGATGCAGGCGGATCTCCACGCCATTTGTCCGGGACTCGCCGAGATCACCGGCGCCGTCGACAACCTCCCTGCGCTTCCTCACCTGCCGCGACGCGCTCCCGAAGCTGGCGCGGGTGCAGACACGGAGCCTGGCCAAGATCTGCGGGATCGGGAAGACGTACACCGAGCGCATCCGGACCTGGCAACCGCGCGCCCAGTTCGCCCCGGAGGTCGCCTACGTCGGGCCGATGATCGTGGCCGACGCCCGTCGCATCCTCGAGCTGATCGAACAGATCGAGGCGCTGGAGGCGGCCTGTGCCCCGATCGCCGAGGGCTCCGAGCTGGCCGGCCGCATCGACTCCATCCCGGGCTTCGGCCCCATCACCAGCGCCGAGCTCGCCGGCGAGATCGGCACGCTGGAACGCTTCCCCTCCGAGGCCAGCCTCGCCCTCTACGTGGGCATGGCGTGCCTCTCGCACCAGTCCGGCCAGCGGTCGTACGCCCGCGCCTCGCGCCAGGTCAACCGCCGTGCCAAGGCCGCCTTGATGATCGCCCTGGCCCGCCACATCGAACAGGTGCCGGAGTCTAAGGCGCACTACGACCGCAAACGGACCGAAGGCAAGCAACACAACCAGGCCCTGCGCGCCTTGGGCCGCCACCTGATCCGCGTCGTCTGGGCCATGATCCAACACCAGCGCAACTACGAGATCCGAACCCCGACCGCCCTCCCGCAAACCGGCCTCGTCCATGACTCAAAACACGTCCTCGCCGCTTGAAGATTCGAGCGGGATGTTCAGGCCAGCTTGAAATTATGTCGAAACAGACATAGAGTCCTTGGATGGAAACCGAGGACAAGCCGCTGGTCTGGCTGGAGGGTGAGGTCAAGACCCCACCGTTTTCCGACGAGGCGCGACTGGCGGCCGGGTTTCTCCTGCGCAGGCTCCAACAGGGCGAAGTGCTCTCCCTACCCCAGTCGAGGCCCATGCCCTCCATCGGGCGGCGGTGTCACGAGCTTCGTATTCGTGATCGCGACAATACCTGGCGAATCATCTACCGCATCGACAACGACGCCATCGTCATCCTGGAGGTCTTCAGCAAGAAGACGGCGCAGACGCCACAGCGCGTGATCGAGCACTGCAAGGGGAGACTGAAAGAGTACGACCGGCTTGGGTAACGGAAGGAGTTCTGCCATGGACAAGCGAAAAAAAGAGAGGCTGGAAGCAGCGGGCTGGAAGGTGGGCTCCACCCAGGAGCTCCTGGGGCTCACGCCGGAGGAGGCCACCTTTGTGGAGATCAAGCTCGCCCTCGCCCGGAGCCTGAAGCACCGCCGCCAGGCGCGGAAGTGGACCCAGACGCAGGTGGCGCGGCGGATCGACTCCAGCCAGTCGCGGGTGGCGAAGATGGAGGCGGCCGACCCCTCCGTCTCTCTCGACCTGCTGGTGCGTGCGCTGCTGGCCCTGGGCGCGTCCAACCGGGACGTCGCCAGGATCATCGATACCGGCCAACGGGAACACGCGGCATAGCCGGGATCGGTTGCACGGGATTCAAACGCCTGGGCTAACCGCATTCCTCACCGGCAGCCCCAGGCGTGCGGCTGGTGGATGCCCCCTGTCTGTCCACTGGTTTCGCCGAGATGCCGGTGGTGGCCCTTGCCGCGGATGGGCGCAAGATGCACGACGCCCATGAGGATGCGTATTCTCCACGCAGACCGAAGGAGGATCGCTGGGATGAGAGAACCAACGTGGTGCTCGAGGATGACCTGGTGCGCGAGGCCTTTGCGCTGACGGGTGCCCGGACCCAGCGGGATCTCGTGCATCTCGCCCTGGCGGAGTGGGTGCGTGGCCGACGGCGCCGCGATCTGACCGAGCTCGCCGGCAAGATCCGCCTCCGGGAGGATTTCGACCCCAAGGCCCTGCGGGAGGTCCGATAGGGTGATGGTTGACACGGTCCGTCTGGAGCGACGTGCTGCGGGACGAGACGGCCGCACGCAAGGCGCGCATCGGGCGGTGGTCGTTGCTCCCCGATGTGTTGGGGAAGGTTCTCGTCTCCGAGGCCGTGGTGTCCGAGTGTGTGCGTGACCGCTCCCAGCCCGGGGCCATGGCGATTCAGCACGCCCTGGATAACAGCCTGCTGGTTGCCCGGCGAGTGGAGCGAGCCCCGGAGTGGGCGGCCCTGGCCCAGTTGCTGGACCCGGGAGAGGCAAAGGCCCTGACCCTTGCCGTGGCCGAGAACCTCCCTGTGCTCATGGATGAAAGGCGCGGGAGGGGGGTGGCACTCCACCTGGGTGTCCCGGTGCTCGGCACGGGGGCAGTACTCATCGCTGCCAAGCAAGCGGGGCTCTGGCCCGCATTTCTCACCACAAATCTGCTGCGCCCGCGCAACTGCCCGCATCTCCCGGCCGTGTCCTCATCCGAGTCCTCGACAGGGGTAGGAGCCGGTTTCACCGGCGATCCGCGCAACAGGCCCTGCGGGCCTGCGTCGCCGAAGGGATTCGGCTCCTACCGCGGGCCGGCCGGGATCTACGGCCATTTGCGCTGGCTCGCGACGATCTGTGGTGAGAATTGCGGGCCAGTGAAGGCGGTCGCACCCCTGCTGGAGGCGTTGCAGGATCGCGGTTACCGCCTCTCCGATCCACTGGTCGACGAAATTCTCAAACGCTGCGGAGAAGGCGAAGAACGGTAAGAAAAGTCGTGTCGATCAAGCGACAGGGCGCGGCGGGGGACGGCCATTAGCCCACGGTCCTCGCCCGGGATCGCCGCGAGACCGCGCAAACGCGCGGAGATCCTGGCCGGGTCGCGGTCGGAGCCGAAGCCCATCGGCGATCCATGGGTAGGAGTCGAATCCCTTCGGCGATCCATAGGGTAGGAGCCGATTCCCATCGGCGATCCAGGCCCGCAGGGCCTGCCTGCCGCAGGCAGGCCTGCCTGCCGCAGGCAGGCCTGCCCGCCTGCGGCGCCTGTTTGCCGCGCCTGGCGGCGCGGATCGCCGGTGCAACCGGCTCCTACCTCGGGTCGGACGATCGCGCCGTGGTCCGGCCCATCGGTAGGAGCCGAATCCCTTCGGCGATCCAGGCCCGCCGGGCCTGCTGCATCATCGGGGTCCATCATCGGGGTCGGGTCTTGAAACATCAGTTTTCTTGAACCCCGGGTGGCTCGATGGCGCGGCCGTTGCGGATGGAGTTTCCGGGAGCGATCGACCACGTCACCGGCCGGGGTAACGCGCCACGAGGGCGACGCGGAGCGGCGGGGGTTTCTCGACCTGGTGGGGGGAGTGGTCGAGCGTTTCCACTGGCTGTGGAGAGTGGGCGATCGAGGCCGTTGTTTGCGGGTTGGTCCGCACGCGGCCGGCTGTTGGCGCTTGGCTTAAACGAGGGTTAGATCCCACTGCGCATCAGGCGGCACGCAACAGAAATTCGACCTTCACGGCCTCGTACGGAAACTCTACTTGTCCTGCTTCTGTCCGCTTCAATACGCCAGCGGAAAGAAGTGCAGTCAGGTCCGTGTGCACGGCCTTGACGTCCCTCCCGACCCGGCGCGCAGCTTCGCGGACGGTGATTGGCCCAGCGCCACACATTGCCTTAAGCAGTTCCCAACGCTTTGCCGTGAGGACCTTCCAGAGCAACTCGGGGCTGGCGAAGGAGATCCGATCCGTCTTCTGTGCCTTTCCGGTCTTCCACGCCTGAGCAAACTCGGCCATGGACTCCTCGGGCGTACGAACATCAAGAGTCACTATCTTCACGGTTGATCCTTTCAATGTCGCGTTGGAAGGAGGCAAGTAGCTTCTCGACGGTATCGAAGGCATAGCGCGTTTCCTTGTCCCTGAAGTGTTTGTGATCGCCCTTGCCAGACTCGTTGTCATACCTGAGTACGCAAACCCCGTCCACGACATAAGCGAGCCTGTATCTGTACGAGTGTGTGGAGCCTGGCAACGGTGCGGAAAGTTGCCAGAGCACGAGTTCCGCGAAAGCTGTCTCGCTGTACGATATGCGTCGCCGGAACAGCTCGACAGCCTTCATGTTGGCCAGCGTGACAACAAGGGTCGGCGTTGTCAATGCAAACAACTCACCGGGTCCGGCTTGCGCCATTGCGCATCGTGAGTCGCGGCGGCGATAGGCCGGCTTGCTCGCGGGAGCCTGGCCGAGGCGCCACGGTTTACGCCGAGGCACTGGCGGCTTTGCGTCAGGCGGTCTTCGCGAGGTCGGATGGCGAGGCGGGACGGGTCCCCTCACGCTGGCCCTCTCCCGCGGCGGGGAGAGGGGACTTGGTCCCGGGCACTGTAGCCCCCGGGGCGGAGCGGCGAACGGCGGGCCAGATGGGGCTTTCCAGGGTGCGGGCGAGCCGGCGGGCGCGCACCTCCATGCCGGCGTAGCCGAAGTCGCGCTCCTGGTAGAGGTCCGGGAAGGGCAGCCGGGCCTAGAGCGCCGTCGATGTTGCGGCCGCCGGCGATCACGATGTCGATGCGCAGGTCGCGCACCCTATCCAGGAGGGCGCGGGGGTTGCCGTCCTGGATCCCCTTGGCGTGCGGCCCATTCCCGAACCGGTTCCCGGCCAGCAGAATGGCGGAGGGTCCTTTCGGCATTGTGCTGGCGGATCGCCCTTCGGGCCTCCGCCCTATGGGAGGCAGGCGTAGCACGGAACGCCGCAGGCGGGTGCGCCCTTCTCCAGGCAGGCACACGACCCAACGGCGGATCACAGCCTCCATCACCGCCGGCCACATTGACCTCGCGGCGCGCGGCCACCTAGTCTTACGGGTAAGATCGGACCGCAGGAGGCTCTATCATGTCGAACATCGCCACAACCCGGATGTCTTCCAAGGGGCAGGTGGTCATCCCGGAGGAGATCCGGAAGAAGCTAGGGTTGAAGCCGGGAGATCAGTTCGTGGTCGTGGGCGGCAAGGACGCGTTGGTGTTGAAGTCGATCTCCGCCCCCTCCCTGGAAGATTTCGACGAGCTGATCGCGGAGGCGTCACGACAGGCGAGGCGCGCCGGCCTCAAACGGTCCGACATCACGGCGGCCGTGGCCCGGGTGCGGGCCAAGCGGTGAGGATCGTCCTCGACACCAACGTCCTCATCTCCGGCCTCTTTTTCACAGGACCACCGCGGCGAATCCTCGCGGGATGGCGGAGCGGGCGCGTGCCGCGGATTCTCTCCGAGGCGATCCTCGTGGTGGACAACACCCTCTCCCCCGACTTCCAGCTCACCCCGGCGCCGGAGGATAGCTAGACAAGTTTTTGGCCGCAGATTTCACAGATTTACACAGATTTCTTCACATCGAGACGCAAAGGCGCGGACGTGGCGGCAGCGTGAGTGAGCGTTCGGGAAGTTAGCGGCTACCCCTGCCGCGGCAGCCTGGGACGGTGACGGAATCCCTTCGACAGCAGGTAACTGCCAATAGCACCGGTAACGCTCCCCTGCGCCTCCGCGTCTCCGTGCGAGCCGAGAATCAATCTGCGTCAATCTGCGAAATCTGCGGCAAGAAGATCCGAGCACCCTCCTCCCCATAACCCGTAACCACCATGGCCTTCACCGACCTCTTCATCCACCGGCCGGTGCTCGCGCTGGTGGTGAGCCTGGTGATCATCATCGCCGGGTTGCAGGCGATCCGGACGCTCAACGTGCGGCAATACCCGCGCAGCGAGAACTCGGCGGTGACGGTGACCACCACCTACACCGGCGCCAGCGCCGACCTGGTGCGCGGCTTCATCACCACGCCCCTGGAGCGGGCCATCGCCGCGGCCGACGGCATCGACTACCTGGAGTCCCAGAGCGCGCTGGGCCTGTCCACCATCACCGTCCGCCTGAAGCTCAACTACGACCCGATCCAGGCCCTCTCCGAGATCAGCTCCAAGGTCGACCAGGTACGCCGCGACCTGCCGCCGGAGGCGGAGGTGCCGGTCATCAACGTCGAGTCGGCGGACAGCCGCTTCGCCTCGGCCTACCTGAGCTTCACCTCCGACGTCCTGGAGCAGAACGAGATCACCGACTACCTGGTGCGCATCGTCCAGCCGCGCCTCTCGGCCCTGGAGGGGGTGCAGCGCGCGGACATCCTCGGCGGTCGGACCTTCGCCATGCGCATCTGGCTCAAGCCCGAGCGCATGGCGGCCCTGGGCATCAGCCCCCAGCACGTGCGCCAGGCCCTGGCGGCGAACAACTTCCTCTCGGCCCTGGGGCGCACCAAGGGCTCCTTGATCCAGGTCAACCTGACCGCCAACACCGACCTGCGCTCGGTGGACGAGTTCCAGCGCCTCGTGGTGCGCGAGGCGGGAGGCGCCATCGTCCGCCTGGCGGACATCGCCGACGTGGAGCTGGGGGCCGAGGACTACGACGCGGAGGTGCGCTTCTCCGGCCAGACCGCGGTGTTCATGGGCATCTGGCCCCTGCCCAACGCCAACTCCCTGGACGTGATCACCCGCATGCGCGGCGAGATGGAGTCGATCCAGGAGGGGCTGCCCGCCGGCCTGGAGGCGCGGGTCGCCTACGACGCCACCAACTACATCCGCAACGCGATCCGCGAGGTGCTCAAGACCCTCGGCGACACCCTGCTGATCGTGATGGTGGTGATCTTCCTGTTCCTCGGCTCGTTCCGCGCGGTGTTCATCCCGGTGATCGCCATCCCCCTGTCGCTGATCGGCGCGGTCTTCCTGATGCAGGCCTTCGGCTTCACCATCAATCTGCTGACCTTGCTGGCGGTGGTGCTGTCGGTCGGTCTGGTGGTGGACGACGCGATCGTCGTGGTGGAGAACGTCGAGCGCCACCTCAGCGCGGGGCAAAAGCCGTTTGACGCCGCCCTCCTCGGTGCGCGCGAGCTGGTCGGCCCGATCATCGCCATGACCATCACCCTGGCGGCGGTCTACGCCCCGATCGGCCTCCAGGGCGGCCTCACCGGCGCCCTGTTCCGCGAGTTCGCCTTCACCCTGGCGGGGGCGGTGACCATCTCCGGGATCATCGCCCTCACCCTGTCGCCGATGATGTCCGCCAAGCTGCTCAAGCCGGGAATCGAGGAGCACGGCCTCGCCGGCCGCATCGCCCGCGACTTCCACCGCCTGCGCACCGCCTACGGCCGCTGGCTCAACGTCACCCTCGACACCCGGCCGGCGGTCTACGGGGTGTGGCTTCTGTTCAGCCTCCTCGCCATCCCGATGTTCCGCATGTCGCCGGCCGAGCTGGCGCCGGCGGAGGACCAGGGGGTGATCTTCGGCATCCTCGACGCGGCCGCCAACGCCACCCTCGATCAGACGCGGCAGTACGCGGCGGCGGCCAACGAGGCGTTCCTGAACGTGCCGGAGACCCGCTTCACCTTCCAGATCACCTTCCCCACCAGCGGCTTCGGCGGGATGGTAACGCGGCCATGGGACGAGCGCGAGCGCACCATCTTCGAGATCATGCCCGAGGTGCAGCAGAAGCTGGCGGCGATCCCCGGGATCCAGATGTTTCCTGTCACGCCGCCGGCCCTGCCCGGCGGCGGGGACTTCCCCGTGGAGCTGGTCCTCACCGCCACGGCCGAGCCGGCGGAGATCCTGCAATTCGCCCAGCAGGTCCAGCTCCAGGCAATGCAGAGCGGGATGTTCGCCTTTCCCCCCAAGATCGACCTGTTCCTCGACCAGCCCCAGGCGGAGCTGGTGATCGACCGCGACAAGGTGGGCTCCCTGGGCCTGAGCCTGGAGCAGGTGGGGGCGGACGTCGGGGCGATGCTCGGCGGCGACTTCGTCAACCGCTTCAGCATCGCCGGCCGCAGCTACAAGGTGATCCCCCAGATCCGGCGCATGGACCGCCTCATCCCGGCACAGCTCGAGAACATCTATATCACCGGGCCGGAGAGTGAGGACGGGGCGCTGGTGCCCCTGAGCACCGTCGCCACCATCCGCCACTCCACCGTGGCCCGTTCTCTGAACCGCTTTCAGCAGCTCAACGCCGTGAAGATCAGCGGCGTCAACGTGCGGCCCCTGGACGAGGCCCTACGCTTCCTGGAGGACGCGGCGCGCAAGATCCTGCCCAAGGGCTACCTCCTCGACTACACCGGCGAGTCGCGCCAGTTGCGCACCGAGGGCAACAAGTTCATCCCCGCCTTCTCCCTGGCCGTGGTGCTGATCTTTCTCGTGCTGGCGGCGCAGTTCAACAGCTTCCGCGACCCCTTCGTGATCCTCGCCGGCTCGGTGCCCCTGGCCATGTTCGGCGCCCTGATCTTCACCTTCCTCAAGATGCCCGACCCGAACACCCCGTTCTGGACCCACGGCTGGACCACCACGCTGAACATCTACTCCCAGGTCGGCCTGGTGACCCTGGTGGGGCTGGTGAGCAAGAACGGCATCCTGATCGTGGAGTTCGCCAACAAGCGCCAGGAGCACGGCGAGTCCAAGCGCGACGCGGTGGTGTCCGCCGCCATGACCCGCCTGCGCCCGATCCTCATGACCAGCGTCGCCACCGTCGCCGGCCACTTCCCCCTCACCCTGGTCACCGGCGCCGGCGCCGCCGCGCGAAACTCGATCGGCCTGGTCCTGGTCGGCGGCATGACCATCGGCACCCTCTTCACCCTGTTCGTCGTCCCCTCCATCTACATGCTCGTCGCCCGCGACCACTCCAAGGACCGCGAACGCGAGGCGGGCCTGGCGACGGCGGAGTGAACCGGGGTTAACCAGGACGGACACGAAGGGAGTACGGGCATCACGGCAATCGCACGCACCTGTTCGCCGTCGCCCTAACCCCACCCCTAACGCTTGACGATAGTAACGCAACGCGTTACGTTCTTGCCGTGATCCGGTCATTCAAGTGCGTGGAGACCGAGAAGCTCTTTCACGGCCAGTTCTCCCGGAAACTTCCGCACGAGATCCAGCGGATCGCCGCTCGCAAATTGGAGATGATTACCGCCGCGACGACTCTTGACGCCTTGCGGGTACCGCCGGCCAATCGCCTTGAGGGGCTGCGCGGTGATCGCGCCGGCCAGCACAGCATCCGGATCAACCGGCAGTGGCGGATATGCTTCGTGTGGCGCGACGGTGACGCCTTCGACGTCGAGATCGTCGATTACCACTGAGGTGCACAATGGCCACCCAACGAGATTTTCCCCCGATCCACCCCGGCGAGATCCTGCTGGAGGAATTCCTCAACCCCATGGGGATCACCCAGTACCGCCTGGCCAAGAGCATCAACGTGCCGCAGCGGCGGATCGGCGAGATCGTCCACGGCAAGCGCGCCATCACCGCCGACACGGCGCTCCGTCTGGGCCGGTTCTTCGGCATGGAGGCCCAGTTCTGGCTCAACCTCCAGAGCCGCTACGACCTCCTCTCCGCCCAAGACGCCCTCGCCGATCGGATAGAGCGCGAGGTTACCCCGTACGCGGCGTGAGGCACGACGGCCCACACAGCACGCCGGGCCGACGGAGAACAAGAGGCGGAGTACTGGAGGCGACGCCAATGAGAGATCACTACGACTTCTCGAAGATGAAGGGGCGCAAGAACCCCTATCTCAAATACCTCAAGCAGCCGGTCACCATGCGCCTCGACCAGGATACGGTCGCCTACTTCAAGGCGATGGCGGAGGAGACCGGGATCCCTTACCAGACCCTGATCAACCTCTACCTGCGCGACTGCGCCGTCCACAAGCGCAAGCTCGATATGCGCTGGGCGTCATGACCAGCGTCGCAACCGTCGCCGGCCACTTCCCCCTCACCCTGGTCACCGGCGCCGGCGCCGCCGCGCGCAACTCGATCGGCCTGGTCCTGCTCGGCGGCATGACCATCGGCACCCTCTTCACCCTGTTCGTCGTCCCCTCCATCTGGGCTCGTCGCCCGCGACCACTCAAAGGACCGCGAACGCGAAGCCGGGCTGGCGACGGCGGAGCGAACCGGGGTTAACCACGGAGGACACGAAGGACACGAAGGGGGCAGGACACCGCGGCGAACGCGGGGAACTGCGTAACGCAGAGGCGCCGAGACGCAGAGGCACAGAGCGGGCAAGGCCGGAGCGCCCCCTACTTCAAGGCACGGCACGCCGCTAAGGAATGCAGGAAGGCAGGAGTGTCGGTGGCCGAGGCTGGATCTGCTCACCAAACCCGCCACGCCTGCGAAGGCAGGCGCTGGCTTGCTGTCGCACTCGACGGTCCTCTTCGACGGCGCCTTAGAGGCGGCATCAGCGGCGACCACGTCACGCCTTTCGCTAAGTGGTGTAAATGACCCGGTCGCCCGCGCCGCATCGGCGAGCGAATGCGTAGCCAACTCCTTCATGTTGGTCGCGGCTGGCACACCATACGGTGCCCAGCGACAGAAAGACCGGCGCATGGATTCTCCAAATCCAGAATTCATTCCTAATACTTGACATGAATCTGAATCAGTCTCACGATTCCGAAATCGCCCAACGACCGCATTCGAAATACTTTCGAAATGACGAGCTAGGCAAAAAGGAACAATCGATGGAGACAACCGCAAAGGCTTTCGTGGAGCACTGGGACTGGGCCGCCCAAAAGGGTCTCATGAACAAGCACACGGCATCAGGTCTCAGGGCGGCGTGTAGCCAGGTTCTGGGCGTCCTGGATGATTGGCAGACGGCGGACATTAGGAAGATCGATGTCGAGGACCTGTTGACCAGGTTCCAGAACCTGCGCAAGAAGCAGTTTAAGCCACAGGTGCTGGAGACTTACAAACGGCGATTCCGGCAAGCTATCTCCTCGTATTCCTCCTATCTAGAAGATCCCGGAGCCTGGAAGCCGACGACGAGGAAACGCCCGACGCAGGCCGCGAGCAACGGTCGCGACGTGACTCCCTCTCACGAAAATCCTCGGGAGACGGCGCAGGAGCCGCCGTCTGCTGGACTCGTCGAATATCCATTCCCACTCCGGGAAGGCCAGGACGTTCGGTTGGCCCTCCCTAGAGATCTGAAGCGATCCGAGGTGAAGCGGCTCGCGGCTTTCATGACGACGTTGACCGTCGATTTCCAGGAGGAAGGGTAGGCACCGGCCAAGACGGTCGGCTAGATGACCGGGCCCCAACAAGTCGATGCACGTCGCGACGGCCATCGGCATACCCAGATCATTGCCAGATTCTTCGCATCAGCGTGAACGAATGACATGATCGAGTGGATCATCCGTAACAAGGAATGGCTGTTCTCCGGTGCCGGTCTCGCCATCGCCATCGCCGTAGTCGGCGTGCTCCGACGGGTTATGCAGCGGGAGGCGGGCACACGTCTATTGCCTGTAGTGGAGCCATCCAGGCAATTCCCGGCGAGCCGCGAGTCCCTCGTTCCTACCACATCTGCTGCCTTACCGATGACATTGGATGCCATCTACAAGGACATCAACTCCCGCCCGCCATTCCAACGGGAAGACGCGGAACGCAGCTATCTTGGTGTGCGCCTTCGATACACAGGGTGCCTCTCCTCCGCGAAGCGTAGAGGGAAGCGCAAGCACATCGACATCGTCCTCCACGCAAACGACTCTCGCAGAAGTAGGATCTTCTTGGCGCTTGATGAAGACACGTACCCAGAAGTCAAAGTAATGACCGAGGGAACCGTGCTTACGGTCGAGGGGAGGGTCACCGACCTCAGTTACGACGCCTTGTCCCTTGAAGAGGCGCGGATTATAGAAGTCGCTCCGAACCAGCCCGTGGAAGGCACCCGCTGAAGAGACAAGTTGACCCTCGTGCTGCTTCGGTCACAGGCTGGGTTTTCGGTGGAGCGGCTGGATCCAGCTTGCGTTATTGCATGCGTGCGCCGAATCCGCGACGCGATCGTCCGGCCACTCGCCCAGGCGGTCCAATCCGCTCGCGGCGAGCCTCGCTGCTCGGCGCACCAGCCCTTCGGTGTTGGGCCAGTCAGTCGCAACCCAGGCGTGAGAGGTATCGACGGAGGGCGTCGTAGACCTTGCGGACTTCGGTGACGGCCGTCGAGGGTCTCTCGATCCAGGTCCTCATCGTCCCAGCCGGGGTAGCGCGGGGTAAAGGCAACACCGTGCCCGCGCGGACGCGCCCCCATCGGGATCCCCGCCTGCGCGGGGATGATGGGCAACACTGTGCCCACGCGAACTAGCTTCGCCGACGATCCGCGCGGTACCGGACGGCTTGTCGTCAACTCCAATTTTTCCGTACATTCTTGGAGCCATGTTCACGCGATCGCTCCAGCCGCCCCGGGCCAAGAGCTGATTTCTGTTCGGCCCGCGGCAGACCGGGAAGAGCACGCTGGTGAAGTCGCTGCTGAGCTCAGAGGACCTGTACATCGATCTCCTGCCGCAGCGGAGCTTCCTCAACTACGCGAAGAACCCGGGCCGGCTGCGCGAGGAGAGCCTGGCGCACCGCAAGCGCCACGGGCGGTTCACCCGTGCGATCAATGAGATCCAGAAGATTCCCTCCCTCCTGGATGAGGTCCACGCGCTCATGGAGTCCGCCGGGCTCACCTTCATCCTCACCGGGTCGAGCGCCCGCAAGCTGCGCCGGGGCGGTTCCAACCTCCTCGCCGGCCGCGCCTACACCTACCGCCTCTTCCCGCTCACCTTCACCGAGTTGGGCGAGGCATTCGATCTCGAGCGGGCCCTGCGCGCCGGGTGCCTGCCGGTGCTCTGGGAGAACCGCGATGAGGACTGGCGCGAGTTCCTCCGCGCCTACGCCGAGACCTACCTGCGGGAAGAGGTCGCGGCCGAAGGGCTGGTCCGCGACATCGGACCCTTCAGCCAGTTTCTCGAAATCGCCGCCGCCAACGACGGGGAAATCGTCAACTTCAGCAACATCGCGCGCGAGTGCTCGGTGTCCGTGAAGACGGCACAGCAGTACTACCAGATCCTGGAAGACACCTTTCTCGCCACGAAATTGCCGGCCTGGCAAAAGAGCCCACGCAAACGCCTCGTCACCCACCCGCGCTATTACCTATTCGATCCCGGGATCACCAACGCCCTCGCCCATCGCCTCGGGCCGGCCCTGGACGCCCAGACCCGCGGCCGGCGCTTCGAGCAATTCGTCATCACCCAGATCGCCGCCGCGATCCACTACCAGCGGCTCGACGACCAGTTGTACTACTGGCGGACTCACCACGGTGCCGAGGTGGACCTGCTCATCTGTCGTGGCAACGAGATCCTGTGCGCCGCGGAGATCAAGTCGTCCCGGAACATTGTCAAGGAAGGGCTGGACGGTGTGGCGAGCTTCCGCTCGGTCCACCCGGCCACACCGATCTTCGTCCTGGGCGACGGCCAGACCCAACGGCTCCTGGCGGAAGACCTTACCGTCATGAACTGGGATGACTTCCTCCGGGACGAGCTGCCGTCCCTGTGACGAACCGGCCGTCCGCGTCGTGCGTCCAGGTCGCTCGTTAGTGTTCATCCGCAGATGATGCAGATGCGCGCCGAGCGCGTCGCCAGTTGGAGCGCTTGCCTTCGCCCCGCATCAGCGCCGATCGGCACGATCTGCGTGTCGGCGTCGCACTCCGGCCGCCGCTAGTCGACACTACCCGTGGATGGAGAAGAAGACCCGGATCGTTGGAGGCGACGCCAATGAGAGATCACTACGACTTCTCGCAGATGAAGGGGCGCAAGAACCCCTATCTCAAATACCTCAAGCAGCCGGTCACCATGCGCCTCGACCAGGATACGGTCGCCTACTTCAAGGCGATGGCGGAGGAGACCGGGATCCCTTACCAGACCCTGATCAACCTCTACCTGCGCGACTGCGCCGTCCACAAGCGCAAGCTCGATATGCGCTGGGCATCGTGACCACCAGCGGGTGACCCTGCTTCGTCCGGCGCGATGGTGATGCCTTCGACGTCGAGATCGTCGATGACCACTGAGGTGCACAATGGCCAAACGAGAGTTTCCCGCGATCCACCCCGGCGAGATCCTGCTGGAGGAATTCCTGAACCCCATGGGAATCACTCAGAGGATCAGCGGAAATAACGCACAGCGCTCTTTCGGGTGGGCATGGCGCCCATTTGTAGGGCCGGTTTCAACCGGCCGATGCCGTGCTTGCAAGAGGATATGGCGTCCGGCGGGCTGAAGCCCGCCCTACAGACGGGGTCGTTTACAGAGCCAGTCGCTATTTCCGCTGATCCTCTCAGTATCGCCTGGCCAAGAGCATCAACTTCCCGCAGCGGCGGATCGGCGCGATCGTCCACGGCAAGCGAGCCATCACTGCCGAGACGGCGCTCCGCCTGGGCCGGTTCTTCGGCATGGAGGCCCAGTTCTGGCTCAACCTCCAGAGCCGCTACGACCTCCTCTCCGCCCAGGAGGCCCTGGCCGATCGACTCAACACGGAGGTCACCCCTTACGCAGCGTGACGAGCGATGACCCGCACAGTGCGTCAGGCCGCCTGCTACGCCGGGGCAAGAACTGCCCAATGCACAGAAGGAAATGAACGCCATTCCCGCGCAGCCAGGGACCCGGAGACGCGCAGAGCGAAGCGCTGGCCGGCTTCGCCGGCCGATGATTTGGGGGGCGAGCCGCGAGTGGATGCGAATGGGTCGTGCCTTTCAGCGAACGGCCATGAAGCCGGAAACGCACCAACGCAGGCTAGACACCATCACTGTGCGCAGGTGCCCTGCCACCCGACGTGACTGGCGGCGGTTCGCCTTGCCGGCACTTTCCGGAAAACGACTTCAAACGAACGTTTGACTTATCCCCTCCGATTGGGGATCGTTCGCGCCATGACGCCGGTCGCGGGGGTGGAGGTCGATACCAAGCAGCGGCTGCTCGATGCGGCGGAGCGGTTGTTTGCGCAAGTCGGGTTTCACGCGGCGTCCCTGCGGGCGATCACCACGGAGGCCGGGGCCAACCTGGCGGCGGTGAGCTACCACTTCGGCTCCAAGGAGGGGCTGATGGAGGCGGTGATCGATCGCCGCCTCATCCCGCTCAATGCGCGGCGCAGCGCGGCGCTGGAGGGGGCCCTGGCGACGGCGACGCAGGAGTGCCGCCGGCCGCACGTGGCAGAGGTCCTGCGCGCCTTCGTGGAACCCACCCTCCAGTTCCGCCAGGCGGAGAGCCGCGACTTCATCGCCCTGGTGGGGCGCATGGTGAGCGAGACGGACGACACCCTGCGACGCATCTTCGTGGGGCGAATGGAGCCGTTCCGGAGGCGCATCTACGCGGCGTTGAAGCTCGCGTTACCCGATGTTTCGGAGGAAATACTCAACTGGCGCCTGCACTTCACCATCGGCGCCATGGCCCACACGATGTTCATGGTGAACAGGCACCCCTTCCCGGGCGGCGTGGCCCGCGAGCCCGACGCGGATGAGCTCCTCGCCCTGTTGCTGCCGTACGTGACGGCGGGCATGGAGGCGCCGTGAGCCAAGCGATCAATCCTCCCCTCAGGGGAGGTCCCATCGGCCCCCCTCCCCCCGGGAGGGGCGGGGGGAGGGCGTGTGGAAAGAGCAGCGCGTCGAGTACGCCTCCAAGGCGGGTCGCCTCCCCCACCGCCCCCACCCCAACCCTCCCCCGGTGGGGGAGGGAGCGTCTTCGCTCCAGGTGCCGCGCCGGCATTCCTGCGCGTCTTTGCCCCTTGGGGCCTTGGCGTTGTGTCTCTTGGTCCTTTCGTCCGCCTGCGCGGTCCACCGGGCGGCGGTGATCGAGCCGGTGGCGCCGCTGCCGGGAGCATTCGGGGAGGCGCGCGGAGAAGCGGAGGCAGGGGAACCCGCGGGCCGCTGGTGGGAGGCGTTCGGCGATGCACGGCTCGACGCCCTCCTGGCGGAGGCGTTCGGTCACAACCTCGACCTCGCCCAGGGGGTGGCGCGGCTGGAGGCGGCGCAGGCGGCGGCCCGGGCCGGCGAGGCCGGCCTGTTCCCGACCCTCGACCTGCGCGGCAGCGGCAACCGCAAGAGCTCGCCTGGCTTCCTCGGCACCGATACCGGCAACAGCTACGCCCTGTCCGCCGCCGCCGGCTACGAGGTCGACCTGTGGCGGCGCGTGCGCTCCGGCCGCGACGCGGCACGGCTCGCGGCCCAGGCGTCGGTCGAGGACCTTCACACCCTCTACCTCGCCCTGTCCGCCCAGGTGGCCGACCTCTACTATCTGGCGGCGGAGCAGCGCGCCCAGCTCGCCCTCACCGACCACACCATCGCCGCGTTCACCGACGCCGCCGCCCGCGTGGAGGACCGCTACCGCCACGGCCTGGTCCCGGCCCTCGATCTCTACCAGGCGCGGCAGAACGTGGCCGCGGCCCGCGCCCGCCGGCCGCCGGTCGAGGCCAACCTCGACCGCACCGAGCACGCGCTGGCGGTGCTCCTCGGCCACTATCCGGGCGCGATGGCCGTCGGCGAGCTGGCCGAGCTGCCACCGGTCCCGGACCAGTTCCCCGCCGGCTTGCCGGCCACCCTGCTCACCCGCCGCCCCGACCTGCGCGCCGCCCTGCGCCGGGTGCAGGCGAGCGACGCGCAGGTGGCGGTGGCGGTGGCGAGCCGCTTCCCGGCCCTCAACCTCCTCGCCAACTACGGCCGCTCGTCCACCGCGTTCGCGACCGGGGCGATCACCGGCACCTTCTGGAACATCGGGGCCGATCTGCTCGCGCCGATCGTCGACGGCGGCCGGCGCCGGGCCGAGGTGGCACGCAGCGAGGCGGAGCTGCGGGCGAGCCTCGCCGCCTACCAGCAGGCGGTGCTCGGAGCGGTGCAGGAGGTGGAGGACGCCCTGTCCGACAACCGCGCCACGGAGGAGGAGATCGCCCGCCTGGCGGAGAGCGTCGCGGCGACGGCGGCCACCCTGGAGAACGCCTGGGACCGCTACCTCCAAGGGCTCGCCGAGTTCCTGCCGGTGCTCACCGCCCAGCAGGCCCACTTCGACGCCGAGAGCCGCCTGCTGGCGGCCCGGCGCAGCCTCATCTCCCACCGCATCACCCTCGCCCGCGCCCTGGGCGGCGACTGGATGGCCGACGCCGCGCAGGCACGGTTGGCGAAAAACCAACGTTCTTAGCCGCGTATGGACGCGAATGAACGCAGATAGGTTGCGCTGGCTTTGAAATAGATTCGCGTTCACTTGCGTGCGTTTGCGGACAAAACCATAAAGAACACATCAAGCTATGAGCACTCGATCTACCCGTCTCAAGGTCATCCTCCCGGTCCTGATCCTCGCCGTGGGTGCAGTGGGGATGAAGGCGCTGGTGGCATCGCGGCAGGTGCCCGCCAAGGTGGTTCACCGGAGCCCCGGGGCGTTGGTGGAGGTGATGACCGTCCAGCCGGAGGACCACGAGGTGACGGTGTATGCGACCGGCACGGTGGCGGCCGCCCAGGAGGCGGCGATCACCCCCGAGGTGACCGGGCGTGTGGTGTGGCTCGCCCCCAACCTGGTCGCCGGCGGCTTCTTCCACGCGGGCGATCCCCTGTTCGAGATCGAGGCCACCGACTACCGCCTGGCGGTGGAGCGCGCCCGGGCCGCGGTGGCCAAGGGTTCGCTGGACCTCGCCACGGTGGAGAGCCAGGCGGCGGTGGCGCGCCGCGAGTGGCAGAACCTGAAGAGCGGCGACGGGGAGCCACCCAACCCCCTGGTGGTCTACGAGCCGCAGGTGGCCAACGCCCAGGCCAACCTGGCGGCGGCGAAGGCGGCGCTGGAACAGGCGGAGTTGGACCTGACGCGCACCCGGGTGGTCGCGCCGTTCGACTGCCGTATCCGCTCGGAGTCGGTGGACGCGGGCCAGTACCTGCGCGCCGGGGTGGAGGTCGGCCGGGTCGCCGGCACCGCCCGCGCCGAGGTGGTGGTCCCCCTGCCCCTGGAGGAGCTGCGCCACCTGCGGGTGCCGCGGCCGGCGGAGACTGCCAAATCGGCGGCCGCCGGCTCCCCCGCGACCCTCATCCTCCCGGTGGACGACCAGCAGTACCGCTGGCCCGGCCGGGTGGTGCGCTCCCTCGGTGAGGTGGACCCGGCCGGGCGCATGGCGCGAGTGGTGGTGGCGGTGGACGATCCATTCGGCCTGCACGGCACCCACACCGACAGCCGACCCGATCTCGCCCTCGGCCTGTTCGTGGAGGTCGAGCTGCACGGCGCCACCCTCCCCGGCGTCTTCCCCATCCCGCGCAGCGCCCTGCGGCCCGGGGAGACCGTGTGGCTGGTGGACGACGCGGGCCAGCTCCTGATCCGCCCGGTGACGGTGGCGCGCCGGGAGCGCGAGGAGGTGTGCATCTCCCGGGGTCTGGCCGCCGGCGACCGGGTGGTCCTCACCGCCCTCTCCGGCGCCGCCAACGGCATGGCCCTGCGGCCGGTGGAGGTCGACCCCCCGCCGCGAATCACCGGTGCGGAGGAGGTGAAGGGGTGACCGCGAAAACAGCAGAACGCAAAGACGCCAGGACGCCAGCCCCCATAGGGTGTGCTGAGCGAAGCGAAGCGCACCGCGAGCCAGGATGGGACCGGCGACGGATGGTGCGCCACGCTGCGCTTGGCGCACCCTATGCACTCTCCGCGCCTCCGCGCCTCTGCGTCTCTGCGTTAGAAACAAAACACACCGAGACTGCACGAAGCCGCAATGCCCCTTGTTTGGCGTCGCCGTGCGTAGCCCATGCCGAACCCCTTTGCGCCTTCGCGTCTTCGCGCCTTTGCGTTGAACACCTGGGAGCACCCCGATGAACGGCGCGATTCGCTGGATGGCGCACAACCACGTGGCGGCCAACCTGCTGATGATGGTGTTCATCGTCGGCGGGCTTTTGATGGCACGGTCGGTGAAGCAGGAGGTCTTTCCCGAGGTGAGCCTCGACCGCGTCCAGGTCTCGATCCCCTACCCCGGCGCCGCCCCCGAGGAGGTGGAGGACGGCATCGTCCTGAAGGTGGAGGAGAGCCTCACGGAGGTGGACGGCATCAAGGAGATCCTGGCGGAGGCGTCCGAGGGGATGGCGTCCATCACTGCCACGGTACGCGAGGGGGAGAACCCGGACCTGGTGCTCCAGGACATCAAGAACGCGGTGGACCGCATCACCACCCTGCCGGAGGACGCGGAGGAGCCGGTGATCAGCAAGCTCCTCAACCGCCGCGAGGTCATCTCCGTCGTGGTGTACGGCGATCTGTCCACCCGCGCCCTGCGCGAGCAGGCGGAGCGCATCCGCGACGACCTGCTGGAGGAGCCGGGGATCACCCAGGTCGACCTCTCCGGGGTGCGGCCGTATGAGATCTCGATCGAGGTCCCGGAGGACAACCTGCGGCGCTACGGCCTGACCCTCGACCAGGTGGCGGAGCGCATCCGCCGCGCCTCGCTCGACCTCCCCGGTGGCGCGGTGAAGACCGCCGGCGGCGAGATCCTGTTGCGTACCAAGGAGCGCCGCTACCACGGCCCGGAGTACGCAGACATCGTGGTGGTGAGCAACCCGGACGGCAGCGAGGTGCGGGTCGGGGACATCGCGCGGGTAGTCGACGGCTTCGCCGAGACCGACGAGCTGGCGCGCTTCGACGGCCAGCCGGCGGCGATGGTGCAGGTCTTCCGCGTGGGCGACCAGAAGCCGACGGAGATCTCGGAGCAGGTGCGGGGCTACGTGGAGCGGCGCCAGGCGCTGCTCCCGTCCACGGTGCACCTCGCCACGTGGAACGACTCCTCCGAGCTCCTGGCCAGCCGCGAGCACCTGCTGCTCAAGAACGCCTGCCTCGGTCTGGTGCTGGTGCTGGTGATCCTCGGCCTCTTCCTGGAGATCCGCCTCGCCCTGTGGGTGATGCTGGGGATTCCGATCTCGTTCCTCGGCGCCCTCTTCCTGATGCCCGCGATCGACCTGTCCATCAACATGATCTCCCTGTTCGCCTTCATCATGGCCCTGGGCATCGTGGTGGACGACGCGATCGTGGTCGGCGAGTCGATCTACGAGCACCGTCAGCAGGGAAAGCCGTACCTGCATGCGGCGATCGACGGCGCGCTGGAGGTGGCGCGACCGGTGGTGTTCTCGATCCTCACCACCGTCGTGGCCTTCCTGCCCCTGCTGTTCGTCGACGGGATGCTCGGCAAGTTCATCCAGGTGATCCCCGCCGTGGTCATCGCCATCCTGGCCGTCTCCCTGATCGAATCGCTGTTCGTCCTCCCCTCGCACCTCGCCCTCGGTCGCCGGTTGCAGATGTCGGGCGGGGTGCTCGGCAGTCTGGACCGCCTGCGCCGCGGCGTGGGCATCCGGCTGCAGCAGTTCGTCACCGGGCCCTACCAGCGTTTCCTCGCCCTCGCGTTGCATTACCGCTACGCCACGCTGGCCGCGGCGCTCGCCGTACTGATGCTGTGCGTCGGGACGGTGCGCGGCGGCCTGATCAAGTTCGTGTTCATGCCCGAGGTGGAGGGCGACGTGATCTCCGCCTCCCTGGAGATGCCCCTGGGCACGCCGGTGGAGGAGACCGACCGGGTGCAGCGGCACATCGTACAGGCGGCGCAGGAGGTGGTCGCCGAGTACGACCGCGGCGCGCCGGGAGGCCAGTCGATCCTGCGCCACATCTACGCCCTGGTGGGCTCCACCATCGCGGAGGGCCACGGGCCGCAGGGCCTCAGCTCCACCTCCGCCTCGCACCTGTGCGACATCACCATGTTCCTGGTGGGCAGCGAGGAGCGCGACATCTCCTCTGCGGAGATTACCCGCCGCTGGCGCGAGCGGGTGGGCGAGGTGCCGGGGGTCGACTCCCTCACCTTCCAGTCGGACATGGTGCGCCTGGGCGCCAACATCGACGTCCAGCTCGAGCACGAGGACTACGCCATGCTCACCCGCGCCACCGAGCGGGTGAAGGCGGCCCTGGCCGAGTACCCGGGCGTCAGCGACGTCGCCGACAACGACACCCTGGGCAAGCGCGAGCTGAAGATCCGCCTGCGCCCCGAGGCTCGCACCCTCGGCGTCACCGAGACGGAGCTCGGGCGCCAGATCCGCGCCGCGTTCTACGGCGCCGAGGCCCTGCGCCTGCAACGCGGACGCAACGAGGTGAAGGTGATGGTGCGCTACCCGGAGGCCGACCGCCGCTCCCTGTGGGACCTGGAGAACCTGCGCATCCGTACCCCGGACGGCGGCGAGCTGCCCCTGGGACGCGCCGCGCAGGTGACCGAGGGTCAGGGCTTCAGCCAGATCCACCGCTTCGACCGCAAGCGGGTGATCAACGTCACGGCGAGCGTCAACAAGCACACCGCCAACCCGGGCGAGATCCTCGACGACCTCAAGGGCGGCGTGCTGGCGCAGCTCGCCGCCGACTACCCCGGTCTGACCTTCAACATGGAGGGGGAGGAGAAGGAGCGCCGCGAGTCCATGGGCAGCATGGCGCGCGGTTTCCAGCTCGCCCTGTTCGGCATCTACGCCCTGCTGGCGGTCACGTTCCGCAGCTACGTGCAACCGGCGATCGTCATGGCCGCCATCCCGTTCGGCGCCGTTGGCGCGATCCTCGGCCACCTCATCATGGGCTACAACCTGTCGATGCTCTCCATGTTCGGCATGGTCGCCCTGTCCGGGGTGGTGGTGAACGACTCCCTGCTGCTCATCGACCGTGCCAACCAGAACCGCCACGACGGCACGGCCCCGGGCCAGGCGATCGTCGACGCCGCCGTACGCCGCTTCCGCCCCATCCTCCTCACGTCCCTCACCACCTTCTTTGGCCTGGCGCCGATGATCCTGGAGACCAGCGTCCAGGCCCGCTTCCTCATCCCCATGGCGATCTCCCTGGGCTTCGGCATCCTGTTCGCCACCACCATCACCCTGATCCTCATCCCGGCCCTTTACCTGGTGGTGGAGGACGTGCACGACCTGTTCGGCGTGCGCTCGCACATCGCGGCAGGCGAGCCGGCGAGCGAGACCGCTTTAACGCAAAGGCGGTAAGACGCTAAGGCGCGAAGGAACGGCAAGGGTGCGCTTCGCGCGCGATTTAGAGGGTCAGGAGCCGCGAATGGACGCAAATGGTCTGGCGCCACCCCGTGGGGTGCGCCAAGCGCCGCGCGGCGCACCGCTCTCACACCCGCCGCAATCCGAGAACCCGGGGCTATCTCCAAAGGCCGCAAAGCGGCTGTGGCGATCGATCAATACCTGCGGGGGTAGCTCTCTGTTCGTCTCACCACAGAGACCACAGAGCACCGACCCGTAGGGGCGCGATTCTTCCCGCCCACACTCCAGGGGAAATCAACGCGCAAGGCACGACCAACGCGCACTACCCAGAGCCCCATCCAGGGCCGAACTCGCTTCCCGATTGAAGCCTGTGGTCAGGTTGTCCCCCTCCCTGCTCGCACAGAGCCGCAATGTGGCAACACAAGACGTGACCCCCGCGGTTTGTGTGACCCCCGCGGTTTGTGACCCCCGCGGTTTGTGGTCATCACCGGGGTGCGGCAATGCGGCAAGACGACCCTGCTCGACACCTTGCCAAAGGGGTGGCATCGCCTCGACATGGAGAACGGCGCAGACCGGCAGCAGGTGCTGGCAGATCCCGACCTCTTCTTCCGCCTCCATCCGGAAGAGGTCGCCATCGACGAGGCCTAGCTCGTCCCCGAGCTGTTTCCCGCCCTGCGGGTCGCCATCGACCGGAACCGCTCTCAGAAAGGCCGTTTCGTCCTCACCGGATCGAGCTCTCCGCAACTGGTGCGGAACCTCGCCGAGAGTCTCGCTGGCCGCGTCGCCACCATCGAGCTGGGCCCGCTGACCCTCACCGAGGCGTGGCGACTGGACCCGGCACCCCTCTACTCGCGGATCGCGGAGCAGTGCAGCCTACAGGAGCTGCGCGCCGCGACAGCACCGGGCCTGTCCCTCCCACAGGTTCAGGAATACTGGTTCCACGGCGGTTTTCCGGAACCGTGGTTGAGTGTTGAACGACAATTACTTTGTCCGGTCGGCGACAACTACTTTGGCCGGGTGATTGCCTACGCTGGGCGCCATTTTTCTTCCTTCGAGAGGAGGAGAGATGGCGGTCACGGAGCACCAGGTCAGGGTCTATATGTCGGCGAGAGGA